>ERZ779851.95-NODE-95-length-84305-cov-6.879656_pt1 | contig 84305 bp, 77 predicted proteins | sample MGYA00511094_ERZ779851 | MGnify/ENA primary metagenome ERZ779851 (study PRJEB29588, sample SAMEA2155512) | human gut metagenome | biome: human gut; feature: human-associated habitat; material: faeces | place: Denmark | collected 2008/2010 ...
TTACCTCAACTGACGTTTCGGAGTACGGCTAAAAATGGGGAAGAGCATAAGAGGCTGTGTGGTCGGCATAGCCGACACCGCTGACTTTCGCGAACGAAAGTCACTTTCTGCGATGCAGAAAGTTCTTACTGACTGTCGGAGCAGTCAGATTTCTGGCAATTATATGGAATTGTTGAAACTGCTCTTTGAAGTCCGCTTCCGCAGAGATTATGGAATGGATTTTTCCGCTGCTTTCGCAGCGGCGGTTTTTTTTAAAAGTCTTTCAAGACTGAAATTTAACTAAAGGTTTGTCGTCGCAAGGCGCCGACCGGTGTGTTATTAAAGGTCTTATAAGACCGGATAATTTTAAGAAAGACAGGTAAATACCAACATGAAAATCTCAGACATCAAATTCAGAAAATCGCTTGAAAGTGGAAATCTTAAAGCAATCGCTTCGCTGACAATTGACGGCTGCATTGCGGTTCATGAACTAAAGGTAATCGAAACTGACCACCTCTTCGTGGCAATGCCGAGCCGCAAGGACGAATTCGGAAACTACCACGACATTGCTCACCCCATCGGCGGAGCGGCACGTCACGAACTTGAAAGCGCGATCATCGGCGCGTACAAGGAATATATCTCGGCTCACGAAACTTCTGAAATTGAAAACTTTATAGCGTAAAATAAAAATGCCTCGTTTATTATGCAAAAAACGGGGCATTTTTGCTTCTTATATGTGGAATTCTCAGCATTAAATTTGTGCATTTTATTATGAAACAGATGATGCGGATAAAAACTTCACATATACGTGAATTTTCGGCTCTGCCTGTCACGCGTAAAGTGTCAAAACGAAAAGTTGACAAAATATTTATTGTGTGGTATAATTCCGCCACAGCAAGAAATAAATGCAAAAATGCCGAGGAGGTGCAGCAAATTGACAGATAAAATTTCTTTGGAATACAGCAGTCCCATACCGTGCTCATAGGGTACTCTTTATAAAAAGGACCGCTGTGCGCCAACACAGCGATCCGATGAAACTGGAGCACAAAACTACTAAGAAAAGGCTCCGCCTATATTGTATCATATCTGCGGAATCTTTTCAACTGTTTTATTCGTATACGCCGTAATATTTTAGCTCAGACCTAATATATTATAGCAAGGAACGCATTGAGAAAGGAATGAAGATATGACATACACAGTAACCACAATTTCCCCCGACATACATAATGACCAGCTTCGCCTTGAAGCGGCGCGTCTGGTTTACGAGGAGCTTCTCCGGTACATAAACAGCATGGAAGAGAAATCTGCCTGACTGTGGGAGGGACGTTGAATGACGGCAATATACGCCCGACAGAGTATCGACAAAAAGGACAGCATATCCATTGAAACCCAGATAGAAGCCTGCAAGCGCTGCACCGACGGCGAATTCCGCGTGTATTCAGACAAGGGCTGGAGCGGAAAGAACCTCGACAGACCGCAGTTCCAGCAGCTTCTGAGGGATATAAGATCCGGGGAGATAAGCAAGCTTGTCGTGTACAAGCTAGACAGAATTTCGCGTTCGCTCAACGATTTCTCGAATCTTATGGAAACGTTCAGAAAGTACGGCGTGGAGTTCGCTTCCACTGTCGAAACGTTCGACACCTCGACCGCGATAGGCAGGGCAATGCTTGGCATAATCATGGTCTTTGCGGAACTGGAACGCGAGAATATCCTCCTGCGCGTAAAGGATAACTACTATGCCAGGGGCGAAAAGGGGCTGTACCTCGGCGGAGTGCCGGTGTACGGCTTCGACAAGATTCCCACAAGGCTGGACGGTATAAAGACTTCCGTGCTTGTTCCTAACGGAGATATGGGCACTGTAGAGTACATCTACAGCGCCTACAGGGAAAGTGGCTGCTCCCTCGGTGATATCGTCCGGGCGCTGAACGAGCGCGAGGTTCCCTCACCGGCGGGGACTTTGTGGGACAGCAGCAAGCTTTCGCGCCTGCTGAGAAGCCCGGTGTATGTCCGCGCGGACATGGAGGTCTACCGCTATTTCAAGGAGAAAGGCGCGCGTATTTCCAACTCCGCTGCGGATTTCACGGGGGAACGCGGCTGCTTCCTCTACGGAAAGCGTGGGGCGAACGAGCGAAAGTACACCAACGTGCACGACCATGTGCTGTCGCTGGGGCTTCACGAGGGCGTGATCACGGCTGAACAGTGGCTCGACGTACAGCGCAAGCTTGACGGGAACACGCAGGTGAAAAAGGGCAGGAGCGGGACGTATTCCTGGCTCACCGGGCTGCTGAAATGCGGGAAGTGCGGCTATGCAATGCGCGTCATGGGCGGCAGGTACTTCTACTGCTCCGGCAAGGCGAACCACTCGGTCTGCGAGGGAATAAGCGGCAAGCCGGAGATAGCGGCAGTCGAGCGGGCTGTGTATTCCGAGCTGGTGAAGAAGTTCGACGAGATACGTGGATTACACCCGAACGGAAAGCCGCAGTCCACACCGAAAGCAAACAAGCTGAAAATGCAGCTTGAAACGCTGAATTCCCAGATAGACAACCTCGTTGACAAAATCACGCAGACGACGGAAGCCATCGGAAAGGTGCTTGAAGAGCGGCTCGGCAAACTGATTTCAGAGCGGGACAGCATTCAGTCTGAGCTGGACAAGCTTTGCGGCAGCAAGCCGCGGCAGTCCTATGAAGAGGTAATTCCGCTGCTGGACAGGTTCGCTGAAATGCCGGTGAGCGTCCAGCGGCAGATAGCGGGGGAGTTCATCGGGAAAGTCCTGCTGTGGGAGGACAGGGTGGAGATACAGTGGAAGTTCTGAGAAAGGGCAGACAGCGATGTAAGGCAGGAGCTTGAATGCTCCTGCCTTTTGTGTATTTTAAAAAACCGCTCCTGAAAGCCATCAAACTGGCTCAGGGAGCGGAGATATGTGAGCCGCAATATTCCATTGACATTTTGGAATAAACATAGTATAATAATGATAGTATCAATTATGGAAAGGAGTACGGTATCATGAGTGAAATTAAAATCAGGAAAGTAAAGAACTATTCGGTCAAAGTGATATCTTCCAAATCAGAAAGTGGCTTATCGAGCGCTGATACGGAAATGGACGAAAGAGCAACACAGGCTGTGAGGGCTGCTATACAAAAAGCAAAAATCTGCCAAAAGCCTGTCGCACAGTATGATACTGTTTCCAAGCGCACTTATGTTGAGTATCCGAACGGAGTGAAGCGTTATGTTGAATAGAAAGCCGATGGTACTGGTGCTTGCCGGACCTAACGGTTCAGGAAAAAGCACGATAACACAGTACTTTGAAAAGGTCGGAGAGTATACAAACGCTGATGATGTAGTTGCTGCGACGGGAATGAGCAACCAGGAAGCCGCAGAGTTCGTTGACAAAAAGAGATATCATTCAATTGAAATGAAACAGGATTTTACGTTTGAAACGGTTTTGTCCTCTCACTATAAATTGGATATTCTCAGGGAAGCCAAAAAAGAAGGATATTTCATAAAGTGCATTTTCGTTCTGACTGTTGACCCGCTTGTCAATGTTGCAAGAGTGGAAGCAAGAGTTGCAGCCGGTGGGCATGGAGTTTGTAAGGATCTGATCATAAAACGGTATTACAAATCGCTTGCAAATATAAAGGAACTGATGAATTTATGCGATATTCTTCATGTCTACGACAATACAGTTAATCCTGTCAGAATCATAAGAAAGCACAAGGAAGATGTTTCTGTTTTCCCGAATGAGCTGTGGACAGAGGACATGATTTTAAACCTACTTTAAACGTTTAGAATAATAAAAAACCGCTCCCCAAGCCGCGAACTGGCTCAGGGAGCGGTTTTCCATCTATATCGAGCGGTTCAACGTCCCACTGGATAACGTTCATGCCCATGCCCTGCACGGTGGTTATCAGCGAGTTGTCGTATTCGCCGTAGGGCGCGCGGTAAAGGGTGGGTTCCCTGCCGGTGATGTCCTTTATCTTCAGCGAAGCAGCCTTTGTGTCGGAGATAAGCTCGTTTACATTCGCGCCCTTTACGTGCGGGTGCTGGTCGGAGTGGTTCTGTATCTCGTGCCCGGCGTCCGCAAACATTTTAACGTCCTCGGGGTATCTGTCGCACCAGTCCCCGGTGACAAAGAAAGTCGCGCGGGCGTCGTATTCGTCCAGAGTGTCGATGAGCTCCTGCGTGTTCGAGTTTTCCCAGGCGACATCGAACGTCAGGGAGATTTTTTTGTCCCCGCGTTCGACGCAGTATATCGGCAGCAGCCTTTCGGTCGCCTGGGTGCCTACCGATGTCAGCACCGCGCCTATTCCCACCGCGACTGCTGCTGCAGTCAGTGCGCCTGCAAGGGTCAGCCGTTTTATCTTCTTTTTTGTAAGTGTTATCATTCGCATGATATGCCCTCCTATAGCTTGTTTTTGTATGAGATTATGCCGCGCGCGGGACAAATATTACAGAGAAACACTGAATAAAATAAAATCGGTCCGTTCAGGCGAGCGTACCTTTAATCAGTCGTTTCAAGATATTCTATGAATTTCGCGTACGGGTAAAATTTCCTGCACAAAATCGCAAAAAACATTTGACAAATCGCAAAAAATATGTAACAATATAATAGGAGAATATTTCTTGCGAAACCGCGTCAGGGGAATGGCGCCAAACTGATTTCGCACAGGCACGACGACATTGGAGTGATAACATGACTTTTTTTAAGAGAGCGGCAGCGGCGGCGTTATGCGCGGTCATGCTGGCAGGGACTACCCTTTCGGCATTTGCGGAGGGTGGAGCCAGCCTTGCGGTTGACCCAAGCACTGAAACGTCTGTCATTGACCCGGGGAGTTCCGACAGCGGAGAAACCACCGTCATCGACACCGGTAATACCACCGAAACCACCATCGTTGACCCCGACGAGGGCGACAACGAGAAGAACAAAAGCGGCAGCGGGCTGGACGTTGCGGACGAGCAGTACACGGAGATCGACATAAGCACGTACACCCAGTGGGACGGCAAGACGAAGATGGTTTCCGGCACGAACTACTACATAGACGGAAAGATAGCCCCCAGGGGGAATTTCACAGTGCCCAAGGAAAGCCGTCTGATAATCAGGAACGGCGCTCAGCTTGTGATTTACAAGAACCGCACGTTCAACGTGCGCGGCATAATCACCATCGAGCCGGAAGCGGAACTGATGAACTCCGGCACGCTGACTATTTATGAAAAAGGCGGCGTTGAGAACTACGGTTCCTTTAAGGGGAGCGTCAGCAGCACCGTCAAGGCGGCGGGCGACCTTATAAACCGCAGCACTGGCAATATAGCAGTCTCCGGCATTGTGAACATCTACAAGACCGGTATTCTGCTGAATTACGGTGAGACCACATTCACCACAAGTTCAAAAGTCAAGGTCACGGGCGACTTTCAGACCCCGGAAACGGGACGTCTTATCTGCGGCGGTTACTTTGCGGTGACGATAAATGGCCGTACTACCCAGGCAGGTTACTTCTCGCTGACGGGAAACCTCGTAAACAGCGGTGTTTTCGTGTTTGAGCGCACGGTGCGCTATTACAAGTCCAAGGCTGCGAAGTTCTCGGTTTCCAAGAGCAGCAGGCTGATAGATTACCGTCACAGGGACCCGTCCACGCCGATACCCGATGGCGACGGCAGCGAGGAGGACGTAACCGACGAGGGAATAAAGGGCATCGATGTTTCTTATGCGCAGGGCGCTGTTGACTGGGCTAAGGTCAAGGCTTCCGGCGTTGGATTTGCGATGCTGCGCTCGTCGAGAGGCCCCGTGAGCGACACGCGCCCGTCTGCTGAGGACACCACGTTCCAGTATAACGTGACGGAGGCAACAAAGGCAGGGCTGAACGTCGGCGTATATCACTACCTTTATGCGCATACAGTTTCCGACGCGAAGAAGGAAGCCAAGTTCTTTGTCAAGACCATTTCTCCTTACAAGATAACCTACCCGGTGGTTCTGGATATAGAAGAACAGAGCCAGGCGCGGCTGGGCAAAAATACGGTCACAAAGATCGTCAAGGCATTCCTGGACGAAGTGAATGCAGCGGGGTATTACGCGATGCTGTATTCCAACAAGACTTGGCTGACGCAGTATCTCGACATGTCGCAGCTTTCCGGATATGAGGTCTGGCTGGCGCAGTGGAATACAGTCCCCACATACAAGGGTGAATTCGGAATGTGGCAGTACAGCTGCAAGGGTATCGTATCGGGTATCGACGGCTACGTTGACCTGAACCTCTCATACAAGAATTACGCAAAGATAATCAGAAAGGGCGGCTACAACCACCTGAGTTAATAAAATCCCCCATGGCGACATGGGGGATTTTTATGCGCTATTACAAATAAACAGGGGCTTATTCAGCCCCTGTCAAGTTTGTTGAAAAAGTCGTTTTTGCCCGCGAAGCGGGCTTTTGAAATCCGTTTTTTGCCTCGGGTCTCCCGAGGCAAAAAACACTTCTATCCGCGCAAGTGTGCGGTTTGTCGGCATAGGCGACAAACCGTGCGCGCGGCGCGGATGTTCGGCGGAAAAGTCACTTTAGTGACTTTTTCGACGGTCTCACAGGGGCTTATTCAGCCCCTGTAAGTTTATCAATCCGGAAGAATATACTTCTTTGAGTAGTCGTTGAACTCGTCCATGAATTCGGAGCGGTCGAGTTTTTTCAGCTCGTTCATATATTCGTGGGTGTCCATGCTGTTGTCGTTTATCTGTATGAGGTACACCGCGATGTTGGAGCAGTGGTCGGATACGCGTTCGAAATTCGTCAGAAGATCCTGCAGGATAAAGCCAAGCTCTATCGTGCACTTGCCGGAGCGCAGACGCTCGATGTGACGGGACTTAAGCTCGTTGCGCAGCTGGTCGATAACGTCCTCAAGAGGCTCGACGCACTTTGCAAGGCTGACGTCCGCAGTCATGAACGACTTGATGGACATATCCAGTATTTCGTTGACTGCCTTTATCATTATCTTGAGTTCATTGACAGCCTGGTCGGAGAACTTTATCTTCTTTTTGTGCATTTCCTCAGCGGCTTCAACTATGTTCACCGCGTGGTCGGAAATACGCTCCAGGTCGCCTATCGTGTGCAGCATCATCGAAACCACCTTGCTGTCGGTTTCGGAGAGATCCTTGGAGCTTATCTTCAGGATATACGAGCCTATCTTGTCTTCGTAGAGGTCTATCGAATTCTCGTTTTCTATGACCTCGGTGCACTTTTTCTGGTCGTATTCCATTACGATGTCAAGGGAAGTTTTCAGTGTTTCCAGGGTGAGTTCAGCCATTCTGACGCTGACGTTGCGGCACTGCTCGATCGCAACGGAAGGGGTCTTTAACAGACGCTCGTCCAGCATGGGAGCGTCCTGCTTCTTCTCGCCGGGCTTGTCGCGGACCGTAAGACATGCAAGCCTCTCCAGCTGCTTTGTGAACGGCAGGAACAGCGCTGTAGTCAGCACGTTGAAGCCGGTGTGAATGACCGCAATGCCGACCGCATTCAGCGACTCTTCCATGAACGGAAGATTTACGAATGCGTTTATGAGATAGAATACCGAAAGGAACAGCACCGTTCCTATCACGTTAAAGTATAGGTGAACGACTGCGACGCGCTTGGCTGGCTTGTTTGCGCCGATGGAAGAGATGAGCGCAGTCACGCAGGAGCCGATGTTCTGACCGAGCAGCAGCGGCAGCGCGATGGAATAAGTCACCTTGCCGGTGGAGATCGCGATGGACTGCAGAATGCCGATGGAAGCGGACGAGGACTGCAGCACGGCAGTCAGCACTGCGCCCGCGATAACGCCGAGTATCGGATTGGAGAACATCATCAGTATATTGCAGAACGTTTCATTCTGCTCAAGGCTTGCAGTCGCTGCGGACATGGAGTTCATGCCGAACATCAGCACCGCGAAGCCTGCAAGTATCATACCGATAGTCTTTTTCCTGTCGGATTTCGTGAACATTATCAGAAACACGCCGATGGCCGCAAGCACAGGCGTGAACGTTGTCGGTTTGAGAATATTGAGTATGCTGAATCCTTCAGAACCGTCTATTGACTGTAAACTCAGCAGCCAGCTGGTGGCTGTGGTGCCTATATTGGCACCCATGATAACGCCGATGGCCTGCGACAGCTTCATCAGACCGGAGTTAACAAAGCCGATTATCATGACGGTGGTGGCTGCCGACGACTGAATCACTGCAGTGATTATCGCACCGAGAACGACTCCCTTTATCGGGCGCGAAGTCGCTTTTTCAAGCCAGTGTTCGAGCTTGCCGCCCGCGAGCTTTTCAAGGCCTGCGCTGAGCGTGTGCATTCCGAAAAGGAACAGGGCTATTCCACCAAGGAGGTTCAGTACATCATAGACACTCATTTCAATTCTCCTGTTTGCGACGATCTTTCTTTATCGTTCGGATTTAACATTGTTTTTTCCCATACATCATAATTATACATGATTTTTCGGTAATTGTACAGAGGTTTATCGAAAATTTTAAAAATATTTGTTTTTTTGTTGATAAAGCACAAATACCACAATTATGCATTGATTTTATTTCCGGTATGTGTAAGTTTTTCTGGAATAAATGGAAATAAACTGGCTAAACTATGGTTGAACCGCAGGAAGCCCCACCGCGCCAGGCGTTCCCGGAATAGTAAAAAATCGCCCTGAAAAGAAAGGAAAAATAACCATGAGAAAAGACAGGAACAAGAAGTCGTTCAACACCAAGGCATTCGCTGCCGCTGCGATACTCGGGGGAGCCGCCATCGCTGCAGCGTCCTATGCCGCGTACAACCGCACCATGAGCGGGCTGACCCCCACGACCAGCAGCGAAAGCCAGAATACCTGGGTATTCAGCGCGCCTGAAAGTTCCCCGGTGGACGCCAGCAAGCCCGGCGTGCAGCGCGAGGAAACCACCACTGCCGCTTCCGAGGCTGAGGCAGCGGTTATTCCCACCGAGGATGCGGAGGAAGTCAACAAGCCCGTGAAGAGCGAAGCAAGGAATATCATGCCGGTAGAGGGGGAGGTTTCCCACCCGTTCAGCAACGGTGAACTCGTGAAATCAGAGACCCTCGGCGTGTGGAAGACCCACGACGGCTGCGATATTCTCTGTGCGCTGGGTACTGACGTGCGTTCCATGTCCGCGGGTACAGTCACCGAGATAAAGGACGACCCGCTGTGGGGAATAACCGTCGTGATCGACCAGGACAACGGGCTGACTGTGGAATACTGCGGGCTGTCTAAGGAACTTGAGGTAAAGACCGGGCAGCAGGTGAACGAGGGCGCAGTCATCGGCAAGACTTCCGACACCTGTCAGTGCGAGATAGTCCAGCAGCCGCACCTCCACCTTGGGGTCAAGCAGGGTGGAAAGTGGATAGACCCCATGTCGGTGATAAACGATTGACAAATCCCGCGATTTCCTTTATAATAGGAATGCACCCGAAATACGGGTGCATTCTTGATATGGAGGAATTGCGATGAAGGTAGTTATACAGCGCTGCGAGAATGCTTCCGTCAGCGTTGACGGAAAGACAGTGGGGCAGATAGGCAGGGGATACATGGTGCTTCTCGGCATAGGGCAGGAGGACACCGAAGCGGAATGCGACCGTCTTGCGGCAAAGATGATAGGTCTGCGGATATTCTCGGACGAGAACGGAAAGACAAACCTTTCTCTCAGCGACGTTGGCGGTTCGCTGCTGATAATTTCGCAGTTCACGCTGTATGCGGACACCCGCAAGGGGCACCGTCCGAACTTCCTCATGGCAAAGGAACCCCGCGAGGCTGAGCGGCTGTACGAGTATTTCGTCGGGGTGTGCCGTAAGTCCGTAGCTAACGTGCAGACCGGTGAGTTCGGCGCGGATATGAAAGTAAGCCTGGTGAACGACGGGCCGTTCACGATCATACTTGAATAAGGGAATTCCCCTCCGGAGCGGAGGGGAACTTCTTTATGCGTTCTTGTAGCAGCAGCTGAAATTCGTGAACTCAGCGGTGCCGTTGACTGCAAAAAGCCCCGTCATTACGCCGGTGAAGCCCTCTGCGACCTCGCTGGAAAGGTACTTTGTGCTGCCGTAGCCGAGCTGCGTTTCCTTTCCATCCTGCGCGACGAAGAAGCTGTAGCCGAAGCAGTCTGCACGAATGATGAGCTGTGCGGAATTTCCGGTTATCGCAATGGAATTCTGACGGTGCTTTATGCCGCCGATATTCAGCATGAGCACTGCGCTGCAGCCGGTTTCATTCTGTTCAAGAAGAATGTCGTAGTGCTCGTTTTCGGTGATGAGCACGGTGAGTCCGCCAATGCCACCGTCAACGCGCACGTCCGACTTCATCTCCATGTGGAATTCGCGCTGGCGCATTGCCACAAACGTGGGGGAGTCCACGTTGTTGAGGGTGACGGCAGTTCCGTGCAGGACTGCCTTTTCGTCGGAAAGCTCGTAGTTTTCCATGTGCGGGTGGCGCATGAAGCACCATTCAACGTCCCAGCGGGTGTTTGCAAAGGTGAATTCACGCTGGGGCTTCTGCTCGAAATCGCCCTTGATCTCGTAGAATTCATCAGTGGTGCCGTCGTTTCCGCAGGTGAACCAGCCGTCCGCGCCGAACTGCACCGGCGTGAGGAACACCTCTCTGCCCAGGTGGTGATAGGCACGCCAGATGTGCTGCTGACGGAAGCCTAGCGACAGCACGTGCCAGTCGCCGTGCTTATCACAAATAAGGTCGCCGTGGCCGATACCCTGGATTATGAAAGGCGCCTTGTTGCGGTTGGTGAGCACGGGGTTGTGCGGGTTTCCCTCAAACGGACCCCACACGGAATTCGCGCGGGCGCAGGTTATCATGTGGCCGTATTCCGTGCCGCCCTCGGCTGCCATGAGGTAGTATGTTCCGTTTATCTTGTATAGGTGCGGGCTTTCAAGGTAGCGCCCACCGGAGCCCTGCCATATGCAGCGGCTGGGGGAAAGCTTCTTTCCGGTGGCAATGTCTATCTCGCACTGCACCACGCCTCCCACGCCGTTATCATCGGCGCCGTTGCTCATGAAGTAAACATGACCGTCCTCTTCAAACAGCGACGGGTCTATTCCACCCTGGTCCACGTATATCGGCTCGGACCACTCGCCGTGGATATCGTCCGTCCAGACGTAGAAATTCTGGTGGGTGGTGTCGTTGGTGGTCACCATGTAAAATCTGCCGTTGACGCAGCGGATAGTCGGCGCAAACACTCCACCGGAGCTGTTTATCTTGTCCAGCATGACCTGGCTCTTTCGGGTGAGCACGTAGCCTATCTGCTTCCAGTTGACGAGGTCGCCGCTTTCAAACAGCGGCACTCCGGGGAAGTACTGAAACGAGCTGCACACGAGGTAGTATTTACCGTTGCTCTCGCATACGCTGGGGTCGGGGTAAAATCCGGATACGACGGGGTTCTGATATTTCATTGAGGTAATCCTTTCTGATTTATTATATACTTATCATTGTATCACATTACGCAGCGATATGCAACAGGTTGCCGGACAAATACTAGCATAAAAAGGACAAAAACGCTCCCGTTTGATGGAGAGCGTCGAGACCTTCGAAACTATCTCCTGGCTTGGCTAAGCCAAGCCCACCCTGCGCGCGTAAGGCATAGGGCGTAGCCGTTGCTTTGCGTAAGACCGCAGGTCGTCGCTCGGACACTTGCTGGGATAGAAGTGTTTTTGCCACGGCATACCTGAGCCAAAAACGGATTTTAAAAGCCCGCTTCGCGGGCAAAATCGATTTTTTCGACAGACTGGATATGCGCAATTATGTACGCCGCGTCACACGGTCATTTCTGATTTCTTCATGCTGAGAATGTGATTCTTCACGCGGGTTTCTATCTCTTCCCTGGTGAAGTAGTCAAGTATCATCGTACCGCCGAGGATATTCAGATACTTTGAAGCCTCCTGGTAGATGAGCTTGCGCTCCTTTCCGGTGCAGGCGGTATTCCGCTCCAGGTCGTTCAGCGCACTGAGAAGCCCGAGCGCAACGGGTCTGCTGCTCATGTAATTGCTCGAAAATAAGATAAGGGTCTTTCTTGAAAAATCATCTTCGAAATAGTGCGTAAGCTCGAACGGGTCTTTGCGGTCCGGGTCGTAGGTCAGCCGACCTACCCACCACAGCTTAGCCAGCGTGTTGGTTATCAGCGAACGCCGTCTGCCCTGACCGTAAAAATATCTCGACAGCACGTCCTCTTTGGTTATCTTCTTTGACGAGGAAGCCTCCCAGCGCTTGTTCACGAACTCCCACATATCGCCGTGGCACATTCCCGCCCACAGCCTCTCGTCGGAAGCCTGGGTATCCGTTATGTTCATCATGGCTGAATACAGCGTGATGACATTCTGCACGTCAGCCTTTCCCTGTTCCTTTTCGGTGCATACAAGGCTGATATCTCCGACGGTGGTCATAAATTCTCCGAAAGGCTCTTCATCGCCGAAAAATTCGTATATCCAGTCGTTGACCGGCAGGCGATACTTCTCAAGGTTGCCTTCAACGTTCGCACGCAGGGAAGCCAGTGCGTCGTATTTCAGAAAATGCAGCTTCATTGTTCGTCCTCCACGCTGTCGCCAAGCTGTGCCAGAGCAGTTATCGCCTTGTTTACCGGAAGCTCCAGCAGCTTCTGCGCCAGCTCGAATGATTCATAGGTGTCAAGCGTGGTCTGGTCCAGCTTCAGCCCCTGCGCGGAGAGCGTCCTGCGTATCGCCCTGAACCAGCGCCGCTGTTCGAAATCCTCCGTGCCGCTGCGCTTAAGCGTTTCGAACACATATATCAGCGCCGGAAGAATAAGTATCGAATGGAACACCGGCAGATACGCCGGGGAAGCGGACATCACGCGGTAATTGCTGAAGCTTTCCGCGCACAGCGTGATGGCGATTTTTTCCCCGTCAAGGTCTATTTTCATGCTTTCATCTGAATCCATCGCGCTCCTGCATATCGAGAAAATGGACGGCACCTTTGCCAGCTCGTCGGTTTCCTTGATTATGTCAACGCTGCACTGACCGCCGACCGCAAGTATCCCGCCGCGCTCGATATCAAAGCTGATGTCGCTGTAGTCCGCGTTGAATGCCGGATTGGTGTATCCGCGTATGTCGTGCTTTGCGACTATGAACGCGCACACTGACACCTTTCCGTTGAGCCGGCTTTCCACGATGTGCCGCGAGCAGCTTTCAGAGGAGCATCTGATTATCTCCCGGAATGCGGTGTACGGACACTCTATATGTATCACGAACTCAGCCTGCCCCTCGCTGATAAGCTGTTGCAGCGTGCTGTCCTGCAAATCCAGCGCAAAGTCAAACACGACCTCCCGCGGGCCTTTGCTGATGTTCGGCGTGAATGTAAAGCTGCTGCCGGTGTAGTCGTCGTTCGCCGAGGACAGCACCGGATATGGGTACAGCTTAGATCTGATATCCATACAGCTTCACCTCCATCGAGCTTTGCTCCGCGTAGTCAATAGTGAAATCCACCGACAGCCGCTGACCTGCGGAAAAGCTTCCGAGAATTATTTCGTTGTCCTGGCAGGACAGCTTTTTCCCGCTGCTGGCAAGGAACGAATCCCGCACCTTAACGTCAACGGCGCTCTGCTCTCCCGAAAGCTGGAACTGTAAATATCCCCACTGTGCGCTCTTTGACGGCGTGAATATCAGCCGGTACCGGTGCTGTCCGGGGTCGGTCATGAACAGCCTTACACGCATGATGCGCATTTCAATTTTCTTTTTGACGACAGAATCGCTAAACGGGTCCTCAACGCCGACCTGATAAATATTGGCACCCTCGCCGTTCGTGCCTTCACTGTCCCCGTCGCCGCCGCCGAAACCGCCTCCCGGCTCGGAATCATTCCCGCCATCGTCCATGTTCTTGCCGCCGGCGCCGCCGCTGCTTTCACCTTCGGCAATTCCTTTTCCGTCGTCAGCAGGGGCGCCATCGGAATCCGCATAGTTTTCCGAGCCTTTCTGTCCTGTCTGGATATCCGACATGGCAACGTCAAAATCTTTGGTGACGCTGCTTATGGTCTCGGTTTTATCGCCGCCGTCGGATACGCCCTCGTCGTCCGGCAGGAATTCTCCCATTCCCTCTGCGTCAACCTCCTCGAGAGTGGTCTGCATTCCGTACTGCTGCACTATCTCCTTCAGCCGCCTGGACAGAGCCTGTTTATTTTTCTTCGCGGCGGAGGGTTCGCTGTTGCGCTCTGGCTCCCATGCGTCATGCTGGGGATTCTCCATCTCCCTGAAATACGCGTTTATCTTTTCGTCTTTAAGGATACATACTCCTGCGAAGAATATAGTGCCAGAAATACGATTCTGGTCGAATATCTTCATTCCGCTGCTGCGGCTCATGAGTATCTTGCGGTGCAGGTCCTTCTGAATAAGAAGATGCAGCTCTATCGTGCCCAGATCCTGAAAGCGCTCGTTTATTACTACAGCCTTGTCGGATGTCATCGCCTGATAATAGTTGAACACTTCCGGAATGACCTCGCGGTATTTTTCCACGAGCGCCGGGAGGGTCTCAGAAGATATCTCGGTATCGCCCACGCTTACCACCAGATCGTTCTGGAAAACGGATATCAGGAATTCCGAAAGCACCGACCTGATGATATCGTCCTGCCAGTTCTTCCCCTCGGAGAACGCGGCGATGAACACATCTGTGCCGCTTGTCCGGCGGCGGAATTTACGATCGAGGGATATGCACTCCGGTATGGCTGCATTTTTTCTGGTTTCGCCGTAGAACCCCATGCCGGTGGTCATGCTGTCCGAGTCCAGACCGAAAATATTCTTTTGCCGGAAGGAGACCAGCCGTGCAACTCCCTGGAACGCTTTCAGCCCTTTGTTGTCCAGCGTTGAATAGAAAACGGTGCGGAAGTCCGAGCAGGCGAACGGAGCAGATTTCCCGATGCCGAAGCTGCCGCCGGACGAGCCGCCCTTCGACGAAACGCCGGAAGCCTTTACAAGATTCTGCCACGGGGAGTTATATTCCTTGTCCGAACCGGTAAGTCCGGTTGTGTTGAAGTCGCTTATGCGAAGCATGGGTATCTTATCAGATTCAGAACGTTTCAGCGCCCTGGTGAAGAAATCCACGGTTTTCTTGTTGCCCTGCTCCTTCCAGAAGCTGCGGCAGGATTTAAAAGCGTCCCTGAGAGAATCGAACTGCTTTATATCGCCGGGCGATATGTATGACAGAGAAAATTCGACCCTGACCGGCTTGCCGGGATCCAGTCTTGCGTCAAGCGAGTTCTGGCATATCTCCCTTGCGAGGGAACGGCAGGGCGAGCCTTTGAAAGTCTCTATCCCGGCTTCTCCGATACCGCTCAGCGTGCCGAAATTGTTGCCGGGAAAGTTCCAGTCGATGCTCATTATCTCAACTCCTGACATAAATGGTGTGCTTATATTTTAACACATAATATACTATATTTCAATATATTTTTGCAAAAATAGCAGGGTTCTGTGTGAAAACTTCAGGCGGTCTGAGGCAATACCGCACAAAGGTTGTACGCGTATTGCCCTAGGAATGGGAAAAGCCCGAAAACAAAAGTAAACTCGCTCAGAAAGACATAGAAGCAGACTGTACGGCTCTACCCCAAATCTGTGTAAACCACAAACGTGCATTAAGTGAAATCAGTAAGCTCAGGGAACATTTTGATGAGTCCAGGGCTTATTCGTAGTAACACAAATCAATTGAGTTGTCAATAGGAGTTGAAATTTTATGGTTCCTCTTTTCCGGCATTTCGGTCATCTTAATTATCTCATATTCCACCTGCAGATCTGATTTCTTTAAAGCTGGCATAACAAAAATCCTCCCCGAAAATCGGAGAGGATTTAAAAAGTTCTCTGATAAAGACCAATTTGATAACCCGATTGCCACAAACCGCTTCGCAAAGCTGTTTGTAAGGACTTTGATTATCTCTTGGAGAACCTCGGACGGCTGTGTAATGCGGATTAGTTGCGGGAGTGTTAGTTGCTTGTTAGTTCTTTATTGCAGGTGTTGAGGGCGCATGATGTTTTAATGAAAGAATCCGGCAGGAGCTTATACCTGTACACGACTGCATTATCGTCAGTATCATTCATCTGTGATTTAATCGTGTCAGCCATGCTGTTGATATATTCCTTTAACTTGGACTGATTTATCTCTTTCATCATTGCAATAAACGGACGATCTTCTTCTCCGATAAACTCTGCACCCATTTTTTCAAAGACGTGCCGGCTATGCGGATTATTCGACATTATCTTTATCAGAAAATAATCAACGCTTTGCTCCGCACAAACTTTCTGAACAAGAAGTCTGACCGCCTTTGCAGCTATCCCCTTATTTCTCTTGCTTTCCAGCAGATCAATGCCTATTTCCGGAGTGGTACTCCGAAAGTTCTGCAGTTCAATACAGCCGCAGTATTCACCGTTTTCCTCATATATCGAAAAAAGTATGTCTTTATCTCGCCTTATCGCCGCATTCCACATAATATCTTTGGTTGCCGGATTTAAAAAAAGAGTATTATCTCCGTTGACCTGACGTTTCAGTTCAACATGATTATCCCTGTCGATATCAGACAGCGGATATAATATATAGCCCTCTCCGGCAGCATATATTTCCTTGTTCATATTTTTCCCCTCATTATTCACAAGTCATTCTCCTCTCAAAAATCAAGGCTGTCCTGATCAAGCAGGAAATCGTACACTCCGATAACCAGAATACCATCGTCTGTATAGGTGGGCGCAGGAGCGTCCTTTACCACAATTATCTTCTTGAAAGAATCGTCTATGCGCAGCAGGGAGTTGGATTCCTGCTGCATTTTTTCTCTGTCCGGAATCGAAAATGCAGACTGAACATAATACCGCTTTGAGCCTTTATTGCACACGAAATCAACTTCAAGCTGCTTGCGCACCAGCTTGTCATTCTTGTCTTTCTGGCTTACCGTTACTATTCCCACATCAACATTGAGATCTCTTGCAAGAAGCTCGTTGTATATGATGTTTTCCATCGTGTGGTTTTCTTCGATCTGCCGGAAATTTATGCGTGCATTCCGCAGCCCCACATCGCTGAAATAATACTTCTGCGGAGTGTCTATATACTTGCGCCCCTTGATGTCATATCTGGTTGCTCTGCTCACAATAAAAGCGTCGCAAAGGTAATCAAGGTAGCTCTTGATAGTGTTGGAGCATATGGTTTTGTTCTTTCTGCTCTTGAAAGTATCGGTGAGCTTTTTCGGGTTTGTGAGCGAGCCTATTCCGGACGCAAGAATGTCTATAAGCTCCTCGAATTCTTCCTTGTTCTTGATACTGTGCCTGCCGACAATATCGTTTATATAGGTTTCCTGAAACAGCATTTTCAGCAGCTCTATTTTCTGTTCCGGAGTTGGAAGCAGAACAACAGGAGGAAGTCCTCCATACAGGACATACTCTTTCCAGCCATCGTACTTGTTTCCGTCATACACGGACATGAATTCCGCAAAGGAAAGCGGTTGTATGTGAAGCTCGTCGCCCCGCCCGCGGAACTCCGTTATTATGTCCTTTGAGAGAAAGCGTGCGTTGCTTCCGGTAACGTAAACGTCTACGTTCTTTATCCTCATAAGTCCGTTCAGGACGGATTCAAACTCGCCAAGGAGCTGCACTTCGTCAAGCATGACATAGTACATCTTATCGTCAATGAGCTGCTCCTTTATGAACGGATAAAGCACCTCCGGGTCGCGGTATTTCTTGTTTTCAAAGCTGTCAAAGGCAAGCTCGATTATGTGACTCTCGTCAACTCCGCTTTCCAGAAGGTGATTTCTGAAAAGAGAAAACAATAGATACGACTTCCCGCATCGGCGGATTCCGGTGATGACCTTTATCAAGCCGTTGTGCTTTTTCATTATCAGCTTGTTCAGGTAATGATCGCGTTTTATTTCCATGGCGTGTGCTCCTGCTGAATTTTTTTGCATATTGTTGAGAGAATTTTCATTTGGTTAATTTTATTATACTCTCTTTTTCAGGAATAGTCAATAATATTATTGAAAATTTTGTAATCAATATGCAAAAATATTCAGTGCACTATTGCGTTATATCATGTAATATCAGAGTATTCAGAGAAAGCGATGGATATCACCGTATTAACAATTTATGTAAATAAAATATACGTAATATACTTATAGTGTTTTTTAACAAACTTTTTCTGGAAGCTTTGAATAGTTGTTTTCAAAAAGCATCTATGATAAAAATCTTTTTATTTTAAAAAGTCAATAGGCATTTTGCACAAAATTAAAAATAAGCTATTGTAACTTGGCTTATAATATGATAAAATATATAATGTGTTTTTATGTCATATTCACAGAAAGGGTTGACTTTTTATGGCTGAAAGTAAAATAATTTCTATTCCTGACGGAAAGATATGCGACTATATTGATGGAAAGTTCAGAAATGATACTCCCGAAGAATATGTCAGACAAACAATCGAAAAGAGATTAATTAAAGAGCACAAATATTCTCCATCCCAAGTTAGAATTGAATATACCCTACAGCTCGGCTCAAGAAAACCACGTGCTGATATTGTTGTTTTTGATAAGGAATGTACGGATTTCAAACAGGAAAACATTCGTATTATTATTGAATGCAAAAAGGAAACGGTGGAAGCTAGAAATGCCAAGGAAGGTATCGATCAGCTTAAATCTTATATGTCTGCCTGCTCAAATTGTGAGTGGGGAATGTGGACTAATGGAAAACAAAAAGAAGTATTCAGAAAATATAAAAACGATAAAGGGCAGATTTGCTTCATGGAGTATAACGATATTCCATCCGCAGATGGAGATCTTGACGATATAAATCGCCCTAAGAGGAATTCACTTAAAAACGCTTATGATGATAATTTACTTTTTGTATTCAAAACTTGCCATAATCATATTCATGTAAACGATGGATTGCAGAAGCAACCTGCATTCTTTGAATTATTAAAAGTGATTTTCTGCAAAATCCAAGATGAGCGAAATATTTCTGCCCCTTTAGAGTTCTATACAACCTCTGAAGAACGTTCAAATCCCGACGGACAACTTACTGTAAAGAAACGCATCAGCAAGATTTTTGAGGATGTTAAGAAAAAGTATGGCAAGATTTTTGATTCAAACGATGAAATAAAGCTTTCTCCAAGAAGCCTTGCATATATTGTAAGCGAATTGCAGAAATACAGCTTGCTTAACACAAATATAGATATAAAGGGCAAAGCATACGAGGAAATTGTTGGTGCTAATCTTCGTGGCGATCGTGGTGAATTTTTTACTCCTAGAAATGTCATGAAAATGACCGTGGAAATGATAAACCCTCAGATAGACGAAAAAGTTCTTGACAGCTCTTGCGGTACAGGTGGCTTTCTCGTTACAGCTATGACTCATGTAATATCTCAGCTTGAATCTGAGTTTTCTAAGCAAATAGAGCTTCCTCGCGAAAAATGGGATTCAGATTCGAACAAGGCGTTCTTGGACAGAATTTCTGAAATGGCTGCTTCTAATTTCTTCGGATTTGATATTAACCCCGACCTTGTTAAAGCCACAAAGATGAACATGGTTATGAACAATGACGGAAGTGGCAATATATTGCAAACGAATTCCTTGTTGCCTCCTCATGAGTGGACAGATGAGTTTCGGACAAAGCTGGCAGAAGCTCTTGGTATAAAGAAAGAAGAAATTAGAAATCACACTACGTTGGGATATTTTGATGTGATTGTTACAAATCCTCCTTTTGGAAGTAAGATTCCGATAAAGGATAAGAATATACTTGAACAGTTTGAGCTTGCTCATATCTGGGAGTGTAATAAGGAAACAAACGTATGGACTATGACAGAACGGTTACAGTCTTCTGTTCCTCCTGAGATTCTGTTTATTGAGCGCTGCACTCAACTCCTTGTTCCTGGTGGAAGAATGGGTATAGTATTGCCAGATTCAATTCTTGGTTCTCCTGGATTGGGTTATATCAGAGAGTGGCTAATTAAGAATCATAGAATCGTTGCCAGCATTGACCTTCATGCCGACACTTTTCAGCCCCGAAACGGAACTCAAACTTCTGTTCTTTTTCTTCAGAAGAAAACTCAAGAGCAGAAGGACAAAGAAGAGAAAAGCGGAACAATGGCTGATTACAATATTTTTATGGCAATGGTTGAAAAGATAGGGCACGACAAAAGAGGTACTCCAATCTTTAAACGGGATAAAGAAGGCAACGAAATACTTATTCCTGAAAAGAATAATACTTTCGTCATGGATCAGACAGCTGACGGAAATACAACATTTGCTCAAATGCGCAAGACTAAGATAGAGGACGATCAGACGCTTGACGTCCCTGCTATATTTGCTGAATGGAAGAACCAGGAGGGATTAACGTGGTAGACAATTTGGCGAGAGCCAGTTATTCTGATGAGCAAAAACCTTCTGTTGAGGTAAATGAATCGCCAATAAAATGGTGTTCTGTTTCTCTATCCGAGATAGTTCAACGTGGTAAACGGCTTGAAGCAAGTGTGTTTGATGTTGAAGCCAAGCACGCTTGGGAGCTTATAAATGTTAATAAGTACGGCGTTGTTACAATTGGTGGTGAAGAAGGACTAGCGACCGCCTACACTTGTGGAAGATTTAAGCGTATTTGGGTAAAAAAATCAGATTATCCTATATATCAGCCTTCATCAATTGTTGATTTATATCCCACACCTGATGGTTATATTTCCAAGAAGACCAAAGTCAATATCGATTCGCTAAGAGTTCATAAAGGACAAATTCTATTGACTTGCAGTGGTACGATTGGTAAGACAGCTTTGGTTTCTGACACTTTGGATAATGCTATTTTTAGCCACGACCTTTTGAGAATTGACTGCAAAAATCCTATTGATTCGGGATATGTTTATACTTATCTTCATAGCAAAATTGGAAGCAAGATTTTGATTACAAATAGCTATGGAGCTGTAATTACACATATTGAAGCGGAGCATTTAGCAAGCGTTCCTATACCTAATGCTCCTGCTGTAATCAAGTCTAAAATCAACGAATTAATCGTGAAATCATATAAACTCAGAGACGAATCTAACGCTTTAATTGACGAGGCAACAAAGCTGCTTGTTGATGAGCTTCACCTCCCTGTTATTGAAGATTTTGATGTATCTCTTTATGAAAAAGATGCTCCCGTCGATACATTTAGCGTGAAATTGAGCGAAATGAACGGTAGAGTTGATGCATCGTATCATGTTCCGATAGTTGATGCTATTGTTAAACATTTGAAGAAATACGCTGCAGAGGTGACTACTATCGGGGATAAAAGAATAAGCTCTGATGTTGTTCTTCCAGGTAGATTTAAGAGAGTGTATGTTGAAGAGGGATATGGAAGAGTTTTTATTGGTGGTAAACAGATTTATGAGCTTGATCCATCAAATAAAAAATACCTTTCTCTTATTCATCATGAAGATAGAATTGCAAATCAACTTGAATTGCATGAAAACATGACATTAATAACTTGCAGCGGTACTATTGGTAAAGTAGCTTTAGTAGGGAAACAATGGGAAAACTGGACTGCAAATCAGCATATCATCCGTATTGTTCCTGCAAGTCTAGATATTGCAGGATATATCAGTATCTTTCTGTCAACCGACTATGGTCATACGCTAATAACCCGATTCACATATGGTTCTGTAGTAGATGAAATTGATGACAATCATGTTAAACAAATACAAATTCCGCTTTTAAAGAATCGGATTATACAGAAGAGAATCAATGACCTTGCTCTTGAGGCAAATGCCAAACGATATGAGGCATATAAACTTGAACAGCAGGCACTGAGAATAATGGATGAGGAAGTTATCTATGCAAAGTGAGGGATGAATTTGTCAGGGTACAAGGAATGGATTGATAATGCCGAGATAAACATTGATTATTATTCAGCTTTTCTCAAAGCATGGATAGCTTTTAATGCTTGGTATAATTATGAAATCAATGAAAAGACTGATCAACGATGTATTGAAAAAAATGTGAAGATAGTCGATTCAAATCATATATTACTAATATCTTAGCCTCTGAAGATTCAGAGGCTAAGATATAAAGATATATGGATAATATTGCCAAATTACATGAGGCTTTAATGAACTCTCCGTTAAAGAGCCAAGAATATTTTGGAATTAAACAGGATATTTCTTTTTCTCAAATTGCTGTTAAAAACAAAAGTTCAGATAACCATTTTGAGCATAGAGGAGTAAAATATAAATGTTCCAAATGCAAAGCCAAGATTTTAACAGTTGTTACCGATACTAGATCCAGCAATGATTTGCTTAATTACGAACAGGATGCGTGGGATATTGAAGAACTTAAGCAGCAAACTGATTTTAAGATGCTTACTTCCGAACGAAGATCAAAATGTGAAGAGTTATACAAGGTTATGGTTCCTTACATAGTATCAAGTGTAATTTACACTGAAAGCAAGGAATCAAAAGGCAAAAAAATTGGTGCATACTTATTTGTAAATGACAATGATAGAATTGCTGCGGCTATCATTCAAATTTTATATATGCTTCGGTGCTGTTTAGCTCATGGAGATATAACTCCAGACAAAAAAACAAGTGATGTATATAGATATGCTTATGAAGTTTTACTCTGTCCACTAAAAAAGCTTAAATAACCATAAGATCATTATTTGTTTTACTCCCCATTCCCCGTCAGCATAAAATCATAGCTGACATTAAACGCTTCCGATATTCTTACAAGGTCTGAGAAATTCAGACCTTTTTTCTTTTCAGCAGGCATACCCAAATCGTAAAGGTCACGAATTTTCTTTTCAGAAAGGTTAATCGAAATCAGCTTATCAACTGTAATGTTCTTTTTGGCTAGGTTTGAAATAATGATAGAAGAAATCTTAACCTGAAGATACTTGTACTCTGCATTGCCTGCCAGCTTTTCCAGGATATTAAGTACCATATCCTTATCTGAAATGACGGAAACAGGCTTACTGTCTGATTCCAAGTTTTCAATACAGCCAGTCAGGACGAGATATTCCGCAGAACAATTCAAATATTTTGCCACTCTGTCAAGGTCAGCTGTCGATATAGTCATGCCTGAAAACATACTAGCAATGTGATCGGGATGAGCGGACAGAACATTATATATCTTTTTCAGCGAGTTCCCATCGTCAGATATTGCAAGCTGTACATCAGCTTCAGAATCTTCAAAGAAATAGTCAACCGGAACATGAAAATAATCTGCGAGCTTTGCCAGAATGTCAGAATTTACTGTAGCGCCTTCAGACCACTTCTTCAAGTTTCCTGTGCTTAGCCCTAACGATTTAATTAAAGGAGTTGGCTTTACGCCGTTCTCCTTACATATTTTCAAAAATTGGTCATAAAACATAAAAATCTCCTAAATAATTTGTGCAGTTATACAAATAGTTGATGTGGGTATTGACAAATGCACCTGAGTACACTATAATCTACTATAGAACATCCAGAATGTTCTATAATGAATTACTGCTAATAAAATGCTTAATATAATTCATTATATCACATAACCGCAGAAAAATCAAGGAGGAAAATCATGACTTACACCAATCACCCCAAATTCACCGGCCGCAACGTACCTATCGCCGAAATTGCCCGTGCAACAGGCAAGAACCCGCAGTTTATCCGTATCGGCTTACAGCGTGGGATACTCCCGTTCGGTATCGCAATGAAAAACGAAGGGTCATCAGAGTATACCTACTACTGCTCTGATAAGCTGGTGTGGGAGGCAACGGGCTACTTCAACGACAAGGTGGTGCTTGATGGATGAGTAACACTGAACTCAACATCATCAACATGGCAGATGTCGAAGCAGTTGCAGTAAAATGGCTGTGGAAACCGTACATACCGCTCGGAAAGATAACCATTATTCAAGGCGACCCCGGCGAGGGCAAGACAACTCTCGCCCTTTCGATTGCCGCAGCGCTCACACAAGGCGAAAAGCTGCCAAACGAAGTTGAATCCAAAGCGCCTATGAACGTTATTTATCAGACCGCCGAGAACGGGCTTGCCGATACGATCAAGCCCCGCCTGGAAGCCGTAAATGCTGATTGCGCAAGGGTTCTTGTCATTGATGAAAGCAAAGAAGAACTATCAATGACAGATGAACGAATAGAAAAAGCGATACAGCAGACAGGCGCCAAGCTGATAATCCTCGACCCGATACAGGCGTATATCGGCGCTAACGTGGATATGCACAGAGCCAACGAGATACGCCCTGTAATGTCAAAACTCGGCAGAATTGCAGAAGAATACGGCTGCGCAGTGGTCCTGATAGGACACATGAACAAAGCCGCAGGACAGAAAAGCTCATATCGCGGGTTAGGCTCGATAGATATAACCGCAGTTGCCCGCAGCGTTCTTATCGTTGGAAAGATGCGTGATTCACCGTCAAAACGTATAATGACGCAAGCCAAGAGCAGCCTTGCTCCTGTTGGGAAATCGCTGCTGTTCGAGATAAACGAGAATTCAGCTCTTGAATGGAAAGGCGAGGTTGACATTACCGCCGAGCAGTTTCTCGAAAATTGCGGTGCAGAATTAAGCAAGCTGGAAATAGCGACAGAGTTCCTCCTTGAAATTCTTAAGGACGGAAAGGTTAGCCAGAAAGAAATTGCCGCCGCAGCTTCAGATTACGATTTCAGCGCAAGAACGCTGAACGAGGCAAAGAAAAACCTTAAGGTATTATCAATAAAGGCTGATAACAAGTGGTATTGGAAACTGCCAGACTAATTTCAACATTGCAAGGTTGCAAGAATTTCCCGTATAGGTACTTTGCAATCTTGCTGGGAAAGGAGCGAAATTTGACGAACTCGCAAGGATAATCGACGCAGAAGCGTGGGAAATGTGGGAGCTGCTCCGTAAACAGTACGCAGAAAAGAACCCCCGCCCGAAAACCTTTACTGAAATAGTAGGGTGGGAGAAAACACGCAGCCTGTACGTTGAACACGAGGTTATGGAGCAGGTTGTTCTTTGCTGCCGCAGTTGTTGAGTTTCTTTCAGAAATTCTTTTTCAGTTTTGAAAAAACATTGCAAACCCAAGATTGCAAAACCTCTGTATAAAAAATTCTTGCAATGTTGCAACCTTGAATTTGCTTTCAGCAAATACGGCTGTCGTTTCGGCAGCAAACGCACGGATAATGCTTTGCATTATCCGAATCCCCCGCCCCTCGGAGAGCCCCGTACCTGTGATAGCTTGCTGTCACAGGTATTAAGGGGTTACCAATGGCAGAGCCGTTGGTAAAAATACCGCAGCGAAAGGAGAAAATTAGTGAAAGCGAAAACCATATCCCATTGTCAGGGCAAGGGCAGCCTTTCCCACAATAACCGGACTTTCAAGCCGAAAAATGTTGACAGCTCCCGCAGCAGTCAGAATGTCACCTTCGTAAAGATGTCAATAACCGAGGCTTATGACAAATGCTTTTCGGAGGCAGTCGAGCGTTACAATGCAAAGCAGAAGCGAGCCGACCGCCGTATCAAGAACGGATATTTCCGTTATGCTTTTTCCCATGCTCCCAGTAACAATGTAATAACTGCTCCTGACAAGCGTAAGAGCTTCTATGAGGACATTGTGCAGATAGGCGACAGGAGCGATACGGGGATAGGCACGGCTGACGCGGAAGCTGCCGCCAAATGTCTTACCGAATATATGCAGGGATTTTCTGAACGCAATCCGAATTTCTTTGTTTTCAACGCTGTTCTCCACGTTGACGAAGCTACGCCGCACCTGCATATCGACTATATCCCTATCGGGCATTATAAGCGGGGAGTTGATACACAGAACGGCTTGGCGCAGGCTCTTAAAGAAATGGGCTACGTCGAGGGCGGGAACACCATAAATCGTTGGAGATTAGCGGAGCGTGATGTTCTCGCTGAAATATGCCGCAAGCACGGTATTGAGATAAGCGAGCCAACCCAAAGCAGAGGGTACACCTACACCGTCGAACAGTACAAACAGCACAAGGACACAATATCCGCCCTTGAACAGCAGAAAGCGGAGCTTTCGGAAAATCTGGACGAACTGAAACTGCTAAACGACGCCGCCGAAAGCGAGGGCATAGCAAGCACAAAACTGCCTTTCAACAAAAGGGTGGTTTCCGAGGAGGAGTTCAGCAAACTTGAAGCGGCGAAAAAGACTGCCGCTGTAAGAGAAACTACTCTTGATCACCGAGAAAAAATCATAGCTGAAAAAGAAGCTGCAATATCCCAAAAGGAAGCGGCGCTTTCCAAAAAACTTAAGGACGCAGATAATTTATACTTGAAATATAACACGCTTGCAGATGAACTGCTTGATGACAGCAAAGCATACCATAAACTCATGCCGAGATACAAGGCGCTCGAAGAACGCTGTCAAACGGCGGAGAATGAACTTAGCAAAGCTAAAGATAAGATAATATCTGCCGTAAAGCATATAACCGACATCACAAAACTGAGCAACTGTATGCTTGCCCCCATTTCGGGATATGAAGATTTGGCAGAGAAAGCCACTACGATGCACAAAACCCTTGCTAACGTTATCCGTCGGCTTTGCGGCAGATTTGTAAGGTCGCTGGGATTTGATGAGGAAGCAGATATAATTCAGAAAAAAGCAGGGATTTCAGAGGATGCTCTTTCGGAGTTAAAGAGCAACGAAAACAGAAAACAGAATAGAGGTGTAAGAAGATGAGGTTTTCCGCAAACGAATACTATGCGCTTGCAAACGCAGACTGCATTTCCGTTGCAAAAGCTCTTGGTATGCAGGTTGACGAGGGCAAGCAAACTACTACAAAAGCTGTACATATTAAGCACAGCGGCGGCTTATACATATTTCCTGAAAAGAGAATAATTGGTATCGTCATTCAGACAGCAGAGGGGGCTTTCCGATTGATTTGGTGATGGATACGCTGTCCTGTTCAAAAGAGTATGCACTTGAATTTATTCAGAAAAACGTCCCCGTTAGCTATACTCCCACATTTCCAAGCAGAGCTTCTGATTTTAGATTACCGGTGCAGACTTCTCCCGAACGGGTTCGCGCCTATCTCACGAAAACCCGTGGTATTGACGAAGAAATTGTGGATTGCCTTATTGCGGACAGCCTTATCAGAGAGGATAATGCACACCACAATTGTATGTTCATAGGTAAAGACAGCAGTGGAGCGGTTCGCTCTTGTGCCTTACGCGGAACGGGGGCAACACAGTTCCGTGGAGAGGTTTCGGGAGGCAACAAATCTTGCAGCTTTGCGATAACAGGCAGTTCAGACAAGCTCCGTGTTTTTGAAAGCCCGATTGACGCTATGTCACACGCTACGTTCTCAAAGCTGCTCGGTATTGACTGGAAATCACATAGATTGAGTGCAAATGGCTGCGGACATACATCAGTATTACGCTATCTGAAAGAACACAGAGAAATATCTTCAGTTATCCTCTCGCTTGATAACGACCAAGCAGGTCACACCGCCGCAGGCACAATAGAGCAAAAACTAATCGCTGAATTTACTGAAAGAAAAATATCGGTGTCCAGGGTTATATCGCAGCACAAGGATTGGAACGAGGATTTGCTGGCGTTCAGAGCCGCAGAGAAATCTGGTGTCAGCGTGATTGAATTTCTGAAAGCAGCATACCCGCAGATAGAGCGCAGTAATTATTCTTTTCAGCAATATAAGGAGGGTTAAAATGAGGTTAGCAAACGGGATTGGTTCTGTTTACAAGCTGTCCGGAAACCGAAGAAATCCGTACATAGTCCGCAAAACCACAGGCTGGGACATTGACGAGGAAAGCGGAAAAGCAAAGCAGAAGTACATCACCATTGGTTATGCGCCGACCAGAGCAAAGGGTCTTGAAATGCTGATGGACTATAACAAGAATCCCTTTGATGTTGAATCGTCGAAAATCACCTTTGCGGAGATATTCAGCAAATGGTCAGCCGAAAAATTTCCCACGATTTCCGCTTCTAATGTTAAGGGCTACAACGCCTCGTACAACTGCTGTTCAGCTATTCATGACAGAGTTTTCAAAGAACTGAAGCTGACAGACTTGCAAAGCGTGATAGACGCCTGCGGCAAGAATTATCCCACGCTGCGCAAGCTGAAAGTCCTGCTAAGTCAGATGTATGAGTATGCTATGAAATACGAATACTGCAACAAGGACTATTCGCAGTATGTCGATATACTGAAATACAAAAACAGAAATCCTAACCGCACCGACCGCAGTCCATTCAGTAATGAGGAAATCGAGGCACTCTGGGTGCAGCGGAACAATCTCTACGTCCAAATCGTACTTATGTTGATATACAGCGGTGTTCGTGTATCGGAACTGCTTGACCTCAAACGTGAGAACGTCCATATTGACGAACATTATTTCAATGTCGTTGAAAGCAAGACTGAAAACGGAATACGAATAGTTCCCATAGCGGACAAGACCTACTCATTTTTCAGAAAGTGGTATGACGACGGCTGTGAGTATCTGCTGCACACTCCAGAGGGCGCCCATTTTGACTATCGGAACTACTATGATTCCTACTGGACGTCTGTCATGGAACTTATCGGCTGCTCCCACAAGCCGCACGATACCCGTCACACCTGTATTTCCATGCTTACTGAAAAGGAAGTATCCCCAACGATGATAAAGAAAATCGTTGGGCACTCCGGTGCTATGTCGCTGACGGAGAGGGTTTACACTCATGTCAATGTGCAGGAATTATTGAGAGCTATAAACAAGATATGACATAAAAAGGCATTCACCAAACGATGAATGCCTTTGTTTTTGTTAGTTGCTTGTTAGTTTTATGTTAGTTGTAGTCTGTGATTTGCCTGTTTCCAAACAGACACACAATGCCACAAACCGCATAAACAAGCGCTTTGTAAGCTCCCAAAAGGGATAAAGATTATCTCTTGGAGAACTGAGGAGCGCGACGTGCAGCCTTGAGACCGTACTTCTTTCTTTCCTTCATTCTCGGGTCACGAGTGAGGAAGCCTGCCTTCTTGAGGACGGGGCGCAGCTCATCGGAGTACTGGAGGAGAGCTCTGGACAGACCGTGACGGATAGCGCCTGCCTGACCGGTAACACCACCGCCAGCAACGGTAGCTACGATGTCGAACTTCTCGATAGTATCGGTGAGAGTCAGGGGCTGACGAACGATCAGCTTGAGGGTCTCCAGACCGAAATAATCATCAATGGAACGGCCGTTTACAGTGATAGTGCCGCTTCCGGGATATACTCTAACTCTTGCGACAGAGTGCTTTCTTCTGCCGGTGCCATAGTAATAAGGCTTAGAATCGTACATTGTTCAGGCCCTCCTTATATTTTGTATTCAACGGGCTTCTGAGCCGCATTGTTGTGCTCTGCACCTGCGTAGCAGCGCAGTCTGGTGAGAGCCTTTCTGCCGAGAGTGGTGTTGGGCAGCATGCCGTTAACAGCGATGGTCATTGCCTTCTCGGGGTTCTCCTTCATCAGCTTGTCGTAGCTGACTTCCTTCAGGTGGCCGATCCAGCCGGTGTGCCATCTGTAGACTTTCTTCTCCAGCTTCTTGCCGGTGAGGACTGCCTTGGAGCAGTTGATGATGATTACATGATCGCCGCAATCGCAGTGGGGAGCGAATGTCGGCTTGTGCTTGCCTCTCAGCAGGTGAGCGGCGGTAGCAGCTACACGGCCCAGGGGCTTGTCAGCTGCGTCGAGAATATACCAGCTGCGCTCAACTTCGGCAGCCTTAGGCATATAAGTTGACATATTTGTTTCCTCCTATTAAAGTATCCGGCATTTCAGATACAAATGCCTCTATGCAACATTTGATATTATACTCGTTTTTTTTTATTTTGTCAAGGCTTTTTCGGAATATATTTTAAATATACTATGATTTCTCGCATTTTCTCTGCAAATCTCTCTACTATTCTCGCTTTCTCTGGTTTCGTTTCATTTTTTGTTAGAGTAATGATTTGATGAGAATTACCGCGAAATCATCAGAAACGGAGAGAATTCAGGCAATATAGCAAAAATAACAAAAGCGCCGCTGCGGGCGCCATTAATTCATCTGTTGATATCGGGGCAGTCCGTTCTGCCAAAGAGGTAATCCAGAGATACATCGAAATAGTCCGCGATCGCGAGCAGCGTTTTGTAGTCGGCTTCGCGGGCGCCGCTTTCGTAGCGGCTGATGGAATTCTGGTTCATGTCGAGTTCGATGGCAAGCCGTACCTGGGAAATTCCACGGCTCTCGCGCAATTCTTTCAGTCGAAACATTACCATCACCTCTTGACAAGAGTATACCATAGTGGTATAATAAAAATATCCCATTTTGGTATATTCCATACCAAATGGAGAAATTTTTTTAAGGTAGGTATTGTTTATGAAAGTGTTCAAGAGGTTAGCTGCGGTGATTTCCGCGGTGGTTATTGCAGTTTCGGCTACGGCTTCTATGGCTGTTACTGCGGGTGCGGATAGTATTGCGGATACTGCTAAGGCTATTTCAAGCGGGAAGTCGGTGACTACATATCTTCCAGAAACTAGCGATATAAGTGATTATTCAATTTCTGTTAAAGATACAGGAGTGTTAAAGCTGTCGATTGAATCTCATATAAAAGAAGTAAATGTTGCTGTATACAATTCTGATGGCGATCAAATAAAACCCACTTTACATGAAGCAGCTTCTGGCTGGTCAGAATGGAATTTCATGGGCACACAAGGCGAGTGGAATGAAACAATTGAAAAATTTAAAGGTTCAATGTCCTATTCTGTGAAAAAGGGAACATATTATATTAGGCTCTCCAATTATAGTTCCTGGGCATATAATGCCTATAATCAAAAAGGAAAAGTGACCTTCACCGCAACCTATCCCAGCACGACCAGCAAAGCCAAGTTCAAATATCTCACGCTTAACCTGAGCCGGGGATACGCAATTTCGCTGGGCGCTGATACGACCGGAAGCGCAGAAGTCACCTGGAAAAGTTCCAAACCGTCTGTAGCGACTGTAAGTTCCACCGGAAAGGTAACAGCGAAATCCACCGGCACAACGATAATCTCCGCGAAATGCGGCAAGACCACCAAGAAGATCAAGATAATAGTTACCTGAAAATAAGAAACGCCCCTGCAACTGCGGGGGCATAACTATATTAAAAAGACCGCCCGAATACGAGCGGTCTTTTGCATTCTCACAGCTGGTGGATCCACCAGAGAATTTTCCCGGTTCCGGCTCTGCCGGAGTTCAAACCTCACTCCGGGGTTTGAAAGGGGAAGTTTGCATATTTGATCGACGTTGTTACGGCAATCAAATAAAGGCGTAGTTGGATTTACCGTTCTTCTTAACGGAATACATCGCGTCGTCTGCCTTACCGATGATGTACTCAACGCGGGTGTTGTAGTCGTCCTTGATAACGGAAATACCGATGGAAACGCTCACGGTGAGGTGTTCGCCGTCGCATTCAAAGCCCTCGTCGAGCTTTGTGATGATATCCTGTGCAACGCGGGTCGGGTCGTTTATCTCAGCATTGCGGACGCAAGCTATGAACTCGTCGCCGCCGTAACGTCCCGCAAAGCCGAACTCGTTGACAACGCCCTTGATGGTGCGTGCAACGAACTTAAGCACCTGGTCGCCGGTCGCGTGGCTGTACTGGTCGTTGTAGTGCTTGAAGTCATCAACGTCGATGAACAGAACCGCCATTTCGCTCTTACGCGCTTCGGACAGCGTGATCTCGTTGTCGATCTGGCTCTCGATGGTCTCACGGTTGTAGAGCTCGGTGAGTGCGTCGAAGCTTGCGCGTGCAGTCAGCTGCTGCTCGCTCTTCTTAGCGCGGTCGATATCCAGCATGACGCCGACTATCTTCTGCGGATTGCCTTCCTTGTCGCGCAGGGTCGCGGTTCTTATCAGCACCCAGATGTAGTCGCCGTAGATGTTCTTCATACGGTACTCGTTGTGCTTGAACTCCTCGCCGTGGCTGAGCTTTTCAAGGTCTGCCTTGTAGCGCTCTGCGTCGTCCTCGTGCAGCTTTGCCTTGAGCAGGAAGCTGTCGCCGAAGTGGTCGGACGGTGCACGATAGCTGAACTTCTTGTTGAAGTTGTTGGTGAAGAATACTTCGTTAGTCTTGAAGTTCCACTCGAAAATGATGTTGTCGGACATCTCCGTGATGGTACGGTATCTGTCCTCGCTGACAACTATCTCGTCAAGCAGGTTGTTGAATGCACGGGACATCTGTCCGTACTCATTGTTGCTTACTGCGGTAGGGATACGCGCTTCGTGGTCGCCGCGGCGTACCTTTTCAAGGGTTTCCTCGATGACCTTGAGCGGCTTTGTGACGAGGATAGAAACAACGATAGCGCCCACAATGACAACAAGGGAAACCAGCACAACTACAACTACAAGTCCGTTTGTAGCGGAAGCAGAGAAGAAGTTCGCGCTGGAGTTGACAGGGCACGCTGCGATCGCGATAAGGCCGTTTTCACCGCCGACCCTGCAGGCTGCGGCATACCATGTTTCGTTGCTTCTGGTGGGGGTGTATTCCACGATCTGGGAAACCGAATTGTCAGCAAGCCCGTCGATAAGCGGCTGGAATACGTCCTTGGGATATTCGTTGTATAGGTTGATCTTGAAGTTCTCAACAATAGAATAGTTGTGGTTTTCAGAGGAGTCTGCGATGATAACGGAGCCGTTGTAGAACGTGCTTCCTCCGGAAGCCTTGTACATGTAGCCCTTTTCGCTGCCTGTGCTGCCAAGCTTGAAGTTTATCAGCATGGTATTTGTGCCGACGGTTTTTCTCATGAACATCGTCGCGTTCTTTCCGCCTCCGGTCGCCTCAGGGTTGGCGATATCGTTGAAGAACAGCGCTCCGACAGGGTAGTTGAAATATGCGTCGAAGTTGTCTATGCGCGTATTTGCCTTGCCTGAGCTCCCGCAGAACACGTTTCCGTCGGCGTCCACCAGCAGCACGGAGTCTATCGTGTCGTTGCTGGAAGCCACCATTGAAAGGTAGTTGCCTGCCGCGTCAGATGTCTTTCCCGTGGACATGGCAGTCTGTATTTCGTCGTATGCGAGAATAGTATCGGCCTGTTTTGTGGCGGTGTCAATGTAGGTCTGGAGCGTGTTGCGCTCGTTATCTGCCATTTCGAGTATGGTCGTGCGGAATTCCTCATCGCCGTTTTTAGACACCATGGTGTTGATGAATGCCGCATAAATGACCATCGGGACGATAGCAAATGCCATTGCGCTTGCCATCAGCATGGTTCTGATCTTCATATATACTCCCCGTTTCCATTCTGCGTGTGCAGAGTTATTTACATAATACCGCTGGCACGGTAAAAGCAAAGTTATTTATTATCAGTATAACACAAAAAAAGCTTTCTGTAAACACATCAACAATAATAATTTCTCTAAATACCACATTTTTATTAAACCTGCACAAATCATTGAAAATTAATTTGTTCACAATATGGAGAGGAAAAAAACCTATTGCTTAAAAAGCAAATATGTGGTATAATCTAAATTAATAATGTACATCGCACCTGGGGAGGTTTACAGATGGGAAATATATTAAAAGCCTACCGTTACCGTATCGTTGACAACAGCGCGTTTGAAATGCCGCTTCCGCTTAAATTCACCATATGGAAGGCTGACGCGCCTGTTGCTGAATACCTCGTTTCGGAGGATGAACAGGTCACATATAAAATTCTCACGAGATATAAGGAACTGATGATAACCACTATCCATCGTCCGCTTGATATCTCTGACATATACTATCTTTTCTCCTGCCGCGTGTTCCAGGACCGCACGCCGTTTACGCTCCCTATTCTTGAGCGCATGGGGCTGGAGAAGTACAATGTATACAATATATTGTGCCACACCCACGGCATCTCACCGTATGACGATTACTGGATAAGCTTCGACGGTGAAACTATCGATTTTGACGCCGCCGTTGAAGAATTCGACAAATACCTCATCGGTCCGGAAGTTCAGCCGGTGCCCGTGGTTTCTTACCCCAACGGCGCAGCGGTGGAAGTTCCTGCGGCTGGGAAGGTGTCTTCCGCAGACGTTGGGAAGATACTAGACCAGCACAAGGTGAATGTTGCAGACATCGTGAAGGAAACTTCCAAGCCTGTTTCCATTGTGCCTGACAGTTCCTACGAGCCGCAGCACGAGCTAGAGAACAACAAGATGTCCGAAGACGAGATAGAAGCGCTGCTGCGTTCCTGCGGCATAAACGAGGATGAACAGCCCGCAGAGGAGAATGCAAAGGTTCCCGATGTCGATCCGTCAAGCCGTTCAGAAACCGAGCCGTCAGGCGGCACTATGTCCCAGGAGGATATAGAAAAGCTGCTTGCCGCGAATTCCGCGCCCGCAGAGCCGGAACCCGAGCCAGCGCCCGCAGCTGAGTCGGCGCCGTCCGGTGGGAAGATGTCCCAGGGGGACATAGAAGCGCTGCTTAACAGCATGCAGGACGAGGCAAACAAGTAGATGTGTGCAGATTTCACAATAATTTCACACTTACGCTGCTGAATTTATCACAATTGACTGTTATAATTTTACTCAGTTGTGAAAGGACAATGAAATGCAGAAACAAAAGAATGAGTTACAGCCCGTGCAGCAGCTGATACCGGCTGACGCACAGGAAAAAATAATGGACCAGCTTTACCAGTTCATGGAACTGGAGCACCTGTACGAGTCCGCGATACGCGAGGTCAAGACCAAGCTGGAGATACTCGACAGCGAGTTCAAGACGAAGTACGACCACAACCCGATACACCACCTTGAGGACAGGGTGAAGTCGCCGCAGAGCATTCTTGAGAAGCTCAACCGTAAGGGACTTCCATTCAGCTGCGACACCGCAAAGAGGGAGCTCAACGATATCGGCGGCGTGAGGGTAGTGTGCAATTACATCGACGACATCTATACGGTCGCAGACCTGCTGACTTCCCAGGACGACGTTAAGCTCATCAAACGCAAGGACTACATAAAGAACCCCAAGCCCAACGGCTACCGCAGTCTGCACCTGGTGATAGAGACCCCGGTGTACCTTTCCGAGAAGAAGGAACTTGTTCATGTCGAGGTGCAGATACGCACTATCGCGATGAATTTCTGGGCTACCCTGGAGCACGACCTGAAGTACAAGACGGACAGCGTTGTTTCCGCGGAGCTTGCCGAGCAGCTGAAAAACTGCGCCGAAACCATCGCGGATACCGACAAGCAGATGCAGGATATCTACAAGGCGCTGCATTCCATAGACTGATTATCACCCCCCGCGACAGGGGGTGTTTTTTTTGCTGTTTTGTATTACTTAAAGTATATATACGTGAGATTTCGACAAAATGTGATATAATGAATTGACGTATAATGTAATATTTGCGCATTATATAACGTTGCGTATAATATGAGCATCGCGTTATGTTAACAATGCATTAAACAAATGCTTTTGGATTGACAAACTCACGGCGGTGGTGTATAATAGATAAGTATTGTATTTTTGCCGGAATCTCACCGTGATGTGCCAGATAAGAGAATTTCTTTCTCGCCTTGTGAGAAACGGCAAAAAAGTAGTATAATTTTTTACTGAAATGCTGAAACTTTTTTCATCTGTGGCGTGACTTCAGTATTGCAGGCGGTAGAGCGAGGTGAGCACTGCGTGGGTAATCCAGACTTAGACAGCTATTTTGACGCCGTTTACGCTGAAACTGTAAGTTCAGTGTCGCGCTTCGTCGTGAGCCACGCAGCACGCTTCCAGGATACGGAGGATATCGTACAGAATATCTACACCAGGTTCTACAAGCGCATTTCTGAAAAGGGCTATAAGGATATCGAGTCTGCAGAGGCTTTCCTTATTAATATAGCCAAGTTCGAGTGCAGGAGCGTTTTCGCAGGCTTCAAGCGCCGCAAGGACCGCGATATTATCCTCTCTGAGATAGACGAGGAGCAGGCGGCCGCCATCGAGGCTGATATGTCCCGCGACCAGAAGCTTCTTGAGGACGTTATGTCCGATAAGATACTCGCAAAGCAGATTTTCGACGATATCATGTCCGGTGATGAAACAGTGGGCAGGATATTCTACCTGCACTTCGTGTGCGATATGAAGCTTGAGGAGGTCGCCAACCGCCTTGATATGAAGCTTCCCACGGTTAAGACGAAGCTTTATCGCACCATAGAAAAGCAGAAAAAGAAGTACGGCATCTGAGCCGTCTTCATATACTATATTGTCCCGGGTAAGGGTATCACAGCGAAAGGAGGTCTGTCGTATGAACAAAAACGAATTTTACAAGCAGCTGATGAGCGAATACACATTCGACGCTGACAGGATTCGTGATAACGCAAAGCGCGGAAAAAGTTCACGGCAGAAGCTCTCACCGCTGTATATCGGCATGTCCGCAGCTGCGGCTGCATGCGTTGTCACCGTCGGCACGATAGCCGCGGTGAATATGGGCAGGCACGACGGAGTCAGCCTGACCGATACCGGGCTTACTACGCTTTCAGCCAACGACAGGCTCAACCATGCGCTGGAGCAGCTTGAAAAAGAGCGCGGGAGCACCGAGAGCCGCGATTACCTGGTGACATTCGCGGAGCCTATGACCCCGGCGCAGGCGCAGGCTGTGCTTACCGCCGAGGGGAACATTCCCGTCAAGCTTCTTTATCTTGAGGACGGCAGCCGCATTTCCGATACCGACCAGATAGGCAGGATATTCACCGGCAGTTCCGACGCAAGGATAACGGGCGCTGCGGTGTACTGTTCCGGCAGCTTTGCAGTAAAGCTGCAGAATGAGCCTGCGGTATTCCTGATAGAAGCGATGGAGGCAGGCGACTTTGAAAACGCCGCCCCCGTGAATATCTCCGATATACAGACCAGCGAGGTAACTTTCCCCGAGCCGTTCGTGACGGAACCGAGCGTTGTGGTTCCCCCTGCGACGAGCAGCGACAGCAGTTCCACCGAGGACAGCGACGGCACAGTTGAGCCGACCTGCGACACCTCCGAGATGGACGGAACGTCAGAGCCTGAGGAGACCGTAGAGACCGAGGAGGACGAGGGGCTTCCCACCGAGGAGATAACCACACCTGTGCCTGAGGAGACCACCCCCACCGAGCCGACAACTCCCGAGAGCACCACGTCCCCCGGCGAGAACACCGAGCCTGACGAGCATGTACCCACGCTTCCGGCAGGGGTAACGCTCCCGGCTAACATCAGCGCAAACACATATAACACCTATCTCAATGCAGATACGGCATTCTTTATAAGCAGCGATATTTTCTTCATCAAGGACGCGAACGGGGTTTCGCTCTACCGCTATGAGAGCGGCAGCGAAACGCTCATCTGCTCCGAGGAGATATCAGACGCAAAGATCGCGTGGGCTTCGCAGAACGGCCGCAGTCTGCTGATAACTGGCATCGGAAGCTTCGGCACCAGGAGCCGTACCCTTCTTGTCAGCGCAGACAGCGAGAGTATCTGCGACCTTGGCACTGACGATATCGTCATGAGCGGTTCGCTCAACGGCTTCGGCTTCAACGAGAGCACAAGTCAGCTTACGCTCAGCCTCAGGGACGAGGGCGTGTACTATATTTATTCCGCAAAGCTTGACGGAACTTCACTTGAGCAATTCACCGAGGTGACGAGCTCTGACAAGAAGCTTTCGCTCGTGGCTTCAAGCGGAAACGTGATCTATTACAACGAAACTTCCTCCGGCGAGAGTACCATGTACGCAGCCGATATTTCAACGAGCAACGCAAGAATGGTGCACTTCTTTGAGGACGCCCCCAAGGTGACCAGAAACCTTGCGTTCACGCATGCAGTCATCACCAATGCGGACGGTTCCGTTGAGATCTTCGACCCCGCGACCGAAAGGCTGCTCGCTGTTTCCGACGACAGCGTAAGCTTCGGTGCAAGCCGCGACAGTTTCATCTGCTCCGGCAGCAGCTGGGTGATCTCAGGCGGCGCGGTGGTTTCCGACGGGTCGCTGGCTTCGATGGCGGAGGTGGAGTACCGCAGGAGCGGCTCTGAAAAGTGGTATGCTTATGTTTCAGGCGGCACTGTAAGAATTACCGACAGCGACTATTCCGCTGAGAACAAGGCTTCGCTGCTGACGTTCAACGGCGTTTCCGACAATGCTTCTGCTGAACTCAGGAGCGCGCTCAACGGCGCTGTCGGCGTGAATAACGCGATCGCCCTGGGCAAGTACAGCGAGAGCGGGATAAAAACTCCTGAAAGCCTTGTCGAGTGCATTTCCGTGTACTATTCCGCGAACGCTTCGCAGAAGATAATGGTGCGCTGCGGCATTTCCCCGGTGGGTACGATGAACTACACCACAGGCGGGCTGAAAGCAGCGGACGCAGGCAGTATGTTCCTTGTGATAAGCAGCCAGAATTCCGATACGGCTTCTGGAATGCTCTATATCGAGGCAGGCACATTTGCCGGAAAGCAGGCGTACCGTTCCGTGAGCGTTGAATTCGTGAAAGAAAACGGCGCGTGGAAGCTCAACACGATAATTTAAGACATGACCGCCCGCTTATAACGGGCGGTTTTTTACTGGGGAAGTACGGGGGAAGAATGAAGGCAGGGATCGTTACAGGAATAGCGCTGGGGCTGGCTGCCGCAGGCGGAATAATAGCGTTCGCGATAATGAAGAACGCGCCCGTCGCCGACCCGGTGGCTGAGATACGCGTTGCGGGCGAGGTGGTCCGGCGCGTTCCGCTCTCGCAGGACTGCGAATTCACCGTGGAATGCGGGAACGGCAGCAACACGATACGCATTTCCGATGGGAAGGTCGCAGTGACCGAAGCGGATTGCCCGGATAAGGTCTGCGTGAATACCGGCGCCCTCTCCGGGGGAATGGTTCCGATAATCTGCCTGCCGCACCGGCTGGAGGTCGTGGTGGTTTCCGGCACGGAGGAAGCGGACGCAGCGGCGTATTAACTACTAAAGGGACTGCATTTTCGCAGCCCCTTTTCCATTTGTATTAAAATTACAAATATTTCTATTGACTTTTGCGTAAAAAGATGTATAATAAATATGTATGCGTATTCCATAAGGGACTACTATATCTTAAACAAAAAAGAGGACAAAAATATGAAATGGACTGGACTTAACGACCTCCGCGAAAGCTACCTCAGTTTCTTTGAGAGCAAGGGACATCTGCGCCTGAACAGCTTTCCGCTGGTTCCGCAGGGAGATAACTCTATTCTGCTCATCAACGCAGGCATGACGCCGCTCAAGAAGTACTTCCAGGGCATTGAGGAGCCGCCGCGTCACCGCGTGACTACCTGCCAGAAGTGCATCAGAACCCCCGATATCGAGAACGTCGGCAAGACCGCGCGTCACGGTACTTATTTCGAGATGCTGGGTAACTTCTCGTTCGGCGATTACTTCAAGCACGAAGCCATCGCGTGGGCGTGGGAATACCTCACAAAGGTGCTGGAGATCCCCCCGGAGCGCCTGTGGGTGACTATCTACGAGCAGGACGACGAGGCGGGCGACATCTGGGCAAACGAGGTAGGAGTTCCCCGCGAGCGTATCATCAAGCTTGGCAAGGCGGATAACTTCTGGGAGCACGGAAGCGGTCCCTGCGGCCCCTGCTCTGAGATACACTACGACCGCGGCGAGAAGTACGGCCATTTCGACCACATCGGTCAGGACAACTTCGAGGAAGTCGGCGACTGCGACCGTATCATCGAGATCTGGAACAACGTATTTACCCAGTTCGATAACGACGGCCACGGCAACTACACCCAGCTCAAGACCAAGAACATAGATACCGGTATGGGGCTGGAGCGCCTTGCATGCGTAATGCAGGATGTTGACAACCTGTTCGAGGTAGACACAGTCCAGAATATTCTCAAGAAGATAAGCTCCATCGTCGGCGTTGAGTACAAGGCAGACCCCGAAAAGGACGTTTCCCTGCGCGTTATCACCGACCATATCAGGAGCACCACGTTCATGGTAGGCGACGGCGTGCTTCCCTCCAACGAGGGCAGAGGCTACGTTCTCCGCAGACTGCTCAGAAGAGCCGCAAGACACGGCAGACTTCTCGGCTGCACAAAGCCGTTCCTGCACGACGTATGTGACACCGTTATCAACGAGAATCTCTCCGCTTATCCCGAGCTTGACGAAAAGCGCGCTTACATCAAGAAGGTCATCCAGACCGAGGAAGAAAGCTTCGCCAAGACCATCGACAAGGGTACCGAGATACTCGGCGAGATGATCGAAAACCTGCTCAGGAGCGGTGAAAAGACCCTCTGCGGCGAGGACGTATTCAAACTCCACGACACATATGGCTTCCCGCTCGACCTCACAAAGGAGATCCTCCACGAAAAGGGACTCGAGGCAGACGAGGAAGGCTTCCACGAGTGCATGAAGGTCCAGAAGGAAACAGCCCGCGCCAACAAGAAACTCGGCGGCGGCTGGGACAACGCGAAGAACTCCGCGCTGGACGCTTACAAGACCACATTCGTTGGTTACACCGAACTTGAGAAGCAGACCAAGCTGCTCGCTATCGTTAAGAACGGCGAGGTTTCCGGGCTCTGCGAAGAGGGCGACGATGTTTCCGTAATTCTTGAGGAAACGCCGTTCTATGCAGAGATGGGCGGTCAGGTCGGCGACAGCGGTACTGTTGTTTCCGGCGACAACGTTATTGAGATCACAGACACCAAGAAGCTCACCAACGGCTCTTTCATCTCCAATGGTAAGGTGGTAAGCGGCGGATTTGCGGCAGGCGAGACAGTCACCGCAAAGGTAGACGCCGAAAAGCGCGCCGCAACTCAGCGCAACCACACCTGTGCGCATATCCTGCAGGCTGCCCTGCGCCATGTTCTGGGCGACCACGTTCACCAGGCAGGTTCCTATGTTGACCCGTATCAGTGCCGCTTCGACTTCAACCACTTCAGCGCGCTGACTGCCGACGAACTGCAGCAGGTAGAGAATTACGTGAACAGGGTCATCATGGCTGCCGTTCCCGTTACTACCGAGGTGCTCCCCATTGAGGAAGCCAAGAAGAAGGGCGCTATGGCGCTGTTCGGCGAGAAGTACGGCGACGTTGTACGCGTTGTTTCCGTGGGCGATTATTCCACTGAGTTCTGCGGTGGTACTCACCTGACGAATTCCGCACAGGCAGGACTTTTCAAGATAGTTTCCGAGGCTTCCGTTTCCAGCGGCGTAAGACGTATCCAGGCTGTTACAGGCATGGCTGTGATGTCCGTGCTGTACGATTACAAGAATACTCTCGAAAAGGCTTGCGCAGTTCTTAAGGCTCCGAACTTCGACGAACTCGCACACCGCGCCGAGAGCGTGATGGCAGAGCTCCGTGAGAAGGACAAGAAGATCGAGAGCATGGAGCAGGCTGCGGCTAACGCGCAGCTCGGTGACATCGGCGCAGGCTGCCCCGAGATCGCAGGCGTGAAGATAATCACTGCGGCTCTTGACGGAACCGGCGCTGACGGTCTGAGAAAGATCGGCGACTCCCTCGCGGACAAGTTCGACTGCTTCGTTGCAGTCCTCGCAGGAACTGCGGACGGCAAGAGCAGCATTCTCTGCAAGTGCTCCAAGAGCGCAGTCGCAAAGGGCGCAAACGCAGGCACGCTGGTGCGCGAGATCGCGGCTGTCGCCGGCGGCAAGGGCGGCGGAAAGCCCGACCAGGCTATGGCAGGTATCCCGGACGCTTCCAGGATAAAGGACGCTCTGGCTGCTGCCGCAGATATCGCTGCAAAGTACATCAAGTAAGGTATAAAAACAAGTCTGAAATGTCGTTTTCTTTGTTCATTCGGGGAAAATGACATTTTAGTAATGGTGAAAGTTGCATTTGTGAATTGTTGGGAGGTAATTATGGAGGAAAACCGCATAGGCTACAAAACGTCGGAGGCTGGCGTGGAGTATATCCAGCTGATGGTCAAGAACGGACTGATAAAAAAGGACATTATCCAGCACGAAGAAACCAGAGAAGAATATCAGCAGCTTGAAAACGAGAACAAGCCGCTTCCCGACGGGGTATATCCCACAAGAGTTGACGGATGCCGCGAATACTGCACGATAGAGAACGCAGTCCCTGATATGACGAGCGAGGAGATCGACCGCCTTATCGCAATGCGGCAGGCAAAGGATATCCGCACAATAAGGAACTGGGTGATATTCTTTGGCGTATTAGCCGTGATAGGATTAGTAGGCGGCTTTATCGCAGCGCTCACATAACAAATCTTTTTTGATCCGTCCAGCGAAGCTGGACACCATAATTCCGAATTACGAATTACGAATTTGTAACCCACGGCATTCAATTCAAATTTAAACTTTTTTCGGAGGTAAAAACCATGAACGACTGCTTATTCTGCAAGATAATAGCCGGGGAGATCCCGTCAACAAAGGTTTTCGAGGACGACCAGATACTCGCATTCCGCGATATCAACCCGATGGCGCCCACGCACATTCTGGTTATCCCCAAGCAGCACATTTCCGGCGTTGACGAGATAACCCCCGAAAACAGCGCCGTTGTCGCTCACATTTTCGAGATGATAGCCGTTATCGCCAAGGAAGAGGGACTGACAAACGGATACCGCGTTGTCAGCAACATCGGCGAGGACGGCGGTCAGACGGTGCGCCACCTGCACTTCCACATTCTCGGCGGCAAGAAGCTTTCGGTCGAGATGGCGTAATGGCGAAGCAGGTATTCGCGCTGACCGCTGAAGCAACGCTGAAAGCCGAGCTCAGATCCGGAAAGCTGCGCCAGGTGTACTACCTCTACGGTGAGGAAACATTCCTGACGAGAATGTACGCCGACAGGATAGTCGCAGCGGCAGGAGGGGAGCAGTCCGACGGGCTGAATTTCATGAAGCTGCGCGGCGCCCCCGACCCGCATTCCCTGTCGGACTTTGCGGAGAGCCTGCCGTTCTTCGCGGAGCACAAGTGCGTGAAAATAACCGACCTCGACGCCGAGGACATGGACAACGACAGCCACAAGGAACTGCTGAAGCTGATAGACGAACTCCCGGAGACCACCGTCATGGTGATATGCCAGACGGGTCTTGAGATAGACGACGTTAAGCCGAAAGCCAAGACCAAGAAGCTTATCCAGACCGTTGAAAAGCGCGGAATGGTGTGCAGGTTCCAGTATATGACTGCGGAAATGACCGCGGCAATGGCTGCGAAAAAGGCGCAGAAAATGGGCTGCACGCTGTCCCCGGAGAACGCGACGCACCTTTCAGGGCTGTGCGGCAGGAGCCTCACGCTGATACAGAACGAGGTGGAGAAGCTGTGCAGCTGCCAGCAGTCCGGCGAGATAACAAGGGAACTCATCGACGCGCTGACGCCGAAGCTGCTTGACGCCAGCGCCTACGACCTTTCCACCAGCATTCTTGCGGGTAAGACTGCGGACGCGCTGAAAATGATGGACGAACTGTTCCAGCAGCGCGAGGAACCTATCCTTATCCTGAGCGCGCTCTCTGGCGCATTTGTGGATAACTACCGCGCAAAACTCGCGCAGAACGCCCGGAAGGGCTCCCAGCAGGCGGCAGCGGATTTCGGGTATTACGGGGGCAGGGCTTACTATTTCGGCAAGACCTGCACAGCGGTGCGCAATATTCCTGAGGATAACCTCAAACGCTGCCTGGAGGTGCTTTTCCGCACAAATCTGCTGATGAATTCCTCGAAAACCGACGAACGGATACTGCTGGAGCGCGCGGTGATAGAGCTTTCAGCCATAAACCGCAGGCGGTAGGGTATGTTAAGAATAAAACAGGCAATAATAGTTGAGGGGCGATACGATAAGATACGCCTTTCCAACATAACGGACGCAGTTGTGATATGCACGAACGGCTTTTCCATCTACAAGGACAGGGAGAAGCAGGAGCTGATAAAGTCCCTTGCGGCTAAAACGGGGATAATCATCCTGACGGACAGCGACAGCGCGGGGTTTCAGATACGTTCGTTCATTCGCAGCATCGTGAAGCAGGGAGAGGTGCTCAACGCAGTCACCCCGGATATACACGGCAAGGAGCGCCGCAAGGCGCAGCCCTCGAAGCAGGGCAAGCTCGGCGTGGAGGGAATTCCGGACGAGCTGATAGAGCAGGCGCTGATAAACGCAGGCGCAGTCCCCGAAGAAGCCCCCGCACAGCCGGGGGAGCCGATAACCCGCGCCGACCTCATGGACTGCAGGCTTATCGGGGGAGAAAACAGTACACAACGGCGCCAGCGGCTGCAGAAGTCCCTCGGGCTGCCGGAGCTGCTTTCAGCAAAGCTGCTGCTGGAGGTAGTCAACAGGATGTATACACGCAGCGGATTTCTCGAAGCCGTCCGCAAGATGGACGGAGATGATAAAGGGGAAGCCTGACGGAAAGTTCCGGGGGCGTTCCCGGATAATGGTGCATTTATGGTATTTTCCAGCTTAACTTTTCTGTTCGCGTTTCTGCCGATAACGCTGATAATTTACTACCTCGTGCCGAAAAAGGCAAAGAACGTGGTCATTCTGGTCAGCGGTCTTATTTTCTATGCCTGGGGCGAACCTGTATACGTCCTGGTCATGATACTCTCGACGTTCATAGACTACACCGCGGGGCGCATAATCGACAAATACGACGACCGGCCAAAGATCAGGACGGCATGCCTGCTGGTGTCGCTGATAATGAACCTCGGGCTGCTGGGTACGTTCAAGTATCTCGGGTTCATCATAGAGTCGCTCAACGCGTGGTTCGGCCTTGCGATACCAAACCCGAACCTGCCGCTGCCGATAGGCATCAGCTTTTTCACGTTCCAGTCGATGAGTTACACTATCGATCTTTACCGCAGACATATAAAGGTGCAGAAGAACGCCGCAAGCTTTATGGCGTTCGTTACGCTGTTCCCGCAGATAGTTGCGGGGCCTATCGTCAGGTATGAGGATATCCAGAACGAGATCGACGAGCGCACCATCACCGAAAAGATGGTGGGCGACGGCATCTCCCGCTTCATCGTGGGACTTGGCAAGAAAGTCCTCATCGCCAACAACATCGGTCTGCTGTGGACGGAGATAAAGGCGATGGAATACGGCAGCCTTTCCGCGGTGACGGCATGGATGGGCATTCTCGCGTTCACGTTCCAGATATACTTCGATTTCAGCGGATATTCGGATATGGCTATCGGTCTGGGAAAGATGATGGGCTTCAACTTCCCGGAGAACTTCAACTACCCGTATATGAGCCACAGCGTGTCTGAATTCTGGAGGCGCTGGCACATCACCCTCGGCGACTGGTTCAAGAGCTACATCTACTTCCCGCTGGGGGGAAGCCGCAAGGGGCTTCCGCGTACGATAATCAACCTGCTCATCGTCTGGACCATCACCGGTATCTGGCACGGCGCAAGTTGGAACTTCATGCTGTGGGGCGCGTATTTCGGCATTCTCATCGTCATCGAGAGGCTTTTCCTCGGCAAGGTGCTGGAGAAGATACCCGCGTTTTTCAGCTGGCTGTATACGTTCGTCATGGTGGTATTCGGCTGGGTGCTGTTCGACGCAGTCGCACCGGGTACGGTGGATTTCGGCGGCGTGTTCAGTCAGGTGTGGACTTACATCTCGGCTATGTTCGGTGGAAACGGAGTGTTCCTGGACAACGCGGCGACAAACTACATCGTGAACTACGGGCTTATCTTCGCGATATGCATTTTCGGCAGCTCAGACGTACTCAAGACCCTCGCCGGATATATCAGGAAAAAGGCTCCCGTATGGGCGCAGTATGGCTTCCCGGTGGTGGATACAGTGGTGATGCTGGCTTCCGTCGCATATCTTTCCACATCGAACTACAACCCGTTCCTGTACTTTAATTTCTGAGAAAGGAGAACAGCAGATGAAATTCAGAATGACCCCTGCAAAGCTGATGATAGCTTTGTTCACGATAGTCACACTTGCGATACCGATAACCACCGCAGTTCTCCCAAAGCAGGAGCGCAGCGAGAATGAGAACCGCACCCTTGAAAAGTTCCCGGATATCGTAAATCACACCAAGATGGACAATGCGCAGAACTTCAGCGAGGTGATGGACGCCATCAAGTGGGATTACATCACCGTGCGAGACAAGGACAGCTGGATGGACGACTTCGAGACCTACTTTTCCGACCACCTTGCCGGCCGCGAGGACTGGGTGAGAGTCAGGAATGAAATGGAAAAGCTCGTCGGCAAAAAGGAGATAAACGGCGTTTACACCCTCAGGGACCAGATGATACAGGTGTTCAAGGAATACGATGCGGACATGGTGCAGAAGTCCCTTGACGCGATGAACACCTTTGCAGAAAAGCACCCCGACATGCAGGTGAGCCTCATGCTGGCGCCCACCGCGCAGGAACTTTTCAGCAGCGAAATACCCACGTATGCGGGCTATCTCAACGAAAAGAGCTTCATTGACGAGTGCTACAAGAAGATGAGCGGCATGACCACCATCGACTGTCTCAGCTTCCTTTCCGGGCACAAGAACGATTATGTGTTCTACCGCACCGACCACCACTGGACCAGCCTTGGCGCGTATTACGCTTACTGCGCGGCTGCAAAAACCCTGGGATACAGCAGCTACGGGCTGGACAGCTTCAACATCGAAACGGCAAGCAGCAGCTTCCGCGGGACGCTGTATTCAAAGACGCTGGACAACTCCATCACCCCGGACAGCATCGATTATTACATGCTGGCTTCCGGTGAGCCGACGGTGAAGATGACGGTTTCCGACGGAAGAAGCGAGACCGTATACGACAGCCTGTACGTCCGCAGCTATCTTGACGTAAAGGATAAGTATTCCAGCTTCACCGGCAGCAATTCCCCTGTGGTCACCATCGAGACCGACGTGAACAACGGCAAGAACCTCCTGCTGATAAAGGACAGCTACGCGCACAGCCTGGTGCCTTTCCTGTCGAAGCATTACAGTAAGATAACCATGGTGGATATGCGCTACATCAACACCGACCTCAACAACCTTATAAACCTGAGCGAATATCAGCAGGCGATGTTTATGTTCAATGTGGTGTCGTTCAGCTCAGATGTCAACATCAGAAAGATAGCGCTGACAAAATAAGGAAACATCTAAAAACCGGTTTGAATCAAACAAGGTTTTTAGAGGTGACCATAAGTTACAAGGAGAACGCTTTTGGATACGAAGAATATCGCAGAAACAGAAGAACTCGCAAAGTCAGGCGGGGCGCAGGGCAGCGGCGTGAACGAGGTTTTCTCCCGCGTGTACTGCGCCGTGCAGAAAACGCTGGGCGTAACTCCCTATGCGGAACAGCTGGGGGCGGCGCTGGCGCTCGCGGGGCACAACATGGTGCAGATGCAGACCGGCGAGGGAAAGACGCTTTCCGCTGTGTTTGCAGCGTGCCACGAGGCGCTTTCCGGCGGTCAGACGATGATACTGACTTTCAACGACTACCTCGCAAGGCGCGACTATGAGTGGATGAAGCCCGTCTACGACGAGATGGGCGTTTCCCTCGGCTGCGTGACTGCGGATACTCCCCGTGAACAGCGCCGGGAGCTTTACGGCAGGCAGGTGGTGTACCTCACCGCCAGGGAAGCCGGGTTCGATTATCTGCGGGATTTCGTGTGCTATTCCACCGGGGAAATGGTGTTCCCGGAGAAGCTGAACTTTGCCATCGTTGACGAAGCAGACAGCATCATGATAGACGAAGCGCGCATTCCGCTGGTGATAGCCGGCGATATCGAAGCCCACGACGACGGCTCCACCGCAGATGTATACGAAAAAGTCAGGGATTTCACCGGGGACGATTACGGCATAGACGACGACAGCCGCAACGTTTACCTCACCGACGACGGCGCAGACAAGGCGGAAGCAATTTTCGGCTGCGATATCTACGGTGAGGAAAGCACCGCTCTCCTTGCGAAGATATGCGCCTGCCTCAAGGCGCGGGTCATGCTCAGCGAGGACAAGGACTACATAGTCAAGGACAACAGCATTCTACTGGTGGACGAATTCACTGGCAGAGCGGCTCCGGGGCGCGTTTTCCCGGGGGACCTGCAGTCTGCGGTGGAAGCAAAGCACGGGCTTAAGATAACTTCCCGCGGGCGTATCATGGGCAACATCGCGCTGCAGTACTTCCTGCGGCTGTTCCCGAAAATAGCCGGCATGACAGGCACCGCAGAGCAGTCGAAGCAGGAATTCGACACCATTTACGGGCTGCCCACCGTGGTCATTCCCACAAGGCTGCCGTGTAAGCGCACCGACCACCCGCTTGAGTTGTACTACAACGCGGAGGAAAAGCGGCGCGCGGTGGTTTCCGCGATAAGGGAAGCCCACGCGATAATGCGACCGGTGCTTGTGGGCACCGAAAGCATCAGCGAGTCCGAGAGCCTTGCCGCAGACCTGGAGAAGCTTGGAATTCCCTGCACGGTGCTCAACGCGAAGAATGACGAAGCAGAAGCCGGGATAATCTCCCGCGCCGGAGAGCCGGGAGCGGTGACTATATCCACCAATATGGCAGGCCGCGGAGTAGACATCAAGCTTGGCGGCGCGGACTGCCACGCAAAGACCGAGGTCGAAGCCGCAGGAGGACTGCTGGTGCTTGCGACGGCAATGCGCGAGAGCTCACGCATAACTCAGCAGCTGCGCGGCCGTGCGGGACGTCAGGGCGACGTTGGCGAAAGCCGCTTTTTCGCTGCGCTGGACGATGAGATAATGACCCGCAACGACCTGCGTTCCCTTGCGGGGAGACATTACCCCGCGCAGCCTGTCAGCGGCGCGCTGGAGGATAAGTCCCTGCTGAAAGAAGCGGAGCGTGTTCAGCGCATTTCCGAGGGCGACGCGTTCGACGAGCGCGTGAACCTGATGAAATACACCCTCATCGGCGAGAAGCACCGCGCCATGACCTTTGAAAAGCGCACGGCGCTGCTTGACGGCACCTATGACAGCGACCTCTGGCAGAAGAATTCCCCGGAACTTTACGCGCAGGCAGAACAGCGCTTCGGAAAAACCGCGCTGCAGCAGAAGCAGAACGTCATTCTTGCCGCGCTGCTCAACGAATTCTGGTGCGACTACCTGGATTACACCGCGTATCTGCGCGAGGGTATCCACCTGACGCAGATAGCAGGCCGCGACCCCGCAGAGGAATACAACATCGCCTGCGAGGAATACTACAACGGCGCCGCAGAAAGCCTGCCGGAGCGCATGGAAGAGAAGCTTGAAGCGCTTATGGAGTGCGCCAGCCCGGACGAATACAAGCCGCTCATGCCGAGCCGCACCTACACCTACCTGCTCAACGACACCGGCGAGGAGTTCAAGCGCAAGCCGATACTCATGAATATATTCTCAGACGAACCCGAGGAAAAGCCGAAAAAGCAGGAGGAATACACCACCATACCGGACGACCAGCCTGCGGAAAAGCCCAAAAAGGGATTTTTCGCGAAACTATTCGGAAAGAAGTAATTATGTCAACTGTTTGTGCAATAGCAACGCCTCCGGCAGCGGGGGGAATATCGGTGATAAGGATATCCGGCGAGAGGGCTGCGGAGATAGCGGCGCGGGTATTCCGGCCGGCTTCCGGCAGGAGCGCGGAGGAGCTTGCGGGCTACCGCGCGGCTTACGGGAAGATATACGACGGCGACGAGCTGCTGGACGACGGCGTGCTGCTGATGTTCCGCGCGCCGCACAGCTACACCGGTGAGGACACCGCAGAAATTTCCTGTCACGGGGGGATTTATGTCACCAGGCGCGTACTTTCGGCATGCGTCAAGGCTGGCGCGCAGCCTGCGGGTCCCGGGGAATTCACCAAGCGCGCTCTCCTGAACGGAAAGCTGTCGCTCACCCAGGCAGAAGCGGTCGCGGATATAATCAGCGCCCAGGGAGGGCAGCTGCTCAGCTGCGCCAACGGTCAGCGCGACGGCGCGCTTTTCCGGCGCATGGAGGACTGCGCTGCACGGATAATGGAAGTTTCCAGCCAGATCTCCGCGTGGATAGACTACCCGGACGACGACACTCCGGTGGTCACGCAGGAATGGCTCACCGGAAAGCTTTCTGCGGTGCAGGGTATGTTCCGTGAACTTCTTGCGGGCTATGATACGGGCAGAATGCTCCGCGAGGGTATCTCCTGCGCGATAGTCGGCAAGCCGAACGCGGGCAAATCCACGCTGATGAACAGCCTTGCGGGGCATCAGCGCAGCATAGTTTCCGACATTGCGGGGACTACCCGCGACATTGTTGAGGAAACAGTCGCGCTTGGCGATATCGTGCTGCGTATCGCGGACTGTGCAGGTATCCGCGAGACCAGCGACCCGATAGAGAAAATAGGCGTTGATATCATGCTGAAAAGGCTTGAGAGCGCGGATATCATACTTGCGGTGTTCGACAGCTCGCGGGAGCTTTCCGACGAGGACGAGCGGCTGCTGAAGCTGCTTTCCGGCAGGAATGTCGTCGCGGTAGTGAACAAGACCGACCTCCCGCAGAAGCTGGACGCTTCCGTTATCGAAGCCGCGCTTGGCGCTCCGGTGAAGCTTTCCGCGAAGCAGGACAACGCCGCAGCGCTGCTTGAAAGGGCAGTCAGCGAGCGGCTGGACCTCGGCAGGCTCGACCCGGACGCCGGCTTCATCGCCAACGAGCGCCAGCGCGACTGTATCATACGCGCCAGCGACGCTGTGGACGGCGCGCTTTCCGCTGCGCAGCTGGGGGTTACTCCGGACGCGGTGGGAGTTATGCTGGAGCAGGCGCTGGACGCGGTTTACGAGCTTTCGGGAAAACGCGCGGGAGACGAGGTCATAGACGAGGTATTCCGACGTTTCTGCGTGGGTAAGTGAGGGATAATACATGAACATTCTGATAATCGGCTGCAGAAAGGTCGGCAGCGAACTTGCGGAACTTCTTGACAAGCGCGGGCATGATGTTTCAGTCATCGACCGCGACGAGGGGCAGTTTGAGCGCCTGCCGGGGGATTTCAGCGGCTTCACCACCCCTGGAGTACCAATCGACCAGGAAGTGCTGAAAAAAGCGGGAATAGAGACCTGCGACGCGGTGTGCGCAGTCACCAGCGACGATGACCTTAACATCATGACTGCCCAGCTTGCCGAGGAACTTTTCCATGTGCCGAGGGTTTTCGCGCGCATTTCCGACCCGGACAAAGCGGACGTTTTCAAGGGCTTAGGGATATTCACGGTGTGCCCTACGACGCTCACCGCGGAAGCCGCGCTTGCGGCGATAGAGGACGTCAGCGAGGAAGTCAGCGTTTCCATTCAGCACAACGTCGTGCGTTTCGTGACTATGGACATGCCCGCGGAATTTGTCGGAAAGTTCCCGCAGGATATCGAACTTGAATATAACGAGAACCTTTTCGCGATAATACGCGACAACGGAATGTTCCTGCTTTACACCGGGCAGGTGATAACGCTGGGCGAAAGCGACAAGCTTGTTTTCGCGCGGCTTTCGTAAGGAGATACATATGTTCAGACTTGTAATATTCGACCTTGACGGCACTTTATTGAACACCATAGGCGACCTTGCCGCAGCGGGGAACCACACGCTTGCCGAAATGGGCTTCCCGCAGCACGATGAGGACAAGTACCGTCACTTTGTGGGCAACGGAATTCCGAAGCTTATTGAGAGAATGCTCCCCGCAGGGCACGACAAGGCGACTGAGGAACGTGCGTTCGCGATGTTCAACGAGTACTATTCGCAGCACAAGTGCGATCACACAAAGCCCTATCCGGGAATGCCCGAGATGATACGCGAGATAAAGTCGCACGGCGTTATCTGCGGCGCGAATTCCAACAAGGCAGACGAGTTCACCAAGGAACTTATCCGGCTGAATTACGGCGATGAGATAACCGAGGTGATAGGTTACGGCGCGGGCTTCCAGCCGAAGCCGGACCCGGGCGCGGCGCTGGAGATAATCCGTCGCACCGGCGTAAAGCCGGAGGAAGCGCTGTATGTCGGGGACAGCGACGTTGACATCATGACCGGGCACAACGCGGGGATCGCGGTTTGCGGCGCGCTGTGGGGCTTCCGCGGCTATGAGGAACTCGCGGCCAAGAAGCCGACGTTCTTTGCGCATAACGCCGGGGAACTTCGTGACATAATACTCGGGAAGCGCTGAATATGCTGATGTTGTGATAACAGATAAAACCGGGCGCCGTTTGTTGTGAATGTACACAAAAATTCCGCTGTACGCAAGGAAAACTTGTGAAAAGTGGTGGACAAATCCGTAAAAACGTGATATACTGTAACCAAAGAAGCACAAAGGTGCTATCACAGGAGGCGATCCATCATGGCAAAACGTATAATCACAATAACCAGACAATATGGCAGTGGCGGACGTGAAATAGGCGAAAAGCTTGCAAAGCGGCTGGGCGTTGAATTTTTTGATAACAAGCTGCTTGACGTGGCTGCAAAGGACAGCGGTATCCACAAGACCCACTTTGAGGAAAGTGACGAGCGCCGCACCAACAGTTTTCTGTACCTGCTTTCCACCACATATGGTCAGGGTGGGGTGCCTTTTGACGACGCGCTGTTCTTCGCGCAGCTCAACGCTATCCAGAAGATAGCGACGCGGGAGTCCTGCGTTATCATCGGCAGATGCGCCGACTACGCCCTGCGCGATTTCAAGAACGTGCTCAACATCTACATCACCGCTCCGCTGGAGGACAGAATAAAGCGCGCCATCAACGCTTATGGCATCGCTGAAAAGCACGCGCCCAAGTACGTTGAACGCATGGATAAGCAGCGCATGTCCTACTACAACTACTACACCGACAAGCGCTGGGGCACTGCTGAGAACTTCGAGATATGCCTCGACAGTTCCGCGCTCGGCATCGATGGCTCGGTAGACCTGCTGGAGGACTTCGTGAAGAAGTACTTCAAGGACGACGGGCAGGGTTGATTTTAATTCGGAATTCTTAATTCGGAATTTGGAATTATTGTATCCGCTTCGCGGATAATATCTTAAAGGATTTTCCATAAAATACACAGGGCGAGAGTTAAACTTTCGCCCTGTAATATTTTAGAGGCGACCATAAACAAGTCAGATATAAAGCGGATTTTACCGTAAAATGGGCGCAGGCTGTTTATTCTTGTGGAAAATGTGACAAACTCTGCTTCCCGGGTGTATTATATATGAAAGGCCTTTCAAGACGGAGGAGTAACATGGACGAAAAGGAACTGACCCGGCTGGTGGAGAAATTCAGCGGCACGGTGTACAGGGCGGCGTACTGCTGCCTGCGCAACCGGGCTGACGCCGACGATATAACGCAGGAGGCGTTCCTTGCGCTCTACACGTCGGATACGGAATTCACCGGGGACGAGCACATAAAGGCGTGGCTGATAAGGGTGGCAGTCAACCGATGCAGGAACCTGCTGCGGTCGGCGAGGTACCGTACGACAGTCCCGCTGGACGAGGCAGGGGAGATACCCGCAGCCCCCGGCAAGCCCGACAGCATACTGCCGGTGATAATGAAGCTCAGACCCAAATACCGCGTGGCGCTGTATATGTTCTATTACGAGGACATGCCCGTAAAGCAGATATCCGAGGTACTCGGAGAAAAGCCCACCGCAGTCACCACAAGGCTGGCAAGGGCACGGCAGCAGTTAAAACAGCTTCTTATAAAGGAGGGCTATGATGAGTATTGAAAAAAGGCTCAGGGAAAGCTTCTCTGAGATAACTCCCCCGACCGACAACGGAACTATCATCAGAAACGTTATTGAAAGGGCAGAAAATATGAAAAAGAACGAAACCAGAAAGCCGCACTCAAACCGCGTGTTTGTGACGGCGTCTGCGGCTGCCGCGGTGCTGGCTGCGGCTACAGTCAGCGTTGGCGCTGCCACCGGGTGGAACTTAAACAGCGCGTTCAGCCAGGTGAACCAGACAGTCGCGAATAATAACGGCAGTCACAGCGTGCATGCGTATTCCACCGATGAAGCCCGGCAGGAAGCCGCACAGGATCCCGTACGCGAAAGCGCGGAAGCCGTCGCTGAAACCCAGTTCGATTATCTTTCCGGTGGAAAGGAACTCGACCTCTGGTACACTTTCGACGATTTCAAGCTGAATATAAAGGGCGTCTGCGCGGACGATTACATGGCGTATGTGCTGTTTGACATCGTGTTCGACGATGATTTCGACTATTCCGTTAAGGCAGGGTGGACTTCATGGGAGATATGCACCCTTGCAGAAGCCGTTGATAAATCCCTTGACGAACAGCCGAAACTCGGAATGGTGAGCGGAATAGGCGAGGAAGTTATCTCCCAGGAGGGGAATATCCTGCACTGCAGCGTAAGACCTCATATGTTCAGCGAATATACATGGGCTGGCAAAACGCTTGCGCTGGATTTCATGAGCATAAGAAGGTTCATTCCCGGCAAGTCTGAAAAGGACGATGTGCAGTATCAGGACAAGGAGGAACTCATGTTCGGTGAGGACGGGCTGCATGTGGAGATACCGATAGACTTTCCGATATTTGAAACCACCACATGGGAGATAGACCAGCCCATAGACCTTGCCGCAGACGAGGGCAACCGACTTTATTACGGTGAAGAGCTTCCTGCCACGGTGAAGTATTTCAGCGCAACCCCGCTGTCATGGCGCGTTTACGTCGAAGCGGACACATCAGGTTTTGTAAAGGGCGACGCCTATTGCATCGACGTGAGCATTAAATCCGGCGACAGGCCCCTGGAAACCGTCAGCGGCGAGGGTTCCGACTGGATCGACGATAGCGGTCAGGGAGAAATAAGCCTGTTTGCAGAACCGGCAGATCCCGCGGAGATCACATCGATAACCGTATGCGGGCAGACATTCCAGCTTAAATAAATAATAACTATACCCGCAGCCACGTGACTGCGGGTATATTTTAATATAGTATTCCCTGTCAAGTTTTTCAGAATAATGACGATATAATATGAAATTTATTTATTTGCAATGCAAAAAAACTTGTTCTGATTTGCTTTATGTGTAAAGGACAATACCGCAGACGATCGTAATGGGAACGCTGAATAAAACCCGTTCTGACGGGTATACTCACGCGTCCGGAGCTTTGTTCAGCGTATTATGGGGTGTTGCCATTATGGACAAGGAGGTCACTGATGTGCTGATAATCACTAGCGACAATTTCCCTCAGTATTACCGGGAACATATTCAGACAGTGTATCGGATAGCACTTGGAATAGTACGGATACCCGAGGAAGCCGAGGACATCGCGGCAGACTGTTTCACCGCGATGATAAGAAAGGCAGAGTTCAACGACGACGCCCATCTCAAGGCGTGGCTTATCGTTTCAGCCGAGCACAAGGCGCTTAACGTGGTGAAATCCGCGCGAATGAAGAGAAATGTGCCGCTGGAGCTGCTCCCCGAGCGTTCCGCCGACATAAACGAGCACAGCCATGAGCTGAGAGAAATGGTGTTTGGTCTGCCGGATAAGCTGAAAACCGTGACATACCTTTACTACTACGAGGATATTCCGGTCAACGATATCGCGGCGACTGTGGGGATAAGCGAAAACAACGTGTACCGACGGCTTGCGCAGGCGCGGAAGCTGCTTAAACTTGCATTAAAGGAGGGAGAGATATGACAAAGCAGGAACTTATGAATACATACGATTCCATGTCCATGCCGGAAGAGCACGTCGCAGAAATCGAAGCAAGGCTTAAAAAGCTTTACGAAAACTCCGCCCCCTCTTCCGTATCTGCACTCCCGACAGATTCTCCCAGGGAATACCGGCTCGTCAGAAAGAAGCGCTCTGCCATAAGGACAGCCGCTGTTTCTCTTTCTGCTGCGGCAGCGGCTGTGCTTTTGGTGCTCGGTGGAAGGTACCTGATAAACGGACTGCCCGTTTCCGACCCGCCCATTGACGCCGAAACTGAAGAAATACGCTTTGAGAGCGCAGACGACATTCCCGCATACGAGAATGCGGGGTGTTATGACGAGTATGAGCATTCGCTCATCGCAGGCGCAGAGAACCACGAGGCAGGCGTTACATTTATCCGGCAGCTGCGCTGGGAAAATCCGGCTTCAGTGGTGCGTATCAGGGTCACCTCCGAGGTTTCGCACGACGAAGAGGGCTTCACCGAATACGGCGCAGAAGTCACGGAGTTCCTTTCGGGCAGGAAAATCGCTTTTTCCGGGCATAAGGTTTCTTTCGAGCTGAGGAGCACGCATTCTGAACAGGTAACAGGCGAGCCGTCCCTTGCCGTTGGCGATGAGCTTATCGCGGTCGCCGCTGAGAAAGATGGCGTGATATCCCTTGCGCTTCCAGAGAAACTGCTGTTTGAGTGCTTCTCAGTAAATGGGCGTGATTTTGCGGCGCAGCGCCACTGGCACTGGCAGGACCTCGCGGACAAAGCGGCTGATTATCAGTATGGCGATATCAGCCGTATAACCACAGTCACCGACGATCCGGTTTCTTATTACGGGATCTATGAGCAGGGGGAACTTGCTTCTGCACTGGAGGAGCTTATCGGCGAGGCGGGTTCTTTCAACGAAGAGCCGCTGCCTGACCTGTACGGCAGCTTCACGCTTGATTTCGGGCTTGTGGAGCCGTTCTGCTATTACTGGTTCGACGAGAATAACAGGCTTATCAGCATGGACGCCCGGGAAGACATATTCGGAAACGTCCACGGCTGCGACGATGAGGAAGTCCCCGACGTGTACTGCGCGGGCTTCTTTGAGGACGACCAGGGCTGGTATATGCGCGCTTCCAACAGAAACGGCGGCGACAGCATGTACTGGGTGCCGAAAGACGACCAGGAGCATATGTACAGGTTTGATTTCGGCAGCGACGCTTCGCTTTCAAGGGCTGATTATTCCGAGCGCTATCTCAGGCAGGGCAGGGGCGACTGGTCGTTCTCCGACCCGAACAACGACGGCAGCTTTTACACTTCCGCGCAGCAGATAAACGGCAGGCAGCCCGTCGAAAACTACGTCGGAAAAATTTCCTGGCTGGGCAAGGAAAAACTCTGCGCCGACCACGGGGAAAACTGGGCGTCGGAGTTCAACAAGTGGTACAACTGCGGTGAGAGCATTGAGATGGACGGAACCAACTACACCCGCGGTCTGCTCAAGGGCGCGGGCGGCGCGGAACCTCCCTATTATTACGGAATGGGCGACGTATGGCTCATCGACCACACGGATACCAGGATAGTTGCGGCATTCCGCTTTACCGCGGACGATGAGAGCACAGCCTATGCCGCGCGGTACTTTATCCTCACCGCGGAATATCAGAACGGTTCCTGGCAGGAAAGCTGGCAGGAACGCACGCCTATCGACGCAATGATGATGCAGGGCGTTATTTCACCGGCAAATTCCGGCTCCTGCCGCGAAGAGCGCTTTGAATGGAATACAGACTGCACCATTGCGCTGATATCCTCCGGCTCTGATCTTTTTACAAACGATATAGCGACCGACGAGTATTACCGGGTAAGCTCCTACGAATGCTCGCGCTATCTCCAGATAGATGATAAGCTGTATGTCATCGGGCGTGGACCTGACGCCCTCGGAATGTTCCTGTCGTGCTACAGCGTGGGCTCGGGCGACCTGGTTCTTCAAAGCCAGTTTATAGCGGGCGATGAGGTGGAGCAGTTCTTCCTTTCGCCTGACCAGAAGTACATAATGGCAGTGACGACAGACGGCGGCACGAAACTGCTTTATGTCTGCGACCGGTATACCACTGAGTTTGTCGCAGTTGCTTCTAATACTTCCGGTGAAACGCAGTTCACGCTGGACGACGGTGGATTCACTATAATCAAAGACGGCAGCGAACAGCGCACCAACTACGATTTTGGAAGCTTTGACGGCGGACCGGGAGGTCCATTGGGCAAACAGCCTGACGGCGGCAGCAACTGCATTCTTGTTACTCTGCCATACATAAAATCCGATGTGGCGTACCCCAAAGATCAACTGTACTATTACGACGCTGCAGGGAAAAAATATCGTTGTGTGCTTGAGGGAACATTCATAGCAGGCATTGAGGACGGCGAAACGGTCTATGTAATGATGAATACGGAGCAGGGCTGCCAGATCTACGGCGTTGAAAGCGGCGAACGCAGAACGGTCGTTAATAATGCGTTCTTTGAAATGCACGAGTTCCCATCAGATGATATCGCGATGGAAATGCGCGACGGTAAGATCGCGCTGGTATTCGGCGACAGCCAGAACACAGTATGGCGGTTCGACAAGTACGCGGGAACGCTCATCACGGACGAAGCGCCCTCCGGTGAGGACAGACTGCTCAGTGAGAACGTCCCGGACGATGGCGAGGCTTATTACGACGATGTGTTCCAGAGCCTTGACATTAATCCTGTGTCCGGGTATTCTTCTTATGAGGATCTGCTGAACAATGCAAAGGACGCGGAGGCGCATTACGGTTCAAAGTCGCAGTTTGTGCTGTGCAGCACGGTTCGCGTACTCACAGGGAAGGAAGCGAGGAAATACGTAGGTTCTTCCGGCGACAGAACGGTATATGAGGTAAAGATTGTCGAAGATCTCATCACCGGAGAGAAACCGGATAAAACCGTGACGCTTGTGATGACGATGGGTTCACAGGAGATACAGCAAAAAGGCGACCCGATCTATGCGCCGGGGGAGATGTTCACCTGCGCGATGCTGGAGGATACCGAAAAGGGCTGCATGCAGGCAATGTATGGCTTCCGGTATGACATCAGGCTTGACGGCAGCAGCAGAATTGCGTACTCGCGCCGGAACCAGGAGCTTGACGGACTTGCGCTCACCGGTTCGCAGAATATATCTGCCAGCGTGGTGACAAGTACATCAAAGAACCCCGCTGTTTATTCCCAGAGAATTGCGCTTTCTTCCGTCGCGGAATTCGTAGCAAAAGAATGGTCTGAACACGGGATAGGCTGAACATATCAAGTAAAAGCGGGGCTGGCAGCGGCTCCGCTTTCTATATTATAATAAAGTTTTCGGAGTTTCTGACGATATAATAGTAAAAGCGTTGAAAGGGAGGGACCACCATGGATTTTGCGGGCATAGGTACAGTTTCGGGCTATGTCAGGGCGCTTGACAGCCGCCGTCAGGCAGAACAGCGGAGCCAGGGAAGCACGGAAGAAAAAAAGCCGTCTTCTGCGGCAGACTGGGTAAAACAGCAGGAGGAACTCGCGAAGTCCTCAGACAAGAAGGATATCACATGGTGGAACACCGGCGACCAGAAGCTTTCAGGGATACAGACGAAGTATTACAGCGGCGGCACCCTGACTAAGACGGAACGCGAGTATCTGAAATCAAAGAACCCCGCGTTGTATGAGCGGCTTGTTGCGGCTGAGGCTGCGAAGAAGTCTTACCGCAGGGATCTGAAGCGCTGCAGTACCCGTGAGGAAGTACACCGCATGAAATTATCGCACACGGCTGGAACAATGAGCGCAATAAAAGCAGGCAGCGCCGAAGCTTCCGACCGGCTGAACGGAATACAGTCATCCACCAATGAGTTCGTCAGGAGCGGGGAGTATCATTCGCTGCCGACAGAGCACGAGAAAGCAATAGCCGAAAAGCGCGTGAAGCAGGCAGAAGAACGCCAGCGCCGGAAACGCGCCGAAAATTCCTGCGAGAAGCAGCACGATCCGGAAAATTCCCGGAAGAAGCTGTTCCGCGACATCAGACCCGGCGAGACGGTGGAGCAGGCAAAGAATTCACCGGAAATGCTCAAGGTCAGGAGGGCAAAGGCGAAGCGCGCGTATTCCTCCTCGGCAGGGGAATTCAAAGTGGTCGTGAAGGAAAAGGCATGATAATGATAAGCACCCGTCCGAGGACGGGCGCTTTTGTATCTGAAGTCGTGCGCATTTCGTGTGCAGGTCAACCCATTAAAAAGAGTAACGCGAATTCGCAGCAAGAGCGAGAAAAATGTCAGCCGCGGAAAGGAACGGCTGAGAAAAATCGGATGTTTTGCCGCAATGCATATTGCGGCAAAACGATGGCACCCCTTGTAGGAATCGAACCTACAACTGCCCCTTAGGAGGGGGCTGTTATATCCATTTAACTAAAGAGGCGTTTGGAAACATTAAATAGTATAACACAACTGGGCCGGAAATTCAAGAGAGAAATGAAAATTTGGTTAAGTTGCATAAAATTAACGGGGAATTTTGTATTCAAAGAGGAATACAAAACATCAGCGGGCAAATAATACACACGAAAAGAAGCAAAAAATTTTTTCCGACATCGCGGAAAATTGATGTTAGGTAAATTAGGCAACCAGATTAAGACCGCATAAACAAAAGAAATTCGACGCTTTAAGTTTAAGTGGTTACAAATCGTTAACAATTGTGAATAAAACAGAACGGAAAGATTTATACAAATTGCACATTGACGAAACACCCCCGAAAATGTTATAGTGTAATACAAGGATATCTGTGTCCCGATGCACATTTATGCCTTGTAAAGGTAACTCCCCGACGGAGGACGATATTTCCGGACGGGCGAAACTATTAAGGAGGATTTTTATCATGAAAATCGCAAAGATTCTTTCCGCTGCAGCTGCTGCTGTTGTAGCTGTATCCGCTGTTGCAGTAAGCGCAAGCGCTGATTTCCGCGCAATCACTGATGGTGCACCCTACCTGCTCGCTGACGGCACAGGCAACTATGGCATCTGTGTATATTCCGACGGCGACAACAAGGACGGCGTTCCTGCTATCAACATTGATGGCCTGGATCTCTCCGCTATCACACACGTTGCATTCACATTCGACGTAATCGACGACGCTGACAACCGCGACTGGTGGGACGGCATGGGCGGCGGTGCTATCGTAGTTTCCGCACACTCTGACCTGACCGCTGACGACGCTGACCTGTACAACAAGTACAACTGGGCTTCCGCTGGCGAATTCTGGGGCGTAGTTGATGAGGATCTCGGTCTCGAGACTGCTGACGCTGCTAGGGGCATCGTTTCCACCAAGGTTGGCGACTACACCTACAAGATCGAAGCTGACGTTATCAACCCTGTTGCTAACGGCGACATCGGCACCCTCAAGCTCTACAGAATCTTCATGCAGGCTTGGAGCTTCACAATGTCCGACATCGAAGTTGTAAAGACCGAGCTGTCCGACTCCAACGGCAATGTACTCGCTACATTCGACGCTAAGGGCAACCTGACACTGGGCGGCACTTCTGCTCCCGCTGCTGACGACACTGCAGCTCCCGCTGATGACGCTACAGACGCTACAGGCGCTGATTCCACCACCGCTTCTGACAGCAAGGGCTCTCCTGACACCGGCGTTGAGGGCGTAGCTGCTGTTGCAGGCGTAGCTATCGTAGCTGCAGGCGCTGTTGTTCTCTCCAAGAAGAGAAAGTAATTCAGCCCCGTCAATACATTGACAAAAAAATTCCGGGAGTTTCAAAAATTTTTTGAAAATGCTGAAACTTTTCCGGGATAGTCCGTGACTACCGTAGTGCAATCAGGAAAAATAAAAAAATTCAAAATATTTTGAAACTTTTTCTGGATCCTGGTTGACTACTGTCACGAACGACAAAAACGTTTATTACATCCGAGTGCCCGATAACTCAGAGATGTTATAAAAAACAACATTAGGAGGACTATTATGTTAAGAAGAAGAATTCTTGCTTCTGCTATGGCTTCTGTAATGGCTATCGGCTCTATCGCAGCTGTAGCTAGCGCAGAAGATACCGCAGTAGCTACCGCAAACGTAAAGACACGCGATGATCTCACATCTTATGTAAAGAGCTTTGACAAGTTCCGTGAGAACGAGATCTATGACTACGGCTCTCTCGCAGGTGAGGACTTCCTGGATGCTCTCGAGTATGCAGACAACGTTCTCGCTGACAGCAGCGCTACAACTATCGACTACACTGTAGCATACTCCATGATCGAGTCCGTATACACTGAGCTGCTCAAGCACAAGTATACCGCTGATCAGCTGAAGGATCTCATCAAGAAGTATCAGAAGGATTACGACACCAACAACATCCTGAACGATGAGCTCGGCGACAACAGATGGAGCCCTGAGTCTTTCTCCACCTTCGAAGCTGCATTCGAGGACGCTGAGGCAGTTGCTTCCTCTTCCGACTCCAGAATCATCACCGATGCTTATGAAGTACTTGAGGACGCTCACACCAAGCTGTCTGCTCTGACTGCTGTAACAAAGAAGGACTTCAGAACTGCTCTGAAGGCATACGAGACCGCTCTCCAGAAGGAATTCGCTCATGATTCCTGGAGAAGAGGTACCATCAATAACTCCGGCTGGCAGTTCGATGGTATGAACGTTGCTTATGGCGTATTATACAACTTCATCGCTTCTGCTAACAACACTATCAACGCTAAGTATGAGATCCTCGACCAGATCAAGGAGCTCAATACCACAACTCAGACCGATATCGTTGACGCTTACAACGACTGCGTTCTGGCTACAAAGGTTCTCAACGGCTTCACCGCTGATGATACCAACAGAGCTACCAAGGCAAACGTTAAGACTCTGATGAACACCTACCACGGCAGACTGGTATATGACTACAACACCACTGCTGCTGTAGATCTGTACGCAGAGCTGGTTGGAAACCTTGGCGCTGAAAAGGTTCACAACAAGATTGGCGACAACTATTCTTACACAATTGATAAGAAGGAGCCTGCTCTGGCTTCCACTAACTCCAATATCTGGTATGTAACTGGCGGCGACAAGCTGAACTCTGCTGAGCTGACTGTAAAGGCTGACAACAAGTACTACATCGCTCTTGATGAGGACGGCTATGCGCTGGGTATTTCCCTTACTGGTTCCAAGGATGTTAAGGCTGTTAGAGATTATATCGGTGCAGAGTCTGATGGCAACTACGGCGATGTATATGTTCTGACTAAGGATTATGTAGGCAGAAAGACATATCCGGCTGGTACTGAGTTTGTATGGTTCAACAATGGCGCATTTATACCTCACTCAAGCTGGGAGTGCATCTTCTCTGAAACAACAGCTGCAAAGGCTGAGGCTATTCGTGATGAGTATGCAGAGCAGAAGGTTGAAGGTTTCCCGACCGCAAAGACCTTCAAGCTTGTTAACCCTGGCACAACTGTTGACCTGACCGATTACATTGATGTTACTGCTGAGAACATCAGTGATAACCTCAAGCCCTCTGATGTCGACAACCATGGCAAGAACGGTACAATTGAGAATGCAAGCGAAGCTGCTGCTGGCAAGTATGAGTATACACATGCAATCAAGTCTGCAGTATGGGATGATGATGGTGTAATCACCAACTCCTCCGGCGATGATGTTCGCTCTTATGTAACTCTCGACAACGCATTCGCAGTTGCTGAGAACTACCTCGACGCTAAGACCGATGACGATTACGCTGCTTCCGGCATCATCGTTGCTGGCAACGACAAGACTCTGGCTCTTGATACTATCAGCGCTCTGGACAACAAGACTCTGAAGGGTTCTTCCACTGAGTGGACACTGGTTTATAGAAACCTGAAGTACGCTCTGTCTGATAAGTACGATTCTTCTACATGCAACCACACCAAGAAGCAAGTTGAAGAGCTGATCGAAAAGGCATACGACCTGGCTGACAAGACCGGTGACGCTGCTCTGTTCGAATACAACCACAACCTGCTGGTTGACGCTCGTCAGGCTGCTCTTGACTGGGTAAAGGCTGCTAACAAGATCAAGACCTACAAGGACAACGTAACTTCCGTTGAGGTTGGTTCTGGCAGCTTCATCGCTGATAAGGTATATCACACTCTCGAGGGTTACTACAATACTCTCAATGCTGAGTATGAGAACTTCAAGTACAGCTTCGGTGAGATCTACGATTACATCAACGAAGTAAAGACCATGATCGACGACAACAAGCTCACTCCTACCGACGCTCTGGTTAAGAAGCTCGCTGACGCTTCCTACTATCTCTCCACTGTTGAGAGCCTGACCGTTAAGTTCAACGGCGGCCCCGAGGAGAAGCTCACTGACAACGACGCATTCACATCCGATCGTATGTTCCAGGAATTCAACCGCGTATTCACATTCGCTAACAACGATCCTTCTGGTTACACCTTCGATTACAAGGCTGACACCAAGATCCAGGTTCTGGGCGTTAAGGATTACTCCGGTAACCCCAACGTTAACTACTCTCACTTCCAGCTGAAGACCGCTTACGAGGATCTGCAGCTTGAGGTTAAGGCACAGCTCGAGCCTGCTGTAAAGCTTGGTGATGTTAACGGCGACGGCAAGGTTAATGCTCTCGATGCAGCAGCAATCCTCATCAAGATCGCTGCTAACGAGACAATCGACGTTAAGGTTGGCGACTACAACGCTGATGGCGCTGCAAACGCATTTGACGCTGCTAAGATCCTGCAGGACGTTGCTGCTGGTGTCCTGAAGTAATTCAGTAAAACCCAGAATTCCTGTTTAGTTAATTTGTTCCTCCCGGGGCGCAAGCCCCGAGACGGAACTTATTAAATAAGCTATAAAATAATATGGAGGAAAACTATATGAAGAAGATTTTATCTCTTGGCGCTGCTGCTGCAGTTCTGTCCCTGACAGCTGCTGTTGCATCCGCTGCTGTTGCTCCCGCATTCTCCACCGATGCTCCTGTAGCTGGTGAGACTGTAACTGTTGAGATCACTGCTAACGGCATGACTCAGCCTGCAACTACTTTCACTGTAAAGGCATCTGAGAACCTGACACTGGTTGATTCCAAGACCTACTCTGATTCCGCAGTATTCAACAAAGACACCATGATTTATGCTTGGGCTGGTATCAATGCTCCTGCTGACGGCACAGCTCTTCTGACCCTGACCTACACTGTTAACGCAGCTGCTGACGAGCAGATCTCCGTATCTCTGGTTCCTGCTGACAACATGCTCGACATCAGCGCTGACGCTGTTACTGCAACTGTAGTAGCTAAGACAGACGATGTAAACGACCCCACTGTTGACACTGTTGACACTGTTGATACCGTTGACACTACTGATGAGGGCGGTCTGACAACTGTTGATACAGCTGACACTGCTGATACAGCTGACACTGCTGATGCAGGCAAGGATGACAACAAGGGCGACAACAAGGGCAACCCTGACACTGGCGTAGCTCTGGCTGTAGTTCCTGCTGTTCTGGCTGGCGCTGCAATCGTAGTTGCTAAGAAGAGAAAGTAATTAGCAAATGCTGATCACTTCTAGTCTTCTGACTTAAACATTGAGCCCACTCCGAAAGGGGTGGGCTTTTTGCATTATGTGGATTTTTGTATTAATACGCCCTTTCATAGGACATTTGTTCGATTTGTGAATTATAACTAAAGCAGTCGAAATATGAAGTTCGGCTGTCTTTATAGTGGAATTATATGGGTGGTTTATTTTAATAAAGTTTCGCAAGAGATTTTGTGCACTATGACGAACGAATTGATTGTGACGTGCAATCATCTGAAAATTACTTAATTCTAAAGTAACAAATTAAATAGCGTTAACAAGATATTGATTGAAATAAGAGAAAAAAGCAAACAGAGCACAATATATAGAATGGAAATGTTTTGATACTAAGGGTTCAGATCTGAAACGGTTGGCATTCGCAATTTATATAAAGTGACTAAAAAAATTCAAATCTTATTGACATTGACGGTTGAATTTGATATAATTAATAGGGTATTTATGATGGCAGTGTTATAGAAAAGTGTAAATTTCGTCGAATTCACACAGACATGAGGGGAAGATATGAAACATATTATTGACGCCAGAAACGTTTGTAGGGATTTTCAAATCGGGGACGGAAGCACGGTTCATGCACTGAAGGGGATAAACCTGCAGATCGAGCCGAATCGCCTTTCCGTACTGAGAGGCAGATCCGGTTCCGGCAAAACTACTCTTATAAACATTCTGGGCGCCCTGGACAGACCCACTTCCGGTGAGGTGCTGTTTCTGGATAACGACATCACAAAGCTTGCGGACAAGGATCGGGATAAGCTCCGCAGAGTTGATATGGCGTTCGTGTTCCAGTCGGTTGCGCTGATCTCAACGATGACCGCGTTTGAGAACGTGGAATTCGCGCTGAGGCTGACAAATCTCCCGTACAAGGAGAGGGTCGAGCGTGCAAAACAGAGCCTGGTTCAGGTCGGGCTAGAAAAAAGAATGAACCACCGTCCGGGCGAAATGTCCGGCGGCGAGCAGCAGAGAGTAGCTATCGCACGTGCGATCTCGCATTCCCCGAAAATCATTTTCGCTGATGAACCTACCGCAGAACTGGACTCACCGACCGCAATGGCAGTGATGAAGCTGTTTCAGGACATAGTTCATCAGAACGACCTTACCATAGTGATGACTACGCATGACACGGCGATGATGGAAATGGCTGATATCGTTTACACGCTGGAGGACGGCGTGATTTCCGACGTTATGGACAATTCCGCAAAAACGCCGGGGGAGGGCGCCGATGCCTAAAAAGGTGATGCTTGCGCCTCCTGAAAACATCATGGTGCAGGCAGAAAATCTAGTAAAGATCTACAAATCCAAAGACGTTGAAGTAATGGCGCTGCAGGGGCTTGACCTCACGGTCGAGCGCGGCGAGCTGATGGGTCTGATAGGTTCCAGCGGAAGCGGCAAATCCACGCTGCTCAACATGCTGGGCGGACTTGACCGGCCGTCGGCTGGCAGCCTTTACGTAGACGGCGTGGACCTGCTGAAGTTCACGGAAAAGGATTTCATAGAGTACAAGCGGAAAACGGTCGGTTTCGTGTGGCAGAACAACGCCCGCAACCTCATACCGTACCTCACCGCAAAGCAGAACGTTGAGATGCCGATGCTTCTTTCCGGGTATTCCGGCAGGGCGCAGAGGGCGAACGAACTGCTCGACATGGTGGGGCTTTCCCACAGAAAGAACAGCAGGCTGGACCAGATGTCCGGAGGCGAACAGCAGAGGGTAGCGATAGCCATAGCGCTTGCGAATAACCCCAAACTACTGCTTGCCGACGAGCCGACCGGTTCGGTGGACACTGCAACATCAAAGCTTATTTTGGACGTGTTCAGGGAACTGAACCGCGCCATGGGCGTTACCATAATAATAGTAACGCATGATACAAAATTGTCGGCGCAGATAGACCGCGTAGTCGCCATCAGAGATGGCAAGACTTCTACGGAACTTGTGCGCAGAACGGGCACGCTGAGGTCGTTCGGCGAACTTTCGGAAGAGCAGTCAGCCCATGAGGAACTGACGGTTCTCGACCGCGCCGGAAGACTGCAGATACCCAAGGAGTACCTTGAAGAACTCGGGCTGAAAGGCGGCGACAAGGTCCGCGTGGAACTCGAGGAGGGCAGGATCTCCATTTACCCGCGTGGGTACACAAAGTAAACGATCGGGAGGGAGAACCCGATTTGCTGCAAAGCATTTTTAGGAAAGGTGGATTACACTGTGGCAAAAGAGCGAAACATGAAGCTGAAAAGGGCCGCGTCACTGTTCATGTCGGCAGTGATGGCAGCTACACTGGTTCAGGTTCAGCTGGCGCCGGGTGCTTCTGCGGAAGACGCGTTTGAAACCGCGACGGACGTAGACAGCCTCAGCATAGTCAGCAACAAGGGTACGTACAGAAAATACATAGTTAAGTATTCTGACGCTGCCAAGCCGATGGAAGAGATAAACGTTGACATCACCGATTTCGAACAGAGCGATGGTGCCGATGTTGCTCTCGAAAGCTATGAGGGAGAGGACAACTGCGTTGCCTGGGTGGACTGCGAAGGCACCCTTACCTGGAAGTTCGACGTAAAGACTGCCGGACTTTACAACATGGCAATGTTCTATCACCCTATCACAGCAAGCAACACTACTATTGAAGTTGAGATGAAGATCGACGGCGAGCACCCCTTTGACGAGGTAAAGCTTGTCGAGCTCGACAGATACTGGCAGAACGAGACCGCGATCACACGCGATTCCAGGGACAATGACCAGCGACCCAAGCAGGTGCAGTACAACACCTGGGTGAACTATCCTATCAAGGATAAGGACGGTCTTATCAACACGCCCTACTTCTTCTACCTTTCCGAGGGAACTCATAAGATCTCCCTCACAGGCATAAAGACCAATCTGTACATCAAGGGTATGCGCTTCTACAATACTGAAGAGGTTCCCTCTTATGCAGACATTGCCCCCACACAGGATCAGATAAACGCAACCCCCAGCGTTGGCGAGAATGGCGGCTTTATCCAGGGTGAAACTCCGGATTACACCACATCTTCCACGCTGTATCCTACATACGACAGAACGGACGTGTCCGTTTACCCCTGCGACCCGGTAAAGAAGCGCTACAACACTATCGGCGCTGACACCTGGGATCAGGCATGCCAGATGGTCGCATGGAAGGTCGAGGTTCCCGAGGACGGATACTATAAGATCCGTCTGAGAGCACGCCAGAGCACGATGCGCGGCTTCTTCTCCAACCGTCGCGTCTACATCAACGGCGAGGTTCCCTGCAAGGAACTTGACGACATCAAGATACAGTATGACCCCAACTGGCAGACTGTTGACCTCACCGACAACGACGGCAACCTTATCTACGTAAAGCTCAACAAGGGCTGGAACGAGATAATGCTCGAGGCAATTCCCGGCGACATCGGTGCAGTTATGGAGCGTCTGGACGACCTCATCTTCGAACTGAACTACTACTACAGACGTATACTCATGATCACGGGTCCCAGCCCTGATGAGTACAACGACTACTATCTCGAGGACCAGATCGAAGGCCTGTTCGACTTCTTCCAGAGAGCTATCGACACTCTCTATAGCGAGAAGGCAGGTATCGAGGAACTGACCGGCGCTGGTTCTGAGGCTTCTACGCTGCAGACCATGGCAGTTATTCTCCAGATGGCAGTTGACCACCCTGAGGATCTGCCGCAGATGCTGTCCTCCATCAAGGATCAGATCTCCGCAGTTTCCGCATGGATGAGAGACTACCGCGATCAGCCCCTTGAGATCGACTACATCGAAGTTAAGGCTGGCTGTGATGAATTCCGCAAGAGCGGCGTTAACTTCTTCCAGTCCTTTGCGTTCGGTTTCCAGGCATTCATCGGTTCCTTCTTTGAGGACTACACCACCGTGTCTGACTCCACAGGCGCTGAAAAGACGCTGAACGTCTGGGTTTCCCTCGGCCGTGACCAGGCAACCGTTGTAAACGAACTGGTAAGCTCCGAGTACAACCCCACTCACGATACTAAGGTAAATATCTCCCTGGTACAGGGTGCCGTTCTTGAGGCTACCCTCGCGGGCAAGGGTCCTGAGGTCGCACTGTTCATCGGCGGCGACTTCCCCGTAGTCTGCGCTTCCAGAGGACTTCTCGTAAACCTCAAGGAACAGCCGGGTTATAATTCTGTTGTAAGCAGATTTACCCCCGATGTTACCACGCTTTACGAATTCAACGGCGGCGTTTACGGCCTGCCGCTGACTGAGAGCTTCCCGATGCTGTTCTACAGAACGGACGTACTCGAGGAACTCGGTTACACAACGCCTCCCACAACATGGACAGAACTTATCAACATGCTGCCTGATATCCAGAGAAAGTACCTTGAGGTAGGTCTTATCCTTCCTTCCAACATCTCTTCTCAGGTATTCGACGCAGGTAACACGTTCGTTCTGCTGATGCTCCAGACCGGTCAGGACTTCTACAAGTTCGACGAGGCAAGCGGTCAGTACATTTCTACCACATTCGACACAGAAGCGGCAGTAAATGCATTCACACAGTGGACTGACTTCTACACCATCTACGACTTCGACCAGACATACGACGCATTCACCCGTTTCAGAACCGGTGAGATGCCGATACTGCTCCAGAACTACACATTCTACAACCAGCTGAATGTTGCAGCTCCTGAGATCAAGGGTCTGTGGTCGTTCACACACATTCCCGGTTCTTACGTATACAACGAGGACGGGACAAAACAGACAAACGCTGACGGCTCCTACAAGATCAACTATACAGCAAACTCCGGCTCTTCAGGCGCAGTTATCTTCACAAGCTGCAAGGACGTAGACGCTGCATGGAACTTCATCGACTGGTTCACCACCACCGATGTACAGGTCGAGTATGGTACTACTATCGAGGCTATCATGGGCCCGATGGGTCGTTACGACACCGCGAACGTCGAGGCTCTCAGCAAGCTCAGCTGGTCCACAACCGAGCACGAGAAGATCTCCGATCAGATGTCGAACCTGAAGGAAGTACCGATCATTCCGGCTTCCTATGCCGTTACAAGAAACGTTTACAACGCATTCAGAGCGGTAGTAAACAACCAGAAGAACCCCAGATATCAGCTCAGCTCCTACAACAGAGACATCAACTCTGAGATCGTAAGAAAGCTGAAGGATCTCGGCTATTACAATGGTTGATCGCTGACTCCTCCCCTCCGGTGCGCCGGGGGGAAGGAAAGCATACCAATACAAAAATAGGAGGAATCAGCTTGTTCGGTAAAGAAAAATCGCAGTATATCGAGGACAATAAGTTCAGATATACCATGCGTGAGATGAAGAAGAACGGCAGCGCGTACATACTCGCTCTCCCGTACTTCCTTTTGTTCCTGATATTTACGGGCATTCCGGTTGTTATTTCTCTCCCTGTAGGCTTCACGAACTTCAACATGGTTCAGTTCCCTCAGTGGGTAGGTCTCAGCAACTTCTATACCCTGTTCCTTCAGGACGACGTATTCCTGATCGCAATCCAGAATACTCTGGTGTTTGCGATAATCACAGGCCCTGTCAGCTACATCATGTGCTTCCTGCTGGCTTGGCTCATCAATGAGATGCCCGGTCCGCTCAAGACTGTATTTACATACATCTTCTACGCTCCGACCCTTGCTGGTAACATCTATGCAACATGGCAGCTCATCTTCTCTGGCGATACCTACGGCTTCCTTAACTCCACTCTCATGAGCCTTGGTCTTATCAACGGCGCTCAGCAGTGGCTGACCGACTCCAGATACATCCTGATGTGCGTTATCATCGTACAGATGTGGATGTCCCTTGGTGCAGGCTTCCTTTCACTGCGTGCAGGCTTCCAGGGCATCGACAAGTCCGGTTACGAGGCAGGCGCTATCGAGGGTATCAAGAACCGCTTCCAGGAACTGCTCTACATCACTATCCCGGCTATGGGTCCGCAGCTCCTGTTCGCAGCCGTAATGCAGATCACATCTTCCTTCACCGCTGGTGATATCGGTAGATTCCTGACAGCATTCCCGTCCACGGACTACGCAGCGCACACCATCATGACGCACGCATTCGACTATGGTTCCGTTCGTTATGAGATGGGTTACGCCTGCGCGATATGCTTCATACTCTTCATAGTCATGATCGTTGTTAACAACGTTATCCGGAAGGCTATGGCTGGTATTCTGGATACATAAGGAGGACGGAAGATGCGCATTATCAAGAAAAGAAAAAAATGGGGAGGTTCCCGTGGCGGCGATATAGCGATCTTTATACTGCTCGTTCTTATCGGTCTGTTCATGATCTTCCCGATATATCTCTCAGTCATTCAGTCGATCAAGCCTTCTGAGGAACTGTTCGTGTTCCCTCCGAAGCTTTATGTACAGCGTCCGACCTCGCAGAACTTTGAGGATATGCTCAAGGTCGCAGGCAGCCTGGACGTTCCGTTCTCAAGATACGTTTTCAACTCGGTATTCGTATCTGTTGTCGTTACCGTGGCGCAGCTGTTCCTTTCCTCCTCTGCGGCCTATGTGCTCGCAAAGGTAAAGGCCCCCGGCGTCAAGGCAATGAACAAGGTCATCGAGATCGCGCTGCTGTTCACCTCTTCTGTTACTTACATCGTACAGTACATCGTAATGGCAACCCTCGGCATGATCGATACCTACTGGGCGATCACGCTCCCGTATATCGCAACGCCTATGGGTCTGTTCCTTATGAAACAGTTCATGGGTCAGATACCCGAGAGTATGATCGAAGCCGCAAAGCTCGACGGCGCAAGCCATTTGAGAGTTTGCTGGCAGATAGTTATGCCGAACGTAAAGCCTGCATGGCTCACCCTGATGATCTTCGCATTCCAGGGCGCATGGCAGATCACAGGTTATCTGTTCGTGTACAGCGAGCAGCTGAAGCCTATCCCTATCGTAATGCAGCAGATAGCAGCGGCAGGTATAGCCCGTACGGGCGTGGCGTCAGCGACAGTCGTCGTACTGATGCTGCCTCCAATGATATTGTTCCTTATCCTGCAGAGTAACGTCGTTGAGACGATGGCTCATTCAGGTCTGAAGGACTAAGCCGCAGTACGCCGGGTCTACCCGGGAGCTATTCTATTTACGAAAGGATGATTTTGAGTGCCATCAATCAAGCGCATGGCAGCTAGGGTCTCTGCGGCAGTTATGGCTGCGGCAACACTCATGACCAGCGTTGCTTATGCAGATGAGCCTTATACCGGATACAACTACGACTGGTGGGGCGACCCCGTTCCTTCTCAGAACGGATATGTCGTTGACCAGATCTATACCGGAAACGACATGGGCGCTGGTTCCCTCACGGAGCCCAGCGACATGTTCTTCTCGGATAACAACGACCTGTTCATAGCCGATACTTCCTACAAGGCAGAGGGTGCCACTGATACCATGAAGGGAAGGATCGTCGTAACAGACAGCGATTTCAACCTCAAGTACACTGTTGAATCCCTGGATTTCTCCGCAGTGGAGGAATGGTACAGCCTGAACGAGTCCGAACTCAAGACAGGCAATATCACGCAGGCTGATTTCGACAAGTTCACGAACCCCTATTTCAACGGTCCGACCGGCGTCTATGTAGACATCGACGAGGGCAAGGAGACAATCTACGTTGCTGATAACGCAAACGACCGTGTGGTACAGTTCACAGTCGATGAGATCGGCGGCGACGAGCACAAGCTTGCAGTCGGCAAGGTGGAGATGGTGTTCACCAGACCGAAGAGCAACATGTATGATTCTTCGATAACATTCAACCCTGACAAGGTGCTGGTAGACGCTGCCAAGAACGTGTACATCTGCATCAAGTCCATCACAAAGGGTGCGGTGGTATTCTCTAAGGAAGGCGACTTCAACGGCTATTTCGGCGCCAACCGAGTTGAGGCCACCGGCGAAGTTCTGATGAACGCTTTCTGGAAGCTGATATTCAACCGTGAGCAGGCAAAGCGCATGAGAAGAAGCGTCCCGGTCGAGATCTCCAACTTCGACATCGACGATGACAACTTCATCTACACGGTAACTGAGTCCAAGACCGTTACCACCGACGTGCTGAAGAAGCTGAACTCCGCAGGTACCAACATCTTCACGAACCTCGGTTATTCGGATTACACCTTCGGCGACGCGCTCACAAAGTACTACAGAAACAAGACATACACCTCCCAGATCACCGACGTTGATATCGGTGAAAACGGAGTTATCAACCTGCTTGATGTCGCTACTGGACGTGTGTTCCAGTACGACGACGAGTGCCAGCTGCTGTTCATTTTCGGCGGCATCGGCCAGCAGAAGGGTACATTCACCACACCGAACGCTGTTGAGAGCCTTGGCGACAAGATATACGTTCTCGATGGCCGTAAGGCGAGCGTAACGGTATTCAAGCAGACAGAGTTCGGTGCGATAGTACACAACGCTATCACGCTGTTCAACAAAGGTAAGTACGAAGAAGCGCGCCAGCCGTGGGAAGAAGCTATCAGACGCGACAGTAACTACTGGCTCGCATACATCGGTCTTGGTAACGCTTATCTGAACGAGGGCGATTACGATACCGCGATGAAGTACTTCTACTACAACTCGAAGTCCGGCTACAACGATGCGTTCAAGAGCTGGAGAATGAACTTCATCAGAGATAACTTCACGCTGTTCGCTGTGATCATCATCGTTCTGCTGATCGCGATTTACGTATTCTCCTCCTGGAAGAACAAGAGAAGACTCAAGAAGCGTGCCGAGCAGGAACGAATATTCAAGGAAAAGAATAAAGGAAAGGAGGACGTCTGATTTATGAGATTTGATCTTGATATGCCGGCTTGGAAATGGCCGTTCTACATTATGCGTCACCCTTTCGAAGGCTTTGAGGACCTCAGATGGAAGAAAGCCTACAACATGAAGGTCGCACTGGTCATCGTTGCGCTGCTGTTTATCGTCAGCGTGTGCAGCGAGCTTATGACAGGCTTCCTGTTCAACACAAGCCACGTGAAGATATTCAACATCGTGCCGATAATCATCAGAACGGTCGTTATCTTCTTCACATGGGTAATCGGCAACTGGGCTCTGTGCACACTGTTCGACGGTGAAGGTACAATGAAGAACATCTGCGTTAACACCGCTTATGCTCTGGTTCCTTACATCATCGGTCAGGTCATCAACATAATCCTGTCCAACTGCCTGCTCAGAACTGAGTCCGCATTCATCACATTCGTTTCCTATGTTACGATACTGTGGACAGTCGTCCTGCTGATATCCGGCATGAAGACAGTTCACCAGTATTCGATACCGAAGACCCTGCTGTTCATGCTGATAACCATTCTCGCAATGGTAGTTATCCTGATACTCCTCGTTCTTCTGGTATCCCTGTTCCAGCAGGTTTATATATTTGTTTACTCGATATATACCGAGCTGCTTTACAGAAACGCAAACCTGGAACCGACAGCGCTTGTATTCATCTTTATCGGCGTGATCGTGGCTGTTATCGCCGTCATTGCTGTTGCTTACACAGCTTATGAGAAGCACCAGATCGCTAAAGAACGCAAGAAGCTTAATTCCTGATCAGAAGCATTTAAACAGCCGTTCCGCTCCCGCGGGCAGCAGACGGCGCAAATATTGAAAATGGTGGTGTAATAATGCTACAAATCCGCAAGAAAATACTTGTCGGTGTGCTGTGCGCAGGCATGGTGCTTTCGGCAAGCCAGAGCGTTGCATGGTCTGAGAATACAAGCATGACAGCGGAAGCAGGTACTGGTGAGGCCGGCAGCACCGAGGCAACTGAAGAAGCCGAGGGCACCGGTGAGGCAGAAGGCTCCGACTCCTCCGGCAATGAGGAGGAAACGGCACCGATCAATGAAGAAGACGTTCTCGCACAGTGCGAGGTTGCCGCTTCCAACGATCAGTTCGAACTGCTTGTAAACACTGAAACCGGTCTGTTTGCATTCCGCACGACAGACAAACAGCACATCTGGTGGAGCAATCCCTATAATGCAGACGACGACCCCAAGGCTAACAAATCCAAGAAATCGGACCTGAAGTCTTCCCTGGTCATCAATGCTGTCAAGGTAACTGACACGGATTCTCCTTCCACACCGCTGCGTTCCTTCGCAGACGGCGATGTTACCGTAACAATGGTCGAGAACGGCTTCCGTGCTGAGTATGAATTCAAGACCGAGGGCATCAAGATCCCCTATTACGTTACACTGAACGGCGACCACATCGAGGCGTCCATCGCAGTTGACGAGATCTTTGAGACAGAGCTCGACGACCCCGAGAACATAGTAGAGGGCACGCGTTCCATCGTTGATGTGAACCTTCTGCAGGATCTCGGCGCCGCAAGCACTTCCGAGAACGGATACATCATCACACCGGACGGTTCCGGAGCGGTGATCAACTTCAACAACGGCAAGAGCAACACCAACGCTTACACCCAGAGGATCTACGGCAGGGATCTCGCAAAGAGCCAGGATATGGCTCCTGCCAAGACCGAGCAGGCTTACCTGCCTGTTATGGGTATCGTAAGAGAGAACAACGCTCTGCTGGAGGTCGTAACTGAGGGCGCAGCCTATGCGACCGCAAACGCGACTGTATCCGGTCAGAAGTCCACAAGCTACAACTCCGCATGGTTCAACTTCCAGATGAGAGCGACCGACACCTACTACATGGGTGGAACGAACGCACAGCCGCTGAACGCTTATCAGGAGAAAAGAATTCCTGAGAACCGCCTGACAGTAAGCTATTATCCTATCATCAAGGATAACGTAAGCTATGTTGACGTTGCAAAGCGCTATCAGCAGTACCTGATCGAAGAAAAGGGGCTCACCAGGAACGACAAGGAAGAAGCTCCGCTTTACCTCGACGTTTACGGCGGCACTGTCAAGGAGCAATCTATCCTTGGTTTCCCTGTAAACCTCGAAACAGCAGCTACGACCTACGAGCAGGCCAAGGATATACTCCAGGAGCTGAACAATAACGGCGTAACGAAGATAATCCTCAGCTATGAGGACTTCAACGGCGCCGGCATCACAAGCAGGATCTCCAATTCCGTTGACTATTCCGGCACGCTCGGCGGCAAGAACAAGTTCAAGGAACTCAAGAGCTACTGCGAAGCGAACGGCATTCTCCTCGCCCCCAGCGTTGACATGATGAACTACGAGCGCAGCGGCAACGGCTACACCAAGACCGGTGCTTCCGCGATAGCAGTTACAAAGGCTTACGCGACACAGGGCGTTTACGAACTGGCGTTCGGTACTCCCCACGACACAAGAAACAGCTGGTACATTCTTTCTCCCGCATACTTCCAGAAGGTTTACGGCGAGGTGATCTCCAGCTATACCAAGGAGGGCATGCAGGCTATTTCCGTTGCAGGTGGTACTTCCATGCTGTACAGCGATTTCACTGCAAACTCTTCCAGGAACACTTCCCGTCAGCAGGCGATAAACAACCTTATCGCAGGCTATGAGATGATCAACCAGAGCAGCCTCACATTCGTTGCTGGCGCGGCAAACGACTACGCTCTGCCGTACGTTGATTACCTCAAGGATGTTCCCCTCTACAGCAGCAACTTCGACGTGTTCGACTACGATATCCCGTTCTATGAGCTGGTTATCCACGGTTACGTTCCCTACACGACAAAGGCTAAGAACGCAAGCTCCAGTGCAGACGAGCTGTTCGTTTACTCCGTTGTCACCGGTACTCCCCTCCACTATGAGGTAATGTATCAGGATCCCAACGAGTTCACCGACTGCTCTTACGACGAGCTGTTCTACACCTATTACAGTGGCTGGGTCGAGGATATCTGCGCAGAATATAAGTTCATGCAGCAGTATGTGCTTCCTCTCACCGATGAAACGATCGAGGACTTCCAGTGTATCGACAGATACAACTACAAGTCCACCTTCTCCGACGGAACAGTCGTTGAAGCAGACCTGCAGAACCTCAAGATCGTCATCAACGGCACCGAGGTAAAGCTTTCTGATTTTGAAACGAAAGGAGCGACAACTGACTGATGAATGATGAACTTGAATTCGGCACTGAGTCCAGCACCGATACCCCCGAAACAGCAGTCGATCTGAACAAGCAGACAGAGTCAGTGCCCGAAGCACCCGTGCAGAGGCTGTCAGCTCACAACACTGCCGCAGCGGCAGCGCTCAACGCAGCCAATGAAGAGGTCGATATCCGCCGCAAGGACGGAGAAAAGGCTCAGATAAAGATCAAGACCACCAAGATCCCCTACGAAAAGAAGAAGGGACTTTACGGTTACGGCTTTATCGCACTGTGGTTTATCGGAACCCTGTGGCTGTTCATTATCCCCGTACTCACATCTCTGTGGTATTCGCTCTGCGACACCAAGCTGCTCGCAAAGGCTGACGCACTTGAGATGGGTATGACTTCCGCCGGTATCTATACCGAGTGGAACGGTTTCAAGAACTTCGTCAACGCGTTCACCGTTGATACGGAGTTCCTCCCCAAGCTGGGTTCCTCGCTGGGTGAGATACTCCCGAACACGCTGGTCATCATGATATTCTCGCTGTTCATCGCGGTTATCCTTAACCAGAAGTTCAGGGGCAGAACACTCGCCCGTGCGATATTCTTCCTGCCGGTTCTTATCGCTACTGGTCCTGTTATCAGTGTTATCAACGGTGATATGACCTCTCAGGGTATTTCCGACGCTTCCCAGTTCAGCACACTGTTCAAGACAGACCTTGTAACGGAACTGATGGAGTTCATCGGTATCTACAACATCAACCAGACATTCACGGACGTCATCAAGAACATCACGTCAGATGTCCTGAACCTGGTATGGAACTCCGGTATCCAGATACTGATATTCCTTTCCGCTTTACAGACCATTCCTCCGTCAGCAAAGGAGGCTGCAAGCATCGAGGGTGCTACGGCGTGGGAGTTCTTCTGGAAGATAACCTTCCCGTACATCTCACCGATGATCCTTTCGAACCTGGTTTACACCGTTATCGACGCGTTCGTATCCACCGATAACGAGGTAATGAAGTACGTTCTCAAGCAGTCCGGCAACTGGGAATACGGTTATGCGGCTGCGCTTGCGTGGATCTACTTTGCGATAGTAGGTGCGTGTCTGGGTCTTATCTGCGTGATAATCAACAGATTCGTATACTACGAGAATGATTAAGGAGGTCAGAGAAGTGACAGAAAAAGAATTCGATATCAATAATGTTGCTGATCAGCCTGCTGAAAATGTAACAGAAACTGCTGAACCCACAGCAGAAGCCATCGCAGAGACAATCGCGGACATCAACACGGGGTCTGCAGCAGTCGCTGCGGCTCCTGCGAAGGCTGCAAAGCCGAAGAAGTCCAAGAAGGACGATTATCGCGTAAGCAACTTCGACATCATCAAGAATTACCACAGATACACCGCAAAGGAGAAGAAGCATTACAGATACATCTTCTGGCACAGAATTGCCGGTTATGTATGGCCGTTCTTCCGCGCAGTTATCATCTTCGGTCTTTCCTTCGTTATCCTCTATCCTATCCTCTACATGATCTCCACATCGATCAGACCGCAGTCTGAGATGAACGACCCGTCCATCATGTGGATCCCCAAGACGATCCGCATGGAGAACTTCGTTGAGGTATGGAAGGCAATGAACTACCCCGGGACCCTCTGGACAACGCTTGTACTTAACATCGTGTCCTCGATCCTGCAGGTAGGTACATGCGCGCTCACCGGTTACGGCTTCGCGAGATTCAAGTTCAAGGGCAAGAACTTCTTCTTTGCACTTGTTCTGTTACAGATTATCGTGCCGGTACAGATCATACTTATCCCGCAGTATTCACAGTTCAGATATTTCGATATCTTCGGACTGTTCAACGCACTGATGGGCGACTCCATCAACCTGGTAGGCACAAACTTCTCGATGTATATTCCGGCGCTTATGTGTAACGGTATCCGAGCTGGTCTGTTCATCTACCTGTTCAGACAGTTCTTCCGCGGACTGCCCAAGGAACTGGAGGACGCTGCTTACCTTGACGGCTGCGGTCCGTTCAAGACGTTTATCAGTGTTATGATTCCGAATGCTGCAAGCTCCTTCCTGACAGTATTTATCTTCTCCATCGTTTGGTACTGGAACGACTACTATGTATCCTCCATGTACTTTAACGACCCGAACACCATCGCGCTGAAGGTAAACAACATCGCGAACATCATCTCGATGTACCTTGATAACAAGGTTGGTCTGGCAACGGACTATGTTGTTTGGATGGAAGCAGCCTGCCTGCTTGCGATCGCACCTATCGTCATCATGTACATCTTCTTACAGAAGTACTTCACCGAGGGTATCGCGAGAGCCGGTCTTGCAAACTAATTAAAACCGGAATACAGCCCCGAGAATTCCCGGGGCTGTTTCTGTGATTTAAGGAGAACCAATGAGATTTGTGGAGATATACACCGACGGCGCCTGCAGCGGAAATCCGGGGCCGGGCGGCTGGGGCGCGATACTGCGCTGTGACGGAAAGGAAAAGGAGATGTCCGGTGGGGAAGCACACACGACAAACAACCGCATGGAGCTTTCCGGAGTTATAATGGCGCTTTCGGCGCTGAAGTACCCGTGCAAGGTGAAGCTGACAACCGACAGCAAATACGTTGTTGACGGCGTAACCAAGGGCTGGGCGCAGAGCTGGCGCAAAAAAGGCTGGAAGAAATCCGACGGAAAGCCCGCGCTTAACCCCGACCTCTGGGGGCAGCTGCTAGACCTGCTGGCAGTGCATGATGTGGAATTCTGCTGGATAAAGGGCCACGCAGGTCACGAGGAAAACGAGCGCTGCGACAGACTCGCAGTGGCGCAGCGGGATATCCATTCCGCGAAATAATATCGATCGGCGCCTTGTAACAGAAGCGCCGATTTTTTCTGCCGACATTACTTCGAGGACAGTTTTGTGCTGTAACAAAATAGAGAGTTTGTGCAAATACTACAAATTATAAGGCTAAGTTCGCTGTAACTAACTCAATTAGTCACAAAAAACTCGTAAGTTAGATTTTCTTTACAGAAAAAAGCTTGACAAAACCCAGAGTATGTAGTATTATATAACTCGGTTAGAAAATGCTAACTTTTTTAAAGCAGTTAGATTAGCTGAAACTAATATTAGCACGGAGGTACATTCATGATGCCGCTTACACTTGCCACAGTGGGTGAAGAGAACATGATCAAGAAAGTAGGGGGAAATCCCGAAACGCGCAAGTTCCTTGAAAGCCTGGGATTTGTTGCGGGGGGATTCGTTACCATAGTCAGTGAGATATCTGGCAATGTAATTGTCAGGATAAAGGACTCCAGGGTGGCCGTTTCTAAGGAAATGGCAGCCAAGATAATGGTCTGATACAATCAATTTAAAGGAGGAAGGTTCAATGGCAACACTGAAAGAAGCAAAGGTAGGAGAGACAGTCACCGTCAGAAAGCTGAACGGCGAGGGCGCCATCAAGCGCAGGATAATGGATATGGGCATCACCAAGGGCACAGAAATCTATATCCGCAAGGTAGCACCGCTGGGCGATCCCATCGAAGTAACTGTAAGAGGTTACGAGCTTTCACTGCGTAAGGCTGACGCAGAGATGGTAGAGATCTGACCGCTGTTTTTTTGCGCAAAAGTTAGATTAGTCTAACAAAGTTAGACAAGTCTATTATAAAGACATTGAGAGGAGAAATGAAATGGACATCAGAATAGCGCTCGCAGGTAATCCTAACTGCGGTAAGACAACGCTCTTCAATGCGCTGACTGGTTCTAACCAGTTTGTCGGCAACTGGCCGGGAGTTACGGTAGAGAAAAAAGAGGGAAAGCTGAAAGGCAGAAAGGACGTTATCATCACCGACCTGCCTGGTATTTATTCACTTTCACCCTACACCCTTGAGGAAGTAGTAGCGAGAAATTACCTTGTTGGCGAGCGTCCTGACGCGATACTCAACATCATCGACGGTACTAACCTCGAGCGTAACCTTTACCTCACCACACAGCTGGTTGAGCTGGGTATCCCGGTTGTAGCTGCAGTCAACATGATGGATGTCGTAAAGAAGAACGGCGACAAGATCAACACCGACCAGCTTTCAAAGGAACTCGGCTGCGAGGTCTGCGAGATATCCGCGCTGAAGGGAACCGGTATCACCGAAGCTGCTGAAAAGGCTATCAGGGCAGCCGAGGCAAAGGAAAAGATGGTACCGCAGCACACATTCAGCGGCGTTGTAGAACACGCTATCGCACACATCGAGGAAGCGGCGCTCCATGACCTGCCCGAGGCACAGCAGCGCTGGTACGCGATCAAGATATTCGAGCGCGATGAAAAGGTGCTCGAAATGATCAAGATACCAAAGGAAACGATGGAGCACATCGAGAACGACATCAAGGCTGCTGAAACAGAGCTTGACGACGACGCAGAGTCCATCATCACAAACGAGCGTTACGTTTACATATCCACGATAATCAAGGGCTGCCTGACCAAGAAGAACAAGGGTGGTCTGACGGTTTCCGATAAGATCGATAAGATTGTCACCAACCGCTGGCTGGGTCTGCCGATATTCGCGGTAGTAATGTGGCTGGTTTACTATGTATCCATGGTAACGGTCGGCGCGAATGCCACGGGCTGGGTCAACGACGGAGTGTTCGGCGACGGCTGGTACCTGCTGGGAATTGGCAGAGGCGCATATGACGAGGCTTCCGGTGAATACAGCGACGCTATGAGCGCGCTTGACGCATTCGGCGTTGCGCCTGATACAGAGGCTGAGGATTTCGACGCTGACGCTGCACTTGCGGATATCAACGGCTTCACACCCACCGAGGTTTCCGTTCCCTATGAGGTAGAGGACGAGGAAACGCTGGCTAAGAGCGAGATCACGGTATACGCTTCCGAGATACCTGCAGACGCCGACGAGGACGAGACCCTGGGCACAACATACACAGACGCCGTTGCTTACTTCAGCGAGAATGGCTTCGACGAGCCTGACCCTGCTGAGTATGGTCCTTTCGTTCCGTCGCTGCCTGAGCTTATCACAAACGGTCTGGAGTCCATCAACTGCGTTGACTGGCTGCAGGGACTCATCGTTGACGGTATCGTAGCCGGCGTCGGCGCGGTCCTGGGCTTCGTTCCGCAGATGCTGGTACTGTTCATCTTCCTGGCATTCCTGGAAGCCTGCGGTTACATGGCGCGTGTTGCGTTCGTACTTGACCGTGTATTCAGAAAGTTCGGTCTTTCCGGTAAGTCCTTTATCCCGATACTCATCGGTACAGGCTGCGGTATCCCTGGCGTAATGGCTTCGCGTACCATTGAAAACGAGCGCGACCGTCGTATGACAGTAATGACCACTACATTTATCCCCTGCGGTGCAAAGATTCCGTTCATTTCAATGATCGCGGGCGCTATCTTCCACAATTCTCCGTGGGTATCCACCGGCGCTTATTTCATAGGTATTGCAGCGATCATCGTTTCAGGTATCATTCTTAAGAAAACAAAGATGTTCGCAGGCGACCCCGCACCGTTCGTTATGGAGCTCCCTGCTTACCACCTGCCGACAGTCGGCAACGTTCTCCGCTCCATGTGGGAGCGCGGCTGGTCCTTCATCAAGAAAGCCGGCACGATCATCACGCTTTCCACCATCTTCGTATGGTTCACTTCCTACTTCGGCGTTGTAGACGGCGCGTTCCAGATGCTGGACGAGAGTCAGATGGAGTATTCGATACTTGCAACCATAGGCAACGCTATCTGCTGGATATTCGCTCCTCTTGGCTGGGGCAACTGGCAGGCGACCGTTGCAGCTATCACAGGTCTTGTTGCTAAGGAGAACATCGTTGGTACCCTGGGCGTTCTCTACGGCGGCAGCGGTGATGTTTACGGCGCGATGGCTGAGGCATTCACGGGCATCAGCGGTATGTCGTTCCTGATATTCAACCTGCTGTGCGCACCCTGCTTCGCTGCGATGGGCGCTATCAAGCGTGAGATGAACAACACAAAGTGGTTCTGGTTCGCTATCGGTTATGAGTGCGGCTTCGCATATGTTATCGCGCTCATCGTAAATCAGCTCGGCAACCTCTTCACCGGCACACTGATGACTGCCGGCAGCGGCGCTGTATGCAACATCATCAGCCTGGTATTTGCTGTGGCTCTTCTGGTCGGACTTGTATACATGCTGTTCAGACCTTATAAGGAAGCAACCAAGCTCACAAAGAAAGTCAGCGTAAAGTAAAATATCTGATTTAAGGGCGGTCGGTGGAATCTGACCGCCCTATATCTTTCGGGAGGCGTTCAATATGCTGGAATTTCTGCAGAATAACTGGGGCAGCCTGGTAGTCGGCGCTGTCGTGCTGGCTGTGGTGGTGCTCATAGTGATAAAGCTGGTGCGCGACAAGAAAGCCGGACGTTACACCTGCGGTGGGAACTGCGGTTCCTGCGGGGCGTGCAAGGGCGGCTGTAATGGCTGCAGCACCTGTTCCGCGGAGCATAAGGCTCCCGGGAAGAAATAAGTAGCACTGCGCCTTTCGTCGTGAAGTGCAGCGCCGTAACAAGGAGGACACGATGTTGACATATGCACAGAAAAAATACCTGTTCGCTATCTACAGGCTGGGGCAGACCGGCGGCGTGATAAGTTCGTCTGACGTTTCGCGGCTGGTGGGAGTGAGCAAGGCAAGCACAGTCAAAATGACCCAGCGATTAAGCGACGAGGGGTACATCTTAAAGGAACCCTATGGAAAGATATCCCTGACGGACGCCGGGATAAAAGCTTCTTCTGCGCTGTTCAGCAGCTGCCTCATACTGTGCGACTTCCTGAAGAACAGAGTCGGCATCGACGAAAAGGAAGCCGACGAGGACGCGGTGCGCATAGTAGCGCAGGTTTCCGAGAACACCGTCGATAAGCTGGTCAGATTTGCGTTAGGAGATGCTGTAAATGCCTGAAAATCTGCCAACGATACTCATTATCGTAGTTATTGCCGTTATCTGCGTAATTGCGGTTCTCAGCATGATAAAACGCGGAAAGCAGGGCTGCTGCGGCGCAGGCGGCGGAGATATCAGGGAAAAGATAGTCAAGGACACCGCGAACTTCACGCACAGATACCGCGTGAAGATAGGAGGAATGCACTGCGGCAAGTGCGCGGAGCGTATCGCTGCGGCATTCAACCGGCAGGACGGCGTGTTTGCGGAAGTCAGCTGGAAGGACGGCACTGCTTCCATATGTTCGCAGGAACCGCTTGCTGAACTGGTGATACGCAGCACCATCATGGGGCTGGATTACACGGTAGAGGAAATAACGGGCGAGTAACAAAAACGCAGGACGGATATCGTTTCGTCCTGCGTTGAGACCGTCGGAAAAGTCCCGTTGGGACTTTTTCGCCGAACATCTCAGCGGCGCGCACGTCTTGACGGCTTTGCCGTCAACCCGCACACTTGCTGAGATAGAAGT
>ERZ779851.96-NODE-96-length-84214-cov-16.535106_pt1 | contig 84214 bp, 80 predicted proteins | sample MGYA00511094_ERZ779851 | MGnify/ENA primary metagenome ERZ779851 (study PRJEB29588, sample SAMEA2155512) | human gut metagenome | biome: human gut; feature: human-associated habitat; material: faeces | place: Denmark | collected 2008/2010 ...
GATAAGATGCAAAATATACCTTAAGGAATTTACACACAAATATGGACTTGACTAAAAAACTACGCGCGAAATGGAAGAAAAGCCGAAAATCCGCGTAAGTCCCCCAAAAATCCTACGCGGAAAAGAGAAGAAAAGCTAAAAATCCGCGTAACCGCGAAAAAGCTCCGGTTCTACGGGCGCTTGGAGAGAGAAAAAAAGGAACGAGAGAGGTGGAAATACGCCCGCTCCCATATTTATAACAAAAAAGAAACCGGTGCGCTGCCCCGATAGGGGACGGCGGCACCGGTTTTTTATATAAAGATAGAAGCTCGCACTTAGTACAGCGCCTTCTCCAGGGAGGCAGGGTCGGAGGAAACCTTCAAGGCTTCGTCGCGGGTGACCTTGCCGTCGTTGACAAGAGCAATCAGGTCATCGTTTAAGCAGTGCATGCCCTCTTTTCTGCCGGACTGCAGCATGCTGGGAATCTGGATGGTCTTGTTCTCACGGATGAGGTTTGAAATTGCCACGTTGGCAATCATGATTTCCGTTGCGATGACACGTCCGCTGCCGTCCGCTAAAGGAAGAAGCTGCTGGGTGATGACACCGCGGATAACGTTGGCAAACTGAGAACGGATCTGGGCCTGTCCGTCGATGGGACATGCATCGATGATACGCTCGACGGTCTGGGCTGCACTGGTAGTATGTAAGGTGGAAAGCACTAAGTGACCGGTTTCAGCGGCGCTGATAGCAGCGCTGATGGTTTCAAAGTCTCTCATTTCACCTACTAAAATAATGTCAGGGTCTTCACGAAGGGCGGAACGAAGGGCGGAAGCAAAGGAAGACACGTCCTTTCCGACTTCACGCTGATGAATCATGGCACGGTTGTGCGGATAAACATATTCGATAGGGTCTTCAATGGTCAGTATATGGCGGGAAGTGGTCTTGTTGATGTGGTCAACCATGGATGCCAGGGTGGTGGACTTACCGCTTCCGGTAGGACCGGTAACCAAGACAAGTCCTCTGGGCATTTCGGAAAGCTCTCGGACTACATCGGGCAGACCAAGCTGGGAAAATGTGGGAATTTCCTGCTTTAACAGACGGATGCTTGCCGCTAAATTGTTGCGCTGATGATAAATGTTGGCGCGGATGCGGGTGCCGTCACGAAGCATACATCCTACGTCCAGGTCCTCCCCCGAAGTGACCAACTCTACCTGTTTCTGATCCAGAAAGGCAAAAATCATGTTGCGGGACTCTTCGGCCGTGGGACAATCCGGAAGGATTTCCAAAGTACCGTAACGACGCAGAGCTAAATTGGTACCGACAGTGATATGAATATCAGAACAGTCGGTCTTTTTGGCATATGCCATCAGTTCTTCAAAGTTCATGTGTTCTCCTCCTACAGCATTATAAGTTTATATAAAAATATTATATGGTATAATGCCGGAAATAGAAAGACATTTTTATAAAAGTTTTACGTTAGAATGAAGAGAAAATAACGACTGCACAAATTTACTTTTCCGGGCAGCGGTGATATAAGGATGCGGTCGTGATTATGCCTACGGCGGGCGGTTCCTTTACCCGCGACGAGGTGCGGGAAGACCCCATTAAGACCAACAGCAAAATGGGACTTTACACGAACCACTGCAATCTTCTTGACTTAGCGGCAGTGGCAATCCCGGAGGATACCTCCGACAGGATAAGACCTTTCGGCATTACGGTATTCGGACGTTTCCTATGTGGAAAGCACTTGCACGGACGAGCATTATGAGCTTTACCGTCTGCACACCACTCCCGTAAAACCGGGTCTTATGAAGACGGAGGGTGTGGGAAACCACATTAAGGTAGATTTGTATGCCCTGCCGGTTGTAAAGTTGGGACATTTCCTGAGCCGGGTAGCGGAACCGCTTGTGCTGGGTGACATTACCCTGCAGGACGGTCGCGTGGTAAAGGGCTTCCTATGTCAGGGATATGCAGCGAAAGACGCAGAAAACATCACCGCAGAGGGAAGCTTTTAAGAGCATATTGGGAAGAGCAGGTGTATAAGTCTGGAATTTATGCGCCGGCTCTTTTTGCGTTTATGTACCGGTATGCTCTTTTGGGGGGAGTATGCATCGCGACTCTTTTGGGAGGTTTATGGAAATAGGATGTCACTTATGTTATAATGGGTGGACGAAAAAAAGTATTATGCCAATGAATTTAAGGGATACTTTGAAATTGTTTCCATGACGGGACTCCTTCGGTCCCATTTTTATGAGGAGTGATGGTATGAAAAAATTAGCAATTTTATTCCCGGGAGTAAATTACAGTGTGGACTGTCCGCTTTTATATTACGTGGGCAACATTTGTGAGAATGCCGGTTTTGAAATATACGAAGTGAAGTATGAAGGGTACGGAAAAGCACAGACAGCCGCAAAGGCTTCTTCCCTTGAGGAGTGCATAAAATTAGAATATGAAGCCTTGAAAGGAAAACTTCCGCAGGACATGCTGCAAGAGTATGAGGAACTTGTGTTTGTTTCCAAAAGCATGGGAACCGTTCTGGCGACGCATCTGGAAGAGGATTACGGGTTACATAATGTTACGCATGTGATGCTGACGCCCATTGACCAGACTTTGCCCTATCTGAAAACGCAAAAGAAGATAGCATACATGGTAACCGGCACTGCGGATAATAAGGTAAATCACGAGGCGCTCCGGAAAATGAGCCGGGAGCACAATTATCCCCTTACAGAGATAGTAGGAGCCGGACACCGGCTGGAAATCAAGGGCAATGTGCAGAAAAGTATCAAAATTCTGGCAGATATTATGGAAGCGATAGAAAAGGACCGCAGGCTGGCAGTCTGAACGGTCCTTTCGGCTTTTTATTCTGCTGTGGGAAACAGGGGAAGCTCTCTTAAGAAAACGATGTCGGTACGCTTAGCAGAATCGCCTTCAGCTAAAACGGCAGCCCTTTTTACAACATTGGCACCGGCGGCTTTCACAAGTTCTTCCAAAGCATGCAGGGACTCACCGGTGGAAATAACATCATCTAAAATGCAGACATTTTTACCCTTGATTTTTGCGGCATCAATACCATCCAGATATAGTTTCTGGGTACCGGAAGTGGTAATGGAGTTTACCTCATGGGAAACCACATCCTGCATATAATTTTTTACACTCTTACGGGCAACAATAAATTCTTTCAGGTTTAATTTTCTGGACACTTCATATGCCAGAGCAATTCCCTTGGCTTCGGCTGTTACAATTGCATCCACGGGACCGATTTTTTCGGCTAAAGGACCGGCACAGGCGGAAATAAGTTCCGTATCTCCGATAATTACAAAGCTACCGAAGGAAAGAGAGTCATTCATTTTAATTAAAGGAAGCTGGCGCTTTATGCCGCACACTTCGATTTCGTAAGTTTTCATAACCATATCCTTTCTTATCATTCACGACATGTAAAAAAGTATAGCATCTCAGGACGGGAGTGTAAATGACAAACATTGACAGTATAGTGAAGTATGGCAAAAAATGTTATAGAATAGGGGAGAGAAGTATTTTAAAGCAAAATCATGAAATGAATAAGAATGCTTTACAAGAAAAATGAAAAGGTGAAGCAAAAAGAAAATCTGCCCGAAGAAGTAAATGAGATGTTTGAAAAGCCGGGAAAATTGAAGGCGGGCGCAAGGCAAGACAGCAAAAGCCGGAATGAGCAAGACAGCAAAAGCCGGAATGAGCAAGACAGCAAAAGCCGGAAGCCATTGCATAAATTACAAGACAGCAAAGGTCAAAACAGGGATGTGCAGTATCTCTGGAAAGTGTGATATATGGAAGCAGAAAAGAATTACATATCCGGCAAGCAGGATGCGGATATATTTGTGAGACAGTTATTGAATATCGGGGAAGCCATGTACCAGTCCGGCGGCGAAATCTCCCGGATTGAGAACAGCCTGCACCGGCTGGGCAAGGCATACGGCGCCCAGCATGTCAGCGTGTACGCCATTACCTCCAGTATTCTGATAACGGTGGAATTTAACGACGATTATTCCGTCACGCAGAACCGACGGATAACCAGGCGCGGGACAATCGACTGTACCAAAATGGAAAGCTTAAACCAGTTGTGCCGGGACTGTGCGGCAGATCCCATTGCGGTGGCGGAATTAAAGGAACGTGTGCTGGCGATATTACAGGAAAAGCCGGGTGAGCTTCAGCGTTACATCGGGCAGCTTATTGCGGCAACCATGTTCACTCTCTTTTTCGGCGGGGATTTTAAGGATGCCCTCGTGGCGGGCATAGCGGTTTTGGTGATTTGCGCCATGCAGAAATGGGTGTGGAGCATCTGCTCCTCCGAGCTGTTTTTCAATGTGGCGTGTTCGTTTGTGACGGGTACATTTGTCAGCCTGATAAACCGGATAGTTCCGGGGCTTCATGTAAACCAGATTTTAATCGGCGATATCATGGTGCTCATACCGGGAGTTGCCATTACCAATTCCATCCGTTATATCTTGAGCGGCGACATTATTTCCAGTTTTGAAAAACTGATGGACAGCCTGATGCAGGCATTCGGCATAGCGGCGGGCTTTATGCTGTCTTTGATGCTGGTAAAGGGAAACATCACGGACTCCGGAATAACCTATCATGCGCTGGAGAGGGCAGTTCAACTGCTGGCTGCGGCACTTGGCACCTGGGGATTTTGTATCATTTATAATATGCGGAAAAAATACATGGCGGTTTCCATGGTGGGCGGCTTTTTGTGCTGGGCAACGTTTCTTCTCATGCAGTACGGCGGCTTCTCCATTTTCGTGTCCACGCTGATGTCCGCATTTGTGGTGGGAATTTACGGAGAAATTTTTGCCTACATTCTGAAAGTGCCGACGACCATATTGTTCATTCCGGCGTGTCTTCCGCTGATACCCGGAAAGAATCTGTATTATTCGGCAATGGCGATTATTGCTTCGGACTGGACGGGCTTTCAGGACAACATTGTTCTCCTGATTTTGTATGCCGTGGGAATAGCCATCGGACTGGCAGTGGTGGTGGAACTGGAACGTATCGTGAAAAAGCTGCCCCGGAAAAAACGGTGATTAACAAATGCTTTCAAAGGAAACAGGAGTATAATTTCCCCTTTTTCCACATAATAACTCTAAATGGATGTCCATGGTTTTCTGCAAAGAAAATTGTTTTGAACGGATACTCTTTTTACTCAGTTTCAAAAAATGAAAAATTTTACGATTTTGAAACCCACAGCTTGCATATACTATTTGCAGACAGTATAATAAGTATTGCAGAGCGGTTTCAAAAAATAAAAAATTTTCAACTTTTGAAAGCGGGTGGCTATATGAAAACCATTACAAGAGAAAAGTATCTGGAAAGAATGATTGAACTTAACGGAACGCCGGACATCAAGATTATTACCGGTATCCGTCGTTCCGGTAAGTCAAAATTGATGCAGGCATATATGGAGTATCTGAAAAGTCATTTTGAAAATATCAATATCATTTTTATTGATTTTATGGACCTGGCTTATGAAGATATTAAGGAATATCATGCGCTGCACACTTATGTAGAGGAACACTATCGGGCAGGAAAGACAAATTATCTTTTTGTGGATGAAGTCCAAATGTGTCCGAAATTTGAGCTGGCAATTAACAGCCTGTATACAAAAGACAAATATGACATCTATGTGACAGGTTCCAATGCGTTCCTGCTAAGTGCAGATTTAGCGACACTTTTTACGGGGCGTTACATCGAAATTCATGTATTCCCGTTTAGCTTCCGGGAATATTGCAGGTACAACGAAGATATTCAGGATAAGGATAAACTGTTTGATGAGTATTCCATCAAAGGCGGTCTGGCGGGTTCTTATGCTTACAGAACAGAAAAAGACCGGACAAATTACATCAAAGAGGTTTATGAATCCATCGTAACAAGAGACCTGATACAGAAATATGCCTTGCCGGATACATTGGTTTTGCAAAGATTAAGCGAGTTTTTAATGGATAATATCAGCAATCTGACTTCATCCAACAAAATCAGTCAGCTTCTGACAGCGAACGATACACCTACCAATCATGTAACGATTGGCAGATATATTAAATATCTGTGCAATGCGTTTGTGTTTTATGATGTTAAGCGCTATGACATTCGCGGAAAGAAATATCTTGAAAACTCTGAGAAATTCTACCTTTGTGACAGCGGTATCCGCTATGCGGTTCTTGGCAGCAGAAATATGGATTACGGCAGGGTTTATGAAAATATAGTATGTATTGAACTGCTTCGCCGCGGCTATGATGTTTATGTAGGAAAGCTCTATCAGAAAGAAATTGACTTCGTAGCACAAAGAGGCAGTGAAAAAATCTATATCCAGGTGAGTGATAATATTTCCGGGCAGGAAACCTTTAACCGGGAAGTATCGCCGCTTCTTCAGATAAGGGATGCTTATCCGAAACTCATTATTGCCAGAACGAAACATCCGAAATACAGTCATGAAGGCATAGAGATTTATGATATAGCGGATTGGCTGCTGCAGGAATAAAAAGAGCATAACCCAGTTTTTATGTATAATTCCTCCGGTTTTCTACATACTACCTATACAGCACAAAATATGGAAAGTATGTAAGAAGCAGGAGGAATTTTTATATGCGAGCAACAGGTATTGTACGAAGAATAGACGATCTGGGAAGAGTGGTGGTTCCGAAGGAAATCCGGAGAGTCATGCGCATCCGGGAAGGCGACCCGCTGGAGATTTTTACGGACAAGGACGGAGAAATTGTCTTAAAGAAATATTCACCCATCGGAGAAATGGGATATTTTGCACAGCAGTATGCGGAAACGGCTGCCCAGAGTTTAGGCTGCGGCGTATGTGTGTGCGACAGAGATCAGATTATTGCGGTAGCTGGGCTGCCGAAAAAGGACATGTTGGGAAAAAGTCTTCACAAGGAACTGGAAAATGCCATTCAGAGCCGGAAGGCAATTTGTGCCAGGAAGGGCGACAAGCAGTTTGTCAGCATCTTAAATCAAGGTGACAGCGAATATGATATGCAGATTATCCAGACCATTATCGCCGAAGGTGATGCCATCGGAGCAGTCATTCTGCTGACCAGGGAAGAGGACAAAACCATTGGCGAAACCGAAAAAAAGGCAGCCATGATAGCTGCCGGTTTTTTAGGACGCCAGATGGAAGGATAGTTATTCACTGATAACACAGTTGCGGCCGGCTTTTTTGCCCTTGTAGAGCATGAGGTCGGCTTCTTTTAACAGATCGTTGATGTCGATATCGGCAGTAGCCTGTGCCAGACCTAAGGTCATGGTGATGCGGATCTCGTTGCCTTCATAAGGAACCTTAAGCTCCCGGATGCGGGAAAGCATGGCCTCCGCATAGGCGTTGGCTTCGGAAAGGGTTGCCCCTTCATAAATAAGAAGAAACTCTTCACCGCCCCAGCGGGCAACGCAGCCGCTTCCGTGCATTTCTTTTCTCATGACCTTGCCCACGGCCTTCAGGACTTCATCGCCGCATTCATGACCATAGGTGTCATTTACGGATTTGAAATAATCTATATCGCCGATGCAGAGTACATAAGGTGTGCCCTTTTCCGTAAACCGGCGATGGGTCTCGGAAAGCTTCTGGTCACCGAAACGCCGGTTACTTAAACCGGTCAGGGTATCCTGCTCCAAAAGGTTGCGCAGAGAGCGCTGCATGCTTAGAGCGGAAATACCGATCTCACTGAGTTCGTCATTCCGGCTTAAAACTTCCTGCCCCAGAGAAGCATTCAGGTTACCGGAGGCAATCTGGGCAAGGAAGGTACGGATTTTGTGAAGCGCTGTCAGGATTTTGTGCGTGTAGGAAGACGAAATCAGACACACAATTACAATGCTGCACAGGGAAATGATTAAAATAGGAAAAATAGTTGCCTTTACCGTCCGGTTGACCTGGGCGCAGGGCATGCCGGCATAGACCATTCCCACGACGGTTCCGTCGCTGTTACGGAGAGGCGCATAATAGGCAAAATAATGGACATTGTTGATGGTGGTATTGGTATAGAAGTGGGAAGAACCGCCATAGAAAACATCCTGCAGGATCCTGGAATTGGCGCCGGTGCCCACGATGCGCTGTCCCTGTTCATCACAGATGGTTGTCAGGATACGGGTGTCTTCATAAAATACAGTGAATTCCACACCGGTATTTTCATGGAATTTGTCGATAACGGAATAATCGGAGGTGATATCCTGCTCCCCCTTGAAAAGACGGTAGCCGACATCTCCCTGCAGGGTGTAATCGCCGGGGTAGAGCATGTCATAGGAAGAGATGAGCATATCCGTCATGTTCTGAAGCTCGGTGTGAACCTGGTCGTACATGGCGCTCTGCACGGTCTTAAAGCTGAACATCATAATAATAAGCCCTAAAATGAACATCGGAACGGAGCTGAAAGCCTGTAATGTATAATACAGTTTACCTTTTTTCTTTATTTTCGCCATATAAAAACCCCATGTCTTTCTTATAGCCGTATTTTGCACGGAACCACACGATGATTATGTTTTATTATACAGCTTTTTTCCTCTATTGACAATGTCGCAAAGAAAGATTTATAATAAGCACATTGAGAAAGACTGTGACGGAGACAGTAAGTTTTCAGGCGAAAGGATAGCGAGCCGGTGACGGTGCAAGACCGGTGCGAGTAGCGGATTACCCAAAATCACTCCCAAGTCGTGCGTGCCAAAGGCTCTGCCCGGTAGTGCGTGCCGGCATCCTGCCGTTATCGGGAACCATATACAAAGAGTGTATGTTGTAACAGGTGGTATGCGAGTCTGACCTCGTCCTTTTACGGACGGGGTCTTTTGTATTGCAGAAAAGAAAGGAAGAAAATCATGTACAAGAAAGTATCAACCGATTTAAACTTCGTGGACAGAGAAAAACAAATCGAAAATTTCTGGGATGAAAACCACATCTTTGAAAAGAGCATGGACAGCCGCAAGGAAGGTCCGACCTACACCTTTTATGACGGCCCGCCTACCGCAAACGGCAAGCCCCATATCGGCCATGTGCTGACCCGTGTTATTAAGGATATGATTCCGAGATACCGCACCATGAAGGGCTACATGGTACCGAGAAAAGCAGGCTGGGATACTCACGGACTGCCGGTAGAAATTGAAGTGGAAAAGAAACTGGGACTGGATGGCAAGGACCAGATTGAAGCATACGGCCTTGAGCCATTTATCAAGCAGTGTAAGGAAAGCGTCTGGAAATACAAAGGAATGTGGGAGGATTTCTCCGGCACCGTCGGTTTCTGGGCAGACATGGAAAATCCTTATGTTACCTATCATGACGACTACATCGAGTCCGAATGGTGGGCGTTAAAAGAAATCTGGAACAAGAAGCTGCTTTACAAGGGCTTCAAGATTGTACCTTACTGCCCCCGTTGCGGCACCCCGCTTTCTTCCCAGGAAGTAGCACAGGGCTACAAGGATGTAAAGGAACGCTCCGCAATCGCACGTTTCAAGGTAAAGGACGAGGATGCTTACATCTTAGCATGGACCACCACCCCCTGGACTCTTCCTTCCAACGTAGCACTCTGCGTAAACCCGGAAGAAACCTATGCCAAGGTTAAGGCGGCAGACGGTTATACCTATTATATGGCAGAAGCACTGTTAGACACCGTGCTGGGCAAGCTTGGCGATGCCGAAAACGGCGTTAAGGCATACGAAGTGCTGGAAACCATGACCGGTAAGGATTTAGAGTTCAAGGAATATGAACCGTTATTTGACTGTGCTGTAGACATCTGCAAAAAGCAGAACAAGAAAGCTTATTATGTGGTATGCGATACCTACGTTACCCTGACAGACGGTACCGGCGTTGTTCATATTGCACCTGCCTTCGGTGAAGACGATGCCAAGGTCGGCAGAAGCTACGACCTACCGTTCGTACAGCTTGTTGACGGCAAAGGCAACATGACGGAAGAAACTCCCTATGCGGGCGTCTTTGTAAAGAAGGCTGATCCCATGGTACTGGAGGATCTGGATAAGAAGGGACTTTTATTTGCGGCTCCCAAGTTTGAACACAGCTATCCTCACTGCTGGAGATGCGATACCCCGCTGATTTACTATGCAAGAGAGTCCTGGTACATCAAGATGACAGCCGTAAAGGACGACTTAATCCGCAACAACAACACCATCAACTGGATTCCCGAATCCATCGGCAAGGGACGTTTCGGCGACTGGCTTACCAATGTACAGGACTGGGCAATCTCCCGTAACCGTTACTGGGGCACCCCGCTTAACATCTGGGAATGCAGCTGCGGTCATCAGGAATGCATCGGCAGCCGCGCAGAGCTGGCGGAAAGAAGCGGCAATCCCGAGGATGCCAAGGTAGAGCTTCACAGACCGTACATCGATGCCGTTACCATGAAGTGTCCGGAATGCGGCGGCGAAATGCACCGTGTACCCGAAGTTATCGACTGCTGGTTTGACTCCGGTGCGATGCCTTTTGCACAGCATCATTATCCGTTTGAAAATAAAGATATTTTTGAGAAGCAGTTCCCTGCCCAGTTTATTTCCGAGGCAGTTGACCAGACCAGAGGCTGGTTCTACTCCCTGCTTGCAGAGTCAACCATTCTGTTTAATAAGGCGCCTTACGAAAATGTTATCGTATTAGGCCATGTGCAGGATGAAAACGGACAGAAGATGAGCAAGAGCAAGGGCAATGCGGTGGATCCGTTTGATGCACTTCAGACCTACGGCGCCGATGCCATCCGCTGGTACTTCTACATCAACTCCGCACCCTGGCTGCCGAACCGTTTCCATGGCAAGGCCGTGCAGGAAGGACAGCGTAAGTTTATGGGTACCCTGTGGAACACCTACGCATTCTTCGTTCTGTATGCGAACATTGACAACTTTGACGCATCCAGGTACACACTGGATTACAGTAAGCTTTCCGTTATGGATAAATGGATTCTTTCCAAATTAAACTCCGTAGTGGGCGAGGTGGATGACGACCTCGGCAATTACAAAATTCCCGAAGCTGCAAGAGCCCTTCAGGAATTTGTGGACGATCTGAGCAACTGGTATGTAAGACGAAGCAGAGAGCGTTTCTGGGCAAAGGGCATGGAGCAGGATAAGATTAACGCTTACATGACACTTTACACCTGTCTGGTTACCTTCTGTAAGGCAGCCGCTCCCATGATTCCGTTCATGACCGAAGAAATCTACCAGAACCTGGTTCGCAGCGTGGACGCTTCCCAGCCGGAAAGCATTCATCTGTGCGACTTCCCGAAGGTAGAAGAAGAGCATGTGGACAAGAAGCTGGAAGCCGACATGGATATTGTATTGAAGGCAGTTGTGATGGGTCGTGCGTGCAGAAACACCGCCAACATCAAAAACCGTCAGCCGGTTAACACCATGTTTGTCAAGGCAGAATACGAACTGACCGATTTCTACAAGGACATCATTGCAGACGAACTGAATGTAAAGAAGGTAGTATTTACAAACGATGTGCGTGAATTTACATCCTATACCTTCAAACCCCAGCTCCGCACCGTCGGACCCAAGTACGGCAAACAGCTCGGTGCCATCAAGAAGTACCTCGAAGAGCTGGACGGTAATGCCGCAATGGATACCTTACAGAAGGACGGCGCCCTGAAGTTTACGGCAGGAGACGTGGAGGTTTCCCTTACCGAAGAGGACCTTCTGATTGAAATGACCCAGAAAGAGGGTTATGTCACAGAAGCAGACAACAGCATGACCGTTGTACTTGACACCAATCTGACACCGGAATTAATCGAAGAAGGCTTTGTTCTGGAATTAATCAGCAAAATCCAGACCATGAGAAAGGATGCCGGTTTTGAAGTAACAGACCATATCCGCGTAGCTTTTGCAGACAACGATAAGATAGAAGAAATCGCACAGAAACACGAAAAGGAGATTGCCGGAAAGGTTCTGGCAGACGCTCTGAGTGTAAAAAATGAACTTTCTGTTGCAAAAGAGTGGAATGTTAACGGAGAAAATGTTAAAATTTCCGTTGAAAGAGTTTAATGAGGAGGCAATACAATGGTCAAAAGCACGATGAAGTTTGATAAAGAATTGTTCAAGAGAAGCGTTTTGTATAATATCAAGACACTTTACAGAAAGACATTAGAGGAGGCAACTCCCCAGCAGGTTTTCCAGGCGGTATGCTATTCCGTAAAGGACCAGATTATCGACCACTGGATGGAAACCCAGAAGGAATACGACAAAAAAGATCCCAAGATGGTTTATTATCTTTCCATGGAATTCTTAATGGGTCGTGCACTGGGCAACAACCTGATTAACTTACAGGCATACAAGGCTGTAAAAGAAGCTCTGGATGAGCTGGGACTGGACCTCAACGTGGTTGAGGACATGGAGCCCGATGCTGCGCTGGGTAACGGCGGTCTGGGCCGTCTGGCAGCCTGCTTCCTTGATTCTCTGGCAACTCTCGGTTATCCTGCATACGGCTGCGGTATCCGTTACCGTTACGGTATGTTCAAGCAGGAAATCAGAGACGGTTATCAGGTAGAAGTACCCGATAACTGGCTGGAAAACGGCAATCCTTTTGAACTTCGTCGTCCCGAATATGCAAAGGTTGTAAAATTCGGCGGCTATGTAAATGTAAATACCGATGAAAAGGGAAGAAACCATTTCTTCCAGGAAGGTTATCAGTCCGTTAAGGCGGTTCCCTTCGACCTTCCCATCGTGGGCTACGGCAACGGCATCGTAAATACCCTGCGTATCTGGGATGCAGAGCCCATCGAATGTTTCCAGCTCGATTCCTTCGACAAGGGTGATTACCAGAAGGCAGTTGAGCAGCAGAACCTTGCCAGAAACATCGTAGAGGTTCTTTACCCCAACGATAACCACTATGCAGGTAAAGAGCTCCGCTTAAAACAGCAGTACTTCTTTATTTCCGCATCCGTTCAGGAAGCTGTGGAAAAATATATGCGTAAGCATCAGGATATCAGGAAATTCCATGAGAAGGTTACCTTCCAGCTGAATGATACCCATCCTACCGTAGCCATTCCCGAACTGATGAGAATTTTAATGGATGACTACGATTTAGAGTGGGTGGAAGCATGGGATGTTACTACCAAGACCTGTGCTTACACCAACCATACCATCATGGCAGAAGCTTTGGAAAAATGGCCTATCGAGCTGTTCTCCAGATTACTTCCCCGTATCTACCAGATCGTGGAGGAAATCAACCGCCGCTTCCTGGAGGAAGTTTCCAGACGTTATCCCGGCGACCAGGAAAAGGTACGCAAGATGGCTATTATTTACGACGGACAGGTACACATGGCAAGACTTGCCATCGTTGCAGGCTATTCCGTAAACGGTGTTGCAAGACTGCATACCGAAATCTTAAAGAACCAGGAATTAAAAGACTTCTACGAAATGATGCCCGAGAAGTTCAATAACAAGACAAACGGTATCACACAGAGAAGATTTTTACTGCATGCCAACCCGCTTTTGGCAGACTGGGTAACCGAGCACATCGGCGACGAATGGATTACCGACCTGCCTCAGATTTCCAAGATGAAGATTTATGCGGATGACGAAAAGGCACAGCAGGAATTCATGAACATTAAGTATCGCAACAAGGTTCGCCTGGCGGATTACATTTTAGAGCACAACGGCATTGTCGTTGACCCCCGCTCCATTTTCGATGTACAGGTTAAGCGTCTTCATGAATACAAGAGACAGCTCCTTAACATCCTGCACGTAATGTACCTTTACAACGAGTTGAAAGAACATCCCGACATGGAGTTCTATCCCCGTACCTTTATCTTCGGTGCAAAGGCGGCAGCAGGCTACCGCAACGCAAAGCTGACCATTAAGCTGATTAACTCCGTTGCAGATGTTATCAACAACGACGAGTCCTTAGGCGGCAAGCTGAAGGTGGTATTCATCGAAAACTACAGAGTTTCCAATGCAGAGATTATCTTTGCGGCATCCGATGTTTCCGAGCAGATTTCCACCGCAAGTAAGGAAGCATCCGGTACCGGCAACATGAAGTTCATGTTAAACGGTGCGCTGACTCTGGGCACCATGGACGGTGCAAACGTAGAAATCGTAGAAGAAGTCGGCAAGGAAAATGCCTTTATCTTCGGTCTTAGTGCAGATGAAGTTATCAACTACGAGAACTACGGCGGCTACAACCCCATGGAAATCTTCAACAACGACCAGGATATCAGAAAGGTGCTGATGCAGCTTATTAACGGCACTTACGCTCCCGAGGATCCCGAGCTGTTCCGTCCGCTTTACAACTCTCTGTTAAATACACAGAGCACCGCAAAGGCAGATACCTACTTTATCTTAAAGGACTTCAAGCCTTACGCAGAAGCACAGAAGAAGGTAGAAGCCGCTTACAGAGACGAAAAGGGCTGGGCAAAGAGCGCTATCTTAAATATGGCAAGCTCCGGCAAGTTTACTTCCGACAGAACCATCCAGCAGTATGTGGATGAAATCTGGCACCTTGACAAGGTAGTTATTCCCGAAAAGAAGGCAGCTCCCACCAAGGCAGCAAAGACAAAATAATAGAAAGGAACAGGTTTCCATGATTGAATTAGTTAAGGGCGGTGCTTATTTAGTAAACGGCACCGATATCGTAGAAGACAATCAGGATGCTGCCGCTGCCATTGCGCAGAAGTGCGGCAAAACGGTTACCAAAGAAGAAGCCGGAAAAGAAACCATTGCTTACGGTATTCTGAAAAATCACAATACCTCCGGCAATATGGATAAATTAAAAATCAAGTTCGACAAGCTGACCAGCCATGATATTACCTTCGTCGGTATTATCCAGACGGCAAGAGCGTCAGGACTGGAAAAATTCCCCATTCCGTATGTACTCACCAACTGCCACAACTCCCTGTGTGCGGTTGGCGGTACCATCAACGAGGATGACCATTTATTCGGTCTGACCTGCGCCAAGAAATACGGCGGTGTGTATGTACCCCCTCATCAGGCGGTTATTCACCAGTTTGCAAGAGAAATGCTTGCAGGCGGCGGCAGAATGATTTTAGGCTCCGACTCCCATACCAGATACGGTGCGCTTGGTACCATGGCAATGGGCGAAGGCGGTCCCGAACTGGTAAAGCAGCTTTTAAATCAGACCTATGATATCAACATGCCCGGCGTGGTAGGTGTTTATCTTACCGGCGAACCGGTAAAGGGTGTCGGTCCTCAGGACGTGGCGCTCGCTATTATCGGTGCGGTTTTCGCAAACGGCTATGTGAAGAATAAGGTAATGGAATTTGTAGGACCCGGTGTGGCATCCTTAAGCGCCGATTTCCGTATCGGCATTGATGTTATGACCACCGAGACCACCTGCCTGTCCTCTATCTGGAAAACAGACGACAGAATTAAGGAATTTTACGATATTCACGGACGTTCCGAAGATTATAAGGAATTAAATCCCGGCGAAGTCGCATATTACGACGGCATGATTAAGATTGACTTAAGCACCATCCGTCCCATGATTGCCATGCCGTTCCATCCCAGCAACACCTACACCATCGAAGAGCTGAACGCCAACCTTTCCGACATCCTTCATGAGACGGAAGAGCGTGCAAAGGTAAGCCTGGACGGCGCGGTAGAGTTTTCTTTGCAGGACAAAGTTCGTAACGGCAAGTTCTACGTGGACCAGGGTATTATTGCCGGCTGTGCGGGCGGCGGATTTGAAAACATCTGCGCAGCAGCCGATATCTTAAAGGGACGTTACATCGGCGCAGACGAGTTCACCCTAAGCGTATATCCCGCTTCCATGCCGGTATATATGGAACTCATCAGGAACGGCTGTGCAGCAACTATTCTGGAAACCGGTGCGGTTATGAAGACGGCATTCTGCGGTCCCTGCTTCGGCGCAGGCGATACACCCGCCAACAATGCCTTCAGTATCCGTCATTCTACCAGAAACTTCCCGAACCGTGAAGGTTCCAAGCTGCAGAGCGGTCAGATTGCTTCCGTTGCTCTTATGGATGCAAGATCCATAGCCGCAACCGCAGCAAACAAGGGCGTGCTGACACCGGCTACCGAATTTGACGGTGATTTCAACCATTATCAGTATCACTTTGACAGCAAGATTTACGCAAACCGCGTATTTGATTCCAAGGGTGTAGCGGATTCTACCGTAGACATCCACTTCGGACCCAATATCAAGGACTGGCCCGCTATGGGTGCGCTTCCCGAGAACCTGGTTCTGCAGGTTGTCAGCGAAATCCATGACCCGGTTACCACAACGGACGAGCTTATTCCTTCCGGTGAAACCTCTTCCTACCGTTCCAATCCTCTGGGACTGGCAGAGTTCACCTTAAGCCGTAAGGACCCGAAGTATGTAGCCCGTGCCAAGGCTATCCAGAAGGCGGAAACAGAGAGAATGGCAGGCGGACATCCCTGCGAAGCGGTTCCTGCCGTAAAGGATATCATGCATACCGTAAAGGAAAAATACCCGGATGCCAACCACGAAAACACCGGCTTCGGCTCCACCATTTTTGCTGTGAAACCCGGCGACGGTTCTGCCCGTGAACAGGCAGCTTCCTGCCAGAAGGTACTGGGCGGCTGGGCAAACATTGCCAACGAGTATGCTACCAAGCGTTACCGTTCCAACCTGATTAACTGGGGTATGCTTCCTTTCCTGATTGAAAAGGGCGAGCTTCCTTTCAAGAACCTGGATTACCTCTTTATCCCCGGCATCAAGAAAGCCGTAGAGGAAAAAGCGGACACCATCACCGCATACAAGGTGGGCGGGGACGGACTGACACCGTTTACCATGACTCTCGGCGAACTGACCGATGAGGAGCGCCAGATTATCTTAAAGGGTTGTCTGATTAACTACAACCGCGTGTAAGCGGAAAAAAAAACAAAACTAAAAGCAGGCGAATGCACATCATTTGCCTGCTTTTTCTGATTAGTGTTCCGGCACTTCGACCTTACTGTTAAAAGCATCCAAGAGTTGGGCAAGAAACACGCCCGCAGCAAGGAAAAAGAGGTTTAACATGCTTTCACGCAGGGAACCGGTAAAGCCTTCCCAGGGAACGGTCATAACCGTAGCGGCAATTACCACACCGACGATGGTGTGGAAGGCAACGGAGTAATGTTTTTCAAAGAGCCGGTTTATAAATTTAGGCAGGAGTAGCATGGTAACAGCCGCCCCTAAAAGACCGGGCAGGGCAACGGAAAGGGAAAGATGCCCCAGTCCGTCTACAAACGGTGTATACAATCCCAGAGGCATCAGCAGGGTAGAAAAACTCATGCCGGGGGCAATAATACTTAACGCCAGACAGAAGCCGCAGAATACAAACCAGCCAAAGGACGGGGAAATGGTAACGGATGCAGACTGCAGACCGATTAACAGGGCAAATACAAGCAGCATGGCGGCAACAAGGGAAATGTAAGAGCCTTTGCTGCGTCCTTTCTGCCCGGCTTCCCGGAACAGGGACGGCAGCATGCCGCCAATCAGTCCCACGAACAGGCAGACGGAAGGGTTGGGATACTTCTCCAATACATAGGAAAGCAGATTGGCAATTCCCAAGAAGCCGATGATGCCGCCTAAAATAATAGGAAACAGTTTCGGCACATGGGTTTTGAAATTGCGGATGGGATTGGCTAACAGCTCCATAACAGGTTTGTATACGCCGAAAATGACGCTCAGCACGCCGCCGGAGATTCCCGGGAGCACAGCTCCGAGCCCAATCAGGGCACCCTGACATATACGAAGGAAAAAAGATTTTGTTTTCATGAATGTAACCTTGCCTTTCTATCGATATAGTATATGAAGATAGAAAAAAAGTCATGTCATTTTCCTATTCTTAACGGAATATGAACAGGGCAGCGTTGAAAGAAGGTGCAAAATCTTAAATATATAAAAACATAAAATAAACCTTGCATAGTCTACAAATTTACGATATACTACATCCATAAGCAGATACTTCTTTTTTCTAATTTTCTTTTGCCGGCGCTCGCCGGTGTCTAAAAATTCGAGAATTCCTGCTTAGAACCCAAGAAACAACAAAATAATCTAAGGAGGAAAACGTGATAAGACAACAGAAGAAAGAAACGTATGCTTCCGACAGGGAAGCACAGTATGATGAGCGTGCAAAAAGGGTAGCAGGCTCCAAAATCGTGATCGCCAGTATCCTGTCAAAGACAGTGGATGCTTTCCGGGGAATGAAGCCCCGGGAAATCGTGCCCTATATAGAGGGCGAACCTTACATCGGCAGTGTACCGGTGGAACCCGGGCAAACCAATGCTTCTTATACCGAAAACGGGAAGCGGATTGTGGGCTTCAATACAGAAAATCAGGAAGAAAACGAAGGACTGGTAAGATTTGATGTAATCTGCTATGTGCGTCTGCCGGAGAAAGGGAGCAAGGCAGCCGCAGGGAACGGACGCGCTGCAAGGGCAAAGTGCCGGGCAACCGTATCCGGCAGAAAAGGTCCGCTGACCCAGATCATCATCAACATTGAAATACAGAAAGACCAGCCACATACATATAAGATCCTAAACCGGGCAGTCTTTTATGTGAGCCGCCAGATTTCTTCCCAGAAGGAAAGGGACTTTGTTAAATCCCATTATGACGATATTAAGAGTGTGTATTCCATCTGGATCTGCATGAATATGGAAGAGAACAGTTTGTGCCATATTCACCTGACCAAAGAGGATATCATCGGAAACAAACAGTGGGGCGGCAATCTAAAGTTGTTCAATATCATTATGATAGGAATCGGGAAAGAACTGCCGGAGCATAATGAAATCTATGAACTTCACAGGCTTCTGGGAACCTTGTTTTCAAAAGAGCTTGGCAGAAAGGACAAGCTATGGATTTTAAAAGAGGAATACGATATAACAGAAGACGATAATCTGAGAGAGGATGTGAGCGAAATGTGTAACTTAAGCCAGGGAATCAAAGAAGATGGTATTGCAATCGGACTGGAAAAAGGGCGTGAAGACGGTATTGCGATTGGACTGGAAAAAGGGCGTAAGGACGGTATTGCAATCGGAGAGGCCAAAGCACAGGCAGCGTTAATTGGTAACATGCACAAAAACGGCTTTACCGCCGAGCAGATAGCAGCAGCCATCGATAAGAATATAGAGGAAGTAAAAGTCATTCTGGAAAGTAAGGAATAGGTAAAAGTTATTCTTAATAGTGGGGAATAAGAAAGGGTGAGTTTGCCCGGAACGGGCATCCGCCCTAAAGTAAATTCCATATTTGCCGATATGTATTACAGATGCGTAACTGCAGTGCGCATCTATTATACATATGGTCGCCACGGATGGTATCAGAAAGGAAAAGGAAGCCCTTATGATATCATTTTTGTTTTTATGGGACAAGGAAGGAAAATAAGAGCAAGGGACCGCCGGCCTTAATGGCAGAAGGGGGCAAACTTGAAGATAAGTTCCAGTAATATGATAATGCAGTCGTCACGGAGATACACTTCCTCGTGGAGTGTGACGCAGCGTTTTCAGTTTAACAAAGGTCTGCAGGATGCAGGCACAAAAGAAACGAAGGAATGGGAGGAACCGGAAGCTTCCCAGACCTACGACAGTCTGAAAAATTATTTTGGCAACCTGCGGATAACGCATCTGGAGGTACGGCAGGACACCAGCTCAGTGTTTGAGCAGTTCAGACAGCAGACAATCCGTTCTATTTTTGCCATGCTTTTCGGCGAAGAAAAAGCAAAAGAAATATTTGAAGACAGAGAAATTTCGGCAAAACAGACGGAAGTACCGGCTCAGACGCTGCAGACAGGAACCCTGCAAAGCGCCGGCAGGATAACTTACCGGGTAGAGCAGCAGTATGCAGAACAGGAAAGCACGTATTTTTCAACAAACGGAATTGTGCGCACGGCTGACGGCAGGGAAATCAATATCCGTGTGGATGTAGGCATGTCCCGGAGTTTTCAGGCGGCTTTCAGCAAAGAAATGACCGTGGATACCTGCGACCCGCTTATCTTGAATTTTGACGGCAACGCAGCAGAGCTTACCGACCAGAAATTTTATTTTGACCTGAATTGCGACGGCAAAAAAGAACTGATTTCCGGTCTGGGAAGCGGAAGCGGCTATCTGGCGCTGGATAAAAACGGGGATGGAGTTATCGGCGACGGCAGGGAACTCTTCGGACCGGGCAGCGGCAACGGCTTTGAGGAGCTGGCAGCCTATGACGAAGACGGCAATGGCTGGATTGACGAAAATGATGTGATTTTTAATTCCCTGAAAATCTGGTGCAAGGATGAAAACGGCAACGACAGACTTTACAGCCTTGCGGAAAAAGGTGTGGGAGCCATCTGTCTGCAAAATGTTTCCACGGATTTTTCCTTAAAGAATGCGAAAAATGAAACCAACGGCATAATCCGTAACACCGGCATCTTTTTGTATGAAAACGGCGCAGCGGGCACAATCCAGCATGTGGATATGGCAAAGCATCTGGACAAGACACAGTAAATCATTGCAAGAGATAAGTTAAAACAAAATAAGTGACAAAAACAAAACAATGGAAAAAGAGCGGGTAAAAGAATTTTTATTTTTTTGCACGTTCTTTTTCTTTTGCATAAATCCCGGACATCAGGCAAGACTATGCATACAGAAGTTATATCTGAACCATATGGAAAAGAGGGTCCTGTGAAAATCCTATGGAATGATAAAAATAAATAAAGAAAGGATGCATAGCAAAATGAGAAGGGATAATGGATATAAAAGAGGCAGGAATGCTGCTAAAAAAGAGAAAATTATTATGATTGCTTCTTCGGCATTTGTACTGATGGCGCTGACCATGACCGGCGTTTATGTAAAGAATAACAACAGTGAGCAGAAAAACGACGGCTACCAGATTAACTTTGACCAGTTGGAAAACCAGGTGAAGGACGAGCTGGGCAATACCGGCAATCAGATGCAGGAGCAGCTTCAGAATTTAAGCGACCCCATTGCCAAGGAGGACGATTTGGATTATACGCCGATGGAAGAGGTGGGCTCCGGTGATGTGGAAATTCCGGGACTTACGGGAGATATCGCAAACAGCGGCGGCAAAACGGCACATGCTGGAGAAGAGGAGCTTGCCCCTAATCTTCTGGTGGATGAGGCAGAGGAAACCGGGATGACTTCCGAAGTGGAGAAAGAAAATGACCTTGCTGATGCGGGCGAAGAAGTAACCAGCGGTTCCCAGGTGAAGAAACAGGAAATTTCCTGGCAGGCGGGCGACTATTTTGTATGGCCGGTAAACGGCAATGTGCTGATACCTTACAGTATGGATAAAACCGTTTATTTTGCTACTCTGGACCAGTATAAATACAGCAGAGCCATGGTGCTTGCGGCAGAGGAAGGAACCACCATATATGCATCCGCTTCCGGCACCGTGGAGTCCGTTTATACAGATGCGGAAATCGGAAATGCCGTGAAATTAAATATCGGCGGCGGATATGAAGTGGTATACGGACAGTTGAAGGATATTCAGGTGAAAGAAGGCGGCTATGTGGAAAAAGGCAGCGTCATCGGTACAGTGGCGGCACCTACGAAATATTACAGTGCGGAAGGCGCCAACATTTACTGTGAACTTTTGCATGACGGTGCAGCGGTTGACCCTATGGGGGCACTGCAATAATGCTTTATATTACAGGTGGAAAAATACTGACCATGGCGGGCAGGGTGTATGAAAACGGAACCATCGGCATCCAGAATGGGAAAATTGCGGAAATCAAGGAGGGCTCCATCCACAATGCAGGCTGCAACCGCCAGAAAAATATTATCAATGTAGACGGAGCCTGGGTCATGCCCGGGCTCATAGAGGCGCACTGCCATGTGGGCATCAGCGAGGAGAAAAAGGGCATGGAAGGGGATGACTGCAACGAAAATGTCAACCCTATTACCCCCTATCTCCGGGCAATTGATGCCATTAACACAATGGATGCCGGCTTTTCAGATGCCGTGAGAGCGGGCATTACTTCTGCTATGATTGGCCCGGGAAGCTCCAACGTGGTGGGCGGACAGTTTGCGTTCTTAAAGCTCTTCGGACGCTGTATCGATGATTTGATTGTGAGGGCGCCGGCAGCCATGAAGGTGGCGTTCGGCGAAAATCCCAAGGTCAATTATTCCGGAATGGGAAAGAGTCCGTCGACCAGAATGGCGATTGCAGGCATGCTCAGGGAAGAGCTTTTTCACGCGAGGGAATACTTGAAAAAGAAAAAAGAGAACAAGAATTTTGAACCGGATTTCCGGATGGAACCGTGGGAAGCCATATTCAGCGGAGAAATCCCTATGAAAGCACATGTGCACCGGGTGGATGATATTTTTACGGCGGTGCGTATTGCCAAGGAGTTTGGTCTCCGCATGACGCTTGACCACTGCAGTGAGGGACATCTGGTGGCGGACCGGCTGGCACAGGAAGGTTTTCCTGCCATCGTGGGACCGGATTTATCCAGCCGCAGCAAAATCGAAGTGCAGAATGTGGCGTTCAAAACCGTGGGTATTTTACAAAAAGCGGGAATGTTGACGGCAATTACCACGGACCATCCCGTATCACTTATCCAGTCCCTGCCCATTTGTGCCGGAATGGCAGTCAAGGCGGGACTTCCCATGGAGGAAGGCTTAAAAGCCATTACCATTAACCCGGCAAAAATCTGCGGCGTGGCAGACCGGGTAGGCAGTCTTGAAGTGGGAAAGGATGCTGACATTGCTGTTTTTACCGGCAATCCCATGGAAGTTTTCACCAAGACGCTTTATACCATTATTGACGGCAGAATTGTGTACGATGCCGGAAAAGACGAAGGCGAGAAAGCATAAACCGCACTTTACCGGGCTTTTTTTTCATGGTAAAATAAGCAGGGTGATGAGATTGCGGAAAAAGTGGAAGCAAATAACGGCGCTGCTGCTTGCGATGGCTTTGTTAAGCAGCTGCGGTTTGGAAAATAAATTGAATAATGATGCGGCGGGAAATGATGCCGGCGCCAACGGTACTGCAACGGGAGCACCAGCCGATGGCAACAGTTCCGCAGCAGCCGGTTTTTCGGTTGCCTACGAATTGCCCGACATGCAGCCGGGTGTGCTGGTTTCCCGCAGCGGCTATCCGGAGAATGGCAGGAAAACGGTGATTTTCCGGGGGAAAAAGCTTCCCGGACATTATGAAATTATAGACCGGACGGAAAAAACGGTAATTTTTACCGGAGATTTGCAGGATGTTGTATACAACGCCCTGACAGAAGAATATAATGGCTATGGAGATTTTTCGGAGCTTACAACGGAGGGTGAATATGAAATCCGTTGCGACTATATCGGGTATTCCTATCCGTTTACCATCGAAAAGGGCGGCCTTTCCGGAAAACTGGCAGAGGGGATAAACGAATTAAAAGGTCCGGAATCCCTTGCGGACGATGAGATAGAAGAGGCATGCAGAACGGTTTCTATGCTGCTGCTTTCTTATGAGCTGTACGGCGGCGTTTACACACAGGATGCGGATACGGAGGAGGCATTTTTTGCCGTACTTCGTAATTACATAGAATGGCTATACGGAAAGCTGGACAATTCCGATTATGAGGAAACGGCGTGGATTTCCGCAGTGCTTGCCAAGTTCAGCTACAGCTACCAGAAAAAGGACAGCAATTATGCCACGTCCTGCCTGCAGGCGGCTGACAAGGCCTGGAAAACGGTGAGTCAGGAGAAAGATACTCCACCGGAACTGCTTTTTTATGCGGCGGGAGAGCTGTACCGGGCAACCGGGCAGAAAAAATATTCCAAAGTGCAGGAAAAAGCGGCGGAACGGCTGCCGGAAACCGTGGATAACGGCGCCCAGACATTCGGAACTTTTACCTACGCGTCAACGAAGCGGAAAATAGATGTGGAGCTTTGCGGTAAAATGCTGATGGTGCTACTTAACCGGGCGGAGGAAATTGCCGCCTGTGCCAAGGATATGCCTTATGGCATCGGCAGCAGCATTACCAACGAGGAACAGATACAGGTCTGGTGGGAGGGTGTCCTCATTGCTTCCTGTAATTATGTAATTACCAACAATGAGTACGGCACGCTTACGGAAAATTATGCCCGGTATTTTGAGGGCATCAATGAGGAAGCGGAATGCCTTTTATACCGGACCGATGAAGAAACAGCGGCATATCTTTTGCTCCTCAGCGAAATGGCGGGCAGGGAATTATAATATAAAACAAGAAAAATTTGGAACGCAGAAGCTTGTTAAGCGGGATATGCGGATACAAGAATGAAGAAAATCATAGGAAAGGCAAGGATGGAAGGATGAATATTGTAGTTTTGGCAGGCGGAATCAGCACAGAAAGAGATGTATCGTTAATTTCCGGTCAGAAAATCTATCAGGCAATCAAAGGAAACGGACACCATGCGGTGCTTTTGGATGTTTTCTTAGGCTACGAGGGTGATATTTCCCATATTTTTGAAGAGGACATCAACTGGGAAGCACAGGTAAGCGGCATCAAGGAAACCAATCCCGATATTGAAAAGGTAAAGGCCTTGCGTCCCGACTGGGAGAAGAATTTCTTCGGGCCCAATGTCATTGCCATCTGCCAGAAAGCGGATGTGGTATTTATGGCGCTGCACGGCGAAAACGGCGAGAACGGTAAAATTCAGGCATGCTTCGATTTAATGGGCATTACTTATACCGGCACGGATTACGTTTCCTCCGCCCTTAGTATGGATAAGGGACTGACCAAGGATATTTTCCGGCAGTACGGCGTTCCTACCCCGCAGGGCTTCCGCTTAAAGAAAGGGGAAAAAGAACCGGAAGAAGTTACGTTCCCCTGCATCGTAAAGGCTTGCTGCGGCGGTTCCAGCGTGGGCGTCAGCATTGCAGGAAATGAAGAAGAATATGAGGCGGCTAAGGCAGAAGCATTCAAATACGATAAGGAAGCCGTTGTGGAACAGTACATAAAGGGCAGGGAATTTTCTATAGGTCTGCTGGAAGGGAAGGCGCTTCCCATTATTGAAATTGCACCGAAACAGGGGTTTTATGATTATAAGAATAAATATCAGGCAGGCAGTACAGTAGAAACCTGCCCGGCGGACCTGACACCGGAACAGACAAAGCAGATGCAGGCTTATGCGGAGAAAGGATTTGCGGCGCTCCGCCTGAAAAACTATGCCCGTCTGGATTTTATGATGGGAGAAAACGGCGATATGTACTGCCTGGAAGCCAACACCCTTCCGGGAATGACACCTACGTCACTTTTACCCCAGGAAGCGGCTGCCATCGGTATCAGCTATGAACAGCTTTGTGAGAAGCTGATTGCGATTTCACTGAAAAAATAAACATTTCGGGAAAGACTACTTGTCATTTCCGAAAAGAACAGGAAGGAAGACTTTTATGAAGAATCTGACCTTGGAGAATATTGCCAGAGCCTGCAGCAGCGAGCTGAAAAATGCAGGAGGAAACGAAACAAGGGAAATTACCTGCGCGGTCATTGACTCCCGGAAAATAGAAGAGGGAGGTCTTTTCTTTGCCACTAAGGGAGAAAAGGTGGATGGACACCGTTTCATCGGTCAGGTGTTTGAAAAAGGAGCGGCATGTGTGGTTACCTGCATGACACCGGAAGAGGTGGAAGCGGCTTACGGGGTTCCGGCAGAAGCCTGGGGACCGTACATATTGGTGGATGACTCTCTGCGTGCGCTGCGCAAGGTGGCTTCCTTTTACCGCAACGGCCTGACTATCCCGGTGGTGGGCATTACCGGCAGTGTGGGTAAGACCAGCACCAAGGAATTTATTGCGGGCGTGCTTTTCGAAAAGTACTGTGTTCTGAAAACAGAGGGCAACTTTAACAACGAAATCGGACTGCCGCTGACATTGCTCCGCATTCAGGAAGAACATGAAGTGGCTGTTGTGGAAATGGGTATCAGTGATTTCGGAGAAATGAGCCGCTTAGGCGAAATGGCAAAGCCTGACATATGTGTCATTACAAATATCGGACAGTGTCATCTGGAAAATCTTCACAACAGGGAAGGTATTTTCCGCGCCAAGACAGAGATTTTCCATTACATGAAGGACGGCGGCGAAGTCTGTCTGAACGGTGAGGATGACCTGCTGGAGGCTGTTACGGAAGTGAACGGTAAAAAAGTGCATCATTTCGGCATTTCCGACAGGGAAGGCTTTGAAGTATATGCAACGGATATTGAAAGTCTGGGACTGCTCGGCAGCAAAGCAGTTTTACATATGCCGGAAGGAAGCTGCCCGATTGAAATTTCGCTTCCGGGCATTCACATGGTAATCAATGCTACCGCAGCGGCGCTTGTCGGCAGGCTGCTTGGACTTTCTTTAGAGGAAATTCATGCGGGCATTCACAATGTTACCCCGGTGGGAGGCAGAAGCAATCTGATTAAAACGAAGGATAAGCTTGTAATTGATGATTGCTACAATGCCAATCCGGTTTCCATGAAAGCGGCGCTTGATTTGCTGGCAACGGCAACGGACCGCAAGGTAGCCATTTTAGGAGATATGTTTGAATTGGGAGAAAAGGAGGACAGCCTCCATGCGGAAGTGGGAGCATATGCGGTGGAACAGGGCATTGATGCCGTTTACTGTGTAGGAACGCTGTCAAAAGCTATGTATGATGCGGCGTTGGAAGCTTACGACGGTTCGCAGGATGTGCGGTATTTTGCCGACAGGGACGAACTGATGGATAGCCTCCCGGATTTGCTGGAACCGAACGATACCATACTGGTTAAGGCATCCCACGGAATGGGCTTTGCCAAAGTCGTGGAAGCTTTGACCAGGGAAGCATAAGACAACAAGAGCGGAAAATGGAATTTTCATTTCCCGCTCTTTTTTGTTTTGGAAAAGCAGAAGGGGATGGCAGGCACGATTAGGCTTATAAAACAGAAAAGTGCCTACAGAAAAAGAGAAAGTAGGCACGATAAAGCTTGTGAAACAAAAAAGTGCCTACAGAAAAAGGAAGAAGTAGGCACAAAACCGTATGAGTAATAAATGGGTGCCTACTTCTTAAAAAGTGGTAGGCACTGACAGAGGTTTTCATTGAAATAGTGCCTATTTTAAACTTTTTTCTATATCATATACTTTCTTAGCGTAAATAAGAGTAGCCGCCGTGGCGCCAAGCAGGTAAATCAGCATCATAACAGTTGCCGCGTTGCCGTTTAAGAAAATGGAAGTAACGACGGTGAGAATACCGGCGGCAATCATGGCGATGGCGCCGAAACGGTTGCTTTTCCGCCAGGTGGTATCGTTATACATACTGTAAGAAATACGCACACCCAAAAGATAGTTTTTCCGGGTCTTGGGCATGAAATTTCCCAGAACAATGAAGATGCCGCCCAGTATGATACAAGAAACCTTGGCAATATCGACAGAGGCAACGGTGCTGTCTGTGACGGCTGTCTGATAGGAACCGTACAGGATAAATGCCTGCATGACGGTATACATCACTGCCATGGATAAGCCGACAATCGGCAGGAATTTTGCGTTGGACTGTGCTTCCGCCCGCTCTTTGTCGGATTTTGCCCGGTCTGCTTTTTTTTCAAAGTGCCGGGTAAAAAGATGCCAGAACAGGGTGATTGCCAGAATCAATAAGGGGAAAATATAGCTTTCGTATTTGCTCCCCCACCGGTCGATTTCTCCCGCAAGATTTGAATGCATAGGTATGGTATCGGGCATAAACTGTAAGGCAACGGCGGTAAAAAGCAAAGGAATAACAGATACAATCCACATCAGTTTTTTCATTTTCGACTCCCTCCAAACTGTTCAATCCATAAAATCAATTCATCCAGTACCGTGGTATTGAGCTCATAATAAATAAAGTTTTTACTCTTATATTCCATAATTAAATCGGCGCCTTTTAGAAGCTTTAAGTGGTAGGACAGGGCAGCCGGTGTCACAGAAAGCCTTTCGGCAATTTCCCCGGCGTTCAGCCTGCCGTCCTTTAACATCACCAGAATATCCCGCCGCTGTTTATCGGCAAGGACCTTAAAAATATTGTTTTCACCCATACAACTGTGCTCCCGGAATGCTTGCTATAAAATGTTTACTATAAGTAGAAGAAAGCAACATGCTATTTCAAAAATATTTTAATCAGCTTTTTCTTTAGTATAACAAATGTGGAGAAAATGTCAATAACTATTTCAAAATATTTTTAATTAACCATGTAAATGATATGAATTATCTGTCCTTTTATATAAAAAACGGAGAGGCTTATTTTGCCTCTCCGAAATATTTCTCTTTGTTCCGGAAATAGGTTTCTTCAATGACCGCTTTCACGGTGGCGCCTATCACTTTCTTTTCTTCCCGGGACATTTCATTTAAGTAAATCGGCTTACCGTATTCAATGACTACGGTAGCCTTTTTTATTTTGGGGAAATGGTCTTCAAAAACGGCTGCTGAATTGACGATGGTCATGGGAATAATCGGCGCGCCGGATTTCTCGGCAATCTTAAAGCTGCCATCGTGGAACGGCAGGAAGGTATCGGCGGTTTTGTTGCGGGTGCCTTCCGGAAAAATGCAGACGGAAATACCGGATTTTACCATTTCAATGGCCTGCAGGATGGTTTTTAAGCCTTCCTTTATGTTGTCACGGTCAAGGAATAAGCAGTGCAGGTATTTCATCCAGACAGAAAGCAGGGGAACCTTGAGCATTTCCTTTTTTGCCACATAGCCGGTGGGACGCGGTACTTTGGGATAGGTTAAAATAATGTCGTAAAAGCTGCGGTGGTTTCCCACATACAGTACAGCTTTATCCTTTGGTACGTTTTCTTCGCCAACGGTAATGACCTTGGTGCCGGAAAGAAAAGCGACCACGCGGAATGCCCAGTTTACAATGGCAAGGGAACTGCGGGATTTCACATCCGGCTTCCATTTGCCGATAAGCCATTCGATAAAAAAGAGAGGAATGGAGCAGATTAAAAACAAAATAACGAAGGTTGCTACAATAATCAGTCGAAGCATGGAAAATCTCCTTTGTATGCGTAATCATTTTCAGTTTACCATACAAAGGAGGGAAAGACAATTACTGAAATTCCACCGTTTTATCCATATATTCTGTCTTGATGACAATATAGGGATATGAAGGGGCGCCGGAGGTTTTTTCATCGGGAGAGGGACCCAGCAGACAGGTGTCCACACAAATGGCGTTCTCCGTCAGATACAGTTCGTTTACCGCGATACTGTAACCGCCGGTGGGCTGCTCGCCGTAACCGACACACAGATACAGATAACTCTCATCGGTATATGTAAAACTGAAGGCGTCCTTTTTCCTCTCGGTAATGAGCCCCTTTAATTCATCCGGAAGAACCTCTTCCGAAAGTACCGTAAATTCCATATCCCGGAGCTTGGTATTTTCACCGGTTCCCAGGCTGCAGCCGCAAAGCAGGAGAAGACCGACGATGAGCAAAACTGCAGTGAACTTTGACAATCGCATAAAATTTCCTTTCTGATTCAGGATGTTATTAATAGTTATGAAAAAAAGGTATTCCATATGCGGAAAATATGATATTCTAAAAGATAAGACAACAGAAACAAATCCCGTGTCTTGATGAGGAGGCAGAGCGGACGAAGAAAGGAAAAAGCAGATGATTTTCATAAAAAATGCTTATGTGACAGACCCCGCCGGCGGCAGGGAAGAAAAAGCAGATATCCTGTTAAAAGACGGAAAAATTGTTAAAATCGGTCAGATAAAGGAAGAAGAACTGGCGGCAGAACCGGCTTCTCTTAGGGTGATTGATGCCGAGGGGCTTGTGGCGGCGCCGGGACTTGTGGACGTGCATTCCCATTTCCGTGATCCGGGCTTTACCTATAAAGAGGACATCGAAACCGGTGCGAAGGCAGCGGCAAAGGGCGGCTACACCACCGTGGTTCTGATGGCAAATACGAAGCCCTGCGTGGACAATGAGGAAACACTCCGTTACGTGATAGAAAAAGGGAAGCAGACCGGCATTCATGTGTATACCTGCGCAACCGTGACAATGGGCATGCAGGGAAAAGAAATCGTGCCCATGGAAGAGCTGGCGCAAAAAGGTGCGGTAGGCTTTACCGATGACGGAGTGCCCGTTTTATCGGAAGAAATTGTGGAAGAAGCCATGAAGCGGGCGGCGGCACTTCAAATGCCGTTGAGCTTTCATGAGGAAAACCCCGCTTACATCGAGAACAACGGTGTGAATGCGGGAAAAGCGGCGGCCCATTACCATATTGGCGGCTCCAAGAGAGAAGCGGAGATAGATTTGGTTGGCAGGGATCTGGAGATTGCCTTAAAGACCGGTGCGGCGATTGATATCCAGCATATCAGCACCAAGGAAGCGGTGGAACTGGTGCGTCAGGCAAAGAAGCGCGGCAGCAATATCCATGCAGAAGCTACGCCCCATCACTTCACCCTGACAGAGGATGCAGTCATCACGTACGGCACACTTGCCAAGATGAACCCGCCCTTACGGGAAGAAAGTGACAGACGTGCCATAATAGAGGGATTAAAAGACGGCACCATTGACATGATTGCCACAGACCATGCTCCGCATAGCAAAGAAGAAAAAGAAAAGCCGATTACAGAGGCGCCAAGCGGCATCATCGGACTGGAAACGGCACTGCCTTTAAGTGTGACGGAGCTTGTGGAAACAGGAGATATGACACTGATGTCGGTACTGGAAAAGCTGACCTGCAATCCGGCGGATTTATACCATCTTCCGGCAGGCAGACTTACCGAAAACGGCCCGGCGGATATTGTGTTGTTTGACCCGAAGGAAGAGTATGTGATAGACGGTTTTGTTTCAAAATCCCAGAACAGCCCCTTCCTTGGAAGAAAAGTAAAAGGACAGGTTTATTACACCATTTGCGGGGGAAAGATAGTTTACAGTAAACGTGAGGAGGAACAATCATGACAAAGAAGAAAGTAACGGCAAAGGTGCTTTCCCAGAAAAAAATCGGCCCGGACATCTATGATTTGTGGATGAGCACGGAGCTGGCGGAAACGGCGCGCCCCGGACAGTTTGTATGCGTATATCCCAAGGACAAAAGCGCGCTGCTGGGCCGCCCCATCAGTATATGCGAGGTCATTCCCACAGAAAGCATGATGCGTCTGGTATACCGGAAGGTCGGAAAGGGAACCAGTGAGTTTGCCACCCTGAACACCGGGGATACCGTGGAACTGCTCGGCAACCTGGGAAACGGTTTCCCGGCAGATTTGGCGAAAGGAAAAAAGGTATTTTTAATCGGCGGCGGCGTGGGTATTCCTCCCATGGTGCAGCTTGCCAAGACTATTCAGGGAGAAAAGCAGATTATTGTCGGCTACCGCAACAGTGAAACTTTTCTGGACAAGGATTTGGACAGAAGAGGGGATTTATACATTGCTACGGAGGACGGCAGTCTGGGCACCAAAGGAAATGTCATGGATGCCATCCGGGAAAACAAGCTTACCGCCGACATGATTTTTGCCTGCGGCCCCATGCCCATGCTTCGTGCCATTAAAAAGTATGCGGAAGAAGCGGGCATTCCCGCCTATATTTCCTTAGAGGAACACATGGCATGCGGAATCGGCGCGTGCTTAGGCTGTGTGGTAAAGACCGCAAAGAAGGACCCGCATTCCCATGTGAACAACACCAGAATTTGTACGGAAGGCCCCGTATTTGAGGCACAGGAGGTGGAAATCTGATGAATACAAGTGTGAAAATTGCAGGAGTAGAATTCAAAAATCCCGTTATGACTGGCTCCGGTACCTTCGGCTCCGGTATGGAATACGGCGAATTTGTGGATTTGAATAAATTAGGTGCAGTTGTAACCAAGGGCGTGGCAAATGTGCCCTGGCCCGGTAACCCGACGCCGCGAATTGCCGAGGTATACGGCGGTATGTTAAATGCCATCGGTCTGCAGAACCCGGGCATCGATGTCTTTATGGAAAGAGACATTCCGTTTTTACAGCAGTATGATACAAAAGTGATTGTGAACGTGTGCGGAAAATCCATTGCGGATTACGTGGAAGTGGTGGAAAAGCTGGCGGACAAGCCCGTGGATATGCTGGAAATCAACGTTTCCTGCCCCAACGTAAAGGAAGGCGCCATTGCTTTCGGACAGAAGAAGGAAGCGCTGGAAGAGATTACCGCGGAAATTAAAAAGCATGCGAAGCAGCCTATTATCATGAAGTTAAGTCCCAATGTAACGGACATCGGCGAGATGGCAAAAGCGGCGGAAGCAGCGGGTGCGGATGCTATTTCCCTGATAAATACTCTGACCGGCATGAAAATCGACATTCATCGGAGAAAATTTGCCCTTGCTAATAAAACGGGCGGTATGTCCGGTCCGGCAATCAAACCCATAGCCGTGCGGATGGTGTATCAGGCGGCGCATGCCGTAAACATCCCAATCATCGGTATGGGCGGTATCTTAAGCGGTGAGGATGCCATTGAATTCATGATGGCGGGCGCTACGGCAGTCAGTGTGGGCGCAGCCAATTTCTTTGACCCGTATTCCACGGAAAAAGTCATTGCCGGTATCGAAGAATATATGACGAAGTACGGAGTGGAAGACATCAACGAACTAATCGGCGCGGTTATTTAGCATATTTCCTTCGCTGCCTTCATATAGTACCTATAAGCAGTACTTGTATGGAGGTAGCGAAAGTGGAACTGATTAAGAAAAACATACATATGGACCGTATCAAATGCCAGAGTGCCGCGCAGGTCACTTTGGAAGAAGACATCAACGTTCCCGACAACAAGCCGGACGTGGGCGGGATTATTCTTCACAAGGCAGTGATACAGATAGAAGAAGTCAAACCTACAGAAGACCATGTAAGCGTCAGGGGAAGACTTCTTTTTTCGGTGCTTTACCAGACAAAGGACGAGGGACAGATGTTGGTCAATATCGACGGCAAAATTCCGTTTGAAGAGCAGCTTTACATGGAAGGGGTGCAGGGAACGGATGCGGTAACGGTAAAGGCGTGTCTGGAAGATTTGACGGTGGGAGAAATCAATTCCCGGAAGCTTTCCGTACAGGCGCTCTTTACCCTGAAAGCCTGTGTGGAGGAGCTGTATGACGAAGAAGCGCCAGTGGATTTGTTTTCGGAGGAAGAGGTCTGCCCGTTGGAATTTAGGAAAAGCAATGTAAATGCGGCGCAGATTGCCATTCAGAAAAACGATATCCTGCGTCTGAAAGAGGAAATTTCCATGCCCCAGAATTACCCCAATATTTTCCATATTCTGTGGGAGGATGTGGATTTGGAGGGCGTTACCTTTAAGCCCATGGGCGAAAGTATTTCTGTGCAGGGCGATATCCATATTTTTGTTTTGTATGAAGGGGAGGGTGAAAATACCCCCATCCGTTTCTATGAAAACACCATTCCGTTTAACCGGAATTTAGAGTGCAGCGGCAGCCGGGATGACATGACAGGGCTGATAACGTTTGAAATCGGACAGAAAAATCTGGAAGTCAAACCGGATTTCGACGGCGAGGAACGAATGCTTTCGCTGGAACTGGTGCTGGATGTGTCTATAAAACTCTACGAAGAAGAAAACATCAGCATGGTTTCGGATGTTTACGGCGTTACAAGGGAAGTGGAATGCCTGGAAAAGGAAGCGGCCTGCAAGCAGCTTCTCATGCGGATAGCCGGAAAGAGCAAGGTGTCCGACCGGCTGAAATTAGAGCATTCCGAGGAAAGGGTGCTGCAGGTGATCCACAGCCGGGGCGAGGTGGTATTGGACCGCACTGCCATTACGGAAGAAGGCATTTTGGCGGAGGGTACCTTAAATGTGCAGGTGCTTTACATTACCGGGGACGACATGGCGCCCTACCGCAGTGTAACGGGAGTATTGCCGTTTAGCTATACGCTGGAAGTACCGGATATCCGGCCGGAGGATGAGGTAAAGCTTCTGGCGGAAACCGGGCCTCTGCAGGTGGTTATGGTGGACAGCGAAGAAATGGATGTGAAGGCAGTTCTGGACTTCCAGGCAATCTGCTTCCGCAAGCAGCCCGTTTCCTTTATAAACGATTTGAAAATCACGGACCTGGATACGGAAAAAGTAAACGATCTGCCCGGCATGGTGATTTACGTGGCGGGTGCGGAGGATAACCTGTGGAATATCGGTAAAAAATATTATGTGCCGGTGGATAAAATAAAAGAAGTCAATGAAATGAACTCGGATGAAGTCCATCCGGGGGATAAACTTCTTATTGTGAAGGGAATGTAATAAAAAGCCTTGCCATTGCGGCAGGGCTTTTCTTCAAGTCATTGACGAAAAACACCAAATTGTATATAATTAAGTACAATTCCTGAAGAAAGGAAACCAAACGCGAAATGACGGACGATAGTATAGAAATGCAGGGCCATGCCAAGGTCAATCTCGGACTGGACGTGGTGGGCAGACTGCCTAACGGTTACCATGAAGTGAAAATGGTGATGCAGACCGTGGGTGTGCATGATACCGTAACCTTGAGAAAAATACCGGAGGGCATCAAGTTTTCCACGGAAAACGGCGAGATACCCTGTGACGATACCAATTTAGCCTACCGGGCGGCAAAGCTTTTCTTAGAGAGCACCGGCGTGAAGGGCGGTGTGGAGATACAGCTTATAAAACGTATTCCCGTGGCGGCGGGGCTTGCCGGCGGCAGTACGGATGCGGCAGCCGTCTTTAAGGGTATGAATATTTTGTATAAAACGGAGCTTTCCGAAGAAGCATTAAAGGAGCTTGGGGTAAAAATAGGAGCCGATGTTCCTTACTGCATCATGGGCGGTACGGCGCTGGCGGAAGGAATCGGTGAAAAACTGACGCCGCTGCCGGATGTACCGGAGGCAGCAGTGCTTTTAGCCAAGCCGGATTTATTTGTTTCCACCAAAGAAGTTTACGGCAGGTTGAATTTATCGGAAGAAACGAGGCATCCTGATATAGACGGCATGGTGGATGCCATCCGGGAGGGAAGTCTGCACGGGGTAACAGACAGAATGGGAAATGTACTTCAGGATGTGACGTCGCCGTCCTATCCGGTTATCGGCAGACTGATAGAGCTGATGGAAGAAAACGGAGCGGTGAGAGCCATGATGAGCGGCAGCGGACCCACCGTTTTCGGGATATTTAAGAATAAAGAGGAAGCAGTACACTGCAAAGAGGTATTGGAGCAAAAGCAGGCAGAGATGCAGTGGACAGAGAAAGGTTATCAGCCGGTAAAACAGATTTTCGTGACGGAATTTGTATCCGCATAAAGCATTACACGGCAGAATGAGAGGGCATATGCAGGAAAACCTACAGACAAATATGGATGAATTTCTTCCATTAAGAGATGTGGTATTCAATACATTACGACAGGGAATTTTAACAGGGGAGCTGAAGCCGGGTGAAAGACTGATGGAAATTCATCTGGCAAATAAGCTGGGCGTCAGCCGTACCCCCATAAGGGAGGCAATCCGCAAGCTGGAACTGGAAGGTCTGGTGACCATGATTCCCAGAAGAGGTGCGGAAGTGGCGCAGATTACCGAAAAGAGCTTAAGGGATGTGCTGGAGGTAAGAAGGGCGTTGGATGCACTCAGTGTGGAGCTTGCCTGCGACCGTATTAACGACGAGGAGCTTGCAGCGCTGGGAAAGGCATGCGAGTCCTTTGAAAAGGCAGTTTCTACCGGGGACCCGAAGAAAATTGCCCAGGCGGACGTGGAGTTTCACAACATCATAGTGAAGGCTGCCGGCAATACCCGTCTGGTACAGCTTATCAACAATTTATCGGAGCAGATGTACCGGTACCGTTTTGAATACATCAAGGACGTCAGCACTCATGAACAGCTGATTGCGGAGCACCGGATTTTATTTGACTGCATCCGGAATAAGGATAAGGCAACGGCGGCGAAAACGGCAAAGCTTCACATAGACAATCAGGAAAATGCCATTATGCGCCAGCTGCATAAGGAGCAGGAAAAAAATGCCGCGCATGCCTGAAGGGTATAAAGGAAAGAAAGAGTGTCCATACTCTCTGTAACAGAATAGCGGAAAATATCCGCTTATAGGAACAGAGAGGTCTTTCTATGGAAAAATGGATTTACAGAATAAAAAAGGTAAGCTTGCTGCTGGCGGCATGTGCGTTCTTCGGATTGTTTTACCCGGAGTTCTGCTTAAACGAGGATACCTGCCGGGTGGTCTGTGAGGACGGACAGACGGAGGAAGAAACGGAGTACGGCAGCGAGCTTTATTACCGGCTGCTTTCGGCAAAGCCGGAGGAAATAAAGGCAAAGAGCAGGCTCTGGGAGCTGTTGAAAAACTGGTTCTGAGCATGCCTGCCAAAATGTTGAGGACAGAGTTATGAACAATGACAGAATAGACAGGGAGTCACCCATCGGCGTGTTTGATTCCGGTATCGGCGGGCTGACCGTGGCAAGAGAAATCATGCGTCAGATTCCCAATGAAAAAATCGTATATTTCGGGGATACCGCAAGGGTGCCCTACGGCAACAAATCCAAGGAAACCGTAACCCGGTTTTCCAGGCAGATTGTACGTTTTTTGGAAACGCATCATGTGAAAACCATCGTGGTGGCATGCAATACGGCGAGTGCCTATGCATTGGATGAACTGGAAAAGGAATTCGACATTCCCATTATGGGTGTGGTAAAGCCAGGTGCCAAAGCCGCCGCCGATACCACCCGGAACGGAAAAATCGGTGTCATTGCCACGGAGGCAACCATCAACAGCCATATTTACGGCGAATACATAAAAGAGTTAAATCCCAAGGTACAGATATGGGGCAAGGCGTGCCCGTTGTTTGTGCCCCTGGTGGAAGAAGGACTTCTGCAGGACCCGGTAACGGATGAAATCGCCAGAAGATATCTGACGGAGTTGATCGATCTGGATATAGATACCCTGATTTTAGGATGCACCCATTATCCCCTTATCCGTTCCACCATCGGCCGCATTATGGGAGAAAAGGTTAATCTGGTGAACCCGGCTTATGAAACCGCAAGGGAATTAAAAGAGATGCTGGCGGAAAAAAATCTGCTTCGGGAAAATGCACCGGGGCTGGGTGACAACCAGTACCAGTTTTATGTGAGTGATACCACCGAGAAATTTATCCGGTTTGCCAATTCCATTATCAAATACGGTATCCTCTCTGCCAAGCAGGTGAACATTGAAGAGTATTAGAAAGCACCCGGCAGATAACAAAGCGGAAGGAAGGCAGAACAGTTGACAGAAGAAGTTTCTCTTACCATAAAGGGTGTGCAGTCTTTCGGGGAAGACCGCGACAGCCAGGAAATGAAAGCGGATGCCAGGTATTTTAAGAAAGGGGAATGCCATTACCTTTTTTATGAAGAAGTGCAGGAAGGGATGGAAGAACCCGTGAAAACAAGGGTGAAGCTGCACAAAAACGGCGTGGAGCTGGTACGCAGCGGCGCCATAAGCACCACCATGATTTTTGAAGAGCAGAAAAAACACCCCACCCAGTACCATACGCCCTACGGAAAAATGAATCTGGCGGTGGACACCCGCAAAATCAACGTGAAGGAAACGGAGGAGGAAATCGAAATCCGTATCGAATATGCTCTCGAGGCGGAAGAAAAGCCGCTGGCGGAATGTTTTTTACGGATGAAGATATCGCAGAAAGCATAAAAATCTTTCAGACATAAAGAACATAACAGATAACAAAAAAAGAGGGTATGTACCGGCGTACATACCCTTTGTTTTCAAGCATTATTTAACAGGCTTTGCTCCTGCCTTTTCCTGGGCGGTTTCCAGAGCACGCTTGAAGAAGCCTTTCTTCTTTACGGGTGCTGCGGGAAGCTTGCCGTGAAGTCCCTTTACGTCTAAGATGTAAATGCCGCTGACGGTTGCCTTGACTTCCTTTTTCACGGGAATGCTGTCAAAAATCTTTTCATCACTGACTAAGGAAAGAATCTGGGGACCGACTTTCGCTTTTACAATGGGAAGCTTGGAGTTGCGCATGAGCCTCGGTGTCTGCTCCATGACCATGGCGGGGAGTCCCGAGTTCTTCATCTTCATTCGTTTTTTATCTATGATAAGCATGGAAACGGTCTGCTTGTTCTGCTCTAAGAGAACCTGCTGCTCCGCCTGCTTTTTCTGTGCCTTCTTTCCAAGAAAATACAGTACAACCAGTATGGCGACCAGAACGCCGATAACAATAAGTGTGATAATCCAACCAGTACTCACCGGGAAACCTCCTAAAAATTACTTTGCAAGCAACATTGTAACATTGTTTTTAGGATAAGGCAATACGCATTTTTGGGGTATTTTTTAGAAATAATGTGTGGTATACTCAAACAAATAAAAGGGTGGCGGAATACGGACAAGTATGCTGCCGAACCTTGGAAATCTGCGGAAAGGCGGGAAAAACGTGTATCAGGTGCTGGATATTACCATGCAGGGGATTCGTTTTTTTTTCAATCACCTGGTATTTTTTAATTTAATATTTGCCGTGGCGGTGGTTTTTTTCCAGAGGAAGGATCCTAAGACAGTCTGGACATGGCTTCTTGCGTTGTATTTTGTCCCTGTGGTAGGTTTTATTTTTTATCTTCTTATCGGGACGGACATGCACAAGCAGAAGATGTTCCGTGTGAAGGAAATCGAGGATAAGCTGAATGAGGCCATCCGGCAGCAGGAGCACAAAATCCAGAGCAAGGAGTACGAAGAGGGTGACCCGGACTTAAAGGGCTATACGGATCTGGTGCTGTTTAACTTAAACACTACCGGCAGCGTGCTCACCGATACCAATGACGTGGACATTTTTACGGACGGCAATGAGAAATTCGACGCCCTTATACAGGACATCCGGGAGGCAAAGGAATTCATCCATATTCAGTATTACATCATTAAAAATGATGTGCTGTTCAACCGCATTAAGGATGTGCTGGTGGAGAAGGCGAAGGAAGGTGTGGAGGTGCGCATTCTGTTTGATGCCATGGGCTGCCGCTCCGTGAAACCGAAATTCTGGAAGAGCTTAAACGAAGCGGGCATTGAAACCGCAGAATTTTTTCCGGCGCTTTTCCGCAGGCTGCAGCTTCGTATCAATTACCGGAACCACCGTAAAATTGTGGTGATTGACAATAAGGTTGCCTATGTGGGCGGCTTTAATATCGGAAAAGAATATATTGGTCTGGTTCCGAAATTCGGCTACTGGAGGGATACCCATCTGCGCATCCGCGGCGAGGGTATCATGGGACTGGAGCTGCGTTTCTTACTTGACTGGAACTATGCGGCGAAGGATCATCTGTTTTCCAATCCCCGCTATATGGCGGGCTTTGCACCGGCGGTGAGGGACAACTGCTATATGCAGATTATATACAGCGGCCCCGATACTTCCTTAGAGCCCATCCGCGACAACTATATCCGGCTCATCCACAAGGCAAAGGAAAAAATCTATATTCAGACGCCGTATTTTATTCCGGACGAGTCCATGCTTTCTGCCCTGCTTATGGCGATTTATTCCGGCGTGGAGGTAAACCTGATGATTCCCTGCAAGCCCGACCATCCCTTTGTATACTGGGCAACCTATTCCTACATGGGAGAACTTGTCATGGCGGGCGCCAACTGCTATATCTATAACGATGGTTTCCTGCATGCGAAGGGTATCGTGGTGGACGACAGGGTGCTCTGCTACGGTACGGCAAATATGGACATCCGCAGCTTTGCCCTGAATTTTGAAGTGAATGCGGTTCTGTACGACCGGAACAAGGCGAAGGAAATGACGGGATATTTTAAAAAGGACCTGGATAAATGTACCAGAATTACAAAAAGCATGTATACTTCGCGGAAACCTGGGCTCCGCGTGAAAGAACAAGTGTGCCGGCTCCTGTCTCCGCTCTTGTAAATCGGGTGTATTTGTGATATAAAATAAGAAGCCGCTTTGTAAAAAAGCGAAAGAAATGAGGTTTATTATGAAAAAAAGATTTGCAGTTTTACTGGCACTTTCCCTGACACTCGGTGTACTTGCCGGATGCGGAGATAAAACCAATACAGATGGTACAGATGGCGGAAATACGACCGAGTCCCAGAATGAATCCGCCATTGCCGGCGCGACCACGGCAGCGGAGTACGAAAGCGAAATTCCCGTGGTGGACGGCGATGTGGATGTGCTCAGCAATGTCAGCATGAGCAGCGATTACAAGGGACTGGAGCTCTCCGTTGCCAAGCAGGCAGAAGTAACGGACGAAGATGTGGAAACCATCGCCATACAGACCTACAATCAGATGGGCGCCAAGAGCAATGTGGAGAAGAGCGTAGTAGAATCCGGCGATACCGTAAACATTGATTTTGAAGGCAAAAAAGACGGCGTGGCATTTGACGGCGGTACATCACAGGGTTACAATTTAACCATCGGCAGCGGCAGCTTTATCGACGGTTTTGAAGACGGCTTAATCGGTGTCAATGTTGGCGATACCGTAGATTTGAACCTGACCTTCCCGGAAGGCTATCAGAATGCGGACCTGGCAGGACAGGACGTGGTATTTACCGTAACCGTAAACTTTATCTGCGCATCCAACAGCTCCGAAATGGTTGATTCCGAAATCGAAAGCTTTACGGACGGCACTTATCACAACGTGCAGGAATTTTTGGATTTCTGTCGTGAATACCTGGAAGCCAGCGCTAAGTACAACTACGGTGTGGCAAAGGAAAATGCAGTTATTTCCCAGCTTGACGACATTGCAACCGTAAGTGCGCTGCCCAAGTCCTTAGTAGACAAATATTCCCTGCAGCTTACTTCCACCATGGAAGCACAGGCTGCCAACTACGGCGTGGACATTGATACCTACAGCATGTATACCAACAGCATGGATTCCCAGACCTATATTCAGATGTCTGCTGAAACCAGCGCAAGACAGAGCATGATTTTCCAGTATATTGCGGCAAAGGAGAACTTAAGCATTGACGATGCCGAACTGGAAGAAAAGCTGACCGAAATGGCAAGTGAAAATAACTATGACACCGTAGAGGATATGCTGGGCGACAGAGATAAAGAAGAGTTCCGGGAATATTTCCTGTACGAAAAGGTTGTAGATTTTATTTATGAAAACGGCAATGTTACCGAATATTAATACGGGGCATTTGCGGACAGTTTAGTTGTAAAAATACAGATGACAGAATAAAAAGAAAGAGGAGCAGAGAGATGGAGTTAACAGATATCAGAGATTTATATCGTGACAGAGAAAGCTTTATTGGCAAAGAAGTAACCGTAGGCGGCTGGATACGCAGCAACCGTGATTCCAAGACATTCGGATTTATCGTCATCAATGACGGTACTTATTTTGAAACCCTTCAGGTAGTATACAGCGACAAGCTTGCAAACTTTGCAGAGCTGACCAGGTTAAACATTGGCTCCGCGGTTGTGGTAAAGGGTACCATTGTGGCAACACCCGATGCTAAGCAGCCTTTTGAAATGCAGGCGGAGGAAGCGTTTGTGGAAGGAGAGTCCACTTCCGATTATCCTTTGCAGAAGAAACGTCACAGCTTTGAATATCTGCGTACCATTCCCCATCTCCGTCCCAGAACCAACACCTTCCAGGCAGTGTTCCGTGTTCGTTCCCTGATTGCTTATGCAATCCACATGTTCTTCCAGGAGAGAGGCTTTGTCTATGTGCACACACCGCTCATTACCGGAAGCGACTGTGAGGGTGCCGGTGAAATGTTCCAGGTAACCACTATGGATCTGAACAACGTGCCCAAAACAGAGGACGGCTCCGTGGATTACAGCAAGGACTTCTTCGGCAAGCCCACCAACCTGACCGTAAGCGGACAGTTAAACGTAGAAACCTATGCGTTTGCATTCAAGAATGTATATACTTTCGGACCTACCTTCCGTGCGGAAAATTCCAACACCACCCGTCATGCGGCTGAGTTCTGGATGATTGAGCCGGAAATGGCATTTGCAGACCTGACAGATGACATGGTGCTGGCAGAGAGCATGTTAAAGTATGTAATCCGCTATGTACTGGAAAATGCACCTGCGGAAATGGCATTCTTCAACCAGTATGTAGATAAGGGACTGATTGAAAGACTGCAGCATGTGGTAAATTCCGATTTCGGTCATGTTACCTACACCGATGCCATCAAGATTTTGGAAAAACACAATGATGAATTTGAATATAAGGTATTCTGGGGCTGCGATTTACAGACCGAGCATGAAAGATACCTGACCGAAAAGGAATTCAAGCGCCCGGTATTCGTTACCGATTATCCGAAGGAGATCAAGGCATTCTACATGAAGTTAAACGATGACGGCAAGACCGTTGCCGCTATGGACTGCTTAGTACCCGGTATCGGCGAAATTATCGGCGGCAGCCAGAGAGAGGATAAGTTGGAGCTCTTAGAGCAGAGAATGGATGAACTGGGCCTGAAGAAGGAAGATTACGATTTCTATCTTGATCTCCGCAGATACGGTTCCGTACGTCATGCCGGCTTTGGTCTGGGCTTTGAAAGATGCGTTATGTATCTGACCGGAATGGGCAACATCCGCGACGTTATCCCGTTCCCCAGAACCGTAAACAACTGCGAACTGTAATTTCTAAAAGATAAAAAGATTGCCCTGCGGGTGGGAAGGAGACCAATGAAAAAGACAGCTAAAAGACTTATAAACTGTATATTGGTATGTGCCATACTTTTTGGTACGGTGCTTCCTGCGTATGCTACCTCCATCGGGGAAATCCGGGAGAACATCAAAAACCATCAGGGGCAGCTTTCCAATATCAACGACAACATTGCAGGACTTGAAGATGAGCAGGATCTGCTGGAAGAGGAAATCTCCGATCTGGATGCGGAGCTCTTAAACACAATGGCAGAAATCGGCGTCCTCGAGGAAAACATCGCCACCAAGGAAGCGGATATTGAGACTACGGAAGCTCTGTATGAAGAAGCAAAAGAAAAAGAAGAAACGCAGTATGCTGCCATGGTCAGCCAGATTCAGTTCATGTATGAAACCGGCGAGACGGATTACCTGAACACCATTTTTTCCGCATCTTCCTTCAGTGAAATTCTGAACAATGCCAGCTACATAGAGGCGGTTTATTCTTATGACAAAAAGCTTCTGGATGAGTACGAGGCTTCCCGTGTGGAAACCAAGGAAATCTGGGACCAGCTTGAGGTTGACAAGGCAGCGCTTTTGGTGGATAAACAGTCCATGGAAGACCAGAAGGCGCAGCTTGACGTTCTGCTTGCGGAAAAGAAAAAGCAGTCTGCGGACTTTGATACGCAGATTGCCAAAGCAAGGCAGGAAGCCAAGGCTCTGACGGCGAAGATCAAGCAGGAGCAGGCGGACTTAAAGAAACTGCAGGATGAGCAGAAAAGAAAGAATGCGGCAAACGGTACCTACACCGTTAGCACTAATGTGGCGGAGATTATCAACAATGCCAAGGGAAGTGACTTAGGAAAGCAGATAGCCCGGTACGGTTGCCAGTTTATTGGTAATCCTTACGTTGCGGGCGGCACCAGCCTTACGAAGGGTGCGGATTGTTCCGGCTTTACCTACCGTATTTACAGTGATTTTAATTATTCGCTTCCCCGCACATCCTATTCCCAGCGGAGCGCAGGTAAGGAAGTTTCCTATGAAAATGCCCAGCCGGGTGATTTGATCTGCTATGATGGACATGTGGCGCTCTATATCGGCGGCGGCTACATTGTGCACGCCAGCAGCGCAAGAACCGGCATTAAGGTAAGCAAGGCAACCTACAGAACCATTTTGTCGGTAAGAAGAATTTTGTAGGGAAAGGTTTTAGTATGAAATTCCATAAAAATGAAATAGCAAAAACGGTACTGGCCCTTTTGGTACCGGTTTTTGTGTTTTATCTGTTTGAATGGTTTACCCATAATCCGTTTAAGGATATGCGGACGGGTATCCAGATTTACAACATTATTTTCTTTGAGTTACTGATGGTATTGTTTTACACAGTAACCGGCAGACTGCGGATAGCCCTACTTTTGGAAACCGGCATCTTTTTTATATATGGTCTTGCCAATTATTTTGTATTGAAGTTCCGCTCACAGCCCATCCAGCCATGGGATTTTTATTCCATCGGCACGGCGTTAAGCGTGGCGGACAATTTTTCCTACACCCTGACAACCCGTGCGCTGGCAGCCATGATAGGATTTGCCCTGCTTGCAGTGGTGATTATTCTGTTCGGAAAGAATAAACTGAAAAAGGGATGGATATTCCGCAGTGTCAGTGCGTTAAGCGCGCTGGTGCTCCTAAGTGTGTATATCAATCTGCTTCACAATGAGGAATTCGTGGAGCAGGACATCAGGATGTACGACAAGCTGTTTACCCCGACGACCATGAGCTACAAGGACGGTACGGCGGTGGCATTTCTATTAGAGCTGCAGTACATTGATGTGGATGTGCCGGACGGCTACGATGCGGAGGAAGAAGCGGCGCTTCTTGCCGAAAAATCTGTAGGAGAGGTGACGGACAGACCCAATATCATCGTTATTATGGATGAAGCGTTTTCCGATCCGGCGGTGCTGGGCGAGGTAGATGCCAACATGGACTACATGCCGTTCGTACATTCCCTGCAGAACGGTGCGGAAAATGCCATTACCGGAAAACTGCATGTATCGGTCAAGGGCGGCAACACTGCCAATACGGAATTTGAATTTTTAACCGGCAATACCATGGCATTTCTCCCTCAGGGAAGTGTGGCATATCAGCAGTATATCCATGAGGAAACCCAGTCGCTGGCTTCTTATCTGAAGTCCCTCGGCTATACCACAAGAGCTGCGCACCCTTACAAGGCTTCCGGCTGGGACCGGGAAACGGTGTATCCGCTGCTGGGATTTGAACGGGCGGATTTTATAGACAGTTTCCCCGAGACGGGCAGGCTGCGCAGCTATGTCAGTGATGAAACGGCGTTTAATTTTATCAAGAGAGCCTACGAGAAAAAAGGAAGCGAACCTTTATTTTTCTTCGAGGTAACTATGCAGAATCATTCCGGCTACACGGATAAATTTGATAACTTTACACCGGATGTGGCACTTAAGGATGGCGGAACGGACGCCATCAACACCTATCTGTCCCTGATGAAGCAGACGGATACGGCGCTCGAAAGTCTGGTGCGGTATTTCTCCGAACAGGAAGAAAAGACCATCATTGTTTTCTTTGGCGATCACCAGCCCACGGACTCCGTGGTGGAGCCGGTGCTTCAGGCAAACGGCAAATCCGGTGCAACGTTGACGGATGAAGAACAGAAGGAACGGTATGTGGTGCCCTTTGTCATCTGGGCAAACTACGACATTGCGGAAGAACAGGATGTGGAAATCAGCGCCAATTATTTATCCGGCAAAGTGATGCAGACGGCGGGGCTTCCCCTGTCGCCCTATCAGCAGTATTTAGAGGAATTCCGGCAGGAAATTCCGGTTATCTCCGCGGAAGAAACCCGGTATACGGATGAGTCCGTTTCAGGGGAGGATACTTTACTTTCTTATCAGAAATTGCAGTATTATATGCTGTTTCAATAAACTTATAACAGGCAACAATACGGGGTATTGTTAGGCAAAAACAGGAGGGGCACAGGCGAATGAAGAAAAAAACAGGTCTGATTTTGGTCATTACCGGAGCGGTACTCTGCGTAACCGGAGTAGTACTTCTGATACTGGCATACGGTAAATGGAACCAGGCAAACAAGCTTTTGACGGCTGACGGCAGTGCAGAAACCAGGGTGACTGCGGAAGCGGAAATGCAGCCTGCAGAGGAAAACGGCGAGAGCTCACCGGCGGAAAATAACGCAGGCGACAACAAAGGCGGAACGGAGAACGATGGCAGGGACGAAAGCCTGACCGACCCGGAAAACGATAAGGATGCGGAGGCAAAAACAGCGGACTATGACCTGGCGGTACCTTCCGTATGCGGCGCTCTTTCCGTGGACGGTACCCAGCTTGTGGACGAAAACGGCAATCCGGTGCAGCTTAAGGGCATCAGCACCCACGGCATCGGCTGGTTCCCCACATACGTGGACCAGAATGCGTTCCGCCAGTTCCGGAACGAGTGGAATGTAAATGTCATGCGTCTTGCCATGTATACCCATGAAAACAGTGGTTACTGTACCGACGGCAATAAGGAAGATTTGAAAAATATCGTGAAGCGCGGCGTCCAGTATGCAACCGATAACGATATGTATGTGATTATCGACTGGCATGTGCTGAATGAGAACAGCCCGTTGGTCTATGAGGATGAAGCCAAGAAATTCTTTGAGGAAATGGCAAAAACCTATGCCGACCAGAACAATGTTCTCTATGAAATCTGCAATGAGCCCTGCGGCGGCACAAGCTGGAGTGATGTAAAGAAATATGCAGAGGACATTATTCCCATTATCCGCAAGTACGATGACGATGCCATCATTATTGTAGGTACTCCCAACTGGTCCCAGCGCGTGGACGAAGCGGCGGCGGATCCGATTACCGGCTATGACAACATCATGTATACCCTGCATTTTTATGCGGCAACGCACAAGGAGGATCTGCGTAACACCATGGTAAATGCCATTAAGGCGGGTCTGCCTATATTTATCAGTGAGTTCAGCATCTGCGATGCCAGCGGAAACGGCGGCGTGGATTATGACCAGGCACAGAAATGGATGGATGTGATTAACGAATACGGCATCAGCTATGTGGCATGGAATCTTTCCAATAAAAACGAAACCTCTGCGTTAATCAGCAGCTCCTGCAACAAGACTTCCGATTTTACGGAGGGTGATTTAAGCGAAACGGGAAAATGGCTTTATAAGACCCTGACCGGCAACAGCACCGTTGGAAATTCCAAGGATGCCGCAAAGAACAATCAGTCCGGCGGAAAGAACACCAGCCAGAATAACAGCAATAACGGACAGAGCAGTAACAGCGGACAGAGTTTCTCCTTTACGAGCAGCGGCTTAAACGGAACTGCAGCCTTAAAGAGCAGCTGGGAGGACGGCGGCAAGACCTGCTACCAGTTTGACGTGAAGTTAGAAAATCCCGGAAGCTCCGACACCAGCCAGTGGGCAATCGATATTCACTTCAGCGGTGATATCGCTTTTTCCAGCGGCTGGAGCGGAAAATATTCCGCAAACGGAAATACCCTGCATGTAACCAATGAAAGCTACAATGGCGTAATTCCCGCAGGCGGAAACATTTCAGACATCGGCTTTGTGATTACCGGACCGTCCGGTCTTACGGTAACGCCGTAAAGCCTTGCAGGCGGAAGCGTAATTCTCACAGAGCTGCTTCTGCGTGATGGGCGCTACAAAGCCCGGTGCATACAAAATCTGCTCGGCATAATGACACAGACAGGAAATATCACACCCTATGGACAGGAAGAGTTCGGAAAGTTCATGGGGTGTTTTACTTTTTAAATTCTCCCGGAAAACACGGCCTCCTTTTTTTAACAGGCGTTTATAGGCCAATAACGTGCCGTAGGGGACGGAAGTAACATGAAGACGGATACGGAATGCCCATTCCGTAAGAAGGGGCAGCAGGACCCGTAAAACGGTGGCAAGCACAGTCAGAACCACAAGGAAAAAGGCGATTACCGCCATTAAACCGTAGTCCATGCGAAGCCGGGATAAAAAGCGTAAAGGGCTGCCGTTTCCCGTAGAAGCTACCGTGGGTTCAAATACCATCCAGCCGATATTCTGGATAAATACCTCCGGAAAGGCATGGGAGTCACGGTTTTTAATGACATAACGGTTGCCGCCTTCTGCCTCGGGGGTGTATCCTTCCGCATAGCGGACGGTCAGTCCGGCGGCTCTGGCAAGCAGCACATAAGCGGAAGCAAAGTCCGAGCAGGTGCCGGTTTTTCCGGTAAACAGGAAATATTCCGGGGAATCATCCGGGGCATGATACTGCAAATCGTAAGTAAATCCGCCGGTCTGGAAAAAGCTTTCAATGGCGGCGGCTTTTTCGTAGTCATTGGAAAGCCCATCCGTCAGGGACAGCGCAAAATCCTTTAATTCCGAAGAAATTTCCAAAGTATTTTCCGTACACAGCTCCCGGTAATAGTCGGCTTCAATCTGCTGGTGCAGATAGGAGGAGGCAGTATTGTACCAGACATCTTCGTTTTCCTGCAGCACGTTGCGGAGGTCTGTCAGAAGCTTCAGGGCTTCTTCATTGTCAAAATCCACACCGCCTGCCAAAATCCAGCTGTTGTAATAGACGTAGTCGGTGTAGTAACTGTAGGAGTACTGGAAATTGAGCGGATGGGCTCCTTCTTTGGAGAAAAAGGCTCCCCCGGGAGTTACCCGGCAGGAGTCCTGCAGTTCTCCCACATCCAGACAGATGACGTTAGAAGGAACGAGAAAATAAGCGGCACCGAAATTCTCCGACTGGATTCTTGTTGTCTGCAGAAGGCTTAGAGGCAGCCGCAAGTCCTTGATTTTATTTAAATGATGAGCCTCCAGAAAGCCCGGCTCATATTCTTCTGCCGCCAGCAGGGCAGAATGGAGGGAAGGCAGATTTTTGTACTGCTCCACAGCCTCCCAGTTTTCCGGTGTCGAATATGTGGTGGAATAGGTTTCATCCGCATACCAGCGGTCTTTTGCAAAGTCATAATAATCAAAATTCTGACGTTTTAAGTAGGAAGCGGTACTGCCGTAAAGGGAGTACATTTTCCGGTTGGACTGGCTTAAAAAGCCGGAGGCATCCCCGGAAAATTCGCTTAAGTCAGAAAAACTGTCTTCAATATCGGAGGAGGTGTCGCCGCCCATGAACAGGTCTTCAAATTCATCGTAGTAAGGCGCTTCCTGCTGTTTGGGAATAGCGGACGCCACAAGGAAAATCATAAGCATGAACACGGCGCCGGAAGCAATCAGCGTGGCCTTTTTGGTGATTTTTCCCATATCGCGCAGGGAATTGCGATGCAGAATAAAGACAGCCACGTTGCAGAGGGCAATGAGTACCAGGCTTACGTTGTTGATTTCGGACATAACCTTTACATACAGTACACAGGGAATGAGGCTGATTAAGGTGAGAAAAAACATCCGGTACAATACCTTGGAAAAGTAGTAAACGGTCACGGAAAAGAAGAACGTAAAGAACAGAAACAGGGAAATCAGAAAAAATACGGCTCCTTCCGCATTGCTTCCCTTTGTCAGCATCCATTCCAGAAAGATCGCCTGATAGGCGCTCATGCCGTAACGGGAAAAGAACATAAAGAGCCTTACCACAATAAAAAACACAAATCCGAACAGGACAGAGCCGATAAATCTATGCTTTTCCACAAAGGCGCACAGAAAAAAATAAGCGGAACAGATAAGCAGTGTCCCGGGAATAAGGAACAGTGCGGCGGTTCCCGAAAAGGCATCATAGATGACAAACAGGGAAAAACACAGAGTAAGCACCAGAGCATAGGCGCCGCATTCAGTTTTGTGCTTGGAAAGAAAATCACGTATCATAGCAAAGCTCCTTTGCCGGTCAGGGCAGAATAAACGATGCAGCCGCGGAAGTCTGCATCGTCCGTTCTGCCGGGTGTGCAGATAAGCAGAGGCATATCGGATGTCAGATTATCAGGCAGAATCCGTCTTTCTGCGGAAAAAGAATAAGCCGCCAGTTCCTTTGTCAGCTCCGGAATATCTTCCTCTTTCCGGAGAGACATTTCCCGGAAATCACCGGTATCGGGAGAAAGGTACAGGTAGGAAACCGTGAGGCTGTTGTGAAGGAGTGCGCGGGCAATACCAAGGGAGGTTTCCATGGCGTTCTGGGCAAGAAGCGGCAGTGCCATATCCGGTTTTGCAATCGCATATAAATCCGGGGGCAGGTTCTGCAAATCTTCTTCCCCTGCCTGCAAGAGGGTGTCAAGTAAGATGCACACCCTGGAGGAAGCGGTTTCTTCGTCCAGACGCACGTAGAGTTTGTCCCTCTTGGCAGAAAGCTTCCAGTTAATTCGTTTTAAGGGGTCTCCCGGTACATATTCCCGGTGTTCAAAGCCCGGAAAGCCGCCAAACAGTGTGGAGCCGGCATCGATGGTTTCCTCACTGTCCCCGGTCTCTGTGGACTGCCGGTAGATTTCCAGAATATAGTCTTCGTCGGAAGATACCTCGGCAATGTCCGGGACTACATGGATTTCCTGTGTATCCGGTACGGGAGCGGTAAAAGAAAAGAGACCCAGATAATCCCAGATGCGGATTTCCTTAATACCGACAAAGGAGGCACCACAGACAGAGGCTGTAAAGTCAAAGAAAACGGTTTCGGTTGAACGGGGCAGCAGGGACAGGGTCAGAAGCGGTTCCCCACAGGTAAGATAGGGGGAGTCCGTAAAAGTTATGGTTATAAACGGAGAGGGCAGAAAGCCTTTACTTTGCAGGCTCACAGTGAGAATACCATGCTCTCCCTTGGCGGCAAGCGGTGTTTCCAGCCTGCACGCGGCGATAATCTGTTTGCGGAACAACAGGGTAAACAGCAGGGAAAGAATGGGAGCACAGATAAAAGTAAGCACCAGAAACCAGCCCACACGGCCACTGCAATACAGAGCAAATACAGCAGAGAGACCGATGGACAGAAGATAGCCCGGTATACCGCTCAGGCGGGAGTTTTTCTTTTCTTTCTTTTTTTCCTTCCAGGAGAAAAAGGATTTCAAGGGAAACATCTTATTCATAGGTAACCTTCTTTGCGTTACAGGGAATTTCCATTATTCGTATGGAATTTCAGCTATTCCGTAGGAACGGTAAGGGTGCGTAAAAGCTGGGCGAGCACTTCTTCGGGGGAGCCTAAGACGGATTTCCCTTTGGGCGAAATGATAATGCGGTGTGTCAGGACAAACGGTGCCAGAAATTTGATATCATCGGGCAGCACATAGTCCCTGCCGCATAAAACGGCGTAAGCTCTTGCCGTCCGGTGCAGGGCAAGGGAGCCTCTGGGGCTGACGCCCAGCCGGATGTATTCGGAGTCTCTGGTAGCTTCCGCAAGATTTACAATGTATTCTTCCAGACGGGGGCTGATATGGATGTGCTCCACCTTCTCTTTCAGCGCCACGATTTCTTCCAGGGAAATGACCGCGGACAGGTTGGCGGGAGCGGCATCCGCGCTTCTTCTGAGAATGGCAAGCTCCTCCTCCTTTTCCGGGTATCCCATGCTGATTTTCATAAGGAAACGGTCCATCTGCGCTTCCGGCAGGTGGTAGGTGCCGTAGGTTTCTACAGGGTTCTGGGTAGCAAGCACCATAAAAGGCTGGGGCAGCCGGTAGGTTTTTCCTTCCATGCTGACCTGTCCTTCTTCCATGATTTCCAACAAGGCGGACTGCGTTTTGGGAGAGGAACGGTTGATTTCGTCGGCTAACAGAAAATTACAGAAGACAGCGCCTTCCCGGAATTCGGTCTCTCTCGTTGCCGGGTTTATCATGGTAAAGCCGGTGATGTCCGACGGCATGACATCGGGGGTAAGCTGCAGACGGTTGAATTTCCCGTTGCAGGAACGTGCCACCGAGGCAACAAGCTGGGTTTTTCCCACACCGGGAACGTCCTCTATCAGAATGTGGCCGCCCGCCAGCATGGCTGTCAGCAGCAGGGCAATGGAGGTCCGTTTGCCGACAATCACCTTTTCCACATTGTCCATTACGGCGGACAGTTTTTCGTTTTCCATCAGGTTTTCTTCCATTCGGAGCATCCTTTCTAAAAGCGTACAGTATCAGTATGGACAGAATACAGAATTTGTTTCAATGTATTCACTCACTTTCTTTCCCGCCTTTTGTTGGTGATGATAAAAGAAATCAATTGTTTTATGTAAGTAGTAGTTATAACATAACCTATGAAAACCAATATGTCAATTTAGAAAGGAAACATTTATGTCAGTAGAAGCTGTTAAATCTTATTTCAGGGAAAAAGGAATGGAAGAGCGGGTGTTGGAATTTCCGGTGTCCAGCGCAACCGTGGCACTGGCAGCGGAAGCCCTGCACTGCGAGCCGGGCAGAATCGCCAAGACACTGTCCTTTATGGTGGAGGACAGACCGATTTTAATCGTAACGGCGGGCGACCGGAAAATCAGCAATTCCAAATATAAGGCAAAATTCGGAAAAAAAGCCAAAATGCTCACGGCAGAAGAGCTTACAGAATTCGTGGGACATGCTCCCGGAGGAGTATGCCCCTTTGCCATAAAAGACGGTGTAGAAGTTTATTTGGATGACTCGCTGAAGGAATACGAAACGGTATATCCGGCATGCGGCAGCAGTAACAGCGCCATTGAATTGAGCATATCCGAAATAGAGCAGTATTCCGACTGCCGCGAGTGGGTGGATGTCTGTGCTGATAAGATAATCTAATTCAGGTGATATTTCAGCCATTTACCCTGCCGGTAGCGGATAATACCTGCGAGGGCGGTAATCACCCAGGTAAGCCCGGTTGCAAACCATACGGCACGGATGCCGATGGGGAAAATTACAACGAAGAGCAGGGAGAAGCCGACACGTCCGGTGACCTCCACGGCACCGTTAATCATGGCATAAAAGGCATCGCCGGCGCCGTTCAACAGACCTCTGGTAATGTAAATCATACCGAGGGGGAAGAACATCAGGCTGGTGATGCGCAGACCCATGGCACCGATACGGATGACCTCCGGGTCGTTGACAAAGCACCTTATCATAAAGGAACCGGCTGCGTAGCAGGCAATCAGCATGGACAGACTGATTGCGGCAGCAATCCAGATACTCTTGTGAAAAGCTGTCTTTACACGGTCGGTTTTTCCGGCACCCATATTCTGTCCTGTAAAGGTGGAAACGGCGCTGCCGAGGGAATTAAACGGCTGCTGAACCAACTGTTCAATACGTGTCGTAGCGGTAAACGCACTGACGACCGCCTCTTCAAATCCATTTACCACTCTCTGCAGGATTACACAGGAAATGGAAATCAGAATACTCTGTGCCGCCAACGGCAGGCCAATCTGAAAGCATTTCGCAGAAATTTCACGGTCAAATCGCAAATGTTCTCTTTTTAACTTAAAATAAGGATTTTTCCAAAAGCCGTACAACAGGCTGCAAACAGCGGAAATACACTGGGAAAGCACGGTGGCAAGCGCTGCGCCCATTACGCCCATGTTTAATCCCACCACCAGTAAAAGGTCTAAGAAAACATTGATCAGGCAGGCAACAATCAGAAAAATCAAAGGTGTCCGGGAATCACCCAGGGCACGCATGGTCTGTGCCGCATAGTTATACAGGGAAACTGCCAGCGTACCCAGACACACGATTTCCAGATATGTCGTGGCACCGTCTATCTGACCGGCAGGCGTTTTTAATAAGGTTAAAATTGGCCTTGCTGACAGATAACCAATGATACTGAGCAGCACGCCGGAAACCATCTGGATATAAAAGGCATTGGCAAGCGTCTGCTTTACCTTGTCCCCCCTGCCGGAGCCGAAATACTGCGCAATCAGAATGCCGGCGCCCATGGACAGACCGTTGCAGAAGGAGAAAAACAAAAAGGTAATGGAGCCGGTGCAGCCGATGGAGCCGAGGGCGTTTGCTCCCTCATGCTGACCGACGATGATGCTGTCGGCCAGATTATATACCTGCTGGAACAGATTGCCTAAAAGCATGGGGAGCATGAAACGCAGAAGCAGGGGCGTTTCCCTGCCGTGCGTCATATCTTTTACGAGAGTTGCCATATTATGACCTCATTTCTAAAAGAGTTCGTTCGAATTTTCCCGGAGTATCAAAGCATAAGCAGGCGGCTTACAGTTCACTCCAGGGAATGTCTTTTTCCACTCTGTCAAAGCGGATGCTCAGCATTTTTAAGCCGCTCTGGGCAAAGAACAGGCGGATGGAGGTAAACGGAGAAAACATGGGGATTTCCTTTTCGTAGGAAACCGGTTTTCCGTCCGTGCCGTTCCAGGTAAAGGTGCCGCTTGCACTGCCCAGGGAGAACAGAGTTACCGGAATCTGCGCCAGTTCGCCCTGGGTGGAGCTGGCAGTCAGAGTTACCTTATAATAAGAAGGATTGTGTACCTTTAAGCCGAAGCTGTAGCTGGTGCCTCTGTCCGTGCAGATGTCTTCGAGAGGAAGGGTGAAATCATCATATACATCGTAGAAGATAACCGGTTCGTCGCTGGGGGTATCCTCCGCAGGTCTGTTTACAATGGTAATTTCATCCGGCTCGCCAAGCAGTCGGTTCATGGCAGGGGTGTGCAGCAGGAAGCGACAGATATTCTTGGCATTGCGCTGCAGCTCTGCACGGAGCAGAGTGCCGTTCTGTAAGCTCTCAAGGGTGTTGTCGTCGTTCTTTTCCCCATCTGCGCAAACCATGAAGATATCGTTCTGGGCCTTCGCCATGGCAGCGAAGTTGGTCTTGTTCTGGCTGGTGCCGCGCTCGTTGATGTCTGCCCACCAGTCGGTCATGGTAAAACCGGTAAAGCCCCATTCGTTTCGAAGAATAACGGTGTTTAAGTCAAAGTTTCCTGCTGTCCAGAGACCGTTTACGGGACCGTAGGTGGTCATGATGGAGTCGGCATTTCCTTCCTTTACGGCAATTTCAAAGCCCTTTAAGTAAATCTCACGAAGCGCACGCTCGGAAGCAATGTTGTCTACAAAGTGACGGCCGGTTTCCTGATTGTTTCCGCAGAAATGCTTGATGGTGCCGGTAACGCCTACGGAATGCAGTCCCTTTAATTCGGCAACCGCCATCTGACCGGTCAGCAGAGGGTCTTCGGAGAAGTATTCAAAGTTTCTGCCGTTTAAGGGGTGACGGTGAATGTTCATGCCGGGTCCCAAGAGGCAGTCAACTTTGTTGGTAATCATTTCCAGTCCCATGCAGACGAACAGCTCTTCCACCAGTTCTTTGTTGAAGGTAGCAGCAATCATGGTGCCGATGGGAAGGCTGAACGCCTTGGTGCCGCAGTCTAAACGCATGCCGGAAGGACCGTCGTCGCAGCAGCCGCAGGGAATACCGAACTCGGTCAGGCTCTTTGCCACGCCGCCGAAGGCAGCAGCCGTACCGGGAGTAACCTTGGGGCTGCCCATACCTTCGCCGCGGATAATGCAGGAAAGGTCTTCGTCGGATAACTGACCGATAAATTCATCCATGCTGTGGGTACCCTTTAATACATCCGCAAGCTTGATACCCAAATCGCCGGTGTAAGGAATTTCGGCGGGAAGAAGGGAAAGTCTTCTCTTAGGTTCGTCCACTTCATTCAGTGGAACATCCTCTGTGGTTATTTCGTAGGAACCGGCAGCCTTGTCATTGACAACCGGTTTGAAACGCTTGAAAGCTTTTACCGGTGCAAGCGCCTGGGTAAGCTGTTCTGTGACAACTGTGTCGGAAATAGAAACGCCAAGGGAAAGAGCCGCGTTTCTGACATTGTTTCCTACATAAAAATGATAGGTGCCGGCTTCCAGAACATAGGAGAAACGATGGCCGGTTACACCGGAGTCATCATAGGAAGCCAGAGATTTTACGGGAACGGTAACAGTAAGGAGCTGTTCCTCTCCGGGAGCTAACAGCTTTGTTTTTTCAAAACCGCAGAGAACCCTTGCGGCTTTGCCCAGTTTTCCCTGAGGAGCCTCACAGTAAAGCTGCACGGTTTCCTTACCTGCAACGGAACCGGTGTTTCTGACATTTATGTCAAAAGTTAAAACAGTGTCCTTGCTGACGGCAGCGCCGTTTCCTTCGGAGGTGCGGACAACAGAGATGTCAAACTCTGTGTAGGAAAGTCCGAATCCGAAGGGAAAGCGTACCTTTTCGCGGGCAAAGGTTTCAAAATAACGATAGCCTACATAAATGTCCTCGGAGTAAAAATTCTGTGTCTTTCCGCCAAAGTAGGGAGAGGAGGGATAGTCGGAAAGATGATAGGCAATGGTATCCGGAAGTTTACCGGAGGGAGCTACCTTGCCACAGAGAACATCAGCAGTACCTCTGCCGCCTACCATGCCGCCGGCCCATACATACATACAGGCATCGGGAGGGCAGGTATCTAAGAAACTCATATCAATAATATTGGAAACATTCAAAAGTAAAATCACCTTGGAGAAGGATTTGCGTACTTTCTTTAACATATCCCATTCCAGTTCGGTGAGGCGGAAAGAACCTTCTCCGTCGAAATTGTCCTGTTCCTCCCCGGCGGTACGTCCGATGATGACAATCGCAGTGGAGGTTTCTTTTGCAACATCGGCTACCAGTTTATCAGAAAGAGGCATTTCTTTCTGGGACCAGGGTTCTGCAGCCCAGCCTTCGCCCAATTCATAAGGATGTTCCCTTTCCCATTCCTTATAGGTATTTAAAAGCGTTTCGTTAATCTTCACGTTGTTTTCTGCAAGACCGTCAACAATGCTGATGACCCTGGAAACATTCACCATACCGCCTGAACCGGTACCACTTTTATAATAATGAAGCTGAATGCGGCCGAACACAGCAACTTCTTCATCCTTTGCAAGGGGAAGGGCATGGTTTTCATTGGTGAGCATGACGATACCTTCGGAAACGGTCCGGGAAGCGGTATCAAGATAAGTGTTCCAATCAAGTGTTTTTTTCATGGCAGTTATCCTTTCTTTGTTTGATAAAAATGTATGTTTTTCGTTCTTTTTTTCGTTATCTTATGACCTCATTGTATGAATTTGTAAAAAGAAAATATATCATATATATTACTTTTTTATCATATTTGTGCTACAATAAAGCAAGAAATCTGATAAGGGAGAAATCGTAACGCAGTAAGGATTTGCATAGAGGGATTACACGGAGAAGAGAGGAACAGGACGCGTATGTTAAGTGAGAAAAGAAAAGTAGCCATCCTTGAACAGTACGTGGAGCGCGAAGCCACCTCCACCGATTACAGCGGAGAAATGAGCTTTTATTCCTATGTAAAGCAGGGGCAGACAGCGGAAGTGAGGGAGCGATTAAGGAACGACTCTTTTGCCATGAACACCAAAAAGAAGCTGTCGGCGGATCCCATACAGAGCATCCGCTACCACTTTGTGGTAACGGCAGGCCTGCTTGCCCGTTTCTGCATTGAAGGCGGTATGGAGAGCAATCAGGCATACGAAATGTCCGACTATTATATCCTGAAGGCGGACAGGCTGAATAGCCTAAAGGAGCTGTGCGCCCTCCACAAAGTGATGTGCTTAGACTATGCGGAACAGATGGAAACCATCCGCAAGAAAAAAATTTTTTCCAAGCCGGTGGTTAAAAGCATCGATTACATTTATTCGCATCTCCACTGCCGGATAACGGTGGCGGAAGTGGCAGCATACGTGGGACTCAACGAAAACTATTTTTCCAGACTGTTCTCCGGCGAGGTAGGCATTTCGGTCAGCCGTTACATTTTGCAGAGAAAGCTGGAAGTGGCGCAGAACATGCTGAAATATTCCGATTACAGCTGCTCCCAGATTTCCGAACTCCTCTGCTTTGCCTCCCAGAGCCATTTCATTGAAAAATTCCGCAAGGAATACGGCATGACGCCCCTGCACTACCGGAACCGGTACCACAGCGATATGGGGCTGAAGGAGGAGTAAACATATTCCGGTCATATCCCCTCGGAAACATACATACAATGTAAAAAAGTATTCTGAGGGGATTACCTTTGAAAGATTATATCGAAGAACGTGCGATGGGCATTGCAACGTACATCATCGAAAACAATGCCACCGTGCGTCAGACCGCCAAGGCATTCGGAGTCAGCAAGAGTACGGTACATAAGGACGTGACAGACCGCCTGATGCAGATTAATCCGACACTTGCAAAGGAGGCAAGATGCGTTCTGGACGTAAATAAATCGGAGAGGCATATCAGGGGCGGCATGGCAACCAAAGAAAAGTATGCGCACCAGCACCGGAACGGACTGTAAATGCGTGGCGGAAAATAAAGAAAACCATATAACGTGCCGATACATATCCCAAAGGATAAAAACTGTTGATGCGGCAGGGAAGCCGCGTGCGGAAATCAGGGAGGATGTATCGGCATGTTTACAATGGCGGGAACAATAAAAAGAAGTGTGCGCATGGCAGCACTGGATCAGAAATGGCAGCAGAAAAAGAACAGTTTCGGGCAGGATAAGAAGAAACTGACGGAAATGACAGCGGAAGAACGGCAGCTTCAGGATTTCAGAGAACAGGCAGAGCAGATGCGGAAAAGTCAGAAGCATGCCAATATCGATGCCAAGCTGGCAGCGGGGGAAGAACTTACCCCGGAAGAAATTGAGTATTTACGGCAGAATAATCCACAGGCACTAAAAGATTATGAGGACACCCAGAGGGAGCGGGAAAACTATAAAAGGGCGCTCCGCAACTGCAGAACGAAAGAAGAAGTAGAGCGGTTAAAGTACACTAAGATGGGCCAGTTTATGGCGGAAGCCAAGAAAATATCCAGTAACGCCTGCATTCCCAAGGGGAAAAAGGTTGCACTGTTAAAGAGAATTCTGCAGCAGGCAACCGCTGTAGAGGACGAACATAAGGAATTTTTGAAGACAAGCCGCTACGCAAGTCTTCCTACGGAAGAGGAAGCAAGAGAGGCGGAAAAAGCCGAAAAAGAACAGCGGGAAGCGGAAACCACAGGAGCTGACGAAACGGAAGATGTGGGAGATGCAGAAGACGCAGAGGATGTAAAGGACTCTGATGCTGAGGGCACAAAGGACACCGGAGCAGAAAGCGCAGACCATACAAAGAAAACACCGTTACCAAATACCCCGGAGTTTCCCCAGGACACCCGCCGTAAAAAGAAACCGCAGCCTGCCGGCAGTTTGCCTGAGGGCTCTGCAGCCATCCACAGTATTTTAACCAGTGTAGTGGCATCGGCGGATGGCATCCCCGGTGAAATAAATGTGAAAATATAACTTTACAATCGAAAAAAATGTGTATATAATCAAGTCAAATTTTAGCAAAGGCGCTATGTAGCAATACATGGCGCTTTTTTCTATGGAGAAAGGCAGGTTTTTCATATGGAAGAACAGCAGAAAAAAAGCACGGCGGAAGTGCTGGTGGAATGCTTGAAGGAAGAAGGCGTTGACACCATATTCGGTATTCCCGGAGAAGAAACACTGGATTTGATGTTTGCCATAAAAAAAGCGGCATTCATTTTATAGATACGAGGCATGAACAGGGTGCGGCATTTATGGCGGATGTATACGGCAGGCTGACCGGTAAAGCAGGTGTCTGCCTGTCCACACTGGGACCGGGAGCCACCAACCTGGTAACCGGCGTGGCAGATGCGTTCCTGGACGGTTCCCCACTGGTAGCGATTACCGGTCAGGTAGGAACCGACCAGATGCAGTTGACGAGCCACCAGTATCTGGATTTAACCACCATGTTTGCGCCCATTACCAAACGAACCAAGCAGATTATCCGGCCGGATACCGTGGCAGAAATTACCCGACTGGCGTTTAAGTATGCGGAAAATGAGAAGCCGGGCGCCACGCATATTGATTTACCGAAAAACATTGCCAAGATGCCGGCGGATGTAGCTCCCTTAAAGAAACAGGAAAAACTGGTAGAGTATGCTTCCAGAAAAGCAGTTGTGGCAGCAAGTGAACTGATTAAACAGGCAAAAGTGCCGGTGATACTTGCCGGTAACGGTGCGGTCCGGCAGCATGCGTCCAAGGCATTGACGGAGTTTGTGAACAGGCTGCACATTCCGGTGGTAAATACCATGATGGCAAAAGGCATTGTGTCCATGGACAACCCATACAGTCTGTGGACCCTGGGAATACCTCAGAAGGATTATGTCAATAAAATATTTGAGGTGGCGGACCTGGTTATCGGTGTGGGCTATGACATGGTGGAATGTGCGCCGTCCAAGTGGAACGTCCGTCCCGGCACCAAAATCATACATATTGCCTGTGAGCCTGCCGATGTCAATAAACGTTATCAGCCGGATGTGGAGCTGGTGGGCGATATTTCCAACAGTCTGCAGAAAATTTTAAATATTACGGAAAGAGAAGAAGAACCGGTATTTGCCCTGCTATTAAAGGAACAGATGGTAAAAGAGCAGGGAGAAATGGCGGCGGATGACTCCTATCCCATGAAACCGGCAAGAATATTAGCGGATGTACGGAAAATCATGGGAAAAGAGGACATTGTGCTTTCCGATGTGGGCGCTCACAAAATGTGGATTGCCAGACATTACCACTGCTACGAACCCAATACCTGTTTAATCAGCAACGGGTTTGCCAGCATGGGTTTCTCCGTGCCGGGCGCCATCAGTGCCAAAATGCTTTACCCGGAGCGAAGGGTACTGGCAATCTGCGGAGACGGCGGATTTATGATGAATAACCAGGAACTGGAAACGGCAGTGCGTGAAAAAGTGCCCTTTGTTACCCTGATTTGGGAGGACGAGGCTTACGGTCTTATTAAATGGAAGGAACAGGAGCAGTTCGGCGACAGCTGTTATGTGGATTTTACCAATCCTGATTTCAAAATGATGGCGGAATCCATGCATTGCAAGGGCTATGAAGTACATTCGGCACAAGAACTGATACCGACGCTGGAAGAAGCATTTGCCCAGAAGGTGCCTGCGGTTGTCGTTGTGAAAGTGGATTACAGCGAAAACATGAAACTCAGCGCCCACTTAAAAGAGATTATGCTTTGACAACCGGACGGATAGTCTTTATAATGGGAAACAGATATTTAGGAGACTATTACGAAAGGCATGGTAGGATAATGGATAGAGAAATGGTTGTGGTTCTCGATTTCGGCGGTCAGTATAACCAGCTGATAGCCCGCAGAGTCAGAGAATGCAATGTATATTGTGAAGTGCATCCGTACAACCTTCCTTTGGACAAGCTGAAAGAAATGCATCCCAAGGGAATTATTTTCACAGGAGGTCCCAACAGCGTATACGGCGAAGAGTCCCCACTTTGTGATATGGAAGTGTTCAAACTGGGTGTGCCCGTGCTTGGTATCTGCTACGGTTCCCAGCTTATGGCTCACATGCTGGGCGGCAAGGTGGCAACCGCACCTGTCAGCGAATACGGCAAAACTGAGGTTACGGTGAACAACAAGACCAAGTTGTTTGAAGGCGTATCCGAAAAAACAATCTGCTGGATGAGCCATACAGATTATATTGAAAAGGCACCGGCTGATTTTACCATTACGGCACATACACCGGTATGTCCCGTTGCGGCAATGGAAAATGTGGAGAAAAATCTGTATGCGGTACAGTTCCACCCCGAAGTAATGCATACACAGGAAGGTATGAAGATGCTTCACAACTTCGTTATGAACATCTGCGGATGTACCGGAAGCTGGAAGATGGATTCCTTCGTGGAAACAAGCATTCAGGCAATCCGTGAAAAAGTCGGAAACGGCAAAGTACTTTGCGCCCTGTCCGGCGGCGTTGACTCTTCCGTAGCAGCCGTAATGCTGGCAAAGGCAGTCGGCAAGCAGCTTACCTGTGTATTTGTAGACCACGGTCTGCTTCGTAAAAACGAAGGAGATGAAGTAGAAGCGGTATTCGGACCCGACGGTCCCTACGACTTAAACTTTATCCGTGTCAATGCACAGGAGCGTTTTTACAGCAAACTGGCGGGTGTTACCGAACCGGAACGCAAGCGTAAAATCATTGGTGAAGAATTCATCCGTGTATTTGAGGAAGAAGCCAAGAAAATCGGAGCCGTGGATTTCCTGGTACAGGGAACCATTTATCCCGATGTAATTGAAAGCGGTCTCGGCAAATCAGCCGTTATCAAGAGCCACCACAACGTAGGCGGTCTTCCCGACTATGTAGATTTCAAAGAGATTATTGAGCCGTTGCGGCTTTTGTTTAAGGATGAAGTCCGTAAGGCAGGCCGTGAACTCGGCATTCCCGAATACCTGGTAAACCGTCAGCCGTTCCCCGGCCCCGGTCTTGGTATCCGTATCATTGGCGAAGTTACTGCGGAGAAGGTTAAAATCGTTCAGGATGCTGACTACATCTACCGCGAAGAAATCGCCAAAGCCGGCATTGCACCGGAACTTGGCCAGTACTTTGCAGCTCTGACCAACATGAGAAGCGTCGGCTGCATGGGTGACGAGCGTACCTACGATTACGCCGTGGCACTCCGTGCCGTAACCACCTCCGACTTCATGACCGCAGAAGCTGCCCAGCTTCCCTGGGACCTCCTCGGCAAAGTCACCAACCGAATCGTAAACGAAGTGAAGGGTGTCAACCGCGTAGTCTACGACTGCACCAGCAAGCCACCCGGAACGATTGAGTTTGAGTAGTAAACAGAGCTTCATAAATGGCGAAAACAAGCCATTTATGGGGCTTTTTCTTTTATCGTGATACCTATATGATACCTGTTTTGATAGTACCACAGATATTAATGAGTACTAAACAGAAGTGTCATAGGTATTATCTATTATCACATTTCTTTTTATTTTCAAAAATTATCCCAATTATATGAAGCACCAAAAACTGGTGCAAATTAGTGAAAATACACCAGTGGTGTCACTTCCGTAATTTGTGGGTTGGTTATAGAATTTATCTCACAGAAAGTTTTTAACACACAATGTGCCAGTATTGCCACAATGTTACCTGATGACTCCGACAGTGTTTGTAGAGATATCTTTATAGGTTTAAGTATGGATTAATTGTACTTAAAGATAAAAAAGTCCGTCAGAGAATATGTTTTGACGAAAAAAGTCCATGAGAGAATATTTAGCAAATTCATGTTTTGAATTAGAATGAGTGATGTAATCAAGAGACAGGGATGCTGCTATATTTGTAAAAAACCGCTATTGTACCCTTATCTGAGAAAAAGGGTCGGGTTTGTCCCTTTTAAAATTTAAGACAAGAAAATACAATAGTTGCAACGAGTTATATAGAAGTTGTAGCTGCCAATACAAGTGCTTGATACATACCGGTAATTGCCGGGGAGAGGAGGTGAATGCACCATGGAGAAGTTATATTACACAGCAAAAGAGGTTGCTGAGATGCTTGATGTATCGGTATCTCATGCATACAAAGTAATAAGAGAAGCTAACAGGGAGTTATCTTCTAAAGGCTTCTATGTCAGAGCCGGCAGAGTAAGCCGCAAGTATCTTGACAGTAAAGTATATGACTTATGTGATAAGACAGCATAATGGAAAGGAGTAGTGTATGGCAGCATACAAGGATGAGGCGAGGGGGACATGGTATGTCTCCTTCCACTACAACGATTGGACAGGTAAAAACAAAAGAAAGCTAAAGCGTGGCTTTCGGACGAGAAAGGAGGCATTGGAATACGAGCAGAAGTTTCTGCTGCAGCAGGCAATAAATCTGGATATGAGGTTTGAAGATTTCTACAAGCTGTATGAGGAAGATTTAAAGCCTAAGCTGAAGCTTAACACGTGGCGTACAAAGGATGTCATTTTTCAGAAGAAGCTGATTCCATATTTCAAGGACAAGAAGATGAATGAAATCAGTCCTGCGGATATTATCAAATGGCAGAATGAGATGATCAAGAAGAGACAGGCAGACGGTAAGCCATATAAGCCGACTTATCTGAAAACAATGCAGTCAGAGCTGTCAGCCATATTTAATCATGCGGTACGCTTTTACAATCTGAGAGAAAATCCTGTAAAAAAGGCTGGAACGATTGGTAAAGGTAAAGCTGATGAGATGGATTTCTGGACAAAAGAAGAATATCTCAAGTTCATAGAATGTGTTAAAGACAAGCCAATATCTTATTATGCGTTCCAGATTCTTTACTGGTGCGGAATAAGGGAAGGTGAACTGCTTGCTCTGACACCGGCAGATATTGATTTTAAGAATAAGAAACTTCATATTACAAAGTCTTATCAGTATATCAATGGTGAGGATATCATCACAGATCCTAAGACGGAAAAGAGCAGAAGGGATGTTGTAATTCCTGATTTTCTGGTAGAAGAGTTAAGACAGTTTATCGGAATGTTGTATGGATATGGCAGAGATGACAGAATATTTCAGATTACGAAGTCATACCTGCACCACGAGATGAGCAGAGGAGCTAAAGCGGCAGGAGTAAAGAGAATAAGAATTCATGATCTTAGGCATTCGCACATTTCTTTACTTATTCGCCTGGGTTTTTCAGCGGTAGCCATTGGAAATAGGGTTGGGCATGAGAGCCAGACAATCACATTTCATTATGCACATATGTTTCCGACAGAGCAGATTGAGATGGCTGATAAGCTTAATGAAGAATTTGTGCCGGGTACAGGGAATGGAGGTGATGTCAGTGAGTGGAGTTCATAAGAATCCGACAATCAGTTTTCGCATATCAGACTATGAAAGGCGTGAAATTGAAGCAAGAATCAAGGCAAGTGGAATGATGAAGAAAACATTTTTTACAAGATGCTGTATCTATGGTCGAATCTGTGTTGTAGGTAAGAAAGAAACTGTATATATGCTTGTGCAGACGCTTGAGAAGATGCAGGCAGATATTCACAAAATGTATGATGAAATCATAGAAACAGGACAGATAAAAGAAAAAGAATCACCGGTTGATGGTGAAGCTTATACAGATATTGAAGAATTGCAGCATGACTATCTTGCTATGATAAAAACAGTTGTGGATATGCTGGATGGAGCAAAATACCTCTGGCAGAAATAGTGGCTTTCCTGACGGCAATCGGGAAAGCCACGGCAGATAACAAAAGCGGGCTTCTGTTACCAAAACACCAATTAAAGTATAACAGCAGCCCACTTTTGAGACAATGATTATTTACGAAAGTGAGGCAGACAGTGGAAACAAATACAGAATTAAAAATGATACACCTCTCTGAGGTTGAATCACAGCAGATTAAATGGCTGTGGTATCCATTTATCCCTTATGGAAAGCTGTCAATAGTGCAGGGAGACCCAGGTGATGGAAAATCTACGCTGATACTTAATATTGCGGCAAAGTTATCAAGGGGAGAATGTATAGACGAAAATATGAATATTACTGAGCCTGTAAATGTAATATATCAGACGGCAGAAGACGGACTTGCAGATACAGTCAAGCCGAGGTTGGAAGCTGCAAATGCAGACTGCAGCAGAATATCAATCATAGATGAGTCTGATAAGAGTGTCAGTATGACGGATGACAGGATAGAGGAAGCCATAAAAAGAGAAAATGCGAAGTTGTGCATTTTTGATCCGATACAGGCTTATCTTGGCGGTGATACTGATATGAACCGGGCAAATGAAGCCAGAGAAATGACGAAGAAGCTTGGAAGTATTGCTGAAAGAACAGGCTGTGCCATTGTTCTTATCGGTCATATGAATAAAGGCTCAGGAGCAAAGGCTGCTTACCGGGGAATGGGTTCCATTGATTTCTTCGCTGTGGCAAGGAGTGTAATGCTTGTCGGCAGAATAGAAGGGCAGAGTAATCTCAGGGCAATGATACAGATAAAGAATAATCTTGCAGCATTTGGTCATCCAAAGGCATTTGAATTGGCAGAGGACGGATTTCATTGGTTAGGTGATTATGAAATTACTGCTGATGAAGTACTGGGCGGTATGGTGCCAAAAGCAAGCAAGCTTGAGATGGCAAAGCAATTTTTAAGAGAACGGGCAGAAAGAACACAGAAAATTTTAAGTACAGAGATTATAGAACTTGCAGCACAGGAAGGAATATCGAAAAGAACACTTGAGACAGCCAAGAAGGAACTCAATATAAAGGCTGAGCGTTGCAATAATAACTGGTACTGGAATTTGAGAGCATAAAAATTAACATCGCAACATTGCAAAGTGTCAGGTTTTGCAATCTTAATGATTGCAAGGTTGCAAAATATATAGACCTTGCGATGTTGCGGTCTTGAAAAGAAAGGACAATTACTATGACATTATTTGAAGAACTAGGTGTTGAGTATAAAGAAGTGGATGGCATTTTATATCCTCTTTTATCTGTTGATGAAGCAGAATACAATCTTGCGGATATTGGAAAATATGGTCTGATGTGGCTTAGGTATATGGAAGAAAATGAACCTTCTGAGTATCGTCATATGGCAAGAATGGGACAGTTGAAAAAGCAGGCAGAAGCAATAAATGAAGAAGCTTATGAGCGATTGGACAATATTGAAGCGGCGTGGTTGAAAAAGCATATGACAGGTAAAAAGAAAACATTTATGGAGCAGCTGCATTTGCGGAATCAGGCAAGAGCGATGGCAGAGGAAATCGTGATAAATGAGATCGTGTATATGTGCAGATGAGGTTTAAAATGCTGATGCCAAAACCCTCGGAGAGCCCCCGCAGTTTTGTCAGTATGACGAAACTGCTAGGGGGTTATCATCTATGGCAGAGCCAAGATGATAACCGCACTTCTCCGATAGAAATTACGAATAAGAAAGGATAAAATGCCTATGGGAAATGTATCATACTCTGCTCATATAAGCAATGGCAAGAGTGCGATAACAAGTAAAAAAGCACTTGCAGGAGTTGCAAAGCATAACCTGCGTAAATATAAATCCGCAGATTACAGTTCAGATAATGTCAGGCTGATTTATGGAACAACGGATTTGTTTCAGGATGTTAAGCGGGTATATCACAGAGAATTTGATGATGTGGTAAAGGAATATAACAGCAGGCAGAAAAGAGAAGACAGAAAGATAAAGGACTACTTTGAACATGTTGCAGATCTTAATCAGGATATGGCGGTAGAGATTATTTTTCAATGCGGGGACAAGAAATATTGGGACGAGCATTGGAAAAACAAAAATTATATGTCTGAGGTATTTGATTATATTCTTGAATGCCTGCAAAATCTACTGCCGGAGTTCAAGATTGCAAATGCGGTCATACACTTTGATGAAGCCAGCCCGCATATGCATGTGGTAGGCGTTCCAGTATGGGAAGGAGCAAAGCGTGGCTTATCTAAGAAAGTATCAAAAAGAAATGTATTTACACCACAAACATTATCTGTGATTCTTCAAGATAAATTGAGAGCGGAGGCAAGTTATGGATTTGAATGTTATTTCAAGGAACAGCTGGCAGAGAAGAAAAAAGGTCGCAACCATGACTTGTCTGTGACAGAATATAAGGTAGCACAGGAGAGTAGGAAGCTTGCTGATATAAAGCAGCAGAACAATGAGGAGCAGGAGAAAAATACTAAACTGAGAAGCAATAACGCAAGCATATCATATCAGATTGCCACACAGGAACAACGTCATAGCAGAAATCTGGATGTTATAGCTGCTGATGAAGACAGGCTGGAGACAGTCAGAAGTAGTATTAATGCAGCAGAAACGGAATATGCAAAATATGCGGATATGATTACGGATAAAAAGAATGATCTGGAACTTCTTTCTTCTAAAGAAAGTGAACTGATTGAAAGAACAAAAATTGCAGAGAACGTATATGATATGTTCCGACAGGCTGGAACTGATGATGTTAGGGAGAAGCTTATTGATGTAATGTATGAGAACCAGAAGCTTAGAGAGGAAAATACGACATTAAAGGAACTGCTGGAAAAGGCGTATGAGTTTATGAAGCAGTTTGTAATTGATGGGGTTAATCTGTTGGAGAGGTTCTTGGAGAGTGTGGTGAAGGTGGTTGGAAAGATAAGATAATCTTTGATATAATATGATATAAATTAAGAGAACTCATAATTAATTAAGAAAAGAGCTTGATAGAAAAAGAAAAGTGTGATAATATTATTATGAAATGAGAAAATATGTTCGAGGAAGAAACGAAAATGAAAATAAGCTATAAGAAATTATGGAAGTTATTAATTGATCGAGATATGATGAAAAAAGATTTAGCAAAGGAGGCCGGGATAAGCACAGCCTCAATTGCTAAATTAGGAAGAAATGAAAATGTGAATACAGATATTTTGCTTCGCATTTGTGTTGCTTTAAAATGTGAAATAAGTGATATATTAGAAATTGTTGTTGATGAATAAAGGAGAATGGTCATGAAAACACCTCATTTAGTACAATATCAGGGAAGTAAGAGAATTATAGCCCCAGAAATAGTTAAATTTTTTCCAACAACATTTGATAGACTCATTGAGCCATTCGCAGGTACATGTGCCATTACAATTTTATCCGCTGCACAAGGACTATGCGATGAATTTTGGATTAATGATATTAATCAACCTCTTGTAAATCTTATGGAAGAATGTATAAACAATCCTTTAAAATTAATTGATGAATATGAAAATATATGGAATGGACAATTTGCTGAAGGAGAAAATAATATAGATTATTTCTATAAAATCAGAGAAGAATTTAATAAAGGTAAAAAAGATTCAGCTAGGATGCTTTTTTTATTAGCAAGGGTAGTAAAGGGTGCGGTGAGATATAATTCAAATGGAGAATTAAATCAGTCATGTGATAAAAGACGCTATGGAACAAAACCGAATGTTATTGCCAATAATGCATTAGCAATATCTGGATTGTTAAAAGATAAGGCATCATTTTCGAATTTAGATTATAAAGATGTATTATCTAGAGCACAAAAAGGAGATTTGGTTTATATGGATCCTCCTTATCAGGGAACTTCAAAAAGAGACAATACTAGAGATAATAGATATATTCAGGGCGTAGAATTTGATGAGTTTGTAGAACAGCTAAGAGAATTGAATGATAGAGATATAGATTATATAGTTAGTTATGATGGTAAAACAGGTGATAAATTTATTGGAAAAACTTTACCTAAATCATTAGAATTAACACATGTTTATATAAATGCTGGGTTATCAACACAGGCAACACTTAATGGCAAAAATGAAATTACATATGAGTCATTATACGCTAGCAAAAATTTAATAAAAAGGCAAGAAAAATATGAACAAATGAAATTGTGTTTTGCATAAGGAGAAAAAATATGGATTTACCACAGGATTTTATAAGTGTTTTAAATGCAGTAACAAATAAGAGGGCAAGGTTTGTAATAGATACGATTCTGGAAAAGGGATATTGTAGTACAGAGGATTTAAAAAATGGTGGATATGAACATGCTCCAAGAGCTGCACGAGATGTAAGAGAATTGGGTATTCCATTGGAAACTTACAAAATAAAAGATTCTACAGGGAAAAGTATTGCAGCTTATAGATTTGGTGATTGGGAAGAAGCAAAGAAAAAAAATCAGTTATCTAAAACATCCGGAAGAACGCAGCTTACAGAAAAATTAAAAAATGCATTATTGGAATATTATGGTGCTAAGTGTAATTTATATGGTGAAGAATATCCTGCAAGGTTACTTCAACCAGATCATCGCATTCCATATGAAATAGGTGGAGATCCAGAGAATATGATGGATTTAGATCGATTTATGTTGTTATCGCCTTCAGCAAATAGAGATAAATCTTGGGCATGTGAGCATTGTGAGAACTGGATTAAGAAAGATATAAGTATGTGTAAGAAGTGTTATTATGCATATCCGGAAAATTACAGTCATATTGCTGGAAAATTAGAGAAAAGAGTTAATGTGATTTTTAATGATAAAGATATGCATTTGTATAACGAATTGCTTAGTCAAGCTAGTGCAAATGGTATTACATGCGAAGAAGAAACAAAAAGAATGATTGCATATTATCAGAAGATGTTAAAAGTGCGAGGTGATAAAAAATAAAATGCAAGAAAAATATTGGAATTATATGGTTCAAATAAAAGCGTGGACTTTTTATTTGGATATATATGCAGAGGATTCGTATAAATGGGATAGAAGAATTAATATATATGGAGCAATTGCGTCATCATCGAGCATAGCGGCATGGACAATATGGCGAAATTGGTCATTTATATGGGCAGCAATTATAGCAATATCGCAAGTGCTTACTGCAATAAAACAATATTTGCCATTTGGAAGAAGGTTAAAATATCTTCAACCATTTATTGAAGATATGAAGTTGCTTTATTTAAAAATGGAGTATGATTGGTATAAGGTTGCAGCAGGTGAATTATCAGAAACTGAAATTAATGGATTGTTATATTCATATAAAAAGGAATATTCAGGCATTGAAAGTAAATATTTAAAAGAAGAAATCTTAGTTGAAAATGTTAAATATAAAAATAAAGCTGACATAAAAACAGAAGAATATTTTAAAAATAATTTTTAGGAGGTAGATAGAATGGCAGATAAAACAAATCAGTCACCAGAAACACAAAAGAGAGGATTTTCATTACCAACAACATCTGTAAAACCACCAATGCCACCAGTTAAGGAACCTAAAAAAGAAAATGATAAGAAGTAAAGGAAGAATAAATGAGAAAAGCATTATGTGTAGGAATTGATAGCTATCAAAATATAGATGATTTGCATGGATGTGTGAATGATGCTAATGCGGTCAAAGCAGCTCTAGAGCGTAATGGTGATGGAACATTAAACTTTGATGTAAAGATTATGTGTTCAACAAGTGAAAATTCATATATTAATAGGGGAGAATTACGTGATGCGGTGGAGGAATTATTTAAGAGCGATTCGGAAATAGCGGTTTTTTATTTTTCAGGACATGGATCTATTGATAGTCTTGGAGGGTATTTATGTACTAGTGAGGTCAATAGACCAGATGATGGACTTTCGTTAAATGACATTATGGGGTTTGTTGCAACTTCGAGGGCTCACAATAAGGTAGTAATTCTTGATAGTTGCTTTAGTGGAGATATTGCTAATAAGACCGAAATGCCAAATTTTTCAGTCATACATAATGGAACGACATTATTGGCTGCCTGTGGAAAGACAGAGTATTCTACGGAGAAAGATGGTCATGGAGTATATACATCATTATTAGTTGAGGCGTTATATGGAGGTGCAATGAATTTGTTGGGAGAAGTCTCTCCGGGAAGTATTTATTCGTATATAGATAGATCCTTGGGAGGATGGGAACCACGACCAGTATTTAAAGCAAATATCAATGGTTTTGTATCATTAAGAAAGAATACACCTCCGATTTCAATATTTGAATTGCAGAAGATAACAAAAATATTTAAATCAAAATATGATGAGTATCATCTTGATCCTACATATGAACCGGATAAACATGAGGCAGATATAAAAGAGGTAAATAAGGATCATGAGGCGATTTTTTCAACATTGCAGAAGTATGTAAAATTAAATTTAGTTGTACCTGTTGGAGAGGAACATATGTATTATGCTGCAATACATCATAAGGCATGTAAGCTGACTACACAGGGACAGCATTATTGGAACCTTGTAAAGAAAAACACTATATAAATAAAGGAGATTATTATGAGAATTAATGTATTTATACCACACAGATGGAATTATAATGATTATGAGGAGATAAGTGCTTTATTAGATAGAACCAAATATAATGTGAGAGATTATTCGGTACCAAGTACATCACCATTTGATAGCATTGATAGTAGGTACAATGTTGATCCACAAATAAAAAGGCAGATACGATATGCTAGTGTAATTGTATGCTCCAATCGACCTGCAAATAGTAATGGTATGTCAATTGAGGAAATTAAATTTGCTATTGAAATAGGAAAACCAGTTGTTGCGGTAAAGATAACAAATAGCACAGCCTCGGATTTGATAAGTTTGAATGTTCCTGTTATTTCAAATAGGAAAGACTCATTAGAAAATTGGATAAGTCAAAATGTATAATATTGTGTTAAGTATGATCCGCATTGCAGATAATATTAAAAACAATAATATAAAGCTTTCGTATATTAAGAGGAGATAATATGGGAAATAGTTATCTAGATGTATTAGAACGAATAGCAAATGCACTGGAGCAACAGAATGGGATACCAATATGGGAAATATTAATTAATATAATTCCTTGGATAGGGGTTATTATACCAATAGTTGTATTGTTTATAGAGCGTGGGGAAACTAAACGACCATATGTTGAAGTGTCATTTGAACTTGTGCGGAGCACAATGGCATGCTTAGTAATAAGAAATGTAGGTAGGGTTCCAGCAGAGTTAAAGTCTATGACTTTTAATGATTGTTTTATACAACAGTTATCCCCTGAGAAGGCAGAAATATTAAAGAATAAAAATAAAATGAATGTCACAATATTTCCGAATAGATATTGGGTACTCTCTTTAGATAAAAATGTATTTGATGTTATTAAGTTTGAAAATACAAAATTAGAGGTAACATATACTTATTCAAAAATTGGAAAAAGGAAAGAGTATAGTGATTATACAGAAATAGATTTTAAAGAGTATAAATCTTTTTTAGTATATTTATCAGAAATAGATGAATTAAAAAATATGGCAGAAAAAAAGCTTAATGATATTACAACCTTATGTGATAATATAAATAAGCAAATGAAGGCATAAAGCATATAAATCCATTTATTTTTTGAATTAATATGTGATACCTATATGATACCTAAATTTTTGAAAATATAAAATAATTGTGATAAAAGGTGTAATAATTGCCATTAAAAGCTCTAGAAATCAAGCCTTCACAGGGATAATAAGTTTCTCTGCGGGGAGTTTGAATAATTTTCAAAAGCTCGCAAAGCCTATAAAATGGGCATTTGCGAGCTTGTTTTTTGCCTTGTGGTACTATTTTGGTGCTATAAGTCTTTATTTGTGAACAATTGAATAGTATGGAATAGTATCAAAAGAAATAGTTTTATTTGTTGCTTTAATAATATCTGTTCCTCGATTAATAATTATTTCTGATAGTTGATTTAGGAATGAAACGATAGAGTTATCATCTTTTGTATCAGGTGAAAATAATGACAAACTATAGTCAGTGTCAACATATTGATGATAAAAATGGTCGTTTATAAAATTTTTCCAGTTCTCTTCACAATTTGAATTATATGATTGCCATAAAAGAGGTGCCCATTTACTTAATGTTGAATTATTTGAAGCATGGGATTTATATATTTCATTTTGTTCGGAGTACGGTTTTTCAAACCATTGCTGTTTTAAGTATGATAATTTAGTAGTCCATAAATCGTAGCCATTACCACCGGGGTTTGCACCTGTAGGAGAAAGGTTTCCTATAGTATAAACAAGGTCAAGATACTTCAAAAAAGCATCCCAAACTTCTGTGTTATGACCAAATTTTTTGGATAATTCAGTTGATATCTCATAATCAGATATTTTGCAAAAGTCATTGTATAATGGAAGGATGTTGGAGGGGCGATTTGTATTAGTAAGTTTGTTACTTGTCAATCTTTTAAAAATATTCCACCAACCATTCATTAAATCAGCGTTTATTGTTAGTTTAGGATTTGAACTATTATTTTGAAGTAAGTAACCACCATTTTGACGCGGCACATGAGACCATGTTGAATAGTGAGGATACAATTTAAATATTTCAACTGATAATCTTGAATATTCAATATCGGGACCGCTGATTGTATTTTCAAACCAAAGTGTACGTTCAAAACGATTTAGTCTATTCCAGTGTTTAATATCGTTTTCGGTGAGATAGGATAATCGTACATCAAATTTATTTATTGCAATTTTATTCATTAAAACTCCTTACGCATGCGGCCATGTGATTTTCCACTCAAAGTATTCGTTTGGAGAAATCTCTCCATTAATTAATTTCGTTTTCATTTCACACCAGTCTGACAAAAAGTCATTTACCAATCCATATTCAAAAGTTAATGCAATAGGTGCACCTGCGCAGTCATAATCATCTTCGTTATAAGTTGGTTTTGCTGTTTCAGAAGGCTTTGAAGGTGTCATTGCAGTTAAGTGAATCAGATTACCTGGTGCAGTGTACTCAGGAAATCTTGTCCCTTTTCCTCGTGCAGGAAGAGAAGAGGCGCTTTCCTCGAGCCAGAAGAGTGTTTCGATAATATCTTCCGCAGCACCTAAACTGTAGTCAGAGATTGCTTTGTAATTACAGTGCAATGCGTCGGCAAGCTTTTGAATCATATCATCACCGGGAATGCGGGCACCGGTTTCGTATTGAGAGATGCGCACAGACATATTTTTTCCCTCAAAACCGAGAGCACCACCTAGGTCATCCATTGTCATTTTGCGGAATACCCGTATTTTCTTTATTCTTTCACCTATTGTCATAGTGTAGTTCCCTCCATTTAGATGTGTTATGGACTTTTAAGGAGAGTATAACACGAAAAAAATGAAAAGGGAAGTTTTCTATACAAAAACATTAGAAAAACTTCTTGACAATTCAATACGACATGGTATAGAATAATCACAATCCATTTATCTATACAATACAGTATTGAAAAAAGAATGAGCGATATCGGAATACTAACAGACATTTGCCAAGACCTTTCAAGAAGCGAGCGAATGAAGACACTCCCCTAAGTGGACTGAATACCTCGAGCAGGAGCGGGCGGTATTATCTGAAATAATCTTTCGGGTAATGAGGCTGGTTGGAACACCAGCAGAGCCGATATGAGAACGCCAACATTTTTGAATGTTATGGAATGTAGAAGGTTGAACGGAAAAACATACTTACAATTCCTACAGACAAATACATAATACAGAATTTATGCAGCAGTTATTGTGACTGTATCATAAATCTCTGTATTTAAACACAGGAAGAAGGGAGGCTCAGTGCATGAACGAGAAGTTTTTAAAAGTAGATGATGTGATGCAGATACTTGGGATTTCAAAATCGGCAGCTTATAACATTATGCGACAGTTGAATAATGAACTGAAAAAAAGGCTATGTAGTGATTCGTGGCAAGATTAGTCGTAAGTATTTTGAAGAGCGATTTTATGGGATGACAGAAGCTGTGTAACAACAAAGAGTATTAGTACACAAAGCCGGTGGGACTTAAGATGTCCTATCGGCACTAGGAAAAGGAGATGATGAGTATGCCGGCATACAAAAATAGTAACACTGGTACCTGGTTCGTCAAATTCTATTGCAAGGACTGGACTGGGGAAAATAAGCAAATAAAGAAAAGAGGATTTGCAACAAAGAGGGAAGCGTTGGATTATGAGCGTAATTATAAGATTCGTCAGGAAAATAATTTGGATATGACATTCGGAGAGTTCTGGAAGTTATATACAGAAGATGTGAAAAATCGTGTTGAGCTCAATACCTGGCTTACGAAGGAACACATTGTGGAGACAAAAATCTTGCCGTACTTCAAAAATCTGAAGATGAATGAGATTACAGCAGGAGATGTGAGAAAGTGGCAGAACGAGATGGTAGGATTTCGATATGAAAATGGTGAGAGTTATTCTCAGACTTACAGAAAAACCATGCATAATACGCTGAGTGCAATTTTTAACCATGCCTGCAGATTTTATAATCTGAAATCAAACCCGGCGAGACAGGCGGGAAACATGGGAAAAGAGGAAAATAAGGAAATGCTTTTCTGGACTACCGAGGAGTACAAAAAGTTTTCTGATGCAATCGTGGATAAGCCTATATCATTTTATGCATTTGAAATGTTGTATTGGACTGGAATGAGATTAGGTGAGTTGCTAGCTCTTACAACGGAGGATTTTCATTTTGAGAAGAATACAGTTCGTATCAATAAATCGTATCAGAGGTTGCAGGGACAGGATTTTATTACAACACCCAAGACTCCAAAAAGCAATCGAACGATAAAACTTTCTAAGTTTTTGTCGGAGGAGATGCTGGATTATTTTGCAATGCTTTATGATCAGGAACCTACAGAAAGAATCTTTCAGGTGACAAAAAGTTTTCTCCACCACGAGATGGAGAGAGGTTCAAAGCTTGCAGGAGTAAAGAAGATAAGAATTCATGATCTGCGCCATAGTCACATTTCACATTTGATCAATCTTGGATTTTCAGCTGTGGCAATCGCTGACAGAGTTGGTCATGAGAGTATAGATATAACGTATCGTTACTCGCATTTGTTCCCGTCAAAGCAGGTGGCTATGGCAGATAAATTGGATGAGGTTAATGCAAGCTATGAAGATGGTGTGCAAGATGAAGTTGTGGAAGATGTTGCGGTAAATGAGGTTATTGAAGAAAAAGTGACGTCGGAAGAATCAATCGAGAACGATAATAAGATTCTTAATATACAAAAGTATCTTGCGGGATAAAAACAAGGGGATGTGGTGGCATCCCCTAGGTAGGAGATGAATCAAATGAGCGAAAAGAGATTAGATGCAAAAAACAGATGGAGAAATGTAGTGGTAGCATTTCGCATGTCACCGGAGGAAGCACAGGAACTCAATGTGAAAGTTGCGTTAAGTGGTCTTTCCAAGCAGGATTATATTATACAGTGCTTATTAAAGCATGAAGTGAGAGTGGTTGCGGGAAAGAAGGTTGCAAGAAAAATGGAAATGTATCTTGAAGCGATGCTGGAAGAATTGCAGTTTTTGCAGGATGAAAATATGAGCGACATTGATTTTGATGAGATGCTCATGCCATTGAAGCATATTTTAACAATTTTAAAAGAAATGGATTGCAACGGTGTACAAAGGGAACATAATAAAAAACTTAATAATGGACTGCCAATCTTACACAAAGTACCGCCCAAACGAGACTACGGGCGGTATTTTTGTATCATGGCGGAGAAAGGAGGAACTTCCCACGGGGGCTTGACTGAAAAGTTGAGCCCCTTTTTTCATGCCAAAAAACAGGAGGTAAATGCTTATGGCAGATGATAAAACCACAAAAACGCCGGAACAGCCGGTAACGGATAGCGGGCCGGGCAAGGAAACGCCTCCCGCTCCCCCAAAAGAGCCGGAGAAGGTTTCCGTTTCCCCGGAGCCGGAAAAAAAGACGGAACCGGAGGTAAAGAACCCACAGGTTTCTGTCTATAACTTCGCTGAAATTATGAAGGAAAAGAAAGCCGAGGAACGGGCGGCAGCTCCCGGCGTGGAAAAGCCTGACCCGGCAAAAGTGGAGAAACCGGAAAAGCAGCCGGAGACTCCGAAAAAAGCAGAGGAAAAACCCAAAGAGCCGGAACAGCCGAAGCGCCGGGGCCGTCCCCCGAAAGCAGATAAGGACAAGGCCGCAGCCCCGAAGTCCAAAGCCCCCGCACAGAAACCGGAAAAGACGGTCAAAAAGGAGCCGGAGAAAAAAACGGCTCCAACGGTGCAGACCGCTCCCACTCCGAAGAAACCTGAAAAGCCGCAGGATGCACCACGCCGGGGCAAGGAGCAGATCGTCTATATCAAGCTGAATGAACTCCACGCCTTCAAGAACCATCCCTTTGAGGTTCGGGATGATGAAGAAATGCGGGCTATGGTGTCCAGCGTCAAGGACAAGGGCGTGACCCAGCCCGCTATCGTCCGTCCCCGTGAGGATGGCGGCTATGAGATCGTGTCCGGCCACCGCCGCCAGAAAGCCAGTGAGCTTGCCGGATATGCGGATATGCCCTGTATCGTCCGAAACCTGACAGACGATGAAGCCATCACCCAGATGGTCGAGGACAATCTGAACCAGCGTGAAGAAATCCTCCCCAGTGAGCGGGCCAAAGCCTTGAAAATGCAGCTTGAAGCCATCAAGCACCAGGGCTCCCGCACTTCGGGCCAGATTGACCCGAAGGACGCAGGTAAACGCTCCAACGAGATCGTGGCCGAGCGCAATAAGATGGCGGTCAAGCAGGTGCAGCGGTATATCCGTCTCAATGAGCTGGTTCCCGACCTGATGAAGTTGATGGATGAAAAAAAGCTGGGCTTTACTACGGCGGTGGAGCTTTCCTATGTCAGCAAAAAGAACCAGAACTATATCGCCGTTGCCATTGACAGCCAGCAGTCCTCTCCTTCGCAGGCGCAGGCAAAGCGTATGCGTGAGTTGGACGAAAAGAAGCTGCTCAACGGGGATGTGATCGACGGCATTATGATGGAGGACAAAAAGGAGGTAGACAAAGTGATTTTGACAGGTGCGGAACTGAGCAAGTATTTCGGCAAGGAAACTACGCCGAGGGAAATGAAGGACCAGATTATCAAGCTGCTGGACGACTGGAAGGGCCAGCAGAAGGAACACGAAAAGCCGGAGAAGAAAAACGAACAGGAAAAGTAAGCCGAAACTTCGGGTCAACGTGGCCCGAGGATTGCGGGGCTCTGCCCCGCGCCCCGAAGCTCTGGAGATATAAATTATTCCCCGTCGCCAGTTATTCCGTAGCATAGCCGGGAAAATCAGTCAAGGGCAGCGCCGCCGCAGGCGGTGCCAGAGGCACCCTTGACGGATTTCTCCCGGTTATGCTTTTTCCCGATCAAGCGACGGGGATATAAATTCTCCAGAGCCGTTCCCCTTCCCGGGGGAAGGGGCGGAGGGGTTGGGCGATACCTTGCTTTTCCCTAAACCAAAACAGAAATGGAGGTTCAACCAATGAAACGACCTTTAGCATACCTGACCGCCGCATGGAGCGGCGAGCCGGATGTTGATATGGAGCTGGCGGCCCACTACTGCCGCCTTGCTTATGAGGCGGGCTTTTCCCCGATCTGCCCGCTCTTGTATCTGCCGCTGTTTTTGAATGACAGCGTTCCCGAGGAACATAAGGCCGGGATCGATATGCGCCGGGATATGCTGCGGCGCTCCCACACCCTGATCGTCTGCGGCAGCGCTGTGGACGAGGATGTGAAAAACGATATTGCGGTTGCCGGACGGCTGGGCATTGCGGCGACAACGCTGGAAGGGGTGCTTGCCGTGAAGGGACACGGCACCCCGGGCCATGCCGGACATTAAGCTGGGGAGCCTTTTCGACGGGATTGGCGTGTTCCCTCTGGCTGCTTCCCGGTGCGGTATCCGTCCGGTCTGGGCCAGCGAGATTGAAAAAGCGCCCATCTCCATAACCAAAAGGCACTTTCCCGACATGGTGCATTTGGGGGATATTACGAAGGTGGACGGCGGGAAAATCCCGCCGGTCCATGTGATAACCTTCGGCTCTCCCTGTCAGAACCTTTCTCTGATCGGCAACCGCTCCGGCCTTGCCGGGGCAAAATCAAGCCTGTTCTATCAGGCGTTTCGTATCATACAGGAAATGAGGGATGCTACTGATAACCTATATCCAGCTATCGCTGTTTGGGAAAACGTCATGGGAGCGTTTTCTACAAATGACCGGATGGACTTTAGAGCCGTCCTATCCGCCTTCTCGGACACCGAAGTTCCAATGCCTCCTTCGGGAAGATGGGGAAACGCCGGAATGGTGCGAGGGGGAACGCCTGATGTGTGCTGGCGGCTCATGGACGCCCAGTATTGGGCAGGCTCCCGAAGGCTGGCACGAAGGCAGCGGATTTTCGTCGTGGCGGATTTTGGAGGCAGACGTGCCGCAGACATACTATTTAAGCCCCGTCCAATGCTCCCACTTCCTCCGCCTTGCGGAGAGGGCGGGCGGGCCGCCGCCGAAGGAGATCGAACAGCTTCTTTTGAAACAGGGCGGCAGATACCAGTCATCCACCCCTTTCAGTGCTTCCGTATGCGGGGAGCGGCAAAAAGGCAGGAAGAAACGGCCTTCCGAAACAGCTTCGGATTACCAACTGACCCTTTTCCCACTCTTTTAGCCAGTGATGTAACGCCCTTTGCCTTCTGGTATGAGGGCGACCCGGAGGGCGGCTGTATCCGTTTTCTGACGGAAACAGAAAGCGAACGGCTGATGGGGCTGCCAGAGGGCTGGACAAAGTACGGGGCGGACGGCGTGGAGATCCGGCCTCTGCAACGCTACAAGGCGCTGGGAAATGCGATTGCCCTCCCTTGCGCCGATTACATTATGGCCGGGATTTATGAGGTGCTGGCTGACCGGGCCGGAAAGGAGGAATGAGCCCATGTTTGAAGCCTATATAACCAATACAGCCCTATACCCCTTAATGGGGATTGAGGTAGGGACAACGGTACATTTCCCCATGACGACACAGGAGTTGCAGGCCGCCCTTGCCAAAATCGGGATAGACGGGAAACGGTACAGCGAAGTGTTCTTTACCAGCTTTGACAGTGATGTGCTGGGGCTCTACGATCATCTCTACGAATGTGAGAACATCGACGAGCTGAACGAGCTGGGCCACGCCCTGCTGGAAGTACGGGATAAGGGCGGACTGGAAACCTTTGAAGCCGCTCTTGTCTTGGGAAACCACACACGGAGCGTGAAGGATTTGATAAACCTGACGCAGAACCTTGACCTTTACCGCTTTTACCCGGATATTTCCGATGATGAAGGGCTGGGCCGTCTTTACGCCGACGAGCTTGGGACTATCGACATACCGGAGCACATTCAGAACTACTTCGATTATGAGGCATACGGGCGGGATGTGCGTATCAACGAGGGCGGCGTATTCGCTCCCGGTGGGTATGTGTCGGCAGTCCCGGAGGGCTTCAAGGAGTATTACCACGGGCCGCAGGACATTCCGCCGGAACACCGGATATTTGCCTATCCTGAAAAGGCCGAGCCTGTCCACTCCATTCTCGCTGCACTCAAACGGTTTCAAGAAGCCCCGCCCGCTCCGAAAAAGGACAAGGCGGGGCCTTCCCATGAAGAACGGTAAGACTTCGGGCCAGCATGGCCCGAAGCATGAAGGAGGTGCATACCATCAACTATTACCCTATCAATGAAGGAGCCGCCCGCCGGGCAAAGGAAATGAACAGCTTTTCCGACTACAAGGAAGGGAGCGCAACGGCGGAATACCGGGCAATGGTGGACAAGGCCGCCGCCATAGCGGAACAGCAGAAATCCCGGGTGGACCCCATGTACCATGAGAAGATCGACCATCTGTTAGACACCTACGCCCGCAAGCTGGCCGAAAACATGAACCAGGGCTTTGCCATTGACGCAAGGGTTCCCTCTGTGATGATCGCCGGACCTGCCAATTTCCCGGTGGGAAAGAAGGAAAAACAGAACCGGGCCCGGGACAGCAACATGGAGGAATGGCGGTATATTCAAGGGCTGCTGGATAAGATACGCAGTACCGGCATGGGCGGGATCAGCGCCGATGACCCGGCAGCGATTGAAAAGCTCCAGAAGAAGCTGGACGGGCTGGAACGCTCCCAGCTCATTATGAAGGAGGTCAACGCCTATTACCGCAAGCATGGCAAGCTGGACGGCTGTGCGCTGCTGTCGCCGGATCAGATCGAAAAGCTGAAAGCAAGCATGGCGTCAAGCTGGCGGAGCGATCCGAGGCCCTTTGAAAGCTACCAGCTTACCAACAACAATGCGGAAATCCGCCGGGTAAGGGCCCGTATCGAACAGCTTTCCAAACAGGCACAGCAGGAATTTTCCGGCTGGGAGTTCGATGGGGGCCGTGTGGAAATGAACCGGGAGGACAACCGCTTGCAGGTGTTCTTTGACGGAAAGCCTGACGCGGACACCCGGGCCGAGCTGAAAAGCAACGGTTTCCGCTGGGCTCCCAGCGTGGGCGCATGGCAGAGGCAGCTCACGGACAACGCCATCCGGGCGGCTGACCGTCTGGAATGTATCAAGCCGCTGTCCGGCGAAAAGCCCTCCCAGCTTCAAAAGAAGCCCTCTATCTTGCAGACCATGCGGGAACAGGGCGAAAAAGTCCAGACGGAGCCGGAAAAGAAAGCTCCGTCCGGCAGAGATGCCGAGCGGTAAGCCTCGGGCCACATTGGCCCGAGGTTTTCTGTTCCCCGAGATTGTACGGGGGCCTCCCGGATAGCGGGAACCCCGACGGAAAGACTAACTATTAAAAGTCAAGCCCCAAAACAAAATTTTCGAGAGAAATTTTAAGGTGGTGAAAATTGGTATAGCAAACAAGAGCATCCGTTGTCGGATACTCGCTCCGTATAAAATCGCACGCTTAATAATCAGCTAAGAAGGCTTTCCCAGAACGCTGCATAGCAAAAATAAGCCTTACCAGCTTTTTAGCAGCATGAGAGATGGCAACATTGTAATGCTTTCCCTCAGAACGCTTCTTTTCAAGATAGGCCGAGAATGTAGGACACCAAAGGCAAACATATTTGGCGGCATTGAAAAGAGCATATCGCAAATATCTGGAGCCACGCTTTTCCATGTGAGCATAACAGTTTTGCAGTTGCCCTGACTGATATGTAGATGGAGAGAGTCCAGCATAAGCCAGCAGCTTGTCTGCGCTTGCAAAGTTGGAAAAATCTCCAACTTCAGCAAGAATCATTGCACCCATATGTCGGCCAATACCGGGGATTGTAAAGATGGGAGAATCCATCTGAGATGTAATCTTGTCAATTGCGGATTCTACCTCAGAAATTTCTTTGTCCAGCTCGCGGATGAGAGCAATCGTGTGTTTCAACTCCATAGACTTAGCAGGCATTTTCGAGCCAATGGAGACCCCTGCGGCTACTTGGATTTCCGCGGTTTTAGACTTGGTATAACGACCTTTAGAGGCGGTGCAAAGAGTCTCAGCGAGTTCTTCAGTATTAGCGTTTGCGATATAGCTTGCACCCGGATAGTTGCTCAGCAGTGCGTATACAACAGCGATGTGCAGGCTTGAGACCAGCTTTTCGAGCTCCGGAAACAGAATATTCACTAACCGCGCAACGGAGCTTTTCAGCTTGGCGCGCTCTTTTACCTTATCAAATCTGTATCTGGTTAGTGACTTTAGCTCTTCATTGTGGTATGCTGTATTTGAGTAGGACTTGAGGTCCACATCAGACATGAGCATCATTGCAATGGTACGCGCGTCTATCCGATCTGTTTTGGTTCTTCGCAGGCTGAGACTTTTCCGGTAGAGGTTCGTGTGCAGAGGGTTAATGACATAGGTTGCCAGGCCGCTGTCTAAAAGAAACCCCAGCAGATTGTAGCTGTAATGTCCTGTGGCTTCAAGCCCTACTTTTATTTTGCTTTCACCTTGGGAACAGCTTTGGATTCTTGAAAGAAGCGTCTCAAAACCGATGCGGTTATTGGCAATGGTAAATACATCTGCCAAGACCGTTCCTTCCGAGTTGAGGATAAAGCAATCGTGCTTGTCCTTTGCAACATCGATACCAACAAAAATCATTTCTTTTTACCTCCGGCGTTTTATTTTACAGTGCTGCTTAGAGCCACACCTCTTTGCTATGTAACCTCGTTCTATATAAACCGTCTGGCGGTATCTAACTGATTAACACTAAAAACAAAGAGCCGTGGTTGGAGCCTTTCCGAAACCGTCTTGCGGTAGGAGGTTTAAACCAATCCACAGCACCTTGTCTATTGTAGCATTTTGTCCTTGGAGAGGGACTCTAATAACTACTACTTTATAATACGAGGAGGTTTTATGCAGGAAGAAGTAAACCAAAAAACGGTTGCCCTTTCGATCAGGACAACGAAGCTCACGGGAAAAGTGCTGGCTGCCGCTCTTGGGAAGGTAGCGCGGGCGCTGCAAAAGCACCACCGGAAGGCGCTGACCCCGCAGGGACGCCAGAGTGTAAAAAAGCTGATGAACCACTATGGCGGCAAAAGCGCCATGCCCTATGTGGGAGCCCCAAAGGATTTTGACCGGATCGCAAAGGAGTTCCATGTGGACTACGCTTTCCATAAAGTGAGCCCCGGTCATTACCTGCTGTTTTTCAAAGCCAATCAGGCGGACGCTATCACGGCGGCCTTCCAGAAGTACAGCGCAAAGGTGCTGAACAAAGAGCAGGACAAGGCTTCCATCCTCGGCCAGCTTCGGAAATTCACGGAGCAGATCAGGACGCAGGCAAAGGAAAAGCAGCGGACCAGAGAGGCGGTGAAGGACGGACGTTGAGTGACAAGATTAGAAAATATGTGCTCCCAAACCTGCCGTACCTCTTTGTGTTCTGGTTCTTCTCCAAAATCGGGACGGCCTACCGGATCGCCCCCGGCACAGACTTCGGGACAAAGCTCATGGGGATGCTCGATACCTTCCCCAAAGCCTTTGAAACCTACTGGCCGGGGCTGGGAGGTATTGACCTGCTGGTGGGCCTTGCCGGTGCGGCTGGGGTGTATCTGCTGATACAGTCAAAGATCAGGCAGGCGAAAAAATTCCGGCGGGATGCGGAGTACGGCACCGCCCGCTTTGGAACAAAGGAGGATATAAAGCCGTTTGTTGACCCTAAATTTCAGAACAATGTCATTCTGACCGGGACGGAGTTCCTTACCATGAACACCCGTCCGAAGATACCCGCCAATGCCCGGAACCTAAACGCCTGTGTCATCGGCTCGTCCGGTTCGGGCAAGACAAGGTTCTGGCTGACCCCGCAGCTTCTTCAAGCTCATTCCTCGTATGTGGTGGTAGACCCGAAGGGCGGCACCCTCGATCAGTGCGGGCGGTTTCTGCAACGGGAGAAATACAGGGTGCGGGTGTTCAACAGTATCGACTTTTCAAAATCCATGCACTACAATCCGCTGGCCTATATCAAGACAGAAAGCGATGTTTTGAAATTTGTTACCGCCCTGATTGCCAACACCAAAGGCGACGGCAAGGAGGGCGACGAGTTCTGGACAAAAGCAGAAACCCTCTTGTACTGCGCCCTTGTGTCCTACATCGTCTTTGAGGGGCCGGAGGAAGAACGCAACATGAATACGCTGGTGGAAATGATAAACAGCATGGAAGTCCGGGAGGATGACGAAACCTTCAAAAATGCGGTGGACTATATGTTTGACGGGCTGGAACGCCGCAGCCCCCAGCACTTCGCCGTGAGGCAGTATAAGAAATACAAGCTCGCCAGCGGTGTTGTATGCTCTAAAAGACTTCTTAATCAAGCGGTTGGGAAGTCTCTTAGAACACACAACCTAAAACCGAAGAAAGGAGCGCAAGTTATGAGAAAAAACGAGAAAATCACAG
>ERZ779851.98-NODE-98-length-83696-cov-4.602348_pt1 | contig 83696 bp, 75 predicted proteins | sample MGYA00511094_ERZ779851 | MGnify/ENA primary metagenome ERZ779851 (study PRJEB29588, sample SAMEA2155512) | human gut metagenome | biome: human gut; feature: human-associated habitat; material: faeces | place: Denmark | collected 2008/2010 ...
ATCCGTGTCGCTGGAAATATGCAGTTGTGGAAGAGAAACGACCGGGTGAGTATCTTCCGGTTTATGAAAATGAAAGAGGCACCTATATTTTTAATTCCAAGGATCTTTGCATGATCGAACATATCCCGGATCTGCTTGATGCGGGGATTGACAGCTTTAAGATCGAAGGCAGAATGAAAGGACCGGGATACGTCGCTGCCGCTACTTTGGCATACCGGAAGGCGATCGACGGCGAAAAAGTGACCGATGAGGAGCTTGAACGCTTAAGGAAGGCGTTTTCGCGCGGTGGAAGCTTCACAAAGGGATGCTATGGGTCCGTTCGCGGAAAAGATATGATGAACATTTCCTCGTCGAACGATGATGTCTTAAAGTCGGCCGACGCCACGTTTTTAAAAGAGCTTTCACACCTTTGGGAGGACGGAAAGGAAATCAAAAAGATTCCCGTTACCGGCAAGCTTATTATCGGAGAAGAAACAAAATTCACGCTTTCGGACGGCGTTGTGACAGTCAGCGTCTGTGTGAAAACGCCTTTGGAGGAGCACGGAAAAAAGACGGACGGGGAATTTGCAAAAGCACAGCTTTCAAAGCTCGGACAAAGTCCGTTTTATATGACGGATTTTTCCTATGAATGCGGGGCGGAGGCGTATTTTAAGGCGTCTGACCTCAACGCATTAAGAAGAGAGGCCGTTTCAAAGCTTGAAGACGCTAAAAGCGGAAAAAGGGCCTATTTGGGAGAATTCGATTTTGCGCTGTCTCCCAGAAAGACTAAAGAGAAATTTTATATTTCGGCAAGTGTTGAGACAGCCGAACAGGCAAAGGCCCTTATCGCCGCCGGCGCGAGGGTGTATATTCCTTACGAACTCGAGCATATCGACGGCGCTTATGCCGCGCTTATACCGGCTGTTTATTCGGAAAAAGCGGATCTGTCGGGCTATGACACTGTCGTTGCCGGAAGCATCGGCGCGGCGGAATATGCCAAAGAGCAGGGGAAAAAGGTCATCGCCGACTACAGCATGAACATATTTAACTCGGTTTCTGCGTCGTGTTTTGGTAAATCGGTGCTGTCGGTCGAGCTGTCGGGTCGCGAGATTGCAAAGATTTCGGAAAACTGTGATTGTGAGGCTGTGGTCTATGGCTATATACCCGTGATGACGAGCGCAAACTGCATTATCAAAACGGCAGGAAAATGCAAGGGTGAATGCAAAAACTGTAATAGAGAGATCGTTTTAAGCGACAGAAAAAATATGAACTTCACAGTTCGCTCGGACGGCAAAAAGAACACGATATATAACAGTGTTCCGCTCTTTTTAGCAGACAGGATGGACGAGGTCAGAAAAACAAACGTCACCGGCGCGAGGCTGATATTCACAAGTGAAACACCGGCCGAATGCGTGAATATTTACCGTATGTATTCACAGCTTGCCCCGGTTAAAAAGCCGGAAGCATATACGAGAGGACATTTTTATAACGGTGTTTAAAAAAAGCTTGGAAAAATGAGCGAATTGTGATATAATAAATCTGTACGGAATAAAAATCTGAAAGGGTCAGTTATAATGTTTAGTGTGAAAATCAAAAAATTATCCGAAACAGCGGTTCTTCCGGAGTATCAGACCAAGGGCGCGGCAGGAATGGATCTTTGCGCGTGCCTTTCGGAAAGCGTTATTTTGGCGCCCTCCGAAAGAAAGCTGATACCGACGGGATTTGCAATGGCGCTTCCCGAGGGCTATGCTGCGTTTATCTATGCAAGAAGCGGGCTTGCCTCCAAAAAGGGGATCACGCTTCCAAACTGCGTCGGAGTCATCGATTCGGACTACAGAGGCGAGGTCAAGGTCGCGCTTGTCAACATTTCGGACGAGGCATTTGAGATAAATAACGGCGACAGGATCGCCCAGATGGTTATAAGCGAGGTAAAAACGGCAATACTTGAAGTGACGGACGAGCTTGACGACACAGAAAGAGCCGGCGGCGGGTTCGGCTCAACCGGAGTGTGAGATCATGGAATATATATTGGCTTCAATGTCGCCGAGGAGAAAAGAGCTTCTTACCGAGATGGGGCTTACCTTCACGGTCTGCCCGGCGGATATTGACGAAAACATCGGGATCACCGACCCCGAAATGCTCGTAAAACAGCTTGCGCTTTTGAAAGCCGGTCATATCGCCGAAAAGCATACGGGCGAAAATGTTGTAATTATCGCGGCGGACACGGTCGTCGCCTATAAAAATGAGATTTTGGGGAAACCTAAAAATGAGGCCGACGCGAAGAGAATGCTCCGCCTTTTATCCGGGAACACTCACACGGTCTATACCGGCTATTGCTGTGCGGACGCGAAGACAGGGCTCACCGTGGCGAAATGCGAGGCGTGCCATGTTAGATTCCGCGACATATCGGACGACGAGATCGACGAATATGTCAAGAGCGGAGAACCGATGGATAAGGCCGGCTCATATGGCATTCAGGGCGGAGCCTCCGCCTTTGTCGACGGGATCGACGGCGATTTTTCCTGCGTTGTCGGACTGCCTAAAAAAGCGCTCGGCGAGCTTTTGCAAAGCGAATTTACCTTTGAGGGGAGATAAATAAATGCCGCTTCTTTCGAGAAATATCGGTATAGATTTGGGAACAGCCAATACACGTATATATATTGAAGATCAGGGGATCGTTTTGGACGAAGCGTCCGCTGTGGCATATGACACCAAGCACAAAAAGATTGTCGGTATAGGTGATGAGGCAAAGAGTATGCTCGGGCGCACGCCTTCTGCGATAGAGGTTATTTATCCGCTCCGCGACGGTGTGATCGCGGACTATAAGATGGCCGAGATCATGCTTCGCACTCTTTTGGAAAAAGCAATGCATAAACATGCGTTTTTCGGCCCTAAAATCGTTATCGGCGTTCCGTCCGAAGCGACGGAGGTTGAAAAAAGAGCGGTTGAGGATGTTGTCTTAAGATGCGGCGCTAAAGAGGTCACGGTAATTGACGAGCCTATCGCGTCGGCGAAGGGACTTGGGCTTAACATAAATTCAAGCGAGGCCAATATGATAGTTGACATCGGCGGCGGAACGACGGAGGTGACCGTTATTTCGCTTATGGGTATCGCGACCGGAAGCTCCATAAGAATCGCGGGCGACGCGATGGACGAGGCCATTATAAACTATGTCAAAAGAAACTTCTCGCTTCTGATCGGCCAGCCGACGGCGAATATGATCAAAAATTCGATCGGCTCGGCAACGGCGTATGAGGGCGAGATGCCGATGGATTTCAAGGGGCGCGACCTTTTGTCCGGGCTTCCGAAAACGCAGTCGATAACTCCCGAACAGGTGCGTGAGGCATTGACGGATTATGTGACGACTGTTTTGGAATGCATCAGAAAAGTGCTTGAAAAAACTCCTCCCGAGCTTACGGGAGACATAACGGCAAACGGAATATATCTGACCGGCGGTGGCGGAGCGTTAAAGGGGCTTGACGAATATCTCGCGTCCGAGACGGGACTTAAGGTCTCGGTTGCGGAAAACTCGTCGACCTGTCTTGCCGAAGGTATCGGCAAGCTTATGACAGAGCCGGGGGCGCTTAAAAACTACCGCATTATCGCTAAAAAGAATAAGTGATCGGCTGGTGAAATCAATTGAAAAAAAGAATATTTAAAATCGGTATTTTAGTTGCCGTCATTTTAGTCTGTATGATAATATCGACCGTCGAGTCCGATAAAAACAGGATCGTGAGCGATATAACGGGCATTGTGGCGACACCTTTTCAGAAAGCGATCGTCGCGGTCAACAATATGATCGATTACGGCGGCGATTATTTTCAGGATATGCAGGCACTTAAGGAGGAAAATGCCGAGCTTAAATCGAAAATAATATTAATGGAGGAAAAGATCACCGAGAGCGACGAGATACGCTCCGAAAATGAGAGGCTTCGCACACTTGTTGATCTTAAAGAGAAAAATAAAAATTACGATATGGCCGGCGCTTCCGTGACAGCGATCGACCCTTCGGGGTGGTATTCTTATTTTATCATCGATAAGGGTACGAACGACGGACTATCGAAAAATTCTGTCGTTCTTGACTCCGGCGGCGTTTTGGGAAGGATCGATAAGATCGGCAGTACCTGGGCAAAGGTCGTGACGATAACAGAGCCGGGAACCGCCTGCGGAGCGGAGATCTCCAGAACCGGGGATACCGGAATCATCGAGGGCGATTCGGTGCTTGACGGGCTTTGCAAGATGACGTCGATCGGCAAGGAAACAAACATTACCCCGGGCGACTACATAGTAACATCGGGAAGCGGAGATGTGTATCCGGCAGGGCTCACCATCGGCCGCATCAAGGAAATAAAGGACGGAGAAATATCAAGAACGGCGATAGTTGAGCCGACGGGTAACGTCAAGACCCCGAAAGAGGTTATGGTTATCAAAAATAATACTGTCAGTGCGGAATAAAAAAGGAGGGTTGCTTTTTGAAATGGCGCATAAAATACATAATTCATTTTTTAATAGTTCTGGCCGCGTTCTTTTTTCAGAGCAGCCCGCTTATAAGAAAATTTTCGGTTGTCGACGTGTGGCCGAATATGGTTTTCATTCTGATTTTTGTCTATGCTCTTTATTTAAAAGAGGAGGAGACTATAGCCGATGCATTTATTATAGGCTCGGTCATAGATCTTATTTTCGGCGAAATATATGGCGTCAATGCGCTTTTGCTGGTTTTATTCACATGCCTGTTTTATTTTCTCAACAGGTTTATTTACAGCGAAAGCTTTCTTTCAGTATTCGCATATTCGTTTGTTGCGACGGCTCTTTTTGAGGGCGTATTCGTTTTGATCAACCTTTCTGCATGGAAAAGCGGCGCATTTTTGCCTCAGATGATAGAAAGATACCTGATAAAATGCGTGTATAATGCTTTGTTTGCCTTGATAGCGTTTGCGGTCGCGAGAAAAGTGCACATTAAGAAACAGGAGGTGCGCTTTTGATGAAGAACAGACCGAGATATATTTTTGTCATTGTTATGATTGCGCTCTTCGGCGTTCTTTGCGTTGCAAGGCTTTCGTCGCTCCAGATAATCCACGGCGAGGAGAACTATAAAAAGAGCCTTTCAAGAACGCAGAGGACGGTTGTGCAGACAGCTCCGAGAGGCGAATTTTACGACAGATACGGAAGGCTGATCGTCGCAAACAGAATGGGATTCACGGTCGAATTTCAACGTGTTAAGGGAATGAGGGACGACGAGATAAATTCAATCATTCTTAAGGTCAATTCGATCCTTGCCGCCAACGGCGACATGCCGGCGTCCGACGAGCTTCCGATAAGCGCGGCGGCACCGTATGAATTTAAGTTTTCAACGGAGGAAGAGGCGCTAAACTGGAAAAAACAGTTTAAGATTCCCGAAGAATACACCGCTTCCGAGTGTATAGAGTATTACACAAAAGAATTTAACATAGAGGGCGTTTCCGAAAGCGACAGAAGAACGCTTGTCGGCGTCAGATACACGATGCTGATCCGCGGATTCGGAACGAGCATTTCATACACTCTGGCGGACGATGTGTCGCAGGACACCGTTGTTTCGATAAAAGAACATTACGACGAGTACCGCGGAGTCAACATTTTGTCAGAGCCGGTTCGCGAGTATCCGTACGGCAGCATGGCGGTGCACATTTTGGGGCGTGTCGCTCCGATTAACAGCACGGAATATGAGGCACTTAAGGAAAAGGGCTATAACTTCAACGATTCGATCGGTAAAGAAGGACTTGAAAAATATTTAGAGGATCAGCTCAGAGGAAAGTCCGGCAAGGCGGTCGCCGAGCAGGACAAGGACGGACATTTCGTCGCTTTTTCCGAGGTTGATGCGGCAGAGAGCGGAAACTCCGCCTTTTTAACAATCGACATTGATGTTCAGCTTGCCGCGGAGAAGGCGATAAAAGATACTGTTGCCGACATTTATGCCCACAGCTCGGAGACGAAGCACGGGCGGGACGTGGCAGGTGCGGCGGCGGTGGCTGTTGATGTCAATACGGGCGAGATCATATGCATCGCGTCATATCCCGATTATGACGTTACGAAGTACAGCAAAGACTATTCAAAACTCTTAAACGATAAAAATAAGCCACTGTTTAACCGCGCGCTGGCAGGAACATATTCTCCCGGTTCGACGTTTAAGATGCTTGTCGGGATCGCCGCGCTTGAAAACGACGTTATAACACCGAACACGGTTATTCACGATAAGGTAATATATGAGCTCGGAAAGAGCAGGTTCAAATGCCTTCACGACCACGGAGACGTTAATGTTTCCGGCGCGATCAAGGATTCGTGTAACTACTTTTTCTATACCGTTGGTTACGAGATGGGGATCGACAAGATCGTCGACTGCGCAAAGCAGTTCGGCCTCGGCGAATACAGCGGGATCGAGCTTAAAGATGAAGAAGCGAAAGGAACCATCGCGTCGCCGGAGGAAAAGGCGGAGAGGAACGAACCGTGGTATGACGGATATACGCTTCAGGCCGCGATCGGACAGGATGATAACAAGTTTACTCCTATCCAGCTCGCTTCATATGTTGCGCAGATAGCAAACGGCGGAGTGAGATATACTCCGCACCTTATAAAGGGCATATACTCATACGATACCGAAAACGTTGTCAGCACGACCGAGATAACCGAAGCGGGAAGGGCTGAAGTCGGCAAAGAGGATATGGATGCTATAAGATACGGTATGCGCCTTGTGGCAGAAGGCGGAACGGCAGCGGACTATTTTAAGGATTACCCGATAGCGGTTGCCGCGAAGACCGGTACTGCCGAGGTTTACGGCGGAAGCGACAACGGCATATTCGTCGCGTATGCGCCGTATGACAATCCGCAGATCGCCGTTGCGGTCGTTATCGAGCGAAGCGGCGGAGGATATTACTGCGGCCCGGTCGCAAAGGCTATAATCGACGCTTATCTTAATGCGGAAAATTCGCCCGAGTCAACCGTCGGGATCGATAAACTCTATTAAAGGAGGGCAATGTATTGGGCAAAACTGTGGTTATAACGTCCGGCAAGGGCGGAGTCGGGAAGACAACGGTGACGGCAAATGTCGGCACGGCGCTTTCGATGATCGGAAAACGCGTTTTACTGATCGACACCGACACGGGACTCAGAAACCTTGATATGATAATGGGAATCGAAGATAAGGCACTTTATAATGTGATCGATGTCACCGAAAAAACGTGCAACCTTGACGGGGCGGCGGTTCAGTCGGCAAGGTTTCCCAATCTTTACATCCTTCCGGCATCGCAGACAAGGGATAAAGAAGAGCTTGATGAAGAAAAATTCAAAGAGCTCTGCGATGAGGCGAAAAAGCGGTTTGACTATGTTTTGATCGACTGCCCGGCCGGAATCGAATACGGGTTTCACTGTGCGCTTTACCCGGCGGACGAAGCTGTGATAGTGACAGTGCCCGATAAAGCCGCGATGAGAGATGCTGACCGCGTTGCCGGAATAATCGAAACACAGTTTAAGAATGTCAAAGAGATAAGGCTCTGCATAAACAGGCTCATTCCGGAGCTTTCGGATTCCGGGCTTACCGCAGGGTCGGCCGAGGCACTTTTCACGGTTGCCGTCAAGCTCATCGGCATTGTGCCGGAGGATCCCAATATTTTGATCGACGCATATAATTCCGAACTGTCGGTAAATAACAGGCGTTCTTTGGCAGGGCGCGCATTTAAGAACATTGCCTGCCGGCTGGACGGGATCGATATAAAGCTTTTGAAGCTTAACAAAAGAAGACTTTTCAAAAAAAGATACAGATAGAAAGGCGGAGGAAAAATGAATATTGCATTGATTGCGCATGATAAGAAAAAAGGACTTATGACCGAGTTTTGTCTGGCATACAAAAGCGTTCTTGCCAAGCATACGCTTGTTGCAACAGGCACGACCGGAAGCCTTGTTGAAGAAACGACCGGGCTTAAGGTGAAAAAATTCCTTCCCGGAAGAGAGGGCGGATCGGAGCAGATAGCGGCCAGGATCGCATATAACGAGATCGATATGGTTCTGTCGTTCAGAGACCCCTTTGCACAGAGCTATGAGCCTGACATGCAGTCGCTTTTCAAGCTTTGCGACATGCACACCGTTCCGCTTGCGACCAACGTTGCGACGGCGGAGGCCCTCATACATAGCTTATCCCGCGGCGATCTTGATTACAGAGATTATATGCGTGAGGACGGCGGCAAATTTTAAGAAAGAGAAGATTATGACAATATGACTAAATCGAGAATGGAGCGCATCAGGAATTTTTCTATCATTGCGCACATTGACCACGGAAAGTCCACGCTTGCGGACAGACTTATCGAGCTTACCGGTACTGTCGAAAAGCGCGATATGGACAACCAGATATTAGACGATATGGAGCTTGAAAGGGAGCGCGGAATAACCATCAAGGCGCGCGCTGTCCGGCTTTTTTATGACTATCAGGGCGAAAAATATGAGCTTAATTTAATAGATACGCCCGGCCATGTCGACTTTAACTACGAGGTTTCGCGAAGCCTTGCGGCATGCGAGGGTGCGGTACTTGTTGTTGACGCGTCGCAGGGAATTGAGGCGCAGACTCTGGCAAACACCTATCTTGCGCTTGACGCGGATCTTGAGATCATGCCGGTCATAAATAAGATCGACCTTCCGAGCGCACGGCCTGAGGAGATCGCAAAAGAGATCGAGGACGTTATCGGCATTCCGGCGGACGACGCGCCGAGAATTTCCGCAAAGACCGGGCTTAACGTTGAGTCTGTTCTTTCGGCGATAGTTGAAAAGATACCCGCACCGACGGGCGATGAGACAGCACCCTTAAAGGCACTGATATTCGACTCATATTACGACAGCTACAGGGGCGTTATCGTTTACTGCCGAATCAGAGAAGGCAGTGTTTCGCCCGGTCAGAAGATCAGATTTATGGCGACAGGCAAGGAGTTTGAGGTTGTAGAAACGGGATATTTAAAGCCCGAGAAGATGGAGGCAACCGCTTCCTTAAAGGCCGGCGAGGTCGGCTATATCACGGCGAGCATAAAGAGCGTCCGCGATGTTCGGGTCGGCGACACGGTGACGCTTGCGGCTGATCCGGCCGATGAACCGCTTCCCGGCTACAAGGCGGTAAACCCGATGGTGTTCTGCGGAATCTACCCGGCGGACGGTTCGAAATACGGCGACCTTCGCGATGCATTGGAAAAGCTTAAGCTCAACGACGCGTCGCTCACATTTGAGGCTGAAACATCGCAGGCCTTAGGGTTCGGATTCAGATGCGGATTTTTGGGACTGCTTCATATGGAGGTCATTCAGGAGCGCCTGGAGCGCGAATATAATCTCGACCTTGTGACGACGGCGCCCAGCGTTGTTTATAAGATCACGAAGACGGACGGAGAGACTGTGATGGTCGACAACCCGGCAAACCTTCCCAAGCCTTCTGAGATTGAGACGATGTATGAGCCGATGGTCAAGGCCGATATAATGACGCCGACAGAATATGTCGGTTCGATAATGGAGCTTTGCCAGGACAGGCGCGGCGTCTATAACGGAATGACATATATTGACGAGGGCAGAACGCAGATACACTACGATCTTCCGCTAAACGAGATCATATATGACTTTTTTGACGCGTTGAAGTCCCGAACCAAAGGTTATGCGTCGTTTGACTACGAGCTTTCAGGCTATGCCGAGAGCAAGCTCGTTAAACTTGATATTTTGTTAAACGGCGATCTTGTCGATGCGCTTTCGTTTATCGTTCACGAGGAAAAGGCATATGCTCGCGCAAGGAGGATTGCCGAAAAGCTTAAAGAGGTCATTCCGCGCCAGCTGTTCGAGATTCCGATACAGGCGGCGATCGGCTCCAAGATCATCGCGAGAGAAACAGTTAAGGCAATGAGAAAAGACGTTTTGGCAAAATGCTACGGCGGCGATATAACCAGAAAGAAGAAGCTTTTGGAAAAGCAGAAGGAAGGAAAGAAGAGAATGCGCCAGGTCGGCACTGTTGAGGTGCCGCAGGAGGCATTTATGGCCGTGCTTAAGTTAGATGAGTAACGGAATTTACATTCACATTCCTTTTTGCCTGTCAAAGTGCGCCTACTGTGATTTTAATTCAAAAGCCGGCGCGCTTTATCTGGCAGAGGACTATATCACATCGCTGATCGGCGAGATGAAAAAGTTTCGGGGCATTACGGCGGACAGCGTCTATATCGGCGGCGGAACGCCGACCGTGCTTTCCGATGAACTCACCGAAAAGCTTTTATATAGCGTAAACGACATCTTTTCTCTTTCGCCGGACACGGAGTTTACAGTTGAGTCCAACCCGGCGACGGCGGACGTGAAAAAGTATAGGCTTTTGAAAAAATACGGTGTCAACCGGTTGAGCATCGGTGTTCAGTCCTTTAACGATAACGAGCTTTTGGCGTTGTCGCGGATTCATTCGTCCCGTGATGCGGTAAATGCGGTTCTTTTTGCAAAGGAGTCAGGCTTTACAAATATCGGGATCGACCTTATGGAGGGAATTCCGGAGCAGACCTTAAAAAGCCTCGAACATTCTTTGGAAGAAGCACTGAAGCTTGACGTTAAGCATATAAGCGTCTATTCGCTCATAATTGAAGAGGGAACGCCGTTTTACAAAAACACACCGCCCCTTCCGAGTGAAGATAAGGAGCGAGAAATGTATTCGCTCACCAAAAAGATGCTCTCAGAGAATGGCTTTTTGCACTATGAGATCTCAAACTATGCAAAAGAGGGCTTTCGCTCGCGGCACAACACGAAGTACTGGACACGCGAAGATTATTACGGGTTCGGCGCGGGTGCGCATTCGTTTTACGGCAATGTGAGATATGAAAATATCCGTGACATAAAGTCTTACATAGCATCTTGCGATAAGACCGCAGCCAAAACTATAATTTCAGAAACTGAGGCAGAATACGAGCGATTTATGCTCGGATTCAGAATGCTTGACGGATTTGACACAAAAGGGCATTTCAAGGATAAAATAAATAAATTAAAGCAAGAGGGGCTAATTGTCATAAAAGGATCGTCAGCGCGTCTTTCCGAACGCGGAGAGGATCTTGCCAATCTTGTTTTTATGGAATTTTTGGGTGATGACTGATCATGAAAAAACTTTCGGCGCGCGAGAGCGCTGTCAGAAACTGCTGCCTTTCCAAGCAGACGAAGAAGACCCTGGAACTTAAATTACGTGCAAAAGGTTTTTCTGAGGAAGAGATCGCCTCGTCGGTCGAGGCGATGGAGGAAATCGGATATATTGATGAAGATGAATATGCGCGTGCATTTGTTCGCGACAGCTATAAAATAAAAAAACACGGCCGCATCAGAATCATAAATGAGCTTGTGCTCCGCGGTATCAGCCGTGAAAAAGCCGAAAAGACTGTTCGCAATTACGGGGCGGACGAATGCGAGATAATCCGCGAGACGATTGAGAAGCGCTTTGACAAAAATAGCGACAAAGCAAAGATATTTAAGTATTTTTACTCACGCGGATTTGAGGCGGACGACATAAGGAGATGTATCGATGAATAAGAAGATCGGAATGATTTCGCTCGGGTGTTCCAAAAACCTGGTTGACTCGGAAAATATGCTCGGGCTTTTAAGATTGCATGGATATGAAATAACGCCGGATATTACACAGGCGGACGCAATAATAGTCAATACCTGCGCTTTTATTGATTCGGCAAAGCAGGAGAGTATTAACGCAATACTCGATGCGGCACACTATAAAGAAGATGGAAAATGCCGAGCACTTATTTGCGCCGGCTGCCTTTCAGAGCGCTATAAGGATGAAATTATGAAAGAGATCCCTGAGCTGGACGGAGTTATCGGAGTTAACGACATTGAAAAGATCGTGCTTCTGGTAACGAAGACTCTGTCGGGGAAAAAAGCGGAGTATTTTCCCGAAGAGCCCAAGGCCATCCGCGGACTTCCGAGGGCGCTCACAACGCCTTCATATACGGCGTTTTTGAAGATAGCCGAGGGCTGCGACAATTATTGCAGTTACTGCGCGATTCCGTATATCAGAGGGCGTTACAGGAGCAGAAAGATCGAGAGTATCGTAAAGGAAACAAGAAAGCTCATTGAAAAGGGCACAAAGGAGCTTATTCTGATTGCTCAGGATACATCCAGATACGGGATCGATCTTTACGGTAAAAAGTCGCTCCCCGAGCTTTTACACAAGCTTTGTTCGATAGTTAAGCTCAAGTGGATCAGGGTTCACTATTGCTATCCCGAAGAGATTACCGAGGAGCTTATTGAAACGTTCAGGGACGAAGACAAGATAATCAAATATATGGATATCCCGATTCAGCATTGCAATGACCGCATATTAAAAAGAATGAACAGAAAAACGACGGGTGATGAGATCAGGGCGCTTATCAAGCACCTTCGCGAGGAGATTCCGAATATTGCGATAAGGACCTCGCTTATCGTGGGCTTTCCGGGCGAGACAGAGGAGGAATTTAATGAGCTTTGCGATTTTGTGCGTGAGATCAAGTTTGACAGGCTCGGAGTTTTCGCATATTCGGCGGAAGAGGGAACGCCTGCAGCTAAGATGGGCGGCCAGATTCCGGAGAAGGTCAAAGAAGAGCGCTGTGCAAAAATTATGGAGATACAAAAAGCGGTTGCCGAAGAGCTCGGCAAAAGGCGCATCGGACAGGTGTTAAGCGTTATAACCGAGGGGTTTGACGATGACAACCTTTTATATTTCGGCCGAAGCTATGCTGACTCGCCGGATGTTGACGCAAAAGTATATTTCGGGGCAAGAAGTATGCTTATGCCCGGAGATTTGGTAAGAGTCAGAATACTTGACTATCTGGACTATGACCTGACAGGAGAGATGGTTTATGAATAATCTTCCGAACAAACTTACAATATTAAGAATGCTTATGGTTCCGGCTGTCATGTTTTTCATGCTGACCGAAAGCATTTCGCATCCGTCGGCGGATATTATCGCCGCGGCGATATTTATAATCGCCTCTGTGACAGACTGGTTCGACGGCAGAATCGCAAGGAAATATAATCTTATCACAAATTTCGGCAAAGTAATGGATCCATTGGCTGATAAGCTGATCGTTTTTGCCGTTATACTATGCCTTGTAAAACAATCCGTTTTTCCGGTATGGTGTGCAATGATCATTCTTGCACGTGACTTTCTGGTTACGGGAATGAGGGTCATCGCCGTGTCCGAAGGAATCTCGGTTGCGGCAAGCATATGGGGCAAGGTTAAGACGACCGTTCAGATGATTGCAATGGTTATCGCAATTTTATTCGGACAAAGTGAGATTGCAGCATTGTATATAGCGGCGCAGACGGCAATCTATCTTGCAACGGCGGCGACGGTTATATCCGGAATCAGCTATATAATTGATTATAGAAAAATATTTGAAAAATAAGGTTGACAGAACGTACATTTTGTGGTATTATATTATGGTAACCGCATAGACCGGGCTTTTTTCAAGTGCTTTTAAGGCCGCCCGCGATAGCGAGTCTGAATATACAGGGAGGTGCAAAGAATGTACGCAGTAATCGAGACAGGCGGAAAGCAGTACCAGGTTAAGGCCGGTGACGTTGTATTCGTTGAAAAGATCGATACAGACGCAGAGACCTTTACTTTTGACAAGGTTATCGCACTCGGCGGCGAAGGTGATTTCAAGGTTGGAGCTCCTTATGTTGACGGCGCAACCGTAATCGCAAAGGTACTTAAGCAGACCAAGGGCAAGAAGGTAACGGTTTACCGTTATAAGTCCAAGAAGGGCTACCACAAGAAAAAAGGTCACAGACAGCCTTTCACTAAGGTTGAAATCCAGACAATCAATGCATAATGACTGAGGCGACGTTTTATTTGTCGGAAGGAATGATTTGTTCCTTCGAAATCAAAGGGCACAGTGGATATGCCGCTTCCGGAGAAGACATCGTTTGCGCGGCAATATCATCAACCGTTTGGATGACGGTGAATACACTCGAAAACATTCTGCATCTTGACGTCGAATACAAAACGAGTGATGCGGACGTGTTTTTGGAAGTTTCGGACAGAGACATAGGCAGTGCACAGGTCCTTTTGGAAGGCTTCAGGCAGTTTTTATGCAATCTTTCGGCGGAATACGAAAAATATCTCACGGTGAAGGAGGTACAGAAATGTTTAAATTAAACATACAGCTTTTTGCGCACAAAAAAGGTGTCGGCAGCACAAAGAACGGCAGAGATTCCGAGTCTAAAAGACTTGGTGTCAAGAGAGCTGACGGTCAGGCTGTTTTGGCCGGAAATATTCTCGTAAGACAGAGAGGAACACACATTCATCCCGGTCTTAATGTTTCCAGAGGAAGCGACGATACTTTGTTTGCAACTGCAAACGGCAAAGTTAAATTTGAGAGAATGGGCAAGGATAAAAAGCAGGTAAGCGTTTATCCTATGTAATTTTCGCGTGTTAATGCGCAGAGCTCTTGCTCTGCGCATTTTTCTTTGCCTTATCAATTGTTGACAAAAAAAGAATTTTGATATATAATGCAATATGTATAGATTTTTGAGGCGGTGAGATGTATGCTCGAAATAACATTTGTAAGGCACGGACAGGTTGAAAGCAACACAAGGGGAGCATATATCGGTTGGACGAATAAGCCGTTAAACATAGAAGGGATAAACCAGGCAAGAGAAGCTGCGTCAAAGCTCGCAAACGAAAAGTTTGAGGCGATTTATACAAGTCCGCTCGAGCGGGCAAAACACACGGCCGATCTTGTTAAAGAGAAAAACGGCGCGAGAATGATTTTGGATGACGGGTTAAAAGAGTGGAACTTTGGGATTTTTGACGATCTGACATCCGACGCGATCGCCGATAAATATCCGTCCGAGTATAACAAATGGCGTGCCGATTGGTGGGGCTATAAAATCCCTAACGGCGAGAGTGCGAAGGACGCATATAACCGCCACAGTATGGCGATCAAAGAGATAATCGCAAAGTATCCTGGCGGTGGAAAAATACTGGTCGTTTCCCATCTTTGCGCACTCAGAAATATGTTTGCCTATCTTCTCGGCAACGATCCGGGGCAGGCAATGCGCTTTTCGATAAAGAACGCCTCCGTAAGCAAGATCGTGATAACGGACGATAACTATGCGGTTCTTACCGCACTTAATTTATAAATTATTATTAAAGGAGTAATTAACATGATAAAGATCGACTATTCAAAAAGCACAATTACAGCTGAACAGTTGGAGCACGCAAAAGGGCAGATGCTTGAAGCGAAAAAATGCGTTGAAAGGGGCACAGGCGCAGGAAACGACTTCCTCGGCTGGGTGAGACTTCCCGAGAACTACGATAAGGAAGAATTCGCGAGAATAAAAGAAGCGGCTAAAAAGATTCAGGATAATTCCGATGTTTTGGTCGTTGTCGGTATCGGCGGCTCATATCTGGGTGCGCGCGCCGCGATAGAGATGCTCAATTCGTCATTTTCCAACCTTCTTCCCAAGGATAAGAGAAAAGCACCGGTGATCGTATATGCCGGAAACAACATAAGCGGAAACTATATGTACGAGCTTTTGGAATACCTGGAGGATAAGGATTTCTCGGTCAATGTTATAAGCAAATCCGGCACGACGACCGAACCGGCGATCGCGTTCAGGCTTCTTTGCAACCTTCTTGAAAAGAAGTACGGCACGACCGACGGAAGAATCTATGCAACGACGGATAAGGCTAAGGGCGCGCTCAAGGGCTTTGCTGACGAGAAGGGCTGCCCGACCTTCGTTGTTCCCGACGATGTCGGCGGAAGATATTCCGTTCTCACGGCTGTCGGCCTTTTGCCGATCGCGGCGTCCGGGGTCGATATTGACGCGATGATGAAGGGAGCTTATGACGCGATGAACGACTTGGAGTCCGACGAGAACGCCTGCACCGAGTATGCGAGAATCAGAAATATTTTATATAAGCAGGGCAAGACCGTTGAGATACTTGCAAACTACGAGCCCAGACTTCACTATATCGGCGAGTGGTGGAAACAGCTCTTCGGCGAGAGCGAGGGCAAAGACTCGATGGGTATTTTCCCGGCGGCTGTTGACTTCTCTACAGACCTTCACTCCTTGGGCCAGTACATTCAGGAGGGCAGAAGAAACATCTTCGAGACTGTTCTGACAGTTAAGGAACCCGAGCACGACGTTACGGTTATTCATGACGAAAAGAACATCGACGGACTTAATTTCCTCTCCGGAAAGACGATGAGCTTTGTAAACCACAAGGCATTTTTAGGCACGCTTCTGGCGCATTCGGATGGAAATGTTCCGAACATCGTTCTTGAGATGGATAAGATGGACGCATACAATTTCGGATACCTTGTTTACTTCTTTGAGAAGGCGTGCGGAATCAGCGGATATATGCTTGGAGTCAACCCGTTCAATCAGCCCGGTGTTGAGGCATACAAGAAAAATATGTTCGCTCTCTTAAATAAGCCCGGTTATGAAGAAGCGGGAAAAATTCTTTCTGAAAAATTGAAAAAATAACTTGAAAATTATTCCGTTTTATAGTACAATATAGATAAGGAAATTGTATTCCGAATAAAAATACTGGAGGTAAATGCTATGTTAAAGATTATTGTCGGCGAAAAAGGAACAGGCAAGACAAAAACTCTCATTGATGCAGTTCACACAGCTTTGGATTCTCAGAAGGGCAGTGTCGTTTTCATCAATAAGGGAACAAGACATACTTATGATCTTAATTCGCAGGTTCGTCTTGTCAATACCGAGGACTATATGATTGACAATTACGATATGTTCTACGGACTTATATGCGGAGTTCTTTCACAGAATTTCGATATAAGTGACATATTTGTGGACAGCATTACAAAAATCGTCGGAATCAATAATATTCCTAAACTTGAGGAAATGCTCGATAAAGCGGCGGAGGTTTGCGAGAAGGCAAACGCTAATCTGACGATCACTATCACGATCAACGCTGACCTTATCAGCGACGGAATGAAGAAATATCTTTAAAAAGCAAAAAACATAGGGGAGCCGGACTTATGTTCGACTCCCTTATGATTAATAAGCTTTTTGCCGGAGGTTAATTTATGATTTATCACAGCAGTAGAGATGTGACAGTTGAAATTTCGGCTGCGGAGGCGATAGTAAAAGGTCTTGCCAACGACGGCGGCCTTTTTGTGCCGGAGGCGGTGCCGAAGCTCAGCTTAGACGAGATCGTTGCGCTCGGCGATATGAGCTACAGCGACAGAGCGGCGAATATCATCGGGCTCTTTCTTACCGATTTCAGACAGAACGAGCTTAAAGAGTGCACTCAGAAGGCATACACGCGCGAGAAGTTTGAAACCGAGAGCATCGCGCCGATATATAAATTGAACGAGCAGACGTATATTTTGGAGCTGTGGCACGGGCCGACATGCGCATTTAAGGATATGGCACTCCAGCTTTTGCCGCATCTTTTAACGACTTCGCTTGAAAAGACCGGAACGGACAAAACGATTGCGATTCTGGTTGCGACAAGCGGCGACACTGGTAAGGCGGCACTTTCCGGATTTGCCGATGTGCCGGGCACGAAGATATTCGTTTTCTTTCCGACAGGCGGAACCTCTGAGATACAGAGGCTTCAGATGCAGACGCAGGAGGGCGGAAACGTCGGCGTTTCTGCAATCGAGGGCAATTTTGACGACGCACAGAGCGGAGTTAAAAAGATATTCTCGGATTCCGAATTTAAGTCGGAGCTTTCCGCGCGCGGAATCGAGCTTTCGAGCGCGAATTCGATAAACTGGGGAAGGCTCGTTCCGCAGATAGTTTACTATGTATCGACCTATGCCGAGCTTGTTAAAAATAAAGAGATCACATGCGGTGATGAGATAAATGTGTGCGTACCGACCGGAAATTTCGGAAACATTTTGGCGGCATATTACGCAAAAGAAATGGGCGTGCCGATCAAAAAGCTTATTTGCGCGTCGAACAGTAACAATGTTTTGACCGAGTTTATAAGAACCGGCATATACAACAAAAACCGCACATTCGTGACGACAAATTCGCCGTCGATGGATATTCTGATCTCGAGCAATTTGGAAAGACTTTTATATCATATGTCTGATGGGGATTCCGAACTTGTCGCGTCGCTTATGCGCCGCTTAAACGAGGACGGAGTCTATGAAGTTCCGGACAAGATCAAGGCAAAGCTTTCCGAGGTATTTTATGCCGCATACTGCGACGATAAATTCACGCTTCGCACGATTTCGGATATTGAGAGAAACTATTCTTATGTTATGGATACTCACACGGCCGTTGCGCAGAATGTTTATGAGCAGTACCTTGCACAGACACATGACAGCACAAAGACTGTCATTGCTTCGACTGCGAGCCCGTTCAAGTTTGCGGGCAGCGTTGTTTCGGCGATCGAGGGCGACGAGGCCATAGAAGGAAAGGGTGAGTTTGAGCTTATCGATATGCTTTCGGGACTGGCGGAAGAAAAGCCGCCGAAGGCGCTTTCCGAGCTTCAGGATAAAGAGATAAGATTCCCCGATGTTTGCGCGAAGGACGATATGAAAGCGGTCGTCGACAAATTTTTGCAGTAAAAAACAAAAGGCGGGAAAACCCGCCTTTTGTTTTACAGATTGCCGATTAACAGCAGGATCTGTTTTTGAAAGTAGAGCACTCTGTCTCACATGCCTTACATGCATTGCCGGATTCAACCTTGATCGAGGTTGCGTGGCAAGCATGATTCTCGTTGTACTCGCATTTTTCAGCGTCGCAAGTGATTCCGTCCAAACGATGTGTGTTCTTTTCCATAGAGAAAACTTTCCTTTCATCGGCCGAAGGTATATCCGGATCGGTCGATTCGGATATACCGGCCGTTTTTATAATAAAGTACCCGTGGGTACTGGTGATATTGTTCGCACACCGTGCGGTTTTTATTCAAAAATGAGGAGAAATTTTAAATGTCAATTTACGCGATCTCCGATCTGCATCTGCCTCTCGGAGTTAAAAAGCCGATGGATGTTTTCGGAATACGATGGAACAATTATGTCGAACGCATAAAAGAAAACTGGATAAACACCGTTACGGAAGAGGACTATGTCATCATCTCGGGCGATATTTCGTGGGCGACGTATTTGTCAGAGGCGACGGCCGACCTTGAATTTATAAATTCGCTCCCGGGAACGAAGATATTATCGCGCGGAAATCACGATTACTGGTGGACGACGCTTAAAAAAATGAACGAGCTTAAGAAAAAGGAAGGGTTTGACAAAATTAATTTTTTGCAGAACGATTCCTATATGATAGGATCGATAGCTGTCGCCGGGTGCAGAGGATGGATAACACCGCTTGAAAAAAAGTTTGGCAGGGAAGACGAGAAAATATACAAGCGCGAGCTTTTGAGAATGGAAATGTCGATAAACGACGCCGTTCAAAAAGGCGCCCAAAAGATTATTTTGTCGACCCACTATCCGCCGCTTTCCGGATTTTATGAGATTATCGAAAAATATAATGTCGATATAGCCCTCTACGGGCATCTGCACCACGAAACAATGGGTAGTTATGTCGAAATTTCCGAGCGAACGAAGCTTGTTTCTTGTGACTATTTATCATTTTTCCCCGAAAAAATTATTCTTTGAAAATTTTACTTGAAAAATTTTTGATATATGGTATAATATTATTTTAGATAGGCTAAACTTGGATTACTATGGTTTGGCGGTTCAGAAAGGATGAAATAATATGAGTTACACACTTGAAAATGTGGAAAAGAACAAGGTAAAGCTTACCATAGAGGTAGCGTCGGAGCTGTTCGAGGACGGAATGAAAAAGTCCTACCAGAAAAACGTTAAATACATTAACGTTCCCGGTTTCCGTAAGGGTAAAGCTCCCAGAAAGATGATTGAGAAAATGTACGGGCCCGCTGTATTTTATGAGGACGCTGTCAACTTTATTATACCCGATGCATATGATGAAGCAGTAAAGGAAGCTGACATTCATCCCGTATCACAGCCGGAGATTGATATAGTTACTATCGGCGAGGCTGATAAGCCTTTTGTTTTCACGGCTGAGGTTTTCACAAAGCCTGAGGTTAAACTCGGTACATACAAGGGCGTTGAGATCGAAAAGGTTGAAAACAAGGTGACCGACGCTGATGTTGATGCTGAAGTTGCATCTATGCGCGAGAAGAATTCCAGAATCGTTACAGTTGAGGACAGAGCGGCTGAAAACGGCGACATCACAACGATCGACTTTGAGGGATTCTGCGACGGCGTTGCTTTCGAAGGCGGCAAGGGCACAGACTATGAGCTCACTTTGGGAAGCGGAACATTCATTCCCGGGTTTGAAGAGCAGATCGTCGGCAAGAAGATCGGAGAGGAGTTTGACGTTAATGTGAAGTTCCCCGAGGAGTATCACTCCGAAGAGCTTAAGGGTAAAGACGCTGTATTTAAAGTAACTCTTAAGGGCATCAAGGTTAAGGAGCTCCCGACACTTGACGATGAGTTCGCAAAGGATGTCAGTGAGTTTGACACGCTTGACGCGCTTAAGGAAGATATAAAGGCAAAGCTCACAAAAGAGGCTGAGAATAAGACAAAGGCTGAGATCGAAAACAGAGCATTGGAAGCGGCTGTTGAAGGCGCTGAAATTGACCTTCCTGAGTGTATGGTGGACAATCAGGTCGAGAAAATGCTTGAAGATTATGCATACAGATTAAAGAGTCAGGGTATAGATATGAAGATGTATCTTCAGTATACTCAGATGACGGAAGATCAGTTAAAGGAGCAGATGAAGCCCTCTGCTAAACAGCAGGTTCTCGGAAGCCTCGTTCTGGAGAAGATCGCAGAGCTTGAAAAGCTTGAAGCGACCGACGAGGACATCGAGAAGGAATTTGATAAGATCGCGGAGACCTATAAGATGGAAAAAGACAAGATCAGAGAGCTTATGGGCGCTAATATCGATGCGATGAAGCAGGATATAGTTACAAACAAGGCTCTTGATGTTTTGGCTGAAAACGCTAAGCAGACCAAGAAGAAAGCGGAGAAGAAGGCCGACAAGGAAGACGGCGAAAAGCCCGCGGCTAAGAAGACTGCGGCAAAGAAGCCGACCGCTAAAAAGACGACCGCTAAGAAAGAAACCGCAACCGAAGAGGCACCCAAAAAGAGAACGACAAAGAAAGCAGACAAGGAAAAATCAGCTGAATGATCATAAGGAGGCTTTAAAGAGTGGTAAACAATATGAGCGACAGAGAAGAGCATTCCGGTGAGAGCATTTATTCGAGGCTTTTGAAGGACAGGATCATTTTCTTGAACGGCGGGATCGACAATGCCGTTGCGTGCAGTATTATTGCACAGCTTTTATATCTTGAAAGCGAAGATCCCGATAAGGATATTTGCCTTTATATCAATTGCCCCGGCGGCTCTGTTAGCGACGGACTTGCGATCTATGACACGATGAAGTATATCAAATGCGATGTTTCGACTATCTGCATCGGTATGGCGGCATCGATGGGCGCATTCTTATTGTCAAGCGGAACTGAAGGAAAGAGGATCGCACTTCCGAACAGTGAGATTATGATCCATCAGCCTTCGCTCAGCAATGTGTACCAGGGTCAGGCGTCCGATGTTGAGATTATGACAAATCAGATGATGCGCATTAAAGATAAGCTCAACAGGATACTTTCCGAGAACACAAAGCAGCCGCTTGAAAAGGTTATCGGCGACACTGAGCGTGACCATTATCTTACTGCCCAAGAAGCCTGCGATTACGGTATAATCGATAAGATTATATCTCATAGGTAATAAACCTTTTGGAGGATTTATATGAATAAGGACTCAGAAAGAAAGCAAGTATGCTGTTCGTTTTGCGGCAAAGGGCAAGATGAAGTCAAACGCCTCATTGCCGGTCCCGGAGTGTATATCTGCGACGAATGCATAGAGCTGTGTTATGACCTCGTGACGGAAGAAAATGACGAATTTGATTTTCCTGCTTCTTCTGAGGGAATGGGGGAGCTTAAGCTCCTTACTCCGGCGGAGATCAAAGAAAAGCTTGATGAATATGTTATAGGCCAGGACAAGGCAAAAAAAAGCCTTGCCGTGGCCGTATATAACCACTATAAGAGAATCACAAAAAAAATGGATTCCGACGTGGAAATTCAAAAGAGCAATATCCTGTTTTTAGGTCCGACCGGTGTCGGAAAGACCTATATGGCGCAGACTCTGGCGAAGATTTTGGACGTTCCTTTTGCTATTGCGGACGCGACGTCGTTGACGGAGGCCGGATATGTCGGCGAGGATGTTGAAAATATTCTACTAAAGCTTTTACAGGCCGCGGATTTTGACATTGAAAGGGCACAGCGCGGTATAATTTATGTTGACGAGATCGATAAGATCTCAAGGCGCTCGGAGAATCCTTCAATAACGCGTGATGTCAGCGGCGAAGGTGTTCAGCAGGCGCTGTTAAAGATTCTTGAAGGCACGGTTGCAAACGTTCCTCCGCAAGGCGGAAGAAAACATCCGCATCAAGAATTTATTCCTTTTGATACGACAAATGTTTTGTTCATTTGCAGCGGCGCGTTTGACGGGCTGGAGAAGATCATTAAAAAGAGACTCGGATCAAATGTTGTTGGCTTCGGAAGCAATATTGACAGCAAGACGGAGCAGACGACAGGCGAGTATTTTTCGAAGGTAGAGCCTCAGGATCTTTTGAAATTCGGGCTCATTCCGGAGTTTATCGGAAGACTTCCGATAGTCGTTGCGTTAAACAACCTCGACAAGGAAGCACTCATCAACATTCTCACAAAGCCTAAGAATGCTATTATAAAGCAGTACAAGGCTCTCTGCGGATATGACGGAGCAGACCTTGAGTTTACACCCGAAGCGCTTGACGCGATTGCCGATAAGGCGATAAAGCGTGCTACCGGCGCGAGAGGTTTAAGGGCGATCATCGAGGAGATAATGGGCGATGTGATGTTCTCCGCACCGTCGGATAAGACGATCGAAAAGATCGTCGTAACGAAAGAGGCTGTTGAAAAGACAGCGCCGGTTACGATCGTGAGAAAAACCGAACGGAAAAAGACCGGAACCGAAGGATAAAAAGCATAATAAAAAAGAGTTTGTTTATTTTGATATGTTCATCCAAAAGTCAAACATTTTTGGATGAACATATTTTATGGAAAAGTAGGAATGAAAAATTTACAATTGATATATGATAACATTATTTAAGACGTCATAAAATAATGAGAGAGTATTTTATGTATTTATAAGAAATCGATTTTAAATGCCGTGAAAAATTGTACCATATATCTTTAGAATAAGGAGTTTGAAGATCAGACGAAATAAATACAATGCATGATTTGTAAAGTAAGCAGAACATCTAAGGGTAGACCTACGAAATCAGATAAGCAGAACGAAGAATATTTAATTACAGTAAATTAAATTTCAGAATAGAAATAGGCCGATTAAAAAACAAAATGCTTTAATTTCCTTTTCATAATGTCGAAAAATATGAAAAAAGCTTTAATTATTGCTAAATTAAGAAATGTGTATCCGTCTAAAGATTTGGCAAAAAAGTGTTGGGATTTTATGCGAAAACAAAAAGACACTGATAAACATATAGAAGTGTCTTTTTGTTAATTTTAATATTATATTATTCTTGCAAGGTAAGGAAGAAGATAGTCATGGATTTTTTATTAGAACATACGTTAGATAAACTGGGAGCCTCTCCAACTAACATCCTCGAGAATCAAAAAAAGATATATTCTCAGTTTCCTGTTCCGAAAGAACATCAGATCTTGTGGGCCGATGCAAAATTTGGCTGTAGAGCGTCTGGTTTAGTGTTGACAAATATAGGGTGTTTTATTAAGGCTGATAGTGATGCGGTAAAAGAATATAACAAAAGTAAAAAGAATAAGAAAGAACATGTAACGTCAATTTTTCATTATATAAAGTGGGAATTTTTTGACATCGAAGATTTTGAATACAGGAAAGAAAACGGTAATAGCTTTATTTATTTTAATAATATACGGGTATTACAATCTTTACAATATAAAAAATTTTTTGATGAATATAGTGAATTATATAAAGGAATTGTTAATGAGGCAACTGTTTCAGCTGAAAATATCTTTGCTGACCTTGAATCTGTCATTCCTATGAATTTTGCTAAATGTAATACCAAAACGGGTCATGGAGAAATGGCTGAGGAAGCGCTGACAATACTTGATAAGTTGTCTGGTGAAGATGCAGAAGTTATTGGGCGCACAAATATCAAGGATGGTGCGGATCGACTTGTTAATAATATTGAAATTCAGACTAAATATTATTCTACAGGCAAAGGATGCATAAACAGTTGTTTTGATAAGACAACAGGTGTATTTAGATATATAAATAAAGCCGGCAAACCAATGCTAATAGAAGTTCCGAAAGATAAGTATGCAGAGGCCATAAATGAATTTAGAAAAAAGATAATAGAAGGCAAAGTGCCAGGAGTAACAAATCCTAATGATGCATCCAAATATATCAAAGCTGGAAAACTTACATATAAACAGGCATTAAACCTATGTAAACCAGGAACGATTGAATCATTATCTTATGATGCTGTTACTGGCGCTATAAATTGCTCGTTTGCATTTGGCATTACATTCTTATCAACATTTATAATTAGCTATAATCAAACAGGTGACAGAAAAGCAGCAATGAGTGCGGCTTTCTCAGCGGGAATTCAGACATTTGGACTAAGTTTTATTACGCATATACTAACCCAACAAGTCGCACGTACTACATTGACAAAACAGTTAGTACCTTTAAGTGAATACATTGTGAAAACTATGGGGTATAAAACAACTCAAACCATAGTCAATGCAATACGTTTGATGGCAGGAAAATCTGCGATATCAGGAGCCGCAGCAGCAAAACAGTTGGCTAAAATATTCAGAAGTAATGCAGTAACATCAGCCATGACCTTCATTGTATTCTCGCTGCCAGATATGTACAATTGGTTCAATAAAAGAATATCTACTGCACAATACACCAAAAATATGTTTTCACTTATTGGTACAATGGTATCAGCGGGTGGTGGCACATTAGCAACATCTTTGACTGCCGCAAAAATTGGCGCTGCAGCCGGTACAACGGTATCGCCAGGAATTGGAACAGCAATAGGAATTGCAGGTGGCTTAATAGGTGGCTTAATAGGTGGAAGTGTAATTAAGGTTGCGGGAGATGCGGTAAGAGAAGATGATACGGTTATTCTGTCAAGATTATTCAATGGTGTCGTTATCAACATGGTATATGAGTATATGCTCTCAGAGAGCGAACTTGATGTTATAATTGAAAAATTCGATAATATAAAACCTAAAGAGTTTAAAATGTTATTTAGGCGCATTCAGTCATCAGATAATCAAGAAAAAATAATAGAGGATTTCGTCAGAAAATACTTTGAAGAAATTATTAGAAGGAGGTCTAAAATTGCGGAACCAAATCCAAAAGACTTAATAGATTTCATTAATGAATTTGAAGAAAAATAAGAAAAATTTTGTATTATCAGCATCGATGCATATTAATGTCGTTGCTGATTTTTCTTTTGTGAGCGTTAACTATAGTATTTAATGACGTTATAACATATAAGTAGGTTATAGAAGTATATAATTTCTTGATTTTATAGTATATGGTACAACAACGCTCAATTATTACGGCAATGAAAAAATCTCTAATGTAAAAATATAGTGTACTTTCGGTAAAATCAGAGTAAAAAAACATATTTTTCGCTTTAGCTACAGGAAATGGTACACTGAAAAAACTAAGTGCATAAAATTTTTCCCTGTTCGATGACATTATGTAACACGAAAAAAAGATTCAATTTGTATGGTCAGTGTAAAGGAAGGGATGGCAATGCAGCAAATAACGTACTTTGCAGTGAATTCACTGCAAGCAAGGTTTGCAATATTAGAATGTAAAAAATCAAAGACTGTTGTAAAAACTTAATATTGTTCAAGGTATATCGCGAAAAGAGAAATTTCTATTGATAAGTGACATTGAAAATTTTTTTGGCAGATTAATAGTGCAGATTAATAGTTTGGATAATTTATGGTAAAAAATTCAAAAGCGTTAACTCTTTCGATGATATTCTATGAAATTAAAAAGAATGAGCCCGGTACAATACCGAACTCATAATTTCTTAAAAACTTTTGGACTCAGTTCAAAGAACAAACTCTTTTTCTTTGCCTCTTATTTACTTGCGGGTTTTTCTTCCTGAAGCTTAACACTGATCTTTTTCTCGGTTCCTTCTCTGTTAATTGTAAGCTCGATCGTGTCGCCGGCCTTGTATTCATTCTTCTTTGCGATAAAGTCGGAAGCCGATGTAACCTTTTCACCGTTGAAAGCGATTATGATGTCGCCGACTTCGATACCGGAAATTTCAGCGGCGCTTCCTTCAACTACCGAGTTTACGAAAAGTCCGTAGTTTGAGGGGAGGTTATAGTAATAAGCGAGCTGAGATGTGATCTCGACAATGTTGATACCGATCGAAGGTCTGCCGTGAACATATCCGTCCTTAATAATGTCCTCGATAACATCCTTGATATCGTCGATCGGGATCGCAAATCCGAGTCCCTCAACGCCGTCAGACGCAACCTTGACGGAGTTTATGCCGATTACTTCGCCCTTGTTGTTTACAAGCGCACCGCCGGAGTTACCGGAGTTTATCGCCGCGTCTGTCTGAATCAGATTATAAGTCGTTCCGTCAACCGTGAGAGAACGGTTAAGGGCGCTCACGATACCGTGCGTCACACTGCCGGCAAGCTTCAAACCCAAGGGGTTACCGATCGCAAGAACCTCGTCTCCGACCTGAAGAGATGAGGAGTAGCCGAGCGTTGCGGCCTTTAAGTCAATCCCTGAGGGGTCGATCTTGATTATCGCAATATCGGTCGTCGCATCTGTTCCGATGAGCTTTGCGTCAACTTCATCGCCGGAGGCGAGGTTGACTTTGAGCTTGTTAGCATTCGATACAACGTGGTTGTTGGTAACAATATAACCGTCTGTGCTGATGATAATGCCCGAGCCTGTGGACTGAACGGTGTTGATATTAAGATAGCTGTTCTGTGAATAGCTCATATTGGACACACCGACGATCGACGGGCTGACGGTTGCGGCGATCTGCTGATTTGTAAGCTCGGTTCCGTCAGACTTAGTAACAGACGCGCCGGGAACATCGAAATTCGTGTTTGCGGAGGATGTGTTAACATCTTTTAAGATGTAGTCCTTTATCGCATCCTTCGAAATATAAAGTCCGCCTCCGAATAGGAAGGTCATCACGAACGCCGTTAAAACTGCAACGGTAACGGGCTTTTTCCAGAACGAGCCGTGCTCCTTTTTAGGTTTTCTGACAGTCTCTGAATATACCGTGCTTTTGGGCTCTTCGGTTTCCGTATAAGAAATGTCCGATGCGACTGGCTCGGCATTCTCTTCTTTTTTATTGTTTAGTTCATCAAAAAAATCATTGTTCATAAAGATTTCTCCTTTCTTATGTCTTTATCATACCACCGAGATTTTAAGATAATATGAACAAAGTGTAAAAATAAGATTATTTATTTTGAGGCTGTTTTTGAAGGCGTCAGCGTGAAGGTGAATTTCGTGTATTTGCCGGGTTCGCTCTCAACATCGATCGTCTCGCCGTGGAGCACCATGATGTTCTTGACAAGATATAGCCCGAGGCCGATGCCCTTTTTGTCAAGCCCTCTTGATTTATCTGTCTTATAAAACTTATCAAACACATGTTTGATGTCCGTAGAATCGATGCCCTGGCCGGTGTTCTGTATAGAAACATAGACCTTGCCCGATCGCTGGTTCACATCAACGCCGATCTCTCCGTTCTGATCAGAGAACTTTATTGCGTTGTCCAAAAGGTTGATAACGACTCTCGTGATCGCGTCCTTATCACACCGGCAGATGCAGGAATCTGTGTCAAACGCAACATTGACATTTAAGTTCTTCTCCGTTATTCTCTCTTCATATTTGATGATCTGGCGGCGGATGCACTCGTTAATGTCAAAATCGCTGTATTCGAGCTTCTGAACGCCGCTTTCAATTCGCGAAACGTCCATAAGTTCGGTAACAAGGCGCGAAAGTCTGCGTTCCTCGGAAAGGCAGATCTCAAGATATTCTTTCGCCTTCTCCGGGGGGATCGTGCCATCCAAAATACTGTCCGTGAACCCGATAATAGAGGTCATCGGAGTTCTTAATTCGTGGGCGATGCCGGCGGTAAACGACCGCTGGTTTTCCTCCGAATTCTGGAGAGATTCGGCCATATCGTTAAATGTATCGATAAGCTCGTCGATCTCGCCGACCGTGTTGTCCTTATCCGTGTTAACGCGCTTTGAAAAGTCGCCGGAGGCAAGCTTCATTGCAGCGTCATTCATCGCCTTAAGCGGCTTTGAAATGTAATAGGAAAGAGCATAAGAAAGCGTTGTTGATACAAGCAGCGACACGAGCGCTGCTATGACGAAATTGGACGTTATCACATTAAGCAAAAGATTGATCTGCGGAGTCGGAATGAATAAAAGAAGCAGGCAGTCAAGTGTCGAATCCGTATAGATCGGCTTTAAGACAGTGAGCGTCGTGTCATTAAACATTTTGCCCATTGTGCCCCAGATAATGTAATAATCCTCGCCATTAAAGCTTGTTTTAAGCGCTGTTGACGGAACCTCGCCGTTAAGCATTTCGGATAACGAGTCTGACGGGGTGATGTATTCGGTGTCGTGCTCGGAGCCTGCCCCTCTTGTAATTATATTCGGTTCAAATGCCTGAATATCCGCATATCTGAACAAAATTTTATTGTCAGGCGCGATCTTCATAACGGAAAAATTCGTGCTTGAAGCGATCATCGTCATTGTGCTTCTGTAGTTTGTGTAGATCTGTCCCTTGATCTTTGTGTAATTATAATATGAAATGTCGTTTTTTAACTGAAGGCTCTCAAGCTCCTCATCGAGCCTCTCCGTCCGGCGGGTTATGTCGAGGATCCTTGACGAGGCTGTCAGGATGCTTGAAATGTGTTCGGATTTTAAGTAAGAATACATTCTCGAATAGCATATGACGGACATAAGTGCAAACGAAATAAGCGTTATTAAAAGGTTAACGCTGAATATACGCGAAAAAAGGCTTATCCGTCTGGTCTTTCTCTTCATTGTTCATATACCTCGAAAATATAGCCTACACAGTGCTTTGTTTTGAGCATCCAATATTTATCGTGCGTGTTGCCGAGCTTTTCACGAAGCCTTTTAACGTGAACGTCGATAGTTCTTGATTCTCCGCCGTATTCAAATCCCCAGACCTTTTCTAAAAGCTGTTCTCGTGTGAAAACGACGTTTTTGTTTGAAGCGAGGAAATATAAAAGCTCAAGCTCTCGCGCCGGAGTGTCGATAGTCTTTCCGTCGACCTTAAGCTCGTAGTTTGCTATGTTTATCTCAAGGCCGGGGAAGGTAAGTATTTCGGGATTCTCCTTCGTGTCCGCACTGCTACGGCGAAGAACGGCGCGGATCCTTGCGATGAGCTCCTTAGTCTCGAACGGCTTGACAATATAATCGTCCGCGCCGAGCTCCAAGCCCAGCACCTTGTCGAATGTGTCGCCCTTGGCCGTCAACATAATTATCGGCACATTGCTCGTTTTTCTGATCTCGCGGCAGACCTGGATTCCGTCCACCTTGGGAAGCATCAGATCGAGGATCACAAGGCAGGGCTCTTCCGTGCGGAACTTTTTTAATGCGTCCTCTCCGTCATAGGAGATGGCGGTCTCAAACCCTTCTTTAACAAGATGAAGGCGGACGAGCTCGCAGATATTTGCGTCATCGTCAACAACAAGAATTTTATTTTTATTCATTATTAACACCTCTTTTTTAACATTATAGCACACATTTAATGAAAAGAAAATTAAAAAATGCTTGTTTTCACAAAAAATTTACATAATATATGCCAATTGAAGCCATAAAACGAGATTTGCTATTGAAAAAACGGCGAGGCTGTGATATAATTAATTAGTATTTGTTAAACATATAAAGGAGAAGAATAACTATGAAAATGGGAATCGTAGTTCATGTACCTTTTTTCTATAAGTCTATATATCCTTATAAAACTCTCTAAATGGCTATACACAAAGAAATATCACAAGAGCAGAATTCTATATATTCCCGTATAACACTATATATTTCATAAAAAATTGGTGTCAGGAATGGTGTCAGGGGAGTATAAAAACATTTAAAGAGTTTGACACATAATATAAATCATCTAATATGTTACACTATTGTTCGTTCCGAGCAATAGTGTTCTTTTTGTAACCTAAAATTCAGGGCGTACCGCAATCAAATCGGTACGCCCCTTGAATATTTTTCCGCTTTAGAAAGAATATTCATAGAAAGCACAAGAAGAAAATCCTTATTGAATTACCATCTTGATTATAATATTTAGTTTATAATAATAGAATAACCTAACCTTCCTTGCAAAATTTTGCTATCATGAAACAATAGGGGAATGTATTTATTTTTGCTGAATTCTACGATAAACTTTTCACTCGCTTTTTCGTTATAGGATGAACCTGTACATATTTTGTCCGTTAAGCATTTTTCATAATAGCATTCATCACCACACAGCACATAGTTATCTGCTAAAACGATACAGGAGCCAACGGAATGCCCACCAATTTTCTTTATAGTTAAATTCTCCGCTAATGAAAATTCATTATCAATCAGATGAACATCAAAGCTTGTTGGAATGTACTTTTTTGCTGCAGTATATTCATCTTTTTGAATGTGTATAGTGGCATTTTCATAATACCTGATGGCTTCTATGTGGTCGTGGTGCGAATGAGTAATGATAACATCAGTGATATCAGTTGGAGAAAGTCCGTATTCTTTTAATACAACAACCGGTTTTTTGAATAGCGACATTTCAAAGCCTGCACCATCATCACAGCCTACATCCACAAGTATATTTTTATTTTCGGTTTGTATCAAATATATCGTAAATGAAATCGGCAAAAGAACATCTTTTCTGCCACTTTTGAAAATATAGTTTTCACCAAATACGGATTCTCCATACTTTAATGCTACAATATTCATTGTACCTTCAGTACTACCTTGCCTATATTTTCACCACGATAAAGAATATCGTGTGCCTCTTCAGCTTCTGTAATCGGAAGAACCTTATACACAGTAGGCTTTATTTCGCCGTCCTCTACTTTTTCCCACACCTCATTGACAAGATTGGAAAGAATTTCAGCTTTCATTTTGGGAGTGCGTGAGCGAAGTGTACTACCAACAATTCTAATGTTCTTTTTGTAAATATTTTTAAGATCAATGGTTGTATTTGCTCCGGCAAGAGCCGCAATTACTATCCAACGACATCCATATTTTACATAAGGCAGACAATCCCCGAGATTTTGACCGCCAAGGCAGTCAATAGCAATATCAACAGCCCTGCCTTCAGCTTCTTCTTTTTTAAGTATTTCAGGCAGGTTTTCCTCTCTGGTGTCAACTACGAGGTCGGCACCAAGATGCTGAATGTTTTTAGGATCGCTTATGACCGTTGTAATAACACGCAAGCCAAAAGCTTTTGCCATAGGGATAATGACACTGGCAAGTCCACTTGCTCCTGCCTGCATAAGTAGCGTATCTCCTGCTTTAGCATGACCTTCAACAAACAATTTGAGATATGCCGTTGCAAATGCTTCGGGAATCGCCGCAGCTTCCTCCATTGTACAATTCTTTGGCACAGGCATACACATATCAAATTTGACAGAAACAAATTCTGCATAACCGCCACCACCAAGCAGTGCACAAACTTTATCGCCGATTTTATAATTTGATTTTTCTTTTGCACCTTCTGTCATTTCAACAATTTCGCCCGAAACTTCAAGCCCCATCCATTCAGGACAGCCTTCGGGCGGTGGATAGTCGCCCTCTCTTTGCATAAGGTCTGCACGATTCAGAGCTGCATATTCAACTTTTATTAAAACTTCATCTTCGGCAAGAACAGGATTCGGAACCTCATCCCATCTTAAGCTCTTATCATCATTTACAAGTATTGCTTTCATTATTCTTTATCATTCCTCTCAATTTTTATTTTCCCTTCAACAGAAAGAAAATCAACCTACCATTATGCCTTTCACTTACGGCTGTTCGCCGCACAACATTCAAGTATAATTTTATATAATTTAAACTCATAATCATAGCTCCAGGGGTTTTCCTTTTCTCCTGCTACCATTTCTCCAAAAGAATGAAGCATATTGTCGTACCTGTCAAACACTTCTGTTACACGTTTCTCCCCTTTTGCATTCCAGCTTGTATCAAAGTTTTCTTTAAAATGTGTTATTGTTCCCGGATAATTTACATTTTCTTCAAGAGGCTTTACCTCCACCATACCTTTTGTTCCGGTCACAACAAGCTGACGTCTCAAAAAACCGCCACACTCAATATCGGTTGTCTTTGCGAAGGATACTCCATTTTTGTATTCTAAAACCGCCATTCCGAAGTCTGTGCTGTCAATATTATCAAACCCGGTACTTTTGTTAAGGGGAATAATACGCTCGGGAATCCCATGAATTTGTAAAATCAAATCTATTAAGTGGCAACCAAGAAAAAACATTATTCCACCAGGAAATGCCTTAAGCCAGGTTCTGAGCTCCGCAGAATGGTATCCGCTCATTTGAGCCTCAACGCTGATTATTTCACCGAGCTCACCTGCTTTAACTCTGTCAATAAGGTTGCTTATATACGGATTGTATCTGTACATATAACCGATATGAAATACTGTTTTGTTTTTCTTTACAGTTTCAACAAGTTTTTCAAAATCAGAAAGAACGGTGCTACCGGGTTTTTCCATATGTATATGCTTTTTGTGTTCAGCCGCAAGCAATGCATATTTTGTCAAGTAAATTTCTTCGGTTTCTATTACAACTGCCTCAATTTCCGGGTTTTGCATAATCTCGTCAACCGTAAGTTCGGGGTAGCCCTTAAAGGCTTCCATGTGATTCGAAAATTTTTCTTTTTCGTTCTCCGGCATTGCATATCCGCAAATCTCAAATATATCACTTTGTTTTTTCAGACTGTTCCATATTTCAGTTCCATGACTGTTGTGACTTGTTCCTATTTGGGCAATTTTTATTTTTCTCATAAGCTTACCTCCAGTCAAACTGCACTAAAATTGGAAAGTTTTTATCATTAACTAAACGACTGTAAATCTCTGTACATTCATCAGGTTTATGCACTTCTTTAATCATTCCCTTCAGGTCTAACCTTTCTCCTGAAATCAAATTCAGCACTACTTTAATATCATCCCTGTGAGTAAACCATCCCGGGTGAGATTCAATCTCTGGTCTTGCTATTGTATGTGCACCAATAAGAGTAATACCCGGTCCGTGAACTTTTCTGTAGTAATCTATAGTAAAATCGGAACTTCTTGTACAACCAAGCAATGCAACTCTGCCGAATCTTGCCATACAGTCAAGTGCTCCATCAAGTCCGCTACCTACACCGGTTACTTCAATACAAACATTTGCACCACCATTTGTTACCTCTTTCACCTTGTCCGCAAACCCTTCTTCAAATGGGTCAAAAGCAAAGTCTGCACCATTTTTCAGAGCTTCCTCTCTTCGTTCTTTAACAGGATCAACTGCAACAATTGGAACTGCTCCGGCAACACGCGCCAACTTAACGCCAAGCTGTCCCAAAAGTCCAAGTCCCATTATAAGCACCGACTCGCCTATTTCAAGCCTTGTTTTTCGGATTGCAGCCAGCGGAAAAGTTGTTATAAAGGCAACCGCCGCTTCTTGCATAGACAGATTATCATCCTCTATTTTTACAAGCTGGGCTTCTTCCAATAAATTATATTCTGAATGAGTGCTCCAATACATTGCAACTCTGTCACCTGGTTTAACTGATGTTACACTTTCTCCTACCTCTTCAACTATTCCGGAAGAGCAATATCCAGGTATCCTTGGAAATACGACCCTTGCGCTTTGGCTTGCCGATACATTTGGATCTCCGATTATATTTGCTCTTTCTGTTCCGCAGCTTACAGTCGAAAACTGAGTTTTTACTTTTACAAGCGTCCCGCTCACTTGTTTTATCTCTTTATTCAACAATTCGGCTGTGTTTGGTTTTGTAAATACAATTTGTTTTGTTTGCATAATTACACTTCCTTTCTCTGCAATCCTCTTTATTGATATTTTTTATTATATCATCTTGCAAAAATCTGTTCAATATGGTATACTGCAAAAAAAGTAACTATTCTGCAATCATCCTATATCGGAGGTGTATGAAAAGATGCAAAGCGGAAAAATATATGTTTCGGAGCTTTCCACATCAAAGCATATATTTAATAATTATCATTTTTGTCGCGGAAATAGTAATCTAAGAAAAACTCGAATTGGCGTTATAATAAAAGGTAGCGGAACCTATATCTATTTGAATAAAAAGCTCAATGTAAACCAAGGGGATATCGTATTTATTCCGGAGAATATTTATTGTTATTCCGAGTGGCATGGAAACCCTGAGATTGAAGTAATTTATGTGAGTTGTTTTATGCACTATGAGCAGTTTCGATATGAACCTCAAATTATAAATTGCGATAAAGAAATCAAGGATGATCTGATAGAAATAGCCAATCTATTGTCAATCGACTATATTAAGGAATTAGAAGCGTATTCATTGTTTTATAAACTGCTTAAAAAATTGCTTCCTCGAATGGTGCAATCAAATATTTCATATAACAAAACCTTGCAAACAGCAATTGGATTTATTACTGATAATTGGAATAAAGATTTTTCTGTTGTCGATTTAGCAAAAAAGTGTTGTGTGAGTGAGTCTACTCTTTACCACTTGTTTCAAAAAGAATTAGGACAAACACCTGTTAATTTTCTAAATTCCATCAAAATTAATAATGCAATAAAATATTTGGAAAGTAGTAACTATTCTATTTCCACTATAAGCAGACTGGTTGGCTTTAATTCCGAAAATCATTTTAGAAAAGTTTTTAAAAGTGTCACAGAAACAACACCTTCAAAATTAAAAAAGAAGCCAAAATAATTGACTAATATCCGTTATTATGATATAATACTAATTATAATTATTAAAAAATGGTGTCAGATTGGTGTCTAGCCAATTTGAAAACCCTTGAAAATAAAGGAGATTTGAAAAAAATGAAAATGGGTATAGTGGGGCTTCCCAATGTGGGAAAGAGCACACTTTTTAATGCGATCACAAAGGCGGGAGCGGAGTCGGCAAACTATCCCTTCTGCACCATTGAGCCGAATGTCGGCGTTGTCGCTGTGCCGGATCACAGAATGGATGTTTTGGCCGAAATGTATAACCCGGAAAAATACACTCCAGCTGTCGTTGAATTTGTTGACATCGCGGGCCTTGTAAAAGGCGCCTCAAAGGGCGAGGGGCTGGGAAACAAATTCCTTTCGCATATAAGAGAGGTGGACGCGATAATTCACGTTGTCCGCTGTTTCGAAGATCCCGACGTCGTGCATGTAGACGGCAGTGTTGACCCGATGCGTGACATTGAGACCATTAATTATGAGCTTATTTTTGCCGACCTTGAAACGGTCGATAAGAGAATCGATAAGGCGACGAAGATGCTTAAGGGCGATAAAAAGTATCAGACCGAGATCGATGTTTTGAATAAAATAAAGGAGTGCCTTGAAGCCGGAAAGCCTGCAAGAAGCGCTGAAATTACGGACGATGAAAAGGCCTTGATCTCCGATATGTCGCTTTTGACGGCAAAGCCCGTCATCTATGCGGCAAATGTTTCGGAGGACGAGCTTGCGTCCGGCGCTGAGAACAATAAATATATCAAGGCGCTTAACGAGCTTGCCGAGAAGGAGGGGAGCGAGGTACTTCCCGTTTCCGCGAAGATCGAGGAGGAGATAAGCCAGCTCGAGCCCGAAGAAAAGACAGAGTTCTTAAATGCGTTAAACCTCACCGAGTCAGGACTTGACAGACTCGTTAAAAAGAGCTATAAGCTTCTTGGCCTTATAAGCTATCTCACGGCAGGGCCTAAAGAGGTCAGAGCGTGGACGATAAAGAGGGGAACGAAAGCGCCCCAGGCGGCCGGAAAGATCCACAGTGATTTTGAGCGCGGCTTTATCCGTGCCGAGGTCGTCGCGTTTGACGATCTTGCTTCGTGCGGGTCGATGACGGCGGCCAAGGAAAAGGGGCTTTTAAGAAGCGAAGGTAAAGAATATGTTATGCAGGACGGAGACGTTGTTGTCTTCCGCTTTAACGTCTGAAAAAAGAGCCGCTTTTGCGGCTCTTTTTTATTTGACAGAGTAAGTCCTTTATGGTAAAATCAGTATGAAAAATGAGCTTTCGGTAAAGGCGAGGGTAAAATGTGGAATATTATAGTCGGGAATATGGTGTTGGGAGCGTTTTCTCCCGTCATACTCTTTATAGAAAATTATGTTGTGAAAAATAGAACGGCAAACATTTTTATTGATATTTTTGCGGTGATCATTTTTACGGCTGTTTGTTTTTTTCTCGGTAGATGTAACTACAAAGTCAGCCTTATACGCCTTATCATCATCTTGACCGCAAACTTTATTTTATGCTGTATTGCGCTTTTATTTGACAGCAAGCTCTTCATGTATTTAAATGTCGGCTCACTTATTCCGTATTTCAGAGTCCTTGCACGGTTTATCAAAGGCGAAACGGCGTGGATTATTGCGGCTGTGGTGACATATTTTATTCCGTATATTTTAATATATACCGGAATGTTAGCAGGTAGGCGCGCTCACCGCGAGCAATATAAACTTTGGACAGAGGCGGATAGAGAAAAAAGAGAACGAAAGAGAATGCAAAAAAAGATGCGAAAAAATAAAGCGCCCGGTGAAGAAGCTATTAGTATCGGGGAGTGTGAAAATTGATATTAAATATTATTTTGGCCGTCATTGCCGCGCCCGTTTTGGTGTTGGAATACTTTGCATTGACATGGTGTTGGTTCGGCGGAACAAGCGTTAACCTTGCCGCTGTTCCGGCTATATTTATTTTTTACGCATTATTATCAAATTTTCTTTGCAAAAAACTATTTAAAAACGGCATCAATGTACCGTTAATGCTTTTAATAGCGATAGTGCTTCCGGTTCTGACCATAATAACTTTAGAAGTGGTCGCAGGCGTATTTGGTATTGATGTTTCTGTTGCATAGTAAAAGGCCCTTCCTTTTGGAAGAGCCTTTTTGTCGATTATTTTTCAACTATGCGATCCATGCCGCCCATATAGGGTCTTAAAGCCTCGGGAATTTTAACGCTGTAATGTTCGCCGTCAAATTCAAGGTTATTTTCAAGGAACGCAATAAGCATTCTCGGAGGAGCGACAACGGTATTATTAAGAGTGTGAGCGAGATACTTTTTGCCGTCGTCTGACTTGATCCTGATGCCGAGACGCCTTGCCTGCGCGTCACCTAAGTTAGAGCAGGAGCAAACCTCGAAATATTTCTGCTGTTTGGGAGACCAAGCCTCAACGTCGTAAGATTTTACCTTAAGGTCCGCAAGGTCGCCTGTGCAACACTCGAGCGTTCTTACCGGAATATCCATCGAACGGAAGAGCTCAACCGAATAGCTCCACATCTTATTGAACCAGTCCATGCTCTCTTCGGGCTTGCAGATAACGATCATTTCCTGCTTTTCAAACTGATGTATTCTGTAAATTCCGCGCTCTTCGATTCCGTGCGCGCCTTTTTCCTTACGGAAGCAGGGAGAATAGCTCGTAAGCGTTAAGGGAAGAGAAGACTCGGGAGTGATACTGTCGATGAACTTACCGATCATCGAGTGCTCGCTCGTTCCGATAAGATAAAGGTCTTCGCCCTCGATCTTATACATCATCGCGTCCATTTCCTCAAAGCTCATAACGCCGGTCACGACATTGCTTCTTATCATATAGGGCGGAATGCAATATGTGAAGCCCTTGTTTATCATAAAGTCTCTTGCATAGGCAAGCACCGCGCTGTGAAGGCGCGCAATATCGCCCATAAGGTAATAAAAGCCCTCACCGGCAACCTTGCCTGCAGCCTCTTTATCGATTCCGTTGAAGCGTGCCATAATATCGGTGTGATAGGGGATCTCAAACTTCGGCTGTGTCTTTTCGCCGAACTCCTCGACCTCGACGTTTTCGGAATCATCTTTTCCGACCGGAACGGAAGGATCGACGATGTTCGGAATCTTCATCATGATCTCTTTAAGCCTTGCTTCAAGCACGGCCTCTTTCTCTTCAAGCGCCTTAAGCTCCTCTGCCTGAGCGTTTACTTCAGCCTTGATCTTCTCGGCCTCGTCCTTTTTGCCCTGTCCCATTAAAACGCCGATCTTTTTGCTGATCGCGTTTCTGTTGGAGCGAAGATCGGACGCCCTTAAGTTTGCGGCCTTTTTCTCGTCATAAACCGCGATAGCCTCATCAACAAGCGGAAGCTTTGAATCCTTGAACTTCTTTTTTATGTTTTCTTTGACAAGCTCGGGGTTTTCTTTGACAAATTTAATGTCTAACATACATATTCCTCTCTTTTTATAAATCGTTCTTTTAATAGTTTAACTCAAAAACAGCAAAATGTCAATGATTTTGAACGCTATTTTACGGCATAAAGCGTCATTTTGAGTTGACAATGGTGTGATTTTTTTATATAATTTAATTAAACGGGGGCGGATAGTGTGAAAATACTCGGCGGAAAAACGGACACAGTTTTTAAAAACTTAAAAGGAGAGGGGGGTAAAATTTTTGTTTTATCGCTTCTTTCTGTCGTCGTCTCGCTTCTTTGTATCGCGAGAGCAAAGTGCTATCAGGTCATAATCGACGCGATCGGAAAAGCCGACAGTCCGATAGTTTTATATTCCTGTTTATTTGCGCTCCTTGTTGTCGTAACGGTCATTTTGTGCCAGATATATAGGTTTTTCAGGGAGCGGACTGTGACGGATATGTATAACCGCATCCGCCGCAAAGTTATGAATGCCGCCATTGGCGCCGAATACGGCGTGATTTCTGGCTTTCACACGGGCGATATATTAAACCGTATGTTTTCGGACGCAAAGATAGTTTCCGAGAGCACGGCTGACATTATTCCCTCACTCTTTGAGCTCTCGGTAACGCTTTTGGGCTCTGCGGTCTTTCTTTTTTTCATAAGTCGGCCGTTCTGCCTTATTTTAGTTGCTTCGGGAATTTTGATGTCGCTTGTCGCGGTGCTTGCAAGAAAAGTCTTAAAAAGGCTTCATAAAGAGGTTCAGGAGTCCGACGGTGCGGTGCGTTCGCTTTTTCAGGAACAGCTTTCCGGCCTTTTGATGATAAAAGTGTTCGGAGCGGAGGCGCGTTCGCTTTCTTCAATCGACAAAAAACAGAAAAACTATTTTGATAAGAATATGAAAAAGCAAATTGCCTCATGCGTTCTGAATTTCGGGTATACGATGGCATGCAACGCCGTTTTGCTTTTTACATTTTTTTATGCGGTATACGGCATTAAAGAAGGATTTTTGACATACGGAACGCTTACGGCGATGATGCAGCTTGCAAATAACATTCAAAGCTCGGTCACGGGGCTCGGGGCGTTGCTCCCCAAAATATACTCGGCTGCCGCGTCCGGCGAGAGGGTCAATGAGATAACGGACATTTCAAAAGAGAGCGAAGAGAAAACGGAGCTTAACGAAGTTTCAAAGATCGACTTTAACAATATTTCGTTTTCATACGGCAGAAACGACGTTTTAAAGAACATCGGCTTTTCCGTGTCAAAGGGCGAGACGGTCGCAATACAGGGTGCATCCGGAATTGGAAAGAGCACACTTTTATATCTTTTACTGGGCATCTATAAATGCGATTCCGGCGAAATCACGATCTCAGACGGGGAAAAGACAGAGAAGGCCGGAAAGGGAACGAGAAGATTTTTCGCGTTCACACCGCAGGGAAATGGGCTTTTTTCAGGGACTATTGCGGAAAACATCATTTTCGCGCGCGAAAATGTGACAGATGAAGAGATGAAAAATGCGCTTAAAATCTCGTGTGCAGACGAATTTATCAGCGCTTTGCCGGATGGGGTGGATACATATTTAGGCGAGAACGGAGTGGGCTTATCCGAAGGCCAGCAACAAAGAATCGCCATCGCGCGTGCGCTTTTGTCGGGCGCGGAGGTTCTTTTATTGGATGAGGCGACAAGCGCGCTTGACGAGGCGACAGAGAAAAGGTTTATCGAAAATCTTCGCACGGTCGGAAAAACGGCGATACTCATCACTCACAGAAAATCTCCGCTTTCGATCGCTTCCTCCTCATATATAATAAAAGAAAACGGAATCGAAAAGGTTAAGTGATTATGGAATATTTTGACGAGCTTAATGAAAACGGAGAAAAGACCGGCCGCAGGGTCGAACGGGGCTTTGCGCACGAAAACGGAATTCTTCATGCGACGAGCCAGATATACATTTACCGTTACCATAAGGGGCGGCTTGAGATACTCCTTCAAAAAAGGAGCCCGGATAAGGACAGTTATCCGGGTAAGCTTGACATTTCGTGCGCCGGCCACGTTCCTTCGGGGATGGATTACGACTCAAATGCGTTAAAGGAGCTTTCCGAAGAGCTCGGGATCACGGCAGACATTTCAAGCCTTAAAAGGATCGGCGTTTTCAGAACGAGCAAAAAGGCCGAATTTTACGGAAAGAAATTTCACGACGAACAGCTTTCAGCCGTATATATTTCAGAGCTGTATCTGGATGCGTCCGAAATAAAATTTCAAAAAGAGGAAATCTCGGCTGTTCTCTGGATGAGCGCCGATGAGATAGTAAGGCGACTTGACTTAAATGACGACGCGTTCTGCCTTAATCCGGAGCGGTTTAAGGCGGCGCTCAGCGCGATATACCACAACATAAAGATATTGTATTCGGACGAAAATATGACGGTCTGCGTAAAGCCGCCATCCGTCCTCTCTCAGGGCGATGAAAGCGGAAATGTTGATATGCTTTCGCTGTTAAAAGACAATTTCGGCCACACATTTTATCCCGTTCACAGGCTTGACAGGAACACCGGCGGCGTGATGGTTTTTGCAAAAAACAGCCCCGCCGCGGCAAAGCTTTCTCTTCTTGCGGCAGATAAAGAGAATTTTATTAAAGAATATTATGCTGTAACGGAGGGACAAGCGCCGGAGTCGGGAAATTTTTGCGACCTTTTGATAAAAAGCGGCAAAAAAGCATTCATCGCAAAAAAAGAACGAAAAGGCGTGAAAAAAGCGGAGCTTTCGTTTTATAAAATAGCTGAGGCCGCGACCGAAAAGGGAGATTATTCTCTTTTATGCGTTCGGCTTTTGACCGGCAGATTTCATCAGATCAGAGCTCAGTTTTCCTCGCGAAGCCTCCCGCTTGCCGGCGACGGGAAATACGGGGGACGGGACAATGGGTGCACATACGCGCTTTACGCCAAAGGCCTTGAGTTTACAAGCCCATTTAACGGCGAAAAATTAAAGTTCAGCCAAGATCCGCCGCTGGAATATCCGTGGTCGTTATTCAGTGAGTATTTAAATCAATAAAGAGTGCATCTTAAGATGCACTCTTTATCATTTGAGCAAAATATTCATGAACAGTCAAATCATCCGAAAGCTCCGGATGGAACGCGGTGACGAGCTGATTACCCTCACGCGCGGCAACGATTTTACCGTCCACCTCGGAAAGCACCTTGACATTTTTGCCGACGGCCTTGATATAAGGTGCTCTTATAAATGTCATCGGAATGTCATTCCCGTCAAACCCGGAGACTGTGTAAAAACTTCCGAGTTGGCGGCCGTATGCGTTTCTGACGGCGGTTATATCCATCGAAGCGATATGAGTTCTTTCATCGTTTTCGATTTTTTTGGCAAGCAGTATAAGCCCTGCGCAGGTTCCGAAAACGGGGAGTGACTCACCGATAAGGCGCTTTATTTCGTCCATCATGCCAAGCTCCGTTAAAAGTTTGCCCTGGACCGTGCTTTCGCCGCCGGGAATGATGAGCCCGTCAAATGACGAGGCAAGGTCTGACCTTTGGCGGATCTGGAAATGTTCGATCCCGAGTGCAGAAAGCGATTTTTCATGCTCTGCGAACGCGCCCTGCAAAGCGAGTATTCCGATACGCATTATTTGCCTCTTTCCGCCATGAGAAGCTCAATTTCCTGTTCATTGATTCCGACCATAGCTTCACCGAGGTCTTCGGAAAGCTCGGCAAGAACCTTAGGATCGTTATAGTTCGTAACAGCTTTAACGATCGCGGCCGCACGCTTTTTCGGATTGCCGGATTTGAATATTCCGGAGCCGACGAAAACGCCCTCTGCGCCGAGCTGCATCATAAGTGCCGCATCGGCCGGTGTTGCAACTCCGCCTGCCGCGAAGTTGACAACGGGAAGCTTGCCGTTTTTGTGAACATATAAAACAAGATCATAAGGAACTCTTAACTCTTTTGCCGCGTCAAAAAGCTCGTCCTCGCTCATTGAGGTGAGTCTTCTTATTTCGGCCTGCATCATGCGCATGTGGCGCACAGCCTGAACAACGTCGCCCGTTCCGGGTTCGCCCTTAGTTCTTATCATCGAAGCGCCCTCGTTTATTCTTCTGAGTGCCTCGCCAAGGTCTTTTGCACCGCAGACGAAAGGAACGCGGAACGCCGTTTTATCGATGTGATATTTATCGTCGGCGGGAGAGAGAACCTCGCTCTCGTCGATATAGTCGATCTCAATTGCCTCCAGAATCTGTGCCTCAGCAAAATGGCCGATACGGCATTTTGCCATAACGGGAATGGAGACTGCCGCCTGAATGCCCTTTATCATTTTAGGGTCGCTCATACGCGATACACCGCCGGCCGCTCTGATGTCCGCCGGGATGCGCTCAAGCGCCATGACCGCGCATGCGCCTGCCTCCTCGGCGATCTTTGCCTGTTCGGGGGTGGTGACGTCCATTATAACACCGCCCTTTAACATCTGGGCAAGGTTCTTGTTAAGCTCGAATCTTTCGTTTTCCATAGTGATTACTCCTTGTAAATATATTTTTAAGCAAGTTAATTTTTATATAATTGTTCCGCCGCCGATGACCGTGTCCCCGTCATAAAATACGACGGCCTGGCCTTTCGTGACAGCGCGCTGAGGCGTATCGAACACGACTTTTATTCCAAGCTCCGAAGGGGAGATGACAGCATCGCTTTCGCCCTGGCTGTAGCGAACCTTGGCTTTGATCCGCATCGGTTTATCAATGCTTTCAGCCGAGATCAGATTAACGTCTCCGGCGATCAGAGAGTCGGTATAAAGATCCTTTTCGTCGCCGAGCGTGACGGTGTTGTCCGAAGGGTTTATGGAGATGACATAGAGCGAATGCTCGTATGCGATCCCAAGCCCTCTGCGCTGGCCGACGGTGTAGCGGATTATGCCTTTGTGTTTTCCCAATACATGGCCGTTTTTATCGATAAAATCGCCGGGAGGATAGGTCTTATTCATATAGTTTTCGATAAAGTCTGAGTATTTTCCGTTCTGAACAAAGCAGATGTCCTGGCTGTCGTGCTTTCTTGCGTTTATGAAGCCGCATTTTTCTGCAATCTGCCTGACCTCGGTCTTTTTAAGCTCTCCGAGCGGAAAAAGCGTGTGCGAAAGCTGTTCCTGGGTGAGCGAATATAAAACATAGCTCTGATCCTTGGTGTGATCCTCCGCTTTTTTTAACAAGAACCTTCCGGTTTGGCCGTCGCGCTCGACCCTGGCGTAGTGCCCGGTCACGACATAGTCGGCCTTTAGTTCCATCGCTCTTTGATAGAGCTTTTCGAATTTTAAGTATCTGTTACAGTCGATGCATGGATTTGGCGTTGCACCGTGCTCATATGCGCTCACGAATTTATCGATAACGCATTCTGAAAACTTATCGGTAAAATTGAAAACATAGTAGGGCATTCCGAGCTTATAGGCGACACTTTTAGCGTCCTCCACGTCTGACGCGGAGCAACAGCTGTTCGGGCGCGATTCCTCTTCATAGCCGTTAAAGAGCTTCATCGTCGCGCCGATACAGTCGATCCCCATATTCTTGACAAGATATGCCGCCACCGATGAGTCAACTCCGCCGCTCATAGCGATCAATGCTTTCTTATTCGTCATGGCACACCTCTTTCTTTCAATTCCTATATGTTTAGTATGTATTATACATTATATAATATTTAATGTCAATACTTTCTTAAATATATATTAAATATCTTCTCCTGATGTTGATAATATGTCACATAAGTTGTATAATAATGAAAGTGAAAAAATAAGGAAGTAATAATAAATGCTTAAAAATATTGTAAGAGCCAAGGTTCTTTTATACGGAAGTGAGATTTTATCCTCCGCCGGCATTCAGAAAGAGCGGCTCTTTATTCAGCACGGAACGACAAATGTGCTCGCGCATTCATTTAATGTGGCGTGCATAAGCCTTTTGATCGCATATTTTCTAAGGCTTAAGTTAAATGAGCGTGCGCTCGTCCGCGGCGCATTGCTACATGACTATTTTCTTTATGACTGGCACAAAATCAAGACAAAGGGGCTTCCGCACGGGTTCAGCCATCCCAAAACCGCGCTCTTTAACGCAAAACGCGACTTTTCGATTAACGAGGTTGAAGAAAACATAATCATGCGGCATATGTTTCCGCTCACGGCCGTTCCGCCGAAATACAAGGAAAGTCTGATCGTGTGTCTTGCGGATAAGATATGTGCGGTGACAGAAATATTTAAGATGCGCCGATTCATAATCGGAATGAATAAAAATAAATAAAAGCAGCGTTATAAACTTTGCGCCTTTCGCATATATTAGGGTAGAACATATGCGGGAGGTATTTAAATGGCAAATGAAAATAATAAAGTAAAACTTATGGGGAAGTTAGTCCAGGAGCCGATCTTAAGTCACAGGGTGTATGGCGAAGGGTTTTATAAAACGGTGATCTCTGTCGAGAGACTCTCGGGCGCTTGCGACATGGTTCCGGTCACAGTGTCCGAAAGGCTTTTGCTGTCCTGTCCGGCCGAGATAGGCGGGGACTACTATATCACGGGGCAGTTCAGGTCATATAACAATTATTCAGACACGGGAAGCAAATTGAAGCTCACAGTCTTTGCGAAGACCTTCTGCCCGGCCGATGAGTGCGACGAGGATGAGCCAAATGATATTTTTCTTGACGGCTACCTTTGCAAAGAGCCGGTATACAGGTCGACTCCGTTCGGGCGTGAGATTGCCGATATGTTGATTGCAGTGAACAGATCCTACGGAAAGAGCGATTACATACCGGTGATAGCATGGAGCAGAAACGCACGGTTTTGCGCGTCGCTTCCGGTGGGGACACATATAAGAATTTACGGGCGCATTCAGTCCCGTGAATATCAAAAGAAAACAGCGGAGGGAACGGTTATAAAAACCGCATACGAGATCTCGGCCTCCAAACTCGAGCTCCCGGACGAGGAACTTTCGGAGGAACTTCTTTAAAAAAGCTTCCCCTTTTGGTCAAAAGGGGAAGCTTTTTGCGGCTTGACAAAATGGATTATTTTTGATAGAATATTCATTTACAGGCTTAAAAATATTTTTACGAAAGGAAAAAGAAAAAATGCTCAGGCAACTTGCTAAAAGTATAAGAGAGTATAAAAAACCGACACTTTATACTTTGATCTTCATCATCTTTGAGGCTGTCATCGAAATTTTCATTCCGTTTATCACGGCGAACCTTGTGAACGACATTAAAGCGGGAACGGATATTTCGGAGGTCGCCAAAACGGGCGCATTTTTGATCGGCGCCGCGCTCGTTTCACTTTTCTGCGGCGGTGCGGCAGGGTTCACATGCGCAAAAGCGTCCGCCGGATTTGCGAAAAATTTAAGGCACGACATTTTTGCAAAAATTCAGAGCTATACATTTGAAAACATAGACAAATTCTCGTCGTCCTCACTCGTGACGCGTATCACGACCGACGTTTCGAATGTTCAGCTGGCGTATATGATGATAATCAGAACCGCCGTAAGATGCCCCCTGATGCTCGTGTTTGCGATCGTAATGGCATATATCATGGGCGGTGCGCTCGCGGGGACTTTCGTTGTTGTCGTCCCGGTTTTGGCACTCGGGCTCTATCTTGTCAGCCGCCGCGCAATGCCGGCATTTCGGAGTGTTTTCAGAAAATACGACAGACTAAATGAGTCCATCGAGGAAAACGTCCGCGCGATGAGAGTCGTTAAGGGATTTGCGCGCGAGGACTATGAAAAGAAGAAATTTCATGCCGCGGCGGACGATATATGCTCGGACTTCACGAGAGCCGAAAGAATAGTTGCGATAAACTCGCCGCTTATGCAGTTCTGCGTTTATTTTAATATGATATTTGTTTTGACCGTCGGTTCAAAGATGACGATAACGAGCCGCGGAGCAAGCGTCGACGTCGGCCAGATCTCGGCTATGCTGACATACGGAATGCAGATATTAATGTCGCTTATGATGCTTGCGATGATATATGTCATCATAACGATGTCGGCGGAATCCGCTAAAAGAATATGCGAGGTATTAACAGAAGAGCCGGCGCTCAGAAATCCTGAAAATCCGGTCATGGATGTTTGCGACGGATCGGTCGAGTTTGATAATGTCAGCTTCAAATATTCAGCATCCGCCAAGCGGTTCGCGCTTTCGGACATTGATCTTAAGATCAAAAGCGGAATGACCGTCGGAATCATCGGCGGAACGGGTTCGAGCAAGTCGACGCTTGTTCAGCTTATTGCGCGCCTTTATGACACGACAAAAGGGTGCGTTAAAGTCGGAGGAGTAGATGTTAGAAACTACGATCTTGAAACGCTCCGAAATTCCGTCGCGATCGTGCTTCAGAAAAACCTTTTGTTTTCCGGAACTATCAAGGAAAATTTAAGGTGGGGGAATGACACAGCAACGGATGAAGAAATCATAAACGCTTGCCGCCTTGCCATGGCGGACGAGTTTGTTTCATCCTTCCCGGACGGATATGACACATGGATCGAGCAGGGCGGAACGAATGTTTCCGGTGGCCAGAAGCAGAGGCTTTGCATTGCAAGAGCGCTCCTAAAGAAGCCCAAAATAATCATATTCGACGATTCGACAAGCGCTGTCGACACAAAGACCGACGCTTTGATAAGAGCCGGCCTTAAAACATATATCCCCGAAACGACAAAAATAATCATCGCTCAGAGGATCTCGTCCGTTATGGATTCCGACCTCATAATCGTTATGGATAACGGAAAAATTTCCGCGTCGGGCACACATGACGAGCTTTTAAAAAAGAGCGAGATATATAAAGAAGTATACAATGAACAGACGACAGGGGGTGACGGAGATGAAGAATAAATTAAACGGCGGAGTATTTAAAAGAGTGTTAAAAACGCTTATTCGCTTCTACCCCGTTTTGGTGCCGGTAACGGCCATCTGCATTTTATTTTCGTCGATCGTTTCGACGATTCCCTCCGTTTTCGTTCAGAACGTCATCGCCGTGATCCAGAACTGGTTTGAATCCGGCGACTGGAATTCGGCAAAAGCCGAGATCATACCGCTTGTTGTAAAGCTTGTTGTACTCTATATTCTCTCGGTAATTTCGATTGCTGTTTACACACAGCTGATGGCTTATATAACACAGGGCTTTTTGTCAAAATTAAGGTGCTCAATGTTTGACGGTATGCAAACCCTGCCGATCAAATATTTTGACACTCACAAGCACGGCGATATAATGAGCTATTACACAAACGATATTGACACGCTGCGCCAGCTCGTTTCTCAGGCGCTCCCGTCGCTCCTTCAGTCGGGAACGATAGTGTTGGCGGTGCTCTTCATCATGCTCTATTACAGTGTCTGGATGACGCTGATTGTTCTTTTGGGCGTTGCGGCAATGCTTTTCGTTTCCAAAAAGATAGGCGGCGGCTCGGCGAAATATTTCGTCAGCCAGCAAAAGTCGATGGGCAAGGCGGAGGGCTATGTTCAGGAGATCATGAACGGACAGAAGGTCGTAAAGGTCTTCTGCCACGAGAAGGACTGCGAAGAGGATTTTGAAAAGATCAACTCCGCGCTCTGCGCCGACAGCTATAAGGCTCACGCATATGCCAACAGCTTGGGCCCTATCATAATGAACATCGGAAATGTTTTGTATGTTGTAATCGCAATGGCCGGCGGAATCTTCCTTCTTTCCGGCGCACCTAACCTTTCGATTTCGGGCATGGCGTTTTCAATCAGCATCCTTGTGCCGTTTTTGAATATGACAAAGCAGTTCGCCGGAAACATCAACCAGTTTTCTCAGCAGATAAATGCGATCGTTATGGGTCTTGCCGGAGCAGAGAGAATATTCGCTCTTATGGACGAAAAGCCCGAGGCGGACGACGGATATGTTACTCTTGTCAATGCCTCCTACGATAAGAACGGCAATATGACCGAGAGCGAAAAGCGAACCGGAAGATGGGCGTGGAAGCACCCGCATTCCGACGGAAGCATCACATACACTCCACTTGCCGGCGAGGTCGTACTGGAAGACGTTGATTTCGCTTACGAAGAGGGCAAAGAGATTCTTCACGGCGTTTCGGTTTATGCCGAGCCCGGGCAGAAGGTCGCATTCGTCGGCGCGACAGGTGCCGGAAAAACAACAATTACGAACCTTATCAACCGGTTTTATGACATAGCAGACGGCAAGATACGCTATGACGGCATTAACATCAACAAGATCAAAAAGAACGATCTAAGGCGCTCGCTCGGTCTTGTTTTACAGGACACAAACCTTTTTACCGGAACGGTTATGGATAATATCAGGTACGGAAAGCTCTCCGCGACTGACACGGAGTGCAAAAACGCGGCGATCTTAGCCGGAGCGGACGATTTTATCTCGCGTTTGCCGGACGGGTATGACACGCTTTTGACAAATAACGGAGCAAACCTTTCGCAAGGTCAGCGTCAGCTCATCTCGATTGCGAGGGCCGCGGTTGCAGATCCTCCGGTTATGATCTTGGATGAAGCTACAAGCTCGATCGACACAAGAACCGAGGCGATCGTTCAGCGCGGAATGGACAAGCTGATGGAGGGAAGAACCGTATTCGTTATCGCGCACAGACTTTCGACCGTCAAAAATTCGGATGTTATTATGGTGCTTGACCACGGAAGGATCATCGAGCGCGGCAATCATGAAAAACTCATCGCCGAGAAGGGCGTATATTATCAGCTTTATACCGGAGCGTTCGAGCTCGAATAAAAAAACGGCCTCAATGCCGGCCCGCGATAAAACAGTAACGACATAAAAACATCTTGCTTTTATGATGCCCATGGCAGTTTTACGCATTACTTTGCATAAATCGAAGATAAAAGCACTGTAACCTTAAAGTTACAGTGCTTTTTACATAAAACCGATACTCTCTTATCGCGAACCGGTTAAGGCCGTTTTTTATTGTCAGAATATCGGATATGGAACAGTCTATGTCGGATTTTGATATTGAAATATCGGATTTTATATGGTATAAGTTATATAAAAGGATGGTGTATTATGGACAGATTCATTGACTTTAATTCAAACCCCGTATTGGGCAACGGCATTTATATGGCTGATGTTGAGGCACATACCTTTGACGGAACATTATATTTATACGGAACATCGGAGGGAGGAGCGAGAATCATATCAACCAAAGATATGAAAACATTTACCGACCATGGAATGGCTGTCACGGCAGATGATGTCAAATGGAAAAAGACAAGTGCCGTATGGGCCCCGGAATGCGCTTACCGCAATGGAATATATTATTTATATTACAGCCTTCCTTCCGGCGAGTGCGGCGTTTCTGTAAGCAAAAATCCGTACGGACCGTTTGAAAATTCGGTTCAGATCGATGGCATGACAGGAATCGACCCTGCGGTTTTGATCGATGATGACGGTCAGGCATATATTTATTACGGACAGTGCAACTCCGCCCTGGTTGCAAAACTTAACGCGGACATGATAAGCATCGATAAAGAGAGCATTACGTCCACATTCAATGCATATGACTATCAGTACCACGAAGGAATCTCGGTGCGAAAGATAGAGGGCAAATACTATTTTGTATACACCGATACAAGCAGGCACGGTGCAATGCAGGTCTGCCAGGGGTATTCGGTTTCAGAGCACCCTATGTACGGATTTAAATATAAGGGTGTGTTGATCGATAATTTCGGGTGTGATCCCAAGTCTTGGAACAACCATGGTTGCATCGAATGCTTTAACGGCAAATGGTATATTTTCTATCACTGTTCGACCGATAACTGCTGTGAAAAAAGACAGCTTTTTGTTGAGGAACTTAAAATGGACGAAAAAGGCGATTTTTCAGAGGCAGAAATGACATCGTCCGGTATGTTCGGCGAGATAGCTGCTACGGAACGAATTCCGGCGTCTTTAGCATGCATTCTTTGCGGAAACGTTAGGAAAAGCTTTTGTGAAAACGCGGAACATAAATTTGTGCTTTCGGAAATAAAAGAGGGCGACACGGCAGAATATAAATACATTGCATTTAACGGCGAAACTCATTTCACCGTTAAAACAAAGTCAATAAAGGACGGGCGTGTTGAGCTTTATGTCGACGGCAAGTATCACGGATGCGTAATGATCAAAAAAAGTGAAGAGTTCCGGTCTTTCGGCAGCGAAATAAAACCGCTTTTCGGAAAACATAAAATTGAATTAAGGTTTTTCGGAACACCCGGATGGGGAAATTTCGATATGATGGAGCGTTTGGCATTGTCTGAAATAGTGTTTGGCTAAGGAGAATAATTATGAGAACGGGAGTAAATTATATACCTTCAGGAAGCTGGCTTCATTTCTGGATCGATTTTGACGAAGAAAGAGTCCGCAAAGACCTTGAAAACATTAAAAAAATCGGTGCCGATCATATACGCGCGCACCTTTTGTGGCATTATTTTCAGCCAAACGCCGGCTATATGTCAACAACATGCATGAAGAATCTTGAGCGTTTCATAGCTCTTTGTGAGGAATATGACATTGACTTTTTTCTGTCACTGTTTACGGGATTTATGAGCGGTATGTGGTTCGTGCCTCCGTGGATAATCGGCGGAACGAGCCGCGCGGCTGAGATCGCGGAAAAAGAGGAGTATATCGAGGCTGAAAAATTCTATATAAGAAATATTGCGTCCGTTGTTTCGGACAGTCCGAATTTCCTCGGCTTTGACCTTGGCAATGAACTCACCTGCTTTGTGACCGTCGGACCGGGATACAGAGATAAATGGGCAAGGGAAATGTTTGAGGTGATGGAACAGTGCGCTCCGGGAAAACTGCACAATAACGGAGTCGACCATCAGCCGTGGCTCAGAAATAACGGATTTTCACGCCCGGCGCTTGCTAACGACGGAGCGATAACGCCGCTTCACTGCTGGTGTGAATTTACCGGCGCGGTAAAGAGAGGCGGAGTTTTGGGGACGGCGAGCACAAATATTGCGCAGTTTATGGCGTCTTTGGCGAACGCATATGCTCTCGATCCGGAAAGAAAGGTCTGGATACAGGAATTCGGAATTGCAAAACAATGGGAGCCTGATCTTGATAAAAGGCTTCTCTTTATGGATAAGACTTTCGAGTCGATTTCCATGATCGACAACCTCTGGGGCGTTACATGGTGGTGCTCTCATGATATCGGGAAAGAATTTAAAGGCTATAATCCTCTTGAATACGAGCTCGGACTGATCGACTCGGATAACAACATAAAACCAGAGGGTGAACATTTCGCGCTACTGGCCGAAAAATATAAACGTCAAAACACTGCGCACGAAAAAACATATGTAATAAAAATCGATTCGGAAGAAGAGTTTGACGGCTGGAAATACGGCGACGAATATATGAAGGCGATTGATAAAGGAGAATATCCCGTCATAAAAAGATCATAAAATAAAGGCAGTCATTTGACTGCCTTTATTTTATGAATCGTGCTCCGTTCTTGTTATTATCTCGTCCTGTAGGTCGGAATTTAACAATACGAAATAGTCCGAAAATCCGGAAACGCGCACACGCAGACTTCTGTATTTTTTCGGTTCTTTTTTCGCGGCAATAAGATCTGCCTTTGATACATATGTGAGCTGGAAGTGTGTCCCGCCGAGTTTAAAATATGTTAAGAAAAGATTGATTATTTTTTCGAAGCTATCATCATCGTCAACGGTTTTTTTATCAAGCATAACGTTCGTTACGCTCGGGCCGGTCAAAACAGCGTCCGGATCTGCAAGAGCAATCGAGGATAACAGCGCGGTAAGGCCGCTTCTGTCGCGCCCCTCGGACTGGCCGATACCAAACGAAATCGCTTCGCCTTTCTTTCGCCCATCGGGTGTTGCCCCAAGAGCAGAGCCGAAAAACTTATTGTGCTGATTGTAGCCGATGAGATTTCCGAAAAGCCACTTTCTTTTAAGAATATGATCTTTTTTTAAGTTCCAGTCGCGAAGCTCGGAGAAAAAGCGCTGTGCAACAGGTTCTGATGTTTCGTCGTTGTTGCCGAAGAATTTGCCTGTTTTTTCGATGCGGAGTTTTAGACGTTCAAAACCCTCCCAGTCTTTGTCAAGCGCTGTGCAAAGCTCACCCATATCGATTGCCCTTTCGTCATAAACGAACTGTTTGACTATAGAAAGCGAGTCCAAAACAGTTGTAATTCCGATCAAGAGGCCGACGGAAATGAAGTTATCACATCCGCCCTGAGAAAGGCTCACGGCGTTTTTGATCGGTCCTTCGGTGAATATGTTGCTGACAATGTTTACGTCGCGGCGGCGGACACGCTCAAAGGCGTTTATGATCTCCTCTGCACGGTCAAGGTCTTTTCTCATTTCTTCAAAATAAATTCTTAAAAAATCCTCAAAGCTTCCGGCTTTTAATATGTCGTTTCGGCGGTGTAAAAACGTGTTTTCGACCGACCGGGCGATATTTATCGGGTCAAAGCCGAGAACGATTCCGCCGGGAAGGGCAAGCTCGTTGCATCCTATCATTGTATAGGAAACAGCGTAATCATAGGAGAATCCGGCATACCTTGTGAGGCCTTTGATTCTCGGCTCATCGTTAACAAAAGCGATGCGCTTGTTTTTATCGCTCCTCTCGCATAGCATCATGTAGCGGAAAACCTCGTGCGGAGTTTTCTTTGTCCATCTAAGCGAGATCTGGGGAATGCAGGTAGGAAGCTCCATGAGAGAGTCGACAATGAGACGTGACAGCTCGTTAAAGCCGTCCTCTCCGTCGGGCGTGTATCCGCCGACGCAGAAATGCGATTCTCCGCCGCGGTAGAATCTGTCCGACGATATGTGAATACGCGCCTGAAGCATTAAGAAAAGCTCCTGAAGCATTGCTTTTGCTTCATCTTGGGTTAATTCTCCGTTTTTTATATCGGCAGTATAATATGGGTATAAATAGCGGTCGATAAGCCCAATACTGTCCGGAATGAAGCCGTAGCAGACATAGAGCGATAAAATCGCTTCATAAAAGCTTTCAGCGCCGTTTTCCGGAACCTTTAAGAGTGAGTCGGCAAGCAAGGCGAGATTTTGGCGGTACTCATCGTTCGTAACGCCCGGCAAAAACTCTTTTACGCGGTCCGAGCATTTGTGAGCCCACGCAATAAGCGTGTCGCAAAAATCAGACTGTGTTTTTAATAAAGCCAGTGCCTCGGGGTTATTTTCGTGATTTTTTACAGACTCCGCAATTTCATTTTTGACATTCTTCACACCGCCTCTTATGATTTTTCCGAAGTCGCCGACCGAGTGCTGCCACTCAAAGGTGACGAGATTTTCAAGAGGCTTGTTGTAAAAATCCTTATAGATATCTGAAAAATTCTTGTGTCCGAGGCGGTTGAAAATTTCTCCGGGCACGCTCCCGTCGAACTTGATGAGCCCGGTAAAGCGCTGTTCGGCGGTAATTAAAGGCTCCTGATTCAATATGTATTTTGTCACCCTTTTTGAAGTCATTGACAAGGGATCTAAAAAAATATCGCATCTGTCATATTCAGTTTTGACGGGGTAGACATACATTTCGCCCCTTTGGGTTTTCTCTGTTAAGACTTTAATTCGTTCTTCCATAATAAACTCCTATCTGACGGAATAAGCACCGTCTATCAAAAGTGTTTCGCCGCACACCTGTTTTGCACTGTCACTCAAAAGGAAGAGCGCCGCGTCGGCAACCTCATCTGCTTTTAAGAATCTTCCGAAAGGCACTCTCGGGTGAGATAGGGAATCGCCTTCGTGCCAGCCGTTCATTTCTGTCGCGACGGGGCCGGGCGCGATCGCGTTGATCGTTATTCCCGATGGGGCGAACATTTTTCCCCAGCCGCGTGTGAGGGCTGTCGCCAGGATTTTTGAGGCGCCGTATGCCCCGTAAACAGGTTCGTATGCCGATGCCGAGGTGATGTTTAAGATGTTTCCGTGAATTTCGTGCTCCAGCATATAGCTGACCGCAGCCTGCATCATGAAAAAGACAGATGAAGCGTTAGTATCGATTACCCTTTGCCAGTCGTTAACGTTTGTTTCAAGAAGCGATGCTCGGTCCCATTCGCCTTTCTGAGCAAAAATTCCGGCGTTATTTACCAAAATATCAAGTCCGCCTAAAAGTTCGGATGCGTTTTTAATTATCTCCCGGGAGGATGAAAGCTCCGCGGCATCGTGAACAAGATAGCCGCATCCGATTTTTTCTGCGGCGGCCTTAAGCGTTTCCTCTTTTCTTCCTGTTATTACAACATTTACACCGTTTTTTGTGAGCGACTTTGCGATTTCAAAACCGATACCGCGGCTTGCGCCCGTTACCAATGCTTTTTTGTTTGTCATAGATAATCCCTCCGTTTTTTTTAATTATACAACACCGAAACGAAAAATAAAATGTTTTGAATTTTTTTGTGTTGTTACAAACGGACATTTGTGATATAATATATTAAAACAGGGAGGTTATTATGGATATGATTTTACCATCGACGGAATCGCTTTTGAATGCAGTGTTTTTTGAAGACAGCTTAAAAACGGGCAAGCCTTATATTTCATCCGGGCCGAGGAATCACGAAAGTCTTTTCTTTGTCACAAAAGGCAGTTTGCTTTATGAATGCGATGGCATTAAAGAGGTTGTACCAGAGGGACATACAGGATACATAAAAAAGAGCGCTAATGACAAAAGTTCGGCCTTTAACTGTGACGAAGTGTTTTATATGGCGGTGAATTTTTCCTTCGGAGAAGAAAAATGTGAGTTCCCGTTCGCAACGGATGCATCCTCGTCATTGCGGCTTGACGGGCTGTTTTTGGAAGCGCTTGCCGCCTTCAGGTCGGCAGGTAAGGGCCGCAAGGCCGTCACCGGAGGACTTCTTTTGGAGATTATAGGCGCTCTTTACGATGAATACGAGAAAAATACACAGGAAAAAGGCGCGTTTGCGAAAATTGAACATGCTATAAATTACCTTAAGGAAAATTATGCGGATCCCGAGCTTAAGATAAGCCGCCTTTCGGAAATTTCCGCAATGAGCGAACGCCAATTCAGACGGATTTTTTTCTCACTTTACGGTAAAAATCCGTATGCCTTTTTGCTTGATTACAGAATTGATAAAGCGAAAACAATGGTGTATTACACTTCAAAGTCCATATCGTCGATTGCATATGAATGCGGATTTACAGATGTATACGGATTTTCGCGTTCGTTTAGGGCGCATACCGGGCTATCTCCGAAAAATTACCGTGAAAAATAAAAAAGTCTGACAGACGAAATGCCTGCCGGACTTTTTTATTTCACACAACGGCTGTTACGGTATGCGGTGGGAGAAAGCCCCGTTTTTTGCTTAAACAGCTTCGCAAACTGGCTTAGATTTTCGTATCCGACAGATGAAGCTATATCGGTTATTTTGAATTCACCTAATTCAAGAAAAGCTTTTGCGCGCTTTATGCGGTAGTTTAATATATATTCCTGTGTGCTGATACCCTCATATTTTTTGAAAAGCGTTCTTAAATAATCCGGATTTATGTGGAGATCGCCTGCGATTTTTGTAACAGAAAGACTTGTCCAGTAATTTGATTTAATAATGCTTTTCGCCCTTTCTACATATGCGTTTTGCCCGGCTGAAAGCATAGTGCCGGACTGATTCTGACCATCGATATATTTAACGATTATGTTGAAAAAATTTTTGCCGATTTCATAGTCGTTAAGCTTTTGGCCGTTTATTATATCGCCGGCGTTGGCAAATGAAAGAAAATCTTCGCACAGATCAAATGTGAACCGATAATCGCTGTCCTTATACTGTGAAAAAAATATATCGATGTCGCTACCGGCAAGTCGGACAAAGCAATACCGCCACGGGTCATTTTTATCCTGGACATATGACTCAAATTTATCTCTGCGGCAAATGAATCCCTCTCCGGGAAGCACAGGTTTGCCGTTATAATAGCCTTTGCCCGAAAGAACAAAATGCATATCATTGTGCGGATAAATTAATGAAAGCTCTTCCTTATCCGATGCGCAGGACTCGCATCTGCAATTCTTTGCCGCAATGTCGTACAATATTGTCACCTCTCAAAATTCTGATAGTATATATCTGATATTATATATATTATCACATATTTTTTACCGAAAGTCAAGAAAAATATCGGATTATGACAACAAAATACAAGGATTATGATATATGATGCGTGTCTGTTTCGTGATATAATATATGTACAAAATAACAATATGAGGAGGAGCCTATGAAAAAAATATTATGTATTTTGCTTGCGATTATGATTTCGGCATCGGTGATGACGGTTTGCTTTGCGGCAGACAAGTCGTTTGATCTCGCCGCCTGCGAGACGGATGCAACTGCGATTGCAGACGGAATTAAAATGCTTGAGGACAAATATGTCAAGATCCCGAAAGTTGATCTTGACGGCATAAAATCGGTAACCGTTACGGCAACTTGCCTGATGCCTACCGGAACAAACGGAGATGCTTTGGCGGTAAAGACGGATGATCCGCTCTCCGGTGCGATACTCGGCTATGTCGTTATAAACAATGAAGATAAGACGGAGTTTTCCGCGAACCTCGCAGGTGCGGCGGGAACACATGATGTCTATCTTGTTTCGGAATATGCAAGAGAGCACCAGATAACATTAAAGGAGGCTGTTTTCTCTGAAAACGCTGTTTCGGTTGAAAACAAAGCGATTTCCGACGATAAAATAAAGGATAATTATGCAGATACCTGGGCGGCGACGGATTCGCTCGGAAGAAAGGTTGCTGACTATGCCGAAGCCGGCGCGGTCAAGACGGGCGACCGCTATGTCGGAATAATGTACTGGGACTGGCACGTCAAGCCCGATTTTTCCGTAAAGCTGATTCCCGATGTTGTTAAGGCAAATCCCGATACATGGCGGCAGGGCGGCGAGCACTGGCCGTCGTCAACGGTATATTACTGGGGCGAGCCGTTGCTCGGGTTTTATTCAAGCTTTGAATACTGGACGTATCTGAAGCACGCGACATGGCTTGCAAACGCCGGAGTGGATGCGATCTGCCTTGACTATACGAATACTGACACCGAATACATAAAGTCTCTCGGCTATCTTAAAGACGCGTTCCACCAGGCGCGCGAATATGGAATCAACGCACCGAAGATCATCCCTTACTGCCCGACAGGAAGGCCTGAAAGCGCCAGAATTGCAAAGGTTCTCTGGTTTAATCTTTATTCGGACGAGTCGAATTCCGATCTTTGGTTTTATCTTGACGGCAAGCCGCTCCTGATTGGCCCGTCGCGTGGAGATGCATTGAAATACGCAAATAAGGCCGACGCTGCAGAGGTCGCACTTATTAATGAGATCTACGATAACGTTACTGTAAGAAATCAGGGTAACCGCCTTGGAGGAGGGGGATGGGACTGGCTCGATAACTTCCCTGTCAAGGAAAACCTTTTGACTAAAGATGGCAGAGTTGAGGAAATGGCAGTCGGAATCTCGATCAACCACGACTATGTAAAGGGCTCAAGCGTTGTCGGAAAAGCTTCCGATCCTTACACAAAGGACAAGGGCTATTCAGAGGTTTTCGGCGAGGATTATTCCGAGGGGTCGCTCAGAAGCGCAACCTTTTTCCGCGAGCAGGCATCTCAGGTGCTTGACACCGATCCGATGTTTGTTTATGTTGACGGCTGGAACGAGTGGACGGCGCTTGGCGGAAGCACGGATAAGAACGCGACGGTAGGCTTTGTTGATTGCTTTGATGACGCAAACAGCCGCGACATTGAGCCCGCCGCAGGCGCACTTAAGGATGATTATTACAATCTTTTGGTTGACTTTGTGAGAAAGTATAATGGCGTTCGTCCGGCGCCGGTCGCATCAGCCGCGAAAACGGTTGATATTTCGGGATCTATAGATCAGTGGAACGACGTTTTGCCTGAATATGTGAACGATTACGACAACTATGAGCGCAGTAGCAAAGGAATCGGCAACATCAAATACGAAACCAAGATAAATAATTCGATTGCTGCGGCAAAGGCAGCGCGCGATAACGAAAATCTTTACTTTATGGTAAAGACCGTTAACGATATTACAACAGGAACAAACGAATTTTTGCATCTGTATATCAATGCCGACCGCAACTATTTCACAGGTTGGGAAGGCTATGACTTCGCATTCGGAAGAACACCCGGTGCATTGGAAAAATATGAAAACGGCGCATGGATGAAGATTGCCGATGCGGCATATAATGTTTCGGCAAACGTTATGCAGGTGAAGCTTCCGCTTTCGGCACTCGGGCTCACACCAAACTCGGAATTTGAGTTCAAGTGGGTCGACGGTGCGGGCGAGATCGCGTCCGGTGACTTTATGACGCTTTATAAAAACGGTTCTGTCGCTCCGATGGGAAGATTCAATTACCTTTATATCACAAAAGAGCAGACAACTCTTAATAAAAACGAGCGTGACAACCTCTACAAAACAGCGATTCTTAAAGCAGGCAATCCGGAAATGGTTGTTTCAGGCGCGAGGGTTGACGTGTACGAAAAGGACAACACGATCGTTCCCTTTGAATATAACGGAACGCTCTACATTCCGGCGGACTCAATATCCGAGATACTTTACGGAGAGTCCAAGGTTACATATGACGCATACAGCAACATTGTAAAGGTGAAAACATTTATGCTGGACGAGCGTGAGGAGTCGGCGCTTCGCAGAAATATTTCCGATGTCAGAAATACCTATACGGTTTTAGGCTCGAATGAAATGCATATAAACGGCAAAGCAGGCTATCTTTCAAATCCCGTGACTGCTGTAAACGGAATTATATATATACCTCTCACATATCTTTCCGAATGCCTGAATTTCAAGGTTTTGAATGCCGGTGACGGAGTCTGGTCGATATCGAGGCTTGTTCAGCCGGACGTTGCGACGACAAACAGCGCTCTTAAGGTTTTAGGGTAAGGAGGAAACAGAATGAAAAAATTACTTGCTTTAATAATATGCATGGTTATGGTTCTGCCTCTTGCGGCATATGCCGCGTCCGAGGTGAGCCTTGAGAATGCATCGATCACAATGGGCACAAATTCGACAGACTCACAGAGCAGTGTCGGAGACGCATGGTATTGGGGTCTTTTGAAAGACGGCATTATTTCCGACGATGCCAACAAGGTCAGAGAAACTTATGCAACATATTCGATCCATCCGGCGAAGAGCGAATCCGCGTGGGTCATAATCGATATGGGCGAGGGGAAGGCCGCAAAGTTTTCTTCGGTTCAGGTTTATAAACGCTTGGGATGGGATAATCAGGCGCTTTCCAAGGGCTATCTCTATATTTCGGACGACGGGAAGAAATGGGCAAAGTCAGATCTTGCCGAGATCGATATAAAAGAGCGTTATGCCGAGATCCCGGCATCTTTCAATAAGAAAAAAGGCACGGTTTCCGCCCGTTTTATTAAGATCGAGGCCGTTCAGGTCGGCGGAAACGACTCTCAGGTTCACTGGGGCATGGAGGAGATCAAGCTCATCTCCGGCGGCGGAAGCGCATTAAACCCCGAGAAAAAAGAGCAGGAGACAACAAAAACAGATAACACAAAGAAGGATAATCCGGCTTCCTCGTCTACATCTTCGGCAAACAAAGCTGTAAAGCTCCCGGAATCGTCGATTATCACAGTGGAAACCGACTCGACCAATGCAAAAAAAGAGGTCGGCAGTTCCTACAGATGGAATATGGCAAAAGACGGGATCATCTCGACGGAAGGCTCGACAGTTCCCGAGACATTTGCAACATATTCGATATCTCCTGAAAAAAACGAATCTGCGTGGACGATCGTTGATATGGGTAACGATATGACCTTCTCCGGCGTGAGAATATATAAGCGCTTGGGATGGGACGCACAGGCTGTGTCAAAGGCATATCTCTATGTTTCGGCCGACGGTAAGACGTGGATGAAGTCCGATCTTGCGACGCTCGATATCAAGCAGAGATACGCTGATATTCCGGCATCATTCGGCGGAACAAAGATAAATGTCAAGGCAAACTTCGTGAAGATCGAGGCCGTTCAGGTCGGCGGATCTGACACACAGATGCACTGGGGATTCGAGGAGCTTGAACTTCTTTCACCCTCCGGAACAGCTGTCAAGACTCCGGCAGACCTTTCGGCTTATAAGGCAAGTAAAAAAGAAAAAGTAACGGAAGAGGTCAAAAAAAACACTGATATAGCCGATGACGCGGTTCTTTCGGACAGATCAAAGTGGACCGTTTCGGCAAGCTCTGAAATGAACCCCATTACCTATGCGTTTGACGGAAATAAGGAGACCTTCTGGCACTCAAATTACACGGTGAAGGACGGAGCCGTTGTTTCTCACGATGAAGGACCGTTTGACATTAACATCACACTTCCTTCGGCAACCTTAATTTCCGGCGTGACCTTCACATCAAGATCTGGAGGAAATTATAACGGACTTATAACAAGCTATGAAATATTTGGCTCGGAAACAGACGAAGGCCCGCTTGTGTTAATAACGTCGGGCAAGCTTTCCGGCGCACTCGGCGAAGAAACGGTGAAGTTTTTCGCTAATGTCAAGGTTAAAAAGGTGCAGCTTAAGGTAAGCGGTGTCGGCGGATTCGGCGCTATGGCCGAGCTTGAACTGGTCGGCGCAAATAAAAAACTGAAAACTCAGCCGGTAACAAATTATAAGGCCTTTGAAGAGGCAAATAGACTCTATTCCGTTAACAGGAGTGACTTTACGGCAACCGATAACTGCGAGGTGTGGGCAAGTCATGAGCCGGCGGCGACACTCGACGGTTCGACAGACTCGTTCTGGCAGACCGAGGCATCGGGGTTCCCCTATATATTGGACATCGATATGAAAAAGGCTCACGAAATTTCGGAGATCACCTATATTCCGAGGCTTTCAAACGATAACCACGGATCGTGGGAGAGCGTTGAGATTTCGGTAAGCGACAACGGAGAAAGCTTTACAAAGGTTTATTCCGTGAATGACCTAAAAATCAATACGGAAAAAAAGACTTTCACGCTTTCAAAGCCGGTTAAGGCACGCTATTGGAGATTCTCTGTTCTCAAGGCATTCGCGGACAGGGCATCCTGCTCAGAGCTTGAGTTTTTCTGTTCGAAGAAAGAGCTCGACAGGCTCTCGGCAGAGTCAAAGGAGACATATATCCTTCAGATCGACTCTAAGGTTATAAAGGTTACCAAGGGCACAGAGTCGTACGAAAAGACGATTGATGTATCACCCTTTATCTACGGCGCGTCCGGAACAACGCTCATTCCTCTGCGCGGACTTTTGGAGGAAATGGGATCGACTGTTTCTTGGAACGCAGAGAACGAAACGATTACGATAGATCAGAACAAGATCACAATGCAGATTCAGGATGAGCTTGTCTATGTGAACGACAGCCATTACGGGATTGTTCGCTACACCTTGAGGGTCGCACCGATGATCAAGGATTCAAGGACGTTCATTCCGCTTCGTTTCGTTTCCGAACAGCTCGGATATGACGTTTCTTGGAACGGAGAGACACGGGAGATCACCATTTCTAAATAGATTGAAAACGGCATTATTGCCGTGAGATAAGAATTAAAAGGAAAGAAGGAATCAAAATGAAAAAGCTGACATCTTTGCTTCTTTGCATTGTAATGCTTATGTCGCTTGCAGTCACGGCTTTTGCAGCGGTCGATGAGGGGGCAACGACACTGCCGTCAAATGCTGCGATCACGATGGCGACGAATTCAACCAATCCATCTGCATCGACGGGTAGTCAATACTGGTGGGGACTTTTGAAGGACGGAATTATTTCAACCGAAGGCTCAAAAGTTGACGAAACATATGCAACGAATGCAATTTATCCCACAAAAGGGGAAAGCGCCTGGGTAACGGTTGATCTTGGTGAGGAATATAGCGCGTCCTTATCGGGATTGCGACTTTATAACAGACTCGGATGGGCAAATCAGGCAATATCCAAGGCTTATATTTATCTTTCGGATGATGGAGAGAACTGGATCAGGTCCGATCTTGCCACCGTAAGCAACTCAACGCGCTACGCGAATATTGCATTAAAATTCAACGGCACCGTTTATGATGCCAAGGCAAGATATATCCGTCTCGAAGCGGTTCAGGTCGGCGGAAACGATTCCAATCCTCACTGGGGTATGGAGGAGCTTGAGCTTTTAAATGTTTCGGGCGAAGCAAAAACGGTAACAGAGATAAAAACCGCTGTTGCAAATAGCGAAACATTAAAGCTTCCGGCAGAAACTGCCATAACAATGGGTGCAACACTCTCAACGGCAAATATCGGAAATCTAGACACATTAAAGGACGGAATTATTTCAACCGAAGGCTCAAAAGTTTCCGAAGCATATGCAACGAATGCAATTTATCCCGCAACCGGAAGCAGCGCATGGATCGACTGCGATCTGGGAAAGAGCATTGATTACGGTACTGCGTTATCCGGTGTTAGACTTTATAACAGATTCGGATGGGCAAATCAGGCAATATCCAAGGCATATCTTTATCTTTCGGACGACGGAGAGAACTGGATCAAGTCCGATCTTGTTACAGTAAGTAACTCAACGCGCTACGCGGATATTGCATTAAAATTCAACGGCACCGTTTATGATGCCAAGGCAAGATATATCCGTCTCGAAGCGGTTCAGGTCGGCGGAAACGATTCCAATCCTCACTGGGGTATGGAGGAGCTTGAGCTTTTAAATGTTTCAGGCGAAGCAAAAACCATTGGTGAGATCAAGACCGCAATCATTGCATCCGAAGCAGAAAGTGCAAAAGCTTTAATAAATGCGATAAACACACGTGTTACGGGAAGCATTGAAAATGTCAACACAATAAACGCGGCAAGAGCGGCGTATGACGGATTGAGCGCGGAGGCAAAGTCGCTCGTCGATGAAGAAACGCTTAGCGTGCTCACAAATGCGGAAAATGCGCTTTCCGGTGTCGTTAAAGAGATCGACACAACCCCCGGAAGCCAGAGCAAGATTTCAGTTACAGGTATAAGTGATCATAAAAATGATTCTGGCAACAATGTAACTCTCGGAAATCCCGGTCGATTAACAGACGGACTTTTCAGCCCGAACGGCGAAGTCGGAAACACATATTATTCCGGAGCGGATTTTGCGGTATACCCTGATGCGAATGAATATCTCCATCTCACCGTTACGATGACCGAGGCGCAGAATGTTTCAGGCATTAGATTTTATACAAGAAAAGCATGGGGCTCAGCAAACTTAAATAAAAACAATAATGCAAAATCAGCTAAAGTTACACTTTATTCCGGTGACGCATATGTTACGTCTGACATAATTACACTTACGCAGAGCTCAGATATTATTTATTGTGACGCAGCGTTGAAATTTAATTCCGAGCAAATCACTGTTACCAATGTCACAAAGATTGAGATAATTGTCTTGGAGAATATTGATCAGGCTCACTGGGGCGCTGAGGAATTAAGGCTTCTGGAAACGAACGGCACACAAAAGAGCGTTTCAGACATCGCAAAGACTCTTGTGACATTAAGCACGCCCACATTCGAGAGCGGCGTATACGATGACGGAACTGGTATAATCCGCTTCTTCACAACCTTTGACGCGATAGCGGACGGCGCCGAGATTGAATCCTTCGGAACATATGCGCATGTGGATTCCGTTTCAGAGAATATGAATGACAAATGCGCAAAATATGAGGGAAAGACGCCTGCTGTAGGCGACAACTTCTCTGTCGATGTAACGGGCATTACAAAAGGATATTTCAATGAGCCGGTATTCGCACTTAGCTTTGTTAAGATCAAGGGCTATGACAACCTGATCTTAAGCGGCATTTCGACCGGCGCAACGGTTGACACAAAGAACGAATTAAAGTAAAGGAGCGGTAAAATTATGAAAACTAAAAAAACATATAACGCTCCTTTGGTGAGCGTGACAAAGATAGAGTCAGAGGATATAATCATGGCAAGCGGCACTTTAGGCACCGCGAAGTTTAACGGTGCGACGATTGAGTCCTCCAAGGTTTACGACATACAGTAAAACCAAAAAAGTGGAGTGTGTAAAGCCTTCCCCCAAGTGGGAAGCCTATGTTGTCTCCGCCATAGGGCGCCATTCCGGCGGCACTGAATGCCAAATGCGGGAAACCTCACATTATAATCGGTAATAGGGCGAAAGCCTTATTATAAATGTTCCTTCCGCCCGAACCGCAGAGCGCTTTGCGGTTCGGGCACACCCATTTTGAACAACAAGGAGAAGAGAAATGAGACAGTACGAAAACCCGGAATTTACCGGCGAAAACAGGGAAGAACAACGCGCGTATTATATTCCTTACCATTCACTAAAGGCGGCTCTTAACTTCAAGAAGGAAGAATCGAAGTATTACAAATTACTGAACGGAACATGGGACTTTAATTACTATGCTTCGGACGACGACACGGATTTGAATGCCTCAGCTTGGAACAATGTGAGAGTCCCTTCGTGCTGGCAGACGACCGGATATGAAAAGCCTTATTACACAAACGCTTCTTATCCGTTTTCCGTGGATCTGCCGTATGTGCCGGACTTGAACCCGGCCGGCGTTTACAGGCGCACTTTCGATATAAGCGGCGATGAACTTGAAAACGAAACATACATAGTCTTCGAAGGCGTGGACTCCTGTATGTATTTATATATAAATTCCGAATATGTCGGATTCACACAGGGCAGTCATTTACAGTCGGAATTCAACATAACGCGTTATTTGAAAAAGGGCGAAAATACCGTGACCGCAAAGGTGTTAAAATGGTGTGCCGGAAGCTACCTTGAGGATCAGGATTGCTTCAGAATGAACGGTATATTTCGCGATGTATATCTTTTGTTCCGCGAAAAAGGGCATGTTAAAGACATAAAGATTGAAGCGGACACAAAGAAGATTTCGGTTTCATATCCCGACTATGAAATATTCGACGCAGAGGGTAAAAGCCTCGGCACGGAAGTGAAATCGCCTGTGTTATGGAATTCTGAAAAGCCGTATCTTTACACTGTTATCATAAAGTCCGGCCGCGAATTCATTCCTTTCAAGGTCGGCATGAGAAGTATTGAGGCAAACGAAAACGGGCTATTCATAAACGGACAGTCAGTTAAATTAAAGGGTGTGAACCACCATGATACACACCCGTATGACGGCTACTGCGAGTCTGACGAATTTTTATATGATGAGCTCTTAAAAATGAAGGAGCTTAATATAAACTGTATCAGAATGAGCCATTATCCGCCGACGCCGGAGCTTCTCAATATGACGGACGAGTTAGGCTTTTATGTTATTGATGAGGCAGACATTGAAAGCCACGGAATCGGCGCAAGGCAGACCAATCCGCCTACCGGATTCGACGACGACGGCATTTGGCCCGACCACAGAAACGAATGGCTTAAGATGCATTTTGACAGGCTTGACAGAATGATCTTCCGTGACAGAAACCATGCCTCGGTCATTATGTGGTCAATGGGCAATGAATGTTCTTTCGGAATAAACCATATAAAAATGCTCGAGAGAACGAAGGCAATCGACCCGTCAAGATTAAGGCACTATGAAAAAGCGGCAGAGGTTTGCGATCTTGCCCCGGTCGATGTCGTAAGCAGAATGTATGTGAGTCGCTCATATATGGATGAGCTTGCAAAAAAAGGTCTCGGTAAGCCAATATTCTTGTGCGAGTATTCACACGCTATGGGCAACGGCCCGGGGGATGTTTATGAATACGTTGAACATTTTTATAAAAATCCACTGTTTATCGGCGGATGCATATGGGAATGGGCCGATCATACCGTAATTGAAAACGGCGTCGCAAAATACGGAGGTGACTTCGGCGAGGAGACGCATGATTCGAATTTCTGCTGTGACGGGCTTGTATTTGCCGACAGAAGCTTTAAGGCCGGATCTCTGGAAGCAAAATATTCTTATCAGGGATTTTGCGCTGAGCTTTGCGAAAACAGTATTAAGATAACGAACCGTTACGATTTTACGGATCTCGCGGAATTCGACATAGTGCTTTCGCTGATACGGGGTGGAGAAAAAGTTTCCGAAAAAACCGTGAAATTATCGCTAGCGCCGCATAAAAGCGCGATTATAGATTCGGGATTCACATTTGCTGAAGAGGTGGATTTCGGAGAATATATTACCATAGCCCTCAAAAAGAACGGCAGGAAAGTGGGCTTTAAGCAATTTAAAACTCCCAGTCGCATTAAAAAAATAAAAAGCGGAGAAAAGCTTCCTGTCAAGGAAGAAGCGCTTTCTGTGCTTGCAAAAGCCGGAGTGCGCGAATACAAAATTTCCAAGCGCACCGGCGTTATAACGAGCATCAAAGAAGGGGGAAGGGAGCTTTTAGCCTCGCCCGTTATACCCTCGGTATGGCGCGCGCCGACGGATAACGACAGAAACATTCAGGGAGCATGGTTCGGGGACAAGATAAATCACACACACCACAAAACCTACAGCGTAGAAGTAAGAGAAAACATTGTCACCGTAAAGGGTGCGCTCTCGGCAGTGTCATATCTTCCTTTTATGTATTATGATCTTGCCTATGAGTTTTACAAAGACGGCCGCGTTAAAATATCGCTGTCCGGAGACATAAATAACCGTGCACTTCGCCAGGCATTGCCGAGGATAGGATTCGAATTCAAGCTCAAAAAAGAAAATGCACCGTTTTCATATATCGGCATGGGACCTTATGAAAACTATATTGATATGTGCCGTCATGTTTCGTTCGGGAAATACGAAAGTACCGCCGAAAAGGAATATGTGCCGTACATACGGCCGCAGGAACACGGAAATCACACGAATACCCACTTTTTGGAGATAGACGGTATTAAGCTCACGGGAGACGAAGGTTTTAATTTCAATGTTTCGGAGTATGATTCGGAAGCGCTCACATATGCAATGCACACAGATGAGCTTAAAAAGAACGGTTATACCAACGTAAGGGTTGACAGATTTGTCGCAGGTATCGGTTCCAACAGCTGCGGCCCTTCTCTCGATGATAAATATAAAGTGCCGTTCGGCAAATTTTCTTTTACATTTTACATCGGTTAAATAAACGCCGCTTTTGCGGCGTTTATTTATTGACAAAAACACTCTTTTGTGGCATAATGATAAGAGAAAAAAATAACTGAAACGAGGCTTTGATTATGATATTTGACAGCATCAAAAAGCTAATTATTTACGGTCTTGAAAAAGGGCTTATCGAAAAAGAAGATGTGATCTATACCCAAAATATGATTATAGACACACTCGGCCTTGATGAATATGTTGACAGCGGAAAGGAATTTTCCGATATTGATCTGGAGGAAACGCTTTCGGAGCTTCTGGACTATGCGGCCCAAAAGGGCATTATCGAAAACAGTCCCGTATACCGCGATCTATTCGATACAAAGCTTATGGGGCTTTTGACAGAGCGCCCGTCCTCCGTTATCAAAAAGTTTAACGCACTTTATAAGGAAAGCCCCGAGGCGGCAACGGATTATTTTTATAAATTCAGCTGTGACACAGACTATATAAGACGCTACAGAATCAAAAAGGACGTTAAATGGACGGTTCCGTCCAAGTACGGCGAGATCGACATCACTATCAATCTTTCAAAGCCCGAAAAGGATCCAAAGGCAATTGCCGCAGCGAAGTCGGCAAAACAGAGCGGCTATCCCAAGTGCAATCTCTGCCGCGAGAATGAGGGCTATGCCGGAAGAGTCAATTCCCCTGCACGCGAGAACCACAGGATCATACCTATCACCATAAATGACAGTCCGTGGTGTTTCCAGTATTCGCCCTATGTTTACTATAACGAACACTGTATCGTGTTTAATTCGACGCACACGCCGATGCAGATAAACAAATTCACATTCAGAAAATTGCTTGACTTTGTTACGCTGTTTCCGCATTATTTTGTCGGTTCCAATGCCGATCTTCCAATCGTCGGCGGTTCAATTTTGAGCCATGACCATTTCCAGGGCGGTCGCTACGAATTTGCAATGGCGAAAGCTCCGATTGAAAAAGCTCTTTCTTTTGACGGATTTTCAGATGTTGAGGCAGGCATCGTTTCATGGCCGATGTCCACGATAAGGCTTAGCTCAAAAGACACGAAAAGACTCTCGGCTCTCGCTGAGAAGATCCTTGATTCGTGGCGTTCATACACAGATGAGGACGCGTTCATCCTCGCTGAGACGGATGGAGAAAAGCACAACACCATAACCCCGATCGCAAGAAAGAGGGACGAACATTTTGAGCTGGATCTTGTTTTGAGAAACAACATAACGACTAAGGAACATCCGCTCGGAGTCTACCATCCGCATGCCGCGCTTCACCACATAAAGAAGGAAAATATCGGTCTTATTGAGGTTATGGGTCTTGCTGTTCTTCCGGCAAGGCTGAAAGAAGAAATGAGTGTTTTATCGGACTTAATGGTTTCGGGCAAAGACCCTGCAACCGATGAGCGCACAGAAAAGCACGCGGCATGGGCAAAGGAAATTGCAAAAAAATATGACGACATCAATAAAGATAATGTGGACGGTATATTAAAGCACGAGATCGGCGAGGTTTTCGTTAAGGTCTTGGAGGATGCCGGAGTTTATAAATGCACTGCTGACGGCAGAGCGGCGTTTATGCGTTTTATAAAATCGATTTAAGAAAAATGCATTCCGGTTTTCCGGAATGCATTTTTAAAAGCGAGGGGAATTTATGAAGATAATTCACACGGCGGACCTGCACCTTTTTTCGCCGATGACGGCAAATCTTTCTTTTGATAAGGCGAAGATAAGAAACAGGGAGCTTTTTGAGACCTTTGAAAGAATGGTCGATTTCGCAAAGGAAAACGGCGTCGGCGCTTTCCTTATAGCGGGCGATATGTTTGACAGCGTCATAGTCACCCAGTCGATGGCAGAACCCGTTATGACTGTTATTAAAAATGCTTCGCGGATCAAATTTTTCTATCTTACCGGCAACCATGACGGGGGAGCGGAGATAAAAAACACTCCCGATAACCTTGTTATTTTTAAGAACGGTTTTAATAAAGTGAGGTACGGCGATGTCACGGTCGGTGCGCTCGGAGACGGAGGAAAAAGCGATGAGGTTTTATTCGACGAATCCGGCATCAATATTTTAATGCTTCACACCGATATTGCGTGCGATTCAGAATTTCCGAAACTCAAAGGAAAAAATATCGATTACATCGCGCTCGGACACATTCACTCTTTCTCGGGCGGAGCACTCGATCACAGAACGAAATACGCCTATTGCGGATGCCCTGAGGGCAGGGGATATGACGAATGCGGTGAAAAGGGATTTGTACTTATTGATTCGGACTCCGGAAGGCTCAACTTTAAGTTTATCCCGTTTTCAAAGCGCGTTATAAAAGAGGTTAAAATTGATATTACCGGGCTTTCGGACACATCTGAGGTATTCTCTGAAGCAAAAAATGCGCTTGCGACAGAGGACTGCGATTCGATGATTAATCTCGTTATCGAAGGAAAAGTGAAGCCGGAGAATGCGATCAACTTAAGCCTGATCGAAGAACAGTTTAAAAAGCGTTTTTTTGCTTTCAGGGTGACGGACAAAACCGCACTTTACTATGAAGCTTCGGACTATATTTATGACGACACGCTTAAGGGTGAATTTATAAGACATGTTGCCGCGTCGGACAAATACAGTGAGGAGGACAAGCTTAAGATAATTGAAACAGGCTTAAAAGCGCTGTCAGGGGAGGCATTGCTGTGATAATAAAAGAATGCTATATTGAAAATTTCGGCAAGCTGAGCAGATTTAAAAAGACTTTTTCCGAAGGCTTTAATGTGATCGTTTCCGAAAACGGCTGGGGAAAGACGACGTTTTCCCTGTTTTTAAGGACTATGCTTTTCGGAATGGAATCCAAACGCGCGAAAAACAGCATCCGAGAAAAATACAGGCCGTGGCAGGGCGGAAAGTACGGCGGATATATCATCTTTGAGGCGAACGGAAAAACATATCGCGCCGAAAGATATTTTTTTGAGACCGAAAGCAAGGACGCTTTCACGCTTTACGACTGTGAGACGGGTTTAATATCACAGGATTTTTCATCCGAGCTCGGAAAAGAGCTTTTACATACCGACAGGGAGACGTTTGAAAAAACAGCATACGTTCCGCACGGCAATGTGGAGGTCAACTTTGAAAATGACGGCAAGATCATCGCGGCGCTGGAGAGCGGATATAATATCGGTGACAGAGATTACGATAAGGCGTATGACGCGCTTATGAAAGCCGGAAGCTTTTATGAGAAGCGAACTGGCGGAAAAATCCCGCAAACCGAAAGAGAAGTTTTTGAGCTTAATGAAAAGCTTTCATGTGAAAAGGACTTGACAGCAAGAAAGTCCGAGCTTGAAAATATGCTCGGAAAATACCGCGAAGAGGCCGAATCACTCAAAAAGAAGATCGGCGACGAAAACAAAAAACAGGGTGCGGCAATAGTTAATGACGAGATCAGCCATTTCAGGCACAAAATTGCCGAAAATATCTCAAAAATGAAAAGAATCCCGACGGAGGACGAGCTTTCAAAGCTTTCAAAGCTATCCGACGCTTATGCGGCGGCAAAGGCATATTCCAAAGAGGAAGATGTTTCGGAGGTTTCGCCTGAAAACAAAAAGAGGATCGAGGATTTATCGGGCATGGCAAAAGGAACTGCTGAACCTAAAAAAGTATTGATCTATGCGCCTGCCATTGCGGCAGTACTCTTTTTCGCAATTGCATTTTTTGCCGAAATATATTATCTTGCCGCACCGGGAGTGATATGCTTGCTTTTGGCGATCTATTTTATCTCGGGCACGGTGAAAGCGAAAAGGCTGAACCGTGAAGCCGAACGGCTTTCGCTTGAATTGACCGGACAACCCGGAAGCATTAAAACGCTTGAGGAGCTGGCGAAAAAAGCTGAATTTACCAAAAAAGAATCGTCGGAATCAAAGGAGAATGAAGCCTATAACGCTCTTCGCGATTACGCGCTTTTATTCACCGATACAGAACCCGAAAGGGCATACATCACCTTGACCGCCATGGTAAAAGAGATCGCGTCCGACCGCGAAAATATCGCCCGTGCGGAAAAAAGGCTTGCCGAGCTTGGGATAGGGGACGACTTTTTGCCCGGCGACATTAAGCTTTTGCAGGATCGGGAACGGGTAATTTCCGACAAGATATTTACTTTTGAGCGCGAATTATGCTCCGTCAACGAAAAGGCGGAAAAGCTTCCCGAGCTTGCGGGCGAGTACGAGAAAAAGAAAACGGAGCTTGAAAGGCTGAAAAAAGAGTACTATATTATAACCGAAACGGCAAATTTGCTGACCGATGCAAAGACCGCTCTTAAAAGCCGGTATTCCGATAAGATCAAATCGCTTTTTTCAGGCTATGCAAATCTTCTTAACGCTCCGGACGGTGCAGAGCTTGACTCAGAGCTTAATATTAATGTTCTGTCAGGCGGAGAGACGCACCGCTTTTCCGATTACAGCTGCGGCGAACGCGACCTTTTCGGGCTTGCGTTAAGGTTCGCCGTCCTCGGCGCGATCTATGATTCAGAGCGCCCGGCGGTCGTGCTCGACGATCCGCTTGTCAACCTCGACGAGGAAAAAAGAAAAAGGGCGCTCTCGTTTTTATGCGAGCTCTCAAAGCAGTATCAGATGATCTATTTCACCTGCGACAAAACAAGGATTCCGGATAATACATAAGCAAAAAATCAAAGAAATTCCGATAGAGTGGGCAAATTAATTAAGGAAACGCCTCCTTACTCTGTGATATAATGCGCAGTAAGGAGGTTGTTTTTTATGAAAAAAATATTATTAATTGCGTTATCATTACTGCTTATTTTCTCGCTGGTCACAGTTTCGTATGCCGCAGATACGGTATATAAAGCTGAAGCTTCATGGAAGATCGAGGCAAGCAGTGACAAGAGCACAAGCATAGGAAAAGCGTTTGACGGCGATACGTCCACATACTGGCACACGAATTACACGGTCGGCGAGGACGGGAAAAACATAATCGAGCCCTGCCCACATACGGTGACCGTGACATTCCCCGAAGCTTTGGAAATTGAGGGGATAAGATATATTCCGCGCCAGATTACCGAACAGGACAGATCCGCTTCCGGAATCTGGAAAGCGGCTGATTTTTACGGCTCAGTTGACGGCAAGAATTATGAAAAGATCGGCTCTTCTGCTTTCGATGTAGTCTCTTCGCGAAATGCAAGCGATGCTTGGATATATAAAATAATTTTAAAAGGGTCTGCACGATACGCAGGCCCTTTTTTGTGACTTATGTATAAAAAAATATCGTTAAATATTAAGCAATTTACCTTTAACACCCTTGCCAAACCGAAAAAATTAATGTATAATGTGGACATGGAGGAAAAATTATGAACATTACATTTCTTGACTCAAGAGCAATAGGCAGCGATATATCGCTTGACGTATTAAGAGAGGTCGGCAATCTCACGGTCAAGGAAAGAACCGAACAGGACGAGGTCGCCGAAAAGCTTTCGGATACAGAGGTGCTGATCGTCAACAAATTAAAGCTTGATCACGAAAGCCTTAAGAATGCGAAAAAGCTTAAGCTGATCTGCGTAACTGCGACAGGATATGATAATATAGATGTTGACTACTGCAAGGAACACGGCATCGGCGTTTGCAACGTCGTCGGCTATTCCTCCCACAGCGTCGCACAGGTTACCGCCGCGATGGTTCTTTATCTTTCGACACATCTTTTTGAATATACATCATATGTAAGAAGCGGCGAATACACAAAAGTCGGCTCACCGAACAAGTTAAGCCCTGTCTTTAATGAATTGTATAAAAAAACCTGGGGAATAATAGGTTACGGCAACATAGGAAAAGAAGTCGGCGCTGTTGCCTCTGCACTCGGGTGCGACATATTAAAATACAGAAAAACGAAAGCGCCGGACTGTGTGGACTTAGAATATCTCCTTGAAAATTCGGATATAATCAGCATACATACACCGCTGACAGATGAAACAAGGGGGCTCATCGGTGAAAAAGAGCTTGATATGATGAAAAAAAGCGCAATACTCGTTAATACCTCGCGCGGAGCGGTGACCGATGAAGCGGCAGTGGCAAAGGCCGTGAAGGAAGGAAAGATCGCCGCGTTCGGAACGGATGTCTATTCTCACGAGCCGTTCGGGGAGGACGAGCCGCTTTACGAAATCAAGTCACTGCCCAACGTCTGCCTGACTCCGCATATGGCATGGGGCGCATTTGAGGCAAGAACACGCTGTATCGATGAAATCGCCGAAAATATACGCGATTTTTATGCCGGGGGAACACGCAACAGGGTCGACCTTTATTGAACGGTAATAAACATATTTTGAAATAAAGTTAACTAGTCGTCACGCAGTGCATAAATTGAATATTGATTTTTAACCATATCTTGGTTTATAATTAAACTATAATGAAAAGGGGCGGTTATTAATGGCAAAAGACGCTGTTGAGTTGATAAAAAACGCCGAACAAAGGGCGTATGAGATCGTCAGCAAGGCGAAAGCGGATGCTCAGAAAATGGTCGATGAGGCACGCGGCGAGAAAGACGCTATAATGAAAAAGAGCATTTCCGAAGCTGAAAATGAGATCGCCAAGCGTGAGATCGACATTAAAAAAGTCTGTGACGAAAAGTTCCGGGCAGAAGTCGAAGCTTACAGAAAAGAGAACGAAAGGTGCTTTTCCGAACTGGAGGAAAAGATCGGCCGGACTGCCATGAAGATAGTCCCGGAGATATTTATGTAACTCGGGGAGGATGACATTATGAAAGTCAAAATGAAGGCCGTAACGATTTACGGTCTTAAGGAAAACAGAAAAGCCGTAATGGAATTTCTCCAAAAGAAGGGCTGTGTCGAATTTAAGGAGGCAACAGAGGCTCTTCCGAAGGTTAATACCGGTGACGCCGTCATGAGCTTTGAGCGCTATATTGCAAATTCGGAAAAGGCGCTTTCAATACTTGATAAGGCAATGCCTGAAAAAAAGCCTTTGCTTTATGCAAGAAAAACACTGCCTGAAAATATGTTTTCGATGACAGTGAACGAAAGCGGCGAGGTTGGCTCTTTAGTCAATTCGATCATAACCGCGGATAAAAAGATCGCAGAGTTAAGGCTTGAAAAAAGCAGACTCAGTTCAAAGGCGGAGCTTTTGAGCTCATGGAGCGGCCTTGATATTCCGTTAAGCTTTTCTGGCACAAAAAACACCGTTTCAGAGATCGGAACGCTACCTTATGAAGTGGATGACGAAAAGATCGCGGAACTTTTTTCAGATTGCGACACACCAATATATAAGGAAGTTATTTCGTCATCTAAAACGCTCACCTGTCTGTTTTTCATATATTTAAGATCAGATGCGGATAAGGCGCAAAAAGCGATCAGGGAACGTGGAATATCTCCTCCGGCATTCAGTCTTTCGCACCTTTCGGCGACGGAGAAGATCGCCCAGATAAACGGCAGAATAAAAAAGTGCGAAGATGAAGAAGCCTCACTTCAAAAGGAGATCGAAAACGCGGCATTGAGAAAAGATGAGATCAGGCTTTTTTACGACCACATCAAAATGCGGCGCGACAAATATCTTGCGCTTTCCGATGTTGGAATGACGGAAAAAACCTTTGTTGCAGATGGCTATGCTCCCGAAAAAGCCGCCGACAGCATCAAGGCAGTGCTTGAAGAAAAATATACGGCGTATGTTGAGGTCAAAGAAATTCCGGAGGATGAAGAAGCGCCGGTGCTCCTTCATAACAATGGTTTTTCAAGCCCGCTTGAAGGAATTACTGAAACATATGCGATGCCGTCGAAGTTCGACATTGACCCTGATTTTATTATGTCGCTCTTTTACTATCTTTTCTTCGGAATGATGTTTTCTGATGCGGGATACGGGCTTTTGCTGATGATAGTCACCGGATACATCGCTTTCTTTTCAAAAGCGGAGATTTCGACAAAGAAAAATATGAGAATGTTTTTCTTCTGCGGAGTGTCAACGGCTTTCTGGGGGCTGATGTACGGAAGCTTTTTCGGAGACGCCGTGACGCAGATCGGCAAAACATTCTTCTCGCACCCCGAATGGAAATTCCCGGCGCTTTGGATGGATCCGGTATCACAGCCGTTAAAGCTTTTGATTTTCAGTATCGCACTCGGCGCTGTGCAGATCATAACAGGCCTTTCAATCTCTGTTCACACCAACTGGAGGAAAGGCGATAAAGTTGCGGCAATCTGCGATTCAGGCTCATGGATATTCGTTATAGCCGGCATCGGGCTTTACGCCGCGTCGACAGCGTTTGAAAACAGCGGATTTTTGTATTATCCGGGATTGGCAATGATTCTGCTCGGATTTTTAACGATCCTTCTGATGAAAGGACGTGCATCCAAGAACCCGTTCGCGAGAATCGGCTCGGGAATATTGGGGCTTTATAACATCACGGGCTATGTGTCCGACGTGCTTTCGTATTCGAGACTTATGGCGCTCGGATTATCGACAGGCGTTATCGCACAGGTCGTGAACACCATGGCGACGCTTGCCGGAAAAAACTTTATCGGTGTTATAATGTTTTTGGCAATATTCTTGATAGGTCATGCGATTAACTTCTCAATCAATATGCTTGGCGCATACGTTCACACAAACAGACTTCAGTATGTTGAGTTTTTTGGAAAGTTTTATGAAGGCGGAGGAAGAAAATTCTCACCTTTGAAAATGAATACAAATTATTATATTTTTAAGGAGGACAAATAGTATGGGACTGTTTTATGCATTGTTAGGTGCCGCATTAGCGGTTGGAGTTGCGGGCGTCGGCTCCGCTAAAGGTGTCGGAATCGCGTCGGAGGCGGCCGCAGGTGTTGTGACGGAGGATCCGTCGAAATTCGGCAAACTCCTGGTTCTTCAGCTTCTTCCCGGCACACAGGGACTTTACGGTCTTATCATCGGAATAATGGTTCTTATTAATACCGGCGTTTTGTCGGGCGCAGGAAATGCCGAAATGGCAACAACGACAGGTCTTTTCTACCTTGCGGCGTGCCTTCCCATGGCGATCGGCGGCCTTTTCTCGGGTATCAGCCAGGGCCGTGTTGCGGCAACGGGTGCAAATATCGTTGCAAAAAAGCCCGAGGAGTCGTCAAAGGCTATTGTTTCTGCGTCGCTCGTTGAGCTTTATGCACTTTTAGCATTCATAACATCGTTCCTTATGATTATAAACATTAAATAATTTAAGGAGGAGCTTATGGATCAGCTTGACAAAATTATTTCGCACATCGAAGCCGAAGCGAAAAAAGAGGCTGAATCTATCTTGGCGGACGCAAGGATAAAATGCGAAGAACTGATCAAAGACGCAAAAGCCGAGGCAAAAAAAGAGAAGGATTCAGCTCTTGAAGCGCAGAAATCAAGGGAAGAACGGGAATATGAGGCGGCGCTTTCTTCGATTGAACGCGAAAAAAGAATGATCAACTTAAGAAACAAAACAGCCGTAATTGACCGCACAACAGATGAAGCAAAAAAAATCATCGGTAAGATGGATTTTCCCGAATACGAGAAAAACATTCTCTCGTTAGCCGAAAAATATTCCGATAAAAGTAAAAAAGGCGAGGTCTATATGGCTGATCCCGATATTGAAAAGCTTTCGGACAGGGCGAAGGAAAAGTTTTCGCTTCTCGGCCTTGAGGTTAAGCCCGGCGGAAGCGATTTCCCAAAGGGAATCATCATTAAATACGGAGACGTGGAGGAAACCTGCACTATAGACGCACTTTTCCGTGAGAAAAAGGAACATCTTAGCGATATTATAGTCAAAGAACTACTCTAAAGGGTGATTTGCATTGAACAGCATTGATTACGCTTACAGCGTTGCACACATAAGAGCAATTGAAAATTCACTTTTGACGAAAGCCGATTTTGACAATATGCTCACTTTGTCTTACGATAGCGCATTAAGACTGCTGTCCGAAAAGGGATATGACACAGAATCCGATAAAATCGGAGATATTCTTTTAAAAAGAGTCTCGGACGCATGGGAGCTTGTTTTATCCTCAGCCCCGGATAAGTCGCTTTTGGACATTTTGCTATATGAAAATGACTTTGAGAATTTAAAGACGGTCTTAAAAGGCATTTTCACAGATTCCGAGCTTTATAGGAAGCTTCTTCTGACTCCGAGCGTATCCGACTGGTCGCAAAACAGCTGTTTTATTGCGGAAAAGAACTTTTCCGCCTTGCCGGATGAATTTAAGAAGTGCACAAACGACGCGTTTGAGATTTTAGCGCTCTCTTTGGACTCTGACAGAGCGGATGCGATCGTTGATTCTGAATGTATGGCGCTGATGTATCGCCTGGCAAAGAGAAGCGGCAACGATTTTATCTTAAATATCGTAAAACTGAAAAACACGCTAAAGAACATAAGAACGGCATACAGAGCCGCCGCGGCAAATAAGGGAGCTAACTTTTTGGATCTTGCGCTGAGTGAGTATTCGTATCTTAATAAGAATGCGCTAATCAAAGCCGCGCTCGAAGGAACTGACGCGGTGGCAGATGTCCTCTCATCCGACGGATACGGTGATGCGGCCGCATTCATAAAGGATTCATATTCCCGGTTTGAGGTCTATGCTGATGATAAAATAAGCGATACCGCAAAAAATTCGATCTATACATCGTTCGGTGTTGAGCCTTTGATAGCATATCTTTTTAAGGTTATGACAGAGGTTAAAAACATCAGGATAATATTGACCGCCAAGGCAAATAAAATTGACGAAGGCGAGATAAGGGCGCGGATGCGCGCCCTTGTATGAGGTGATTATATTGCGCGACATATGTATTATAGGCGACTATGACAGTGTGTGCGGCTACGGTGTGCTCGGAATTAAGGTCTACGCGGTTTCAGACAAAATTGACGCGGCCGATATATTAAAAAAGACGGCCGAGACCGCAAAGATCATATTAATAACAGAGCCTCTTGCCGAGGTGCTTCAAAACGAAATTGATCTTATGAAAGATAAGACGCTTCCGGCAGTGATTCCCGTTCCTTCGCTTACCGGCAGTTCGGGTTTTGCAAAAGCACGCATTTCGGAAGCTGTCAAACAGGCGGTTGGCTCCGATATTTCTTTCGGAGAATAATAAATACTGAAACGGAGAGTTAGATATGCCAAAAGGAAAAATCACAAAGGTTTCCGGCCCGCTGGTTATTGCATCCGGCATGAGGGATGCGGATATGTATGATGTTGTGAAAGTCAGCAAATTGGGACTTATCGGTGAAATAATCGAAATGCACGGCGATAAGGCGTCGATTCAGGTTTATGAGGAAACTTCCGGTCTCGGCCCGGGGGAGGACGTTATTTCAACCGGCGCTCCACTTTCCGTGGAGCTCGGCCCCGGCCTTATCGGCGGAATATATGACGGAATTCAGCGCCCGCTTAAGGCTATTATGGAAAAGGTAGGGACAAACCTTGAACGCGGTGTCAGTGTTCATTCGCTCGACCGTGAAAAGGTTTGGCGCTTTGATGCGGCGGCAAATGTCGGCGACAAGGTCGTTCCAGGCGATATTTTGGGAACGGTTAACGAGACGGACGCGGTCATTCACAAAATTATGGTTCCCAACGGCGTGGCCGGAGTCATTTCCGAAATCAAATCCGGAGACTATAAGCTTGACGACACGGTTTATAAGATAAAAAACGATAAGGGCGAAGAAAAAGAATATACCCTTATGCAAAAGTGGCCTGTCAGAGTCGGCAGACCGTATAAAAAGAAGCTGATTCCGACTGTTCCGCTTGTATCTGGGCAGAGAAGCATCGACACACTGTTTCCGATCGCAAAGGGCGGTATCGCGGCGATTCCCGGCCCTTTCGGAAGCGGAAAGACGGTCGTTCAGCACCAGCTTGCAAAGTGGGCGGACGCGGATATTATCGTATATATCGGCTGCGGAGAGCGCGGAAACGAAATGACCGACGTTCTTAATGAGTTCCCGGAGATCAAAGATCCCAAAACGGGGAAGACACTTATGGAAAGAACCGTTCTTATCGCAAACACGTCCGATATGCCCGTTGCGGCGCGTGAAGCCTCGGTATATACCGGAATCACGATTGCCGAATATTTCAGAGATATGGGCTATTCCGTCGCACTGATGGCGGATTCCACATCAAGATGGGCAGAGGCGCTTCGTGAAATGAGCGGCCGCCTTGAAGAAATGCCCGGTGAGGAAGGCTATCCTGCATACCTCGGAAGCAGACTCGCGCAGTTCTATGAAAGAGCCGGCCATGTTGTATGCAACGGAAGTGACGACAGGGAAGGCGCGCTTTCGGCAATCGGCGCAGTTTCGCCTCCCGGAGGCGACATTTCAGAGCCCGTTTCTCAGGCGACGTTAAGAATAGTAAAGGTTTTCTGGGGACTCGATTCAGCGCTTGCGTATAAGAGGCATTTCCCGGCCATCAACTGGCTTAAGAGCTATTCATTATACACCGACTCTTTGAAAAACTGGTTCTGCGAGAATATTGCGTCTGACTGGTTTGATCAAAGAGCGAGAATAATGCGTATCCTTCAGGACGAGGCAGAGCTTGAGGAAATCGTCCAGCTCGTCGGAATCGACGCGCTGTCCTCTAACGACAGATTAAAGCTTGAAGTTGCCCGTTCAATAAGAGAGGACTATCTGCATCAGGACGCATTCCACGAGGTGGACACCTATGCGTCGCTTGATAAGCAGTACATTATGATGGAACTCATTTTGAAGTTTTACGACCTGGCGCTTTCTGCGCTTGATAACGGAGCGGATATTAAAAAGCTGATCTCCTTGCCTGTAAGAGAGGCGATCGGAAGATTTAAATACACTCCGGAAAGCGAAATGCGCTCGGAATTTGACAGCGTGATTGCTGAAATGAAGAGTGAAATTGACGATCTGACGAAAGGGGATGAGCACTGATGCCGAAAGAATATCGCACAATACAAGAGGTTGCAGGACCTCTGATGCTCGTTAAGGACGTCGATCATGCATCATACAACGAAATCGGTGAAATTGAGCTTGCGTCCGGCGATATAAGGCGTTGCCGCGTCCTTGAGGTCAACAATTCGGACGTATTGGTTCAGCTTTTCGAAAACAGCGCCGGAATCAACCTTCAGAACAGTAAGGTTCGCTTCCTTGGGCGCGGAATAGAGCTCGGCGTGTCTGAGGATATGCTCGGCCGAGTGTTTGACGGAATGGGCAACCCGATAGACGGCGGCCCGGAAATAATCCCCGAAAAACGAATCGATATTAACGGTGTTCCGATGAATCCTGCGGCGCGCGACTATCCGTCCGAGTTTATCGAAACCGGAGTTTCCGCTATTGACGGCCTTAACACGCTCGTACGCGGACAGAAGCTCCCGATCTTTTCGGGAAGCGGACTTCCGCATGCAAGCCTTGCGGCGCAGATCGCCCGTCAGGCCAAGGTAAAGGGCAAAGATGAAAAGTTTGCCGTTGTTTTCGCGGCAATGGGCATAACATTCGAAGAAGCCGATTTCTTCAAGCAGGAATTTATCAAAACAGGAGCGATGGAGCGCACAGTTCTTTTCGTAAATCTTGCAAACGACCCCGCGATTGAGAGGATCGCAACGCCGAAAATGGCGCTCACCGCCGCGGAATATCTCGCGTTTGACCGCGGAATGCACGTTCTTGTTATTATGACCGATATTACAAACTATGCCGACGCATTGCGTGAGATCTCCGCCGCACGAAAGGAAGTGCCCGGAAGGCGCGGCTATCCCGGCTATATGTATACCGACCTTGCGACGCTTTATGAGCGCGCTGGAAGGCTTAAGGGCAAGGACGGTTCGATAACACTTATCCCGATCCTCACCATGCCGGAGGATGACAAGACTCACCCGATTCCCGATCTTACGGGCTATATCACGGAAGGGCAGATTATTTTATCGCGGGAGCTTTACAGAAAGAACATTGAACCTCCGATAAACGTTTTGCCTTCGCTTTCCAGACTTAAGGATAAAGGAATAGGTGAGGGGAAGACGAGAGCCGACCATGCCAACACGATGAACCAGCTTTTTGCCGCCTATGCAAGAGGAAAGGACGCAAAGGAACTGATGTCGATCCTCGGCGAGGCCGCCCTTTCGGATGTGGACAAGCTTTATGCCGAGTTTGCTGAGCGTTTCGAAGAGGAATATGTGTCTCAGGGGTATTATAACGACCGGTCGATCGAGGAGACGCTTGAAATCGGCTGGAAGCTCCTTTCGATACTTCCGAAGAGTGAGCTTAAGCGAATCAAGAGCGAATATATCGAAAAATATTATAAGGGTAACGAACAATGAGCGTTTTAAATGTAAACCCCACCAGAATGGAGCTCACGAACCTTAAAAAGAAGCTCGCCGTCGCGAGAAAGGGCCATAAGCTCCTTAAGGATAAGCGCGACGAGATGATGCGACGGTTTTTGGATATTGTAAAAGAAAACCGTTCGCTTCGTGACGAAGTGGAACACGAGCTTCTCTCTGCGGAAAAAAAGATTATGCTCGCAAAGGCCGTGATGGGTGAAAAGACGCTCACATCGTCGCTCATGCTTCCGAAAAGCCGCGCGGCATTGACTCTCGGCGAAAAGAATATTATGAGCGTTCCGATTCCGGAGTTTCGCCTTTTGGATAAGGGCGAAAACGTTCTGCCATACGGCTTTGCAACAACGGCCGGTGAGCTTGACGAGGGTATTTTTGCCCTTGAGGATACTATGCCGAAACTTATCAAGCTCGCGGAATCCGAAAACGCGATCGAGCTTCTCGCATCGGAAATCGAGAAGACAAGGCGCAGAGTTAACGCCTTGGAGCATGTCATGATACCGAATTATGAGGACACGATAAAGTATATCACGATGAAGCTTGACGAAAACGAGCGCTCGAACACGGCGCGGCTCATGAAGGTCAAGGATATGATGATCGAAGAAACAATTGAAGAAAAACGCGCAGCACAGTAAGTGTGAAAAAACTCTGTAATCATTACAGAGTTTTTTATGTTTTAAATTATGCAAAAAATCAATTTTGTGCTAAATCTTGACAAAGTTTACCATTGATGCTACAATAATTACAGTAGATCTTTGATTGACTGCGATTGTGAAAAGCTTAAAAATGGTCAAGGGTACAAGGATAACAACGGAAATATATGGAAAAAAGATCAGCTTCATAAAGATCATTGGGATATAACCGACAGGCATGGCAATAAGATTAGAGAGGTGGATTTTAACGGAAATGAAATTTGGCCAATATTAAAAGAAGTGGTAGATAAGGGAAATGAATATATGACAACCGAAAGTAAAGACGGAAATTTAATATATTATCAGAAAACTTATTTGGATGAAGGTGTAAAAGTTATTGTAAGGTTGATTGTCGGCAAAAATGGTGAAGTGAGACTATCGGATGCATGGGGAGAATTGCTGAAATGAAGACGGAAGATATGAGAAAAATTATCGATTCATTTATTGATTCTAAAAATAACAAAGCTGAAAACTTTATTAAAGAGCATGAACCGCAACGCATTGATACGGCAGATGATCTTAAAATGTGCCTTGGATTTGCATATGTACTGTATAAGCGCTGTTATGAGAAAAACATTTTTGATATGAGGAATACAGCAGCAAAATACGCTTTTGACATTATACAAAATAATGTCAAAAGCGAAAAAGCAGAGCTTTACAAAGATGATGAACTGGTTCAGACCGTTATATATACTCTGGAATTTGTGTTTGAAGAGGAGTATTATTATACGGATTTGGTGCAGACGATGAAAAAGCTTATCAGTTTTGATAGCGTTTCCGAAAAATTAAAATTGGAAATGATGAGGTTTCTTGTCGAAACGAGTATCGAGCCGGAAACAAGCCGGGCGCTCGGTGAGGATTATTATAAATACATAAAATATTTTCCTGACATAGAAAAGAAGCTTTCAAAGTGGCGGGACAGTTAATGGCGATTAAAGATGAGAGCAGTTTATTAATTTTATGTGGCTTTAATTATTCTGAATCATTGAATTAAGACCGTAAAAGCAGAAGAGTGCGTGGAGATTAAGACAATGCAACTGTACCTTCGTAACCGCATGTACGACCCGGAAACGGGAAGATTCACCACGGAAGACCCCGCAAAGTCCGGTGTAAACTGGTATGTATACTGCGAAGGTAATCCGATAAACTTCATTGATCCGTGGGGGCTGAAAGATGAAAGATATGTAATAACAGAAAAAGATCCGCTGAATATGCGTGCTAAAGCAGGGACAGACTCTGAAATGTACAAGGGAGATCCGCACTGGAAAACCGGTTGGGTAGCTGCGGAATATCTTGGCACTGCCGACCCTAGCGGCAAGGTAAAGCGTTCTGCACCGATAATTGATAGACCTGAACCTGGGTATT
>ERZ779851.101-NODE-101-length-82223-cov-11.647150_pt1 | contig 82223 bp, 85 predicted proteins | sample MGYA00511094_ERZ779851 | MGnify/ENA primary metagenome ERZ779851 (study PRJEB29588, sample SAMEA2155512) | human gut metagenome | biome: human gut; feature: human-associated habitat; material: faeces | place: Denmark | collected 2008/2010 ...
TTTATTTATTTTATAATATAATTACTTTAAATGGAGGGAAATACTATGAACGAAAATAAATTTTCTCAAATAATAAAAGAATTAAGGAAAAAAAATAATCTTACACAACAACAATTGGCTGATATAGTTGGAATTACTGCTACAGGAGTATCATATTGGGAATCTGGAAATGCAACTCCAAACACTGAAACATTAAATAAATTATCTAATTATTTTGGAGTAACTGTTAATTATTTATTAGGAATTAAGGATAAAATAGAAGATGAAGATAATTCTAGGACTGCTATAATTTTTAGGAAAGCTGAACAAGTAGATCCAAAAGAAAAAGAAAAGTTACTGGACATATTAGATAGCACAATAGATATATTTTTAGGAAACAATAAAAATGGTTAAACCAAATTTCAAAAGAGCAAAAGAAGAAGCTTACAAAACATTAATGTTACAAGAAAATTTTTCTTTTCCTATAAACCCTAAAAATATAAAATTAAAAGAATATGATGTTAAAATAATCAGTTTCCAAGAATATGCACAAAAGACGAATCTAAGTATAAATCAGTTAACCTCTAATGGCAATACTAATGATGGATATACATATATTAGAAACAACAATATATTAATTTTTTATAATGAGGATATAGAAACAGAAGGAAGAAAAATGTGGACAATATCTCATGAATTAGGACACATAGTTTTAAAACATACTACCCAATGTGATAAAAATGAGTCTGAAGCTAATTTCTTTGCATCTCAGTTATTAGCTCCTCAATGTGTTTTAAAACAGTTAATTAAGAATGGTGCAAAAATAACACCTACATATTTATCTAAAAAATTTAAAATTTCTAAGGAAGCCAGTGAAAATTGTATTCATATTTTAGGTAAAGTTATTGATAATGAATTTATAACAACGGATTATGATGATATTATAATACAATTATTTAAACCATATGTTAGTATAGATTATTCCTACGATTCATACTTTGATGAATTAGAGGATAGAAGAAAAAGCTTTTATTTTTAAGGCTATATAAATATTAATTGTAAGAAAGGGAAATAACTCTATGTTTGAATTATTTGAAGTAGAAGAAAAAGACAAGAATATTATTTATAATTTAATGCAACTATATACTTATGAATTAAGCTTTTTTGAAGATGAAACAACTAATTTTCAACTACTAGAAAACGGTTTATTTAAAATGAGTAAGTATATAGAATTATATTGGACACAAGAAAAAAGGCATCCATATATTTTAAAATGTGATGGTAAATTAGCAGGTTTTGTTTTGGAAAGATTTAATGAAGATGGAATGAATGAGATATCGGAATTTTTTGTTTTAAATAAATATAGAAAACTTGGAGCTGGAACATTTATGGCAAACGAAATGTTTAAGAAGTTTAAAGGAAAATGGGAGATACGAACATTATTAAAAAACAAACAAGCTCAAGAATTTTGGAGAAAAGTTATAAAATCTGCTAGTAATGGAATTTATAAAGAACATTTAATAAGAGATAATACTAGATATGCATTTTATTTTAATAATTAGAAACGATAAAAATAGGGATATTGGCTAATATGATAAATGGTTATAGGTAATTTCAATCACAACAAAGCAAAATAAATTCTGACCTTTAAAATTCTGATTATAGTATCTCAAAATTATTCATAAAATTATTTTAAATTATGATATAATTGAATTATATAGATTAGAGGTGTAAAAAATGCCAAAAGATAAATATGCAAAAGCATACACAGAAGTTTTAGAAATATTAAAATATTTACCTAAAGATGAGTACAATAAAATTGCACAAGAAAAAATTAAATTTTTTGAAAACAATAAAGATAATTCTTATAAATTTAGCATAAATCCACAAATATCGTTAGATGAACAAAATATATCTATTGAGGCAAATAGTATTATTGTTGTGTTATTTAGAGATTACTTTGCATCAGAAAAACAAAAGGAAAAATTGAGACTTATACTAAAGCAAAATGAAGATAAATATCAAGAAGAAATAAGAAATAAGTATAATCCAGATGATATATTTAAAAATAGAAAAACTGAAATAATGGAAGATAATTCTAATGAAGAAATAAAAACTAATAATTTACCAATTGAAGTTCGAGAAAGAAATTTCTTCAATAAATTTATTGCTTATATAAAGAAGTTAATTTTAAAAAAATAAAAATAAAAAAAGATAGGAAAGAACAATGAATATAAAAGAAGAATATCAAAAATTGGCAAGTGAACCAATGAATAGTGATAATTTTGAATATTTTATGGGAATTGCACAAGAAATTTCAAAACATTATTCTGAAAGTCAAAGGCAAAATGTAAAACAAGTAAATGTAAAAATACAAAATGGAACGCAAGTAAGAAATATATATAATGAGCAATATCAATTTGAACAAGCATATATGATTTTATTTTATCATCGATATGCAAATATGACCAATAACATGAAAACACCCGCTGAAATTGGAACAAATATCAGAACATCAAGTTTTTTGACACCTGCTCATTATAATCCAGCAGATAAAAAAATTTCATATAAATTAGATGTCATAATGAGAGAGAAAAGTAGTAATTTCGCAAATGTAATGGAACTTTGTTTACATGAAAATAGACATGCTATGCAATTTAAGTCATTTAGCATAGACAATCCTGAAGATTTAATTGAGTTTGACCATAACAGTATTTTCATTTTAAAAGATTATCTTGTTATGCTAAATGGAAATTACAGAAAAAATCATATAAATTCACTAATGGAAATAGATGCTAATTTATATGCAAGAGGAATCAGCAGACAACTAATAACTCAATATTTTAGTGAGCATCAAGAAGATTTAAAGCATACGGATTTTGCTTTTAAGGAAGAAATAACGGACAATCCATTTGATGAATTAGCTGAATATGGATTGATAGCAGGAGACTATGTACTTGAAGGTGGGGAAAAAGTAGATAGAGCAATAATGATGGACAAGAATTTAAGGAGTATGATTTCTCCACAATTAGTTGAACAATACCCAATGTTAAAGCTAATATGGAAAGATGGAAACTTTAAAACATATTCAGAAATTATGGCAGATAAACAAGTATTATTGCAGAGAATCTCCAATAAACAGTCAAGTATATTAGAGAGTCCTAGCTATGATGCAGAATCTATAACTGAAAAAGAAAAGGTAGAAAGATTATATGGTGCGATTATTCAAAGTGATCCAATGTTATATTTAGAAAGTTTACTTTCAAAAAAACAAATTCAATATTTTAAAGTAAAAGAACTCTTTAGTGCACATCCAACATTATTAAGTGAATATCAACCTCAAATAACAGAAATATTTTCGAGAAAAGCAACAGAAATTGATAATAGTCAAATAAATTTCTTTAATAGATTAGCAAGTGAATTAAACATAGATATAGATTCACAAAGTTTAAACGTTAAAAATGTATCAATAAATGAATTTACAAGAAGTGCTTTAAATAATGGTGTTCGAACTGAAACAGTTAAAGAAATAGATGAACAGATACAACCTGTACAAATGGCAGAAGAAAGCAAAGATCAAGCAGCGAATAGTTTGACTGATCTAGATGAGTTTGTAGAGTTTATTGACCCTAAAATGATAAATGATTCTAGATTTTTAGCACTATTAAGAAAATATAAAACAGATGATATGTCTCCAGAAGAATATGTTGAATGGATTGAAGAAAATTATAAAAAACAAATTGAACAAACTAATATAGAACCAGTTGATAAAACAGAAGAAACGATTAGATAGGACTCGTAGCCCTATCTAATTCTTTTTTATCTTTATTTTTTGAGCCTTCCAACTCATTATTTAGTTGATTTTCTGCCACTCTATTTTTTATTAAAATATCTTCCTTTTCACCTTTTTCAGATTTAGTAATAATTCGTTTGCAAGTTTGTATTTTTGAATTTATTTTATCTATATCTTTTGTGAGATTATTTAATTTATATTCAAGAAAAGACCTATCAGTTTCATTGGTAGTTTTTCTATATAATTGCCTTAATTTTTCTCGTTCTGCCTTTAATGGTGTAACTTCTTCAATATATTGTATTCTTAAATTTTTAACATCTTCTTTTGAGTTTAGATTATAAGTGCATATTAAACTCATTTCATCTGCTAATTTATTAAATTTATCTATTTCTTGATAATATTCTTTTGTTCTTTCTTCATAATGAATTTTAGGTGGCAATTTTCCAAGTAGATATAAATAATGCACATATAACCTATAAAATGATGAGCTCTTTAATTTTTCTTGATCAATCTTAATACCATCATATATTCTTACTTTATATACTTTTGGTTGTGGTTTGTTTGCTTTCATATAATCATATAATCCACTATGATATATTCTAGTTTTAATATTTTCAAAAGTATAATCTTCTCCAAAGGCTCTTGCAAGTCTTATATTCCTATTATAATACGGAGATGAAATAGATATAGAATTTCCAGATTTTTTAATATAATAACCTTTATAATTTAATCTATCTACAAACTCTTGAAATTTTTGAGCATCTTTAATTGCTTCATCAATATCAGCTTTTATAAGTTCCATTTTTCCAGAATTACGATTATAATTTGCAATTCTACTTTTGGCTATATCACTTACTTGAGTGGCTTTTGTACTTTTAATTATAGATAGTCCATATTTTCTACAAATATCATCATTTGTTTCTCGAAGTAAAGCAATTTCTACATTTGAATTATGATATTTATTTCCATCTATAAATGAAACTGAATTTAAAACTATATGATTATGAACATTTTGCTTATTAGTATGAGTGCAAACTATAACTTGATATTTGTCTCCCCATAGTTCTTCAGCAAGTTCCATTCCAATTTTATTACACTTGTCTGGAGAAATTTCATTACCATTGAAAGATTGTATTATATGATAACCTAATCTACCATCTTCCTTATGAAAAGCTTTTTTAGTAAGCATCATTTGAGAATATGCTGTTTGTGGTAAACAATTTATTGCAGATACTAAAATACCATTTTCTGTTTTTTCTCCATTCATTGCATAATTGATTACTGCTTCTAGATTTTTCTTAATAACTTTATATTTTGTAATAGCCACTTAAATCCCTCCTTATTTTTGTCTAGAATAAATCTTCCTTTCAAACCTTAAAATAAAATCAGCTAAAGTATCTGAAATATATTTGTAATCATCGTGCGAAACACTATATCTAGAATTTGCAACTCTAGCAATTTGATTTATATTATTTGCTATGCCATACAAATCTCTTTGAAAAGATTTTATTTCTTCAGTTGGCTGTGCTTTTATTCTATAACCTTTAATTAAACTTCTAATAAATTCAGCTTCAGTTAAACCTGCTTCTTTTGATTTTCTTTTTAATAATTCATCTTCTTTTGTATCTAACCATATTTGTTTTTTTATATTTCTTTTTCTCATAATTTTCATTCTCCTTTTTCAAAAAAATTGACAGTCTATTTTTTTAAAGACTGCCAGAAAATATATAATATTATAAAAGGGTTTGGGAAATAATTTCCCATCAATCAGTTTTGACACAAAACTGACAAGCTGTATTTATACGGGAGTATAAATGCGATGCTTGCTTTCAAAATAGCATAAAGTTTTAAAGTATCTAAACTCTACTAAAAACAAGTGCTTTTTTCTCTATTAGTTCACAAATTTGTGCGACTTCTTTATCAGAAAATACATCTTCTTGATGATATAATTCATAATAAAATTTTTCTTTTTGTGTGTAATCCATATCAATATAAAAATTATTTTTTCCTTTGTTTTTTATTATTGAAATTGGAATAATTTTATCCATTTCACAATCTGAAACAAAATCTAAATCACAACTTTTATAACTCACATCTAGTGGTGGATTTGTAAAAATAAATGGAATAAATCCTATATAAGATTTCCATTTTACTTTATATTTATCTGTTACCATTCGACCTAAAATTGTTTTAGTTGTGATTGCAAAAATACCTTTTCTTGTTACTATAATATAATTATAAAATGTGATTTTACTTCTTCCTTTTACTAATATATTTTTATAAATTACTAATTTATCATTAAATAAATTTGTAAACTCTTGTGTTACTTTTAATTCTTTATTTCTCATTTTTGTTTGCTCCTTTCAAAATTTTTTACATCAAAAAAGAGAAGAAAGTTTTAGATTTCTTCTCTTATAAACGTTATTTTAATCTTTAATAATTCCTAAATTCTTAAAATAAAAGTAGTTTTCTCTTGCACCTAAAAAGAAAATTTTTCTATCTTCATAATCACTCATCTGTAGATAAAGAGATACTAACTTTTGCAACATTTTGCATTCTTCTTCGTTTAAATTCATAACTTTATCATCTTCAAAAAGCAATTGCAAATTTGGATACATCTCCATAATTTCACTAACTTTATTTTTTAATTCTTTATATTCGGAATTATTATTTTTTAGTTCAACTCTTGCAGCATCTATTAACTCACTAAATTCAATTGAATTTATATCATATAATCTTATTTCTTCCATAACTTTTACCTCTTTTCCTATACATATATTAATTCTTTAAATATAATTTCTTCAACACAATTTTTAATATTGTTCATGCATTTAACCCATTCCATCTGATTAGTTGTTTTTAATTCTTCAGTTATATTTTCTTGCTCTGCAAATTGTTTCATTAACAAATGGAATCTTTCATTGGCTGTTTTATCTATTTCTAATAAATGACTTCTTAATTTATTATCAAGCCATAAAATTATATATTCTACTTTCTTATGCTCTAATAAATATTTCAATCTTAACTTTCCATATTTACCAAGTTCACTTTTATTTACACTAGCCGAATCGACTAAATTTGGAAAGTAGAAATCACCTTTTCTTATATATTCAATTCCTGTTTTTTCATCAATAAATTTATCTTTTAATTTTATATTTTCCATATCTTTAAATCTCCTTTTCTATACATTACAATATAATTTATCTAATTGTTCAGTTGCATAAACTCTCTGTTCATAATTTGAATATGAATTTTTTCTATTGGGTGTATTACTATAATTAGTTTTATTATATTTATTATTACTACATCGTAAATTTTCCGACTCTTGATTCGTAGATTTTCCGTTTCTTGAATCGTAATTTTTACGGCTCATAATTTTTTCAGTTGATATATGATTTATTTTTCCAACATAGATAATATTCTTTTTTCTAAAGCCTAATCTCTTTTCATATATCAATTTAGCATTGTTTAACTCTCTAAATGCTTTTGTAACTGTTTTATCTGATAAGTTTAGTTTCTCCCCAGCCTCTTTTCTTGAAAATATTAAGAATATATTTCCATCTTCATCAATCCATTCATTTTTCATCGAAACTGATAGTCTATCTAGTAAAAGTGCATATAATAATTTACTATCTGAATTTAGTTTCTCATAATAGGGATTTATAAATAGTTCTTTTGGAACTTTATAAAAAGTATTTTCAAGACATTCATTTACTTTATAAGGTATAAAATCCATAGCAATAGTTCTCCTTTCAGTTTTTTTGAACAACACTGAAAGCGCCTAAATATCAATGAATTTTGCTTTGCGGAAATTTGCGGAACAATTTTTTTAAAGATTTTAAAAATTGCGGAACATTTTTCTGAACAAAATATTGGAATTTTTGAGAATTTTTTAGAATGTAAAAAAATTGTGCTATTCTCTAAAATCCTTAGAAAATAGCACTTTTAAATATTTTTGACTGTTTTAAAATTCTATTGAATTTCCCTAAAAAACGGTCTAATATGGTCGGGGCGACACGAATCGAACGTGCGACCTCATGGTCCCAAACCACGCGCTCTACCAACTGAGCCACACCCCGTTTGCTTTTAACAATTAATATAATACCATATATTTTAGTATATTGCAAGTGTTTTTTAAAAATTTTTTTTATTTTTTTAATTTACTTACACATAAAAGTCTAAAATAGTTAATTTTTCTAGGTGTTTCTTTCTATACTACTCAAAGTATTATTCATTTTCGTTATTCATTATTAATTAATGACTTCTAAATCGCGCACCTGGCGCGCCTGGAGGGATTCGAACCCCCGATCTCAAAGTTCGTAGCCTTGCATTCTATCCAGCTAAACTACAGGCGCTTTAATTACGTTTTTACGCAATTATTATTATACTAGCTTTTACGAACTTTTTCAAGTTTTTTTTTGATATTTGTTAAAGTTATTCAAATCTATCTAAATCTTCTGTCGCTGGTTCTGTTATTAGTTTTCCTGTGTAATCATATCTTGAACCGTGGCAAGGGCAATCCCAAGTTTTTTCTAGGTTGTTCCAGCTAAGCTCACAGCCTAAGTGCTTGCAATATGGTTTTACTACAAATACTTTTCCATTTTTATCTTTATATACTCCTAGTTTTTTATTTTTATATTCTACTACTCCCCCACTATCTTTGTTTAAGTCTTGGAATTTATATTCAGGCATTTTCAATTTGTTTATTCCTAGTGAATATGCTGTTTGTTTTAGCATACTTCCAAATTCTTCGTGATTTTTTAATGGTGCCATCCTTGTTGCTTTATATATTTCATTATATTCATTATCTCTTCCTAATATTCTATCTCTTATGATTTTTGCTGCTATGTGAGAGGTTGTCATTCCCCATTTTTTATATCCTGTTGCAACATATAAATGTGGCATTAAATTTGAAAAGTCTCCTATATATGGTACTTTATCTAGTGAAACACAGTCTTGAGTATTCCATTTATACTTTGTTTTCATTGATGGGTATATCTCTTTTGCATAAGTTTCAAGACTTTTATAACACAACTTTAAATCTTTACTATTGTCTCCTGTTTTGTGTCCTTGTCCTCCAATTATAAGTAGCTCATCATTTATTGATCTAAATGATGCTACTGGTGTCTCTGCTGAAATATACATTCCTTCTGGTATTTTATAGTGTGGTTCTATTGCTATTTCATAAGATCTATCTTGATACATTTTTAAAAAGTATAGTCCAGGAAAACTTTTTATTGGATAGTGTGTTGCCATAACTACATATTTTGCATTTATTATATGCTCATCTGTTTTTATGTTATACGTTTCCCCATTTTTTTCTATATCTTGAACTCTCGAGTTCGTATATATTTCCACATTATTTTGTTCTAATATCTCTACTATTTTATATAGATATTTTAATGGATGGAATTTCGCTTGATTTGGAGCTTTTATTGCCAACTTTATTTTAAATGGCAGATCTATTTTATCTATTAGCTCCACTTCTAATCCTAACCTTTTTAGAGTGTCTGCTTCATCTTTTATTCTTTGAACATACTCATCTGTACAGGTATAAATGTAATTGTCTGTTCTTCGAAATTCACAGTCTATTTGCTCTTTTTTAACAATTTCTTCTATCTCATTTATCGCTTCTTCATTTGATTTTAAGTATTTTTTAGAAAACTCTTCTCCAAAAGTATCTTCTAAATACCTATATATTAAGTTATGTTGGCTTGTTATTTTCGCTGTAGTGTTTTCGGTTACTCCACTACAAATTTCTCCTTTGTCTATTAAACATATTTTTATTCCTGAATCTAGAAGCATATATGCTGTCATAATTCCTGTTATACCTGCTCCTATTATACATGCGTCTGTATTTAATTCTTTTTCTAATTTTAAAAAGCTTGGTCTAGTAGTCGTTTGAACCCAATATGACTCCATTTGAACCACATCCTTTCTGTTACACTTACCTACTCCAAGCTTTTCCATATTTATTTTTTTTATTCATCTACAATTAAAGTTACCATTGCAACAGCATATTCTTGGCAATGTGATATACTTATATCTGTACTCTTAATTTGATTAAAAGTTATATTTAAAAATTCTATTTTGGGATTTCCGTTTTCATCATTTACAACCTGAACATCTTTCCATGATATCCCAAATTTTTCTGGTAGTAATTGCGATATTGCTTTATATATTGCCTCTTTTGCTGCAAATCTGCCTGCATAGTGGTTATATTTTGCGTTTTTTCTACCTTCGCAATATTCAATTTCTTTTGCAGTATATACTGAGTTTAAAAATTTATCTCCATTTTTTTCTATAGATTTTCTTATTCTATCTATTTCAATTATATCGGTTCCACATAATATGCGCATCTTTTTCTCCTTGTTTTGTCCCAAGTGGGTACTGCCCCTAATTAGGACAATTATTTTGTATAGTAAAATCCTTCATCTGCCAAATGCCATTCTCTTATGAAGTCTATGTATATGCTGTTATCTAGGTTTACTTGTGGTTGTAAAACTACTTTTCCTCCCTTGTCTATTGAGCCCCAAAGTCCATTTTGTTTTATAGCTGAAAATCCATATTGATTTTGTTCTTTTGCTTCGTCATATATATAGTTTACTACTACATTCCCTTGGCTGTCTACGAATCCATACTTTCCGTCTTTTTTGCTTACAAATAGTGTGTTTTTTGTTAGTATGTCTTTTGCTTGCTTTTCTTCAAAATTATATGTGTAGTATTTGTCTTCTGTGCCTATTCTTGCTTTTATATAGTCTTTTTCAAATACAAATATTCCCTTTAGTTTTTCTGTTAGGTTGCTGTCAAATAGAACTGTTTCAGTTTCGGTTTTATCTGCTATTATAATTTCTTTATCTTCCCAATATTCCATTCTGATGTATTCTAGTGGTATTATTGCTGTATTCTCCGTGTTTATTATTCCATATTTGGAGTCTTTCTTTGCTATGTAATATACTGAAAAAGCATATCTTAGTTCTTCATATGTTGGCTCTATTTTTACTTCTCCTGAGGTAGTTATTATTCCATATTTCCCTCCATTTTTTGCTATTATATAATCTCCTTTTGAATATATATAGTCTTCATAACTATTGTTTATAACTTCTCCTTTTTTGTTAATTAAGTTCCATTTGTCTTCTATTTTAGCTGCATATACTTCTGTACTATTTAGATATTTTATTTCCTTATATGCTGGATTTACAATTATTGTACCACTAGTACTTATAATTCCAGAATTACCGTTTTCATCTACTATGATATATTCGTTTTTATACCCCTCTTTTAAAACCTTTATATCTTTATATTCTAATGGTATTATAACTTGTCCTACATTATTTATAACTCCTACTTTATTGTCTTTTTTTATTACTAAGTTTTCTTCAACACTTTTTAATGATGTGATTTCCTCATATTCACAATCTAGTAGGTTCTTACCATCATAATCTATTAATCCATATTTGCCACCTTTTGAAACTCTAAGTAAATTTTTTTCATACCACACATTTTGCTTTGAATCAAAGTTTTCTATTGTTTCAACTTTATCATACCCAGTAAATAGTTCTTCTCCTTTTTCATTTATTACTTTTGTTTTGTATTCTCCTGTTGCATCATTTACATCATATGTACAAACAAATACCGCTTTTTCTGGGTTTGGAATTGTAATCATTTCATCATAAGTGGTATCTATTACTTTTTCTCCTTTGTTATTTATTACTCCCCATTTTCCATCTACATATGCTGAAAAGTATGTAAGTTTTTCGGTTTGGATTTTTTCTGCTTCTTTATTTAGAATCTTGTTAATTGTTATGATTATCATTACCGCTACTGCTATTGTAATAATTGTTCCAAATACTTTTTTTAAGTTTAGTTTTGGTTCATCATATCTTCTACCTTTTTTCATTAAAATTTCCCTCCATACCTCTTATTTGTTATATACTATATCATACTCCACAGGTATTTTTCAAGTTTTTTCGGCAAAAAATTTAGGCAGATTGCCCCGCCTAAACTTTTCTATTCGAACTTTTTCTCTTCTTCTTTTATTTTATTTATGAAGTTGCCCACACTCATTTGTCCTATGTCTCCATCTTTCCTTGAACGTACTCCAATTGCATTTGCTTCAATTTCCTTATCTCCTAAAATTACCATATATGGTATCTTTTGCATTGTTGCTTCTCTTATTTTATATCCTATTTTTTCATCTCTTTCGTCTAGTTCTACTCTAATATCAGCGTCTTTCAATTGTTGTTTTATTTTTCTAGCATACTCTCTATGTGCTTCTGATATTGGTAAAATTTTAACTTGTACTGGTGCAAGCCAGGTTGGAAGTATTCCCTTTGTTTCTTCAAGATAGTACGCCATAAATCTATCTATACTTCCAAGTATTGCTCTATGTAGTACTACTGGTGTCCTTTTGCTTCCATCTTTATCTATGTATGCTAAATTAAATTTCATTGGAAGACAGAAATCTAGTTGACAAGTTGATAGTGTGTATGCATTTCCTACTGCTGGTTTTACTTGAACATCTAGTTTTGGTCCATAAAATGCTGCTTCTCCTATTTTTTCTTCATACTCTATTCCTATATCATTTAAAACTTGCCTTAGCTTTTCTTCTGCACTATCCCACATTTCATCATCTGGATGATATTTAACTTTGTCATTAGGGTCTCTTAATGATAATTCAAAGTGGTAGTCTGTTATTTTTAGTTCTTTATATACTTCTAGTATTAAATCTACTACTGATTTGAATTCTGATTCTATTTGTTCTGGTGTTACAAATAAATGCGCATCATTTTGGCAGAAGGTTCTAACTCTTTCTATTCCTTTTAAAGTTCCACTTGATTCAAATCTACAGTCTCTTGCAACCTCACCAATTCTAATTGGTAAATCTCTATATGAGTGTATTGTGTTTGCATATATCATCATATGATGTGGACAATTCATTGGTCTTAATACAAATTCTTCTCCTTCAACCTCCATCTTTGGAAACATATTATCTTTATAGTGTTCCCAATGTCCTGATGTTTTATATAAATTTACAGATGCAAGCGGTGGTGTTAAAACGTGCTTGTAGTCTAATTTTTTTTCTTTTCCTTTAATATAATTTTCTAGTATCTCCCATACTACATATCCGTTAGGTAAATACATTGGAAGTCCTTTTCCTACTAAATCGTGTGTCATAAATATGCTTAGCTCTTTGCCAAGTTTTCTATGGTCTCTTTGTTTTGCCTCTTCTAATTTTTTTAAATATTCTTCTAATTCTGAGGTTTTTGGGAAGGATATTCCATAAATTCTTTGTAAAGATTTATTTTTTGAATCTCCTCTCCAATATGCTGATGATTTAGCAGTTAATTTAAATGATTTAACTTTTCCTGTTGATGGTAAGTGTGGTCCACGGCATAAGTCAACAAATTCTCCTTGTTTATAGAAGGAAATTACTTCTCCCTCTGGCAAACCATTTATAAGCTCAATTTTATATGGTTCGTCTTTTTCCTTCATTAGCTTTATTGCTTCTTCTCTTGAAAGTTCAAACCTTTCAATTTTTAGGTCTTCTTTGATAATTTTTCTCATTTCTTCTTCTAATGCTTCAATATCTTCTTCTGTAAAAGGTGTTTCTACATCAAAATCGTAGTAAAATCCATTTTCTATTGATGGTCCTATGGTTAATTTAACTGTTGAATATAATCTTTTTGCAGCCTGTGCTAAAATGTGTGCTGTTGTATGCCAATATGTGCTTTCCTCAACCTCCATAGTTTTTCCGCCTTCTAATTTTATTTTAAACATAATTTTTCCTCTCCTTTTCTTGCTAACTAGGAAGTTGACCCCTATACTCGTGTGTAAATCTACTTCCTTGCATTATTTTTCATAAATTTCTTTTGAGACAATTTTGGTTAATGCCATCATCACAGCATATTCTTCTAATTCATCTCTATTTATTCTGCCATTTGTTAAAACTCCTATTGCTCCTTTACGTCCCTTTGCAGTGTTTCCAAAGATATCATACATATATCCTATTTCTTCTCCCTGTAAAACTCTCTTAACTGCATTTTGTGGATATTCAAATGATGGACTAAATCCCACGTAAAATGTTTTGCCATCATAAATTGCACAAATGCTTGCATCCATATATTTTGTATCAACCTCTGCAACTGGATACATTCCTGCTTCTATTCCAACACCGAAATTACATGTGCCGACATCTTTCTTCTGCATATTCAAATGCATTTTTTGCTCTATTTTTCGCACCTTTTATAGTTTCTTCTAGTGTTAATGGATTACATGAAACACCTGAAAATTTGTCTTTATCTTGTCCACTTTTATCATCTTGTCTTACTTCTTTTGGCATTATTATATATTGAATTTTATCTGTTTTATCAACCCATAATTCTGGATACCTTGAAAAAGCTCTCGTAATTGCTGTTACCTTTGGTATGCTTCTACTTCCTATTGAAACTAACATATTTCTCCTTCTTTCCTATTTATTAATTATACTACAAAATCGCTTGAAGTCAATAGCTTTCAAACGATTTTTGTTTCTATTAAATTCGATAGTTTTGCAAATTGTTCTAAGCTCATTTTTTCAGGTCTTATTTTTAAATCTATCTCAAGTTTTTGTAGTGTTTTTTCTACTTGCTCTTTGCTTCCATATTTGCCACTATTCGCTATTGCATTTACTAATGTTTTTCTCTTTTGCATAAATGCTGTTTTAATGATGTCAAATAATTGTTTTTCATTTTTTACCTCTATACTTGGTGTTTTTAGTATGTTTAATTTTACTACTGTTGAGTTCACTTTTGGGGATGGTATAAATGAGGTGTTTGGAACTTCTAGTATTCGTTTTGGATTAGTATAATAGTGTATTGTATATGTTATTGCTCCTGTATCGCCAGTTCCTGGTTCTGTTACTAGCCTATCTGCTACTTCTTTTTGTATCATTACTGTTATTGTTTCTATATCCAATTTATCTTCTAATAGCTTCATTATTATTGGTGTTGTTATATAATAAGGAAGATTTGCTACTATTTTTGTATTTTTGATTTTTTCTTTTTGTATTAAGTCTTTAAGGTTTACTTTTAAAACGTCTTCATTTATAACTTTGAAATTGTCATACATTGAAAATCTATCTTCTAATATTTCTATCATTCTTTTGTCTAATTCTATACAGATAACTTTCCCTGCTCTTTCTAATAATTCTTTCGTAAGTGTTCCAAGTCCTGGTCCAATTTCGATTATTAGGTCTTCTTTTGAAACGCTTGCGGTTTCTACTATTCCTGCAACTGTTTCATCATCTATTAAAAAATTTTGTCCTAAATTTTTATTCGCAGTTATATGATATTTATTCATTATAAATTTTGTTTCTTTTAAAATACTCATTAAATTACCTCTTTTCACATATATTCTATATTATTTTACTTAAAAAGTAAAGTTAATGGTAATTTAATTTATATTATGTTATAATATTTTTAGGTGATTTCTATGTTCGAAGATATTAAAAAAAACAAGATAAAATCAAGTTTTATTATTACTGGTTTTTTACTTATGATTTCTTTAATTATTTATTATATTTGTATGGCATTAGATTTTAGCGGACCTACTGCAATTTTTATTGCTATGTTATTCTCAGTTTCTTTGACGTTTGCTTCTTATTATAATAGTGATAAAATTATTTTATCTGCCACAAAGGCAAGGTCTGCAACGTTAGAAGAGGATAGAAAACTTGTACATATTTTAGATGCTCTTATGATCTCTTCAGGGCTTTCTCATAGACCAAAGCTTTATGTTATAGAAGACCCTCAGCCTAATGCTTTTGCTACTGGGCGCAATCCTGAACATTCTATTATTTGTGTGACTACTGGTCTTTTAGAAAAGCTAGAATATTATGAGTTAGAAGGCGTCATTGCTCACGAAATGGGACATATTAAAAATTATGATATTTTACTTACTTCTGTTGTTACTGTTATGGTTGGATTTTTAGTAATGGTTTCTGATTTATTCTCTCGTTCTTTATTCTGGAAAGGTCATAGGGATAGAGATAGCGATAATAAGGGTAATGCAATTTTAATGGTTATAGGTCTTCTTCTTTTAATTATTTCTCCTATTTTAGGTAAGATTATGCAGATGGCCCTTTCAAGAAGAAGGGAATATTTGGCAGATGCCACAGCCGCTGAAATTACAAGAAATCCTCAAGGTTTAATTTCTGCTTTAAGAAAATTAGATAGTGACCAAAATGAGCTAAGAACTGCTAATAAAGCAACTGCTAATTTATTTATTGTAACACCTTTTAAAGATAAAAAAGAAGGCAAGAAAAAAGCAGGATTATTTGATACACACCCTAGTATTGAAGATAGGATTGAAGCATTACAAAATATACAATAAAACCTGTATAAATATAAAAAAGAACCCCTTAGTTATAATTAATGGGTTCTTTTGATTAATTTTATATTTATCCTCCATTTGCGCTTAATTTAATTATTAAATCCGTATTATCATCTTTAGCAGATTTGTTTTTGCGGATAGCTCCACATTTTTGGCACTTATACACTATAACATAACCTTTTTTAGGCTTAATTTCAATTCCTATCGGTTCTAGAAGTCCATGGCACTCCTCAGCTCTATCTCCTGGATTTATATCAACATGCTTTGAATATAAACACTTATTACAATGGTTTCTACAAGAATATCCCAACCTTGGCACAGTATGTCCACAATGTTCACACACGAATTCTTCATCAATTTCTGTAAACAAACTTTTCATTTTACTCTCCCTACACATTATTTATTAGTGATGCATAATATCATTCTTTAAATATGCTTCCTCCAATAAATTCTCTTAATAGTGAGTGTGATGGTACTGCTTCATCTGGTATGTCTTTAAAATATGAAAGCATTGATATTATTCTTTTAGCTTCTGAATATAGTGGAGATGTAATTTCTATCTCTTGTAGCAATGGAATTGCATATTTTTTTAATACACTTAATTCATATATCAATGATGAATTAAACATTACATCTGCTTCCTCTTGGAAAGTAAATATGTTCTTATCTTCTCCTCTATTTACTGAAGGCCATCTTTCTAATGTATGTACTGCATTATATCCTCTAAATTTATAATCTCTTACAATTCTTCTAATAAGTCTTGTATCAGTTGTAGATATCCTATTGTAATAGTCAATATTTAGAACTGTTAATGCACTAATATATATTTTGTATTTCTGTTTCTTTGGTATTAAATATGTAAGTTTATCATTTAAACAATGAATACCCTCCATTACTAGAATTTCATCTGATGCAAGTTGCATTTTGTTGCCTTTATATTCCTTGTGCCCTGTGTGGAAATTAAATGTTGGAGCATCTATTTCTTCTCCCTTTAGTAGTTTCACTAAGTCATTATTTAATAGTTTTGTATCAACTGCATCTATACTTTCAAAGTCGTAATTTCCTTCTTCATCTAATGGTGTTTCTTCCCTTTCAACAAAATAGTTGTCTACAGATATTATTTTGGGTTTAAGACCATTTAACCTTAGTTGCAAGCCAAGCCTTTTTGCAAAGGTCGTTTTTCCAGAAGATGATGGTCCAGCTATGGCAATTAATTTAATATTTTTATTTTCTGCTATGTGGTCTGCAATGGCTCCAACCTTTTTTTCGTGTAAAGCCTCATCTAATAACACATATTCTTCTATCGTCCCTTTTTCAACTATTTTATTTAGTTTATAAAGAGTATTTACATTTAATACTTTATGCAATTCTTGATATTCTTCAAGTGTGGCAAATAATTTTGGCGTATCTTTAAATTCTGAAAGTTGGTATGGATTTTCTTTGCTTGGATATCTTATTAAAATTCCATCATCATATTTTGAAATTTCATATGCTTCTACAAAATTTGTTGATATTGGCAAAACTCCATAAAAGTAATTATAATAGTCTTCACAGTAATAAAGTGTTACTTCTTTTTTCTGCTTTAAATCTAGTTGTAGTTTTCCCTTTAAAGTATTTTCTTTATCGTAAAATTTAATAGCCTCTTCTTTTGTCATAAAGCGTTTTTCTATTGGTAAATTGCTATTAATTATTTCTTTTACCCTGTTATTTACATTTTTAATTACTTCATTTGTTATTTTTAAATTGTCTACTGTACAAAACATTGCATTTGATAATTGGTAATTAATTGTCATTAGGGTACCTGGGTAAGTTTCGCAGACAGCTTTACTTATTATATAAACAAGTCCTCTTCTGTAAATTCTCATTCCATCTTTGTGTTCTAAGTCAATTAATTCTAGTTTTCCATCTGACTTTATTTTATAATTTAAACTTTTAATTTCATTATTAAATTTACACGCAATTACTTTGCATTTTGCTTTTTGTATTTCATCTTTTAATAACTCATTAACTGGCGTACTTTCTTTTACGTCTATTATTATATCTTTATAAATTATTTGCATCTTTAGTCACCTACTTACAACTCTTTTTCCTTGTCTCCCTTAATGCTTACCATCTTCATTATACTGTTGTTATCACTATTAATTCCTAGGAAGAATACCCATTTATCTGTTACGTTTAGATTTAATGCTTCTTTAGTGTTAGTGATTATTTGTTTATCTGTCCCATTATATTTTATGTGTTTTACAGTATATTCATTGTAATCTTCTGTAACTGTATAATAGATAGCTTTTTCTTGCATATTTATATATTGTACGTTAGCATCTAACTTGCATATTTGTTCTTTTTTCTCGCCTTTTTTATTCATTTTATACAAATAATATGTATAATCATAGTTTTCATTTTGTTTTGCTACTATGAAGTATATTTTACCACCTTTTACATATACAGCTTCATATTTCCTATCTTCTTCTGCTTTTGATATTCTTTCACTTTTTTCTCCATCTAATTTCATTCTTGCTATGTATTGAGAACCTTCTATTTTGTAGATATAGTAAATCCATTTTCCATCTATATGATAATATGATATTTTTTTGTCTGATATTTTCTCTCGATCTGTGCCATCAAGCTTTACTCTATATAGGTTGCTGTTTTTATTATAATAAACCCATTTGTCAACCACCATTATTGGTGCTTCATCGATATTTTTTGCTAAGGTTTCTTTGTTGTTTCCGTTTGTTTTTACTCTTATTAAATTATATTGAGCATCATCTTCATTGTATTCTACACAATATATATAATTGTCTATTATGTTTAACCCAAAAATGTTGCCATCAATTACTTTTTCTGTTTTCTTTCCATTTTCTTTGACTTTGAATATTCCGGTTGGCTCATCGTCGTCCATTTCAATATAGTATATCCATTTTCCATCTTGAACAGCTATTCCAAAGTTATTGTTATTGCCTGATGAATTACCATATTTAGTAGATTTACAGCATGAACCAATAACAATTATTGCAATTATTATAATTAAACCTGCTAGTATTTTAAGATATAAGCTTTTATTTGAAATTAATTTCATTAACATATCTTTCATATATTTCCTCCTAATTCTAATATATCTTTATTATACATTTTTCTACACTTTTGGTCAATAGAAAAAGAGAACATTTTGTTAAAATGTCCTCCCTATTTTTCTAATTGCAAATATGTTTCTGGAACTTCACCTACTAGAACTGTCTCTACAAGCAAGACTTGGTTTTCTACTTTCTCCTTTATTGTTTTGTAAGAAGTAAGTATTGAAATATTACATTCTAAATTTAAATATATTCTATATAATGTTTGGTTTATTCCTGTTGCTTTAAATTCTGTTCTTATATCTGTTATTATATTTCCTGCTGATATAATTCTTATTTTTATTTTTGGTTCGCTTCCAGCTAGATATTGGCTACCAGTTAGTGCACCCATTGGTATTTCTACGTTTTGCCTTCCTAAGTCATCTAGTTCATTTTGTATTTCTATTGCTATTTCTGATATTATTTGGTTTAGTGTAACTATATCGGTTTTTAGTACACTATTTTTTTTATCCTCACTTTTTATTATTTTCACTGTATCCTGATAATTGTATTTTGCTAAGACTTCACTTGATTTACGGTTGGTTAAATCTGTTGCAATTCTTCTTGCTTTTTCTACACATAGTCCTTCAAATATTGGATCTGTTAATTTTAATATGGTATATACTGTTATTGTTGATATAATTAAAGTCAATACTATAAAATATATTTTTCTATTGTTTGGTTTTATTGTCTTAATACTGGGCAGTCTTATTTTAGTTCTTGAATATATTTTATCCATTCTAAATTACTATTCTATTTCTGCAAAATCTTGGTATATATAGCTGTTGCCCAATTCTTATTTTATTTATATTTTCTATATCATTTACTCTAGCTATGTCTTCAACTGTGCTTCTAAACATTTTTGCTATGCTCCACAAAGTGTCTCCTGGTTTTACAAAGTATATTACCATACTATATGTGTTGCAATCCTTGCTTTCCTCCATATCTACTTCCTCTATCATATTTAATACTTTATTCTTTTGTTCTGATATGTTAAACTGTATTCCTACAGTCATTTCTATTGTTCCATCTCTTACCACAAAGTCATTTTGCCTTATTTCTAACATTGTTTCCACAATAGATTTATCATCTATTTTTTCTGAATTCACATCAAAATTGAAAGGTAAATCTACAGTTCTTGAATTTACACTAGTTTTTTGTTCAAATAATATTTGTAGGTTTAGATTTCCTTCATAAATAATTTTACCTTTTCTTACTTGAGTATTATTTATTGAAGGATTAATTTGAACATCTAAAACTTGACCTGTAAGTTCTGGCATTCTAATATTTTCTTGAACTATGCAGGTATCATTCATTTTATTTCTTTCTGTAACTGCATTTATGTCTTTTTTGGTGAAACTTAGTTCTTCTGTTATGCTATATAAATCTTCAATCATATTAATTTCTTTTGTTTCATACGCCATACATACTACCTCTATTTCGGCTTCTACTGATATAGAGTTTCCCTCTTGATGGTTTGGTTTTATGACCAGATTATTTAAATTGTTTTGCACTTCGCATTTTGAATTTTCATTTACGTTTTGTATTTCCACAAATCCCATTATTGGCATTTGAGTTGTAGCTTTGCAAATTCTATTATCCTCTGTTAAGTACATTATTTCTACCATTGCGTCTGCTTTTGATAATACTTTGTTATAGCTTATTTTGGTTTCTTCATTTATTATTTTGAAATTAACTTTCATTATTTCTACTAAGTCATCTGATACATCTATTGCTATTGTGTCCTTTGCAACAACTTTGTTTGTTCCATTTCCTATCAAAGAGGTAATTTGCTGTGTATTTTTTAATAATTGAATATCATTTATTTTTTCAACTCCTGTTACAATGTTAAAGCTTTCATTAGAATATATATTTATAGATATCTCTAAATTTGCTTTTACATTTATTTTTCTCCCGTTTAGTATTCTTGTGTCAAAGTTTTTTACTTCGACTTTTACTTGTGCCTCCATACTTTCTCTCGCATTTTCCATATCTATAACTTGTGTAAAATCTAGACTTGTATTTAGGCTTCTTACCTGACTTTGCTTATCATCTGCCATATATATTATATAAGTGTTAATAGCTCCATCTATTCGTATTTTACCATCCATTACATCTTTTTTATAAATGTTAACTACACCATTTGTAGCTATTACATTTAATACATCTGGTTTAACATCATTTACTATCACATCGCTTTCAATCTGTCTATTTTCCTTCTTTTGTCCTACTATTTGATTTAAAACAATTTGATTTTTGGCTGTTTCTACTACCATAATATTCCCTCCCTTAATTATTATATTATATTAAGGAAGATAAAAAAAATTCCTATAGTTAGGAATTTTTTAAAATTTTGATTTTATTGTTGTTGGTATTAATGGGAAATATTCTTTTCCATTAAATATTGAAATTTGTACATCATTTGTAAATAAGTTTTCATATTGATAACTATCATTGGTTTCTTTTTCTTCATTTTTTACATTGAAGAAATACTTATACGTGTTTTCTATGACTGCTTCTTCTTCTAAAAATCTTTTTCGTCCAATTGCTCTCCTCACCATTACCTTTTGTCCTATGTTTTGATCTAATTTTTCTTTAATGTTTAGAATATCACTAGGGCAAATCATATGACTACACATCCTCTCGATTAATTTGTCTCATTATATCATTCATAAGTTCAATTGTCAAAAAAAATATTATTATGTCGGATTTTATTTTCCTTTGTGGCTCTAGGGTTTCAAGTCCTAAGTTGTGTTTTATTACATTTTTATTACATTTATGTTACATACTTGTTACTTTTTCCCATTGCACCTATTCCACTAATGCCTTTTTCTCCTTCTTTTATTTCCCTTGCTATGTCATAATTACTTACAAATCTATTTCTATCTGTTATTGCAATTTTCTCTGCTACAATAAGTGGATCAATAAAATCTATTAAAATTCTGCCTGGAGAAGAGGCAAAATCCGCACCAGCTTCTATTAATGCCTCAAAAAAACTTTGACAGGCTCCTGCAAATACAACTAATTTATTAGAAGATTTAGCCCATTTTCTGGCTTCAACAACTGTTTCAAAAAAGTTTTTTGAATTTCTATAATTGTATATGTTAGAAAAGTTCATCCCTTTTTTCAGCATTGCATCATGTCCTGTTATTATTAATATATCAGGATTGTATCTCTCTAGCAATTGTCTTACTACTAATGCTTGTTTATTTTCCGGGATATTTTTTACTATAGCATTTAAACCCATCTTTCTGTAATATCTTGCTGATTTCTCACTATATCGCCTATCTCCATCTAAATGAAGAATCTTACCGGTTTTTATTTTTTATAATGTTATTTCTATGTTCTATTTTATTGTTTTTTATTCTTTCTAAGAGTAGTTTTTCTATTCTCTTTTCTGCTATTGTAACTTTACTTTCATCAACTCTCACTATATCTTCAATTGGGGCATCTGCCTCTATTCTGATTGTTACACCTTTTAAAATTACGTAAGCACTACCATCTTTCAAATTTATTATTTTATCGACAACAAAAAGGACATCTTGTTTGTATGATTTTCTCGCAACAAAGTCCCCCTTTTTTATTTTCACGTTCATCACCTCAAAATATTTTGCTATTATATTTTATGTCGAATTTTGTAGTGGTGTGTCAGTATGTATTGACAATCTCTTTTTTAGTGATATAATTTGAACAGAATTTATAAGGAGGTTTTGCTATGAAAATACCATTCAAAAAAGCTAATATATTGTTACCTAAAGATGCTGATATGCACAAATGGTCAGTTGTAGCTTGTGATCAATATACATCTGAACCAAAATATTGGGAGGAAGTTGAAAATATTGTAGGAGATGCTCCATCAACTTTAAAAATTACTTTACCTGAAATATATCTAGAAAGAGAGAATGTTTCAGAAAGAATTCAAAAAATAAATGATGAAATGGATAATTTGCTAAATACTAATTTCTTTAAGACTCTAAGCAATTCTTTAGTTTACTTAGAAAGAACTTGTAGTGATGGAAAAGTAAGAAAAGGTATTGTTGGTATGGTGGACTTAGAAGATTACTCATATGAAAAAGGTTCTCAAACTTTAATTAGAGCAACTGAAGGAACCGTTTTAGAGAGGATACCTCCTAGAGTAAGAGTAAGAGAAAATGCAAAATTAGAATTGCCACACGTAATGCTCTTAATTGATGATGAGAAAAAAGAGATTATAGAAGGTTTAACAGACAAGGTAAGTTCAGAAGATTTAGTGTATGACTTTGATTTAATGCAAAATGGAGGTCATATAAAAGGATATAAAATTCCAGATAATTTAACAGATGCTGTTTTTGCTGGTTTAGAAAAACTTGCTGATAAAGATAATTTTGAAGCAAAATATAATGTTAAAGATAAAGGTGTTTTACTATTCTCAGTTGGAGACGGGAACCATTCTTTAGCAACTGCAAAAGCTTGCTATGAGAATTTAAAGAAAGTATTACCAAAAGAAGAATATGAGAATCTTCCAGCAAGATATGCTCTAGTTGAGGTTGTAAACCTACACAGTGATGCATTAGAATTTGAGCCAATACATAGAGTTGTATTTGGTGTTGAGCCAGAGAAGATGATTAAAGAATTTAAAAAATTCTATGATATATCTACAACTGCTGGAGAAGGTCAAAGAATAGAATATGTATATAAAGACCACTCAGAAACTTTATATATTAAAAATCCAAAATCAAACTTAGCTGTAGGCTCTTTACAAATATTTATTGATGAATACATTAAAAGCAATGGTGGAAAGGTTGACTACATCCATGGTGATGATGTTACAAAAAAATTAGGAAGCGAGCCTGGAAACATTGGATTCCTACTTCCAAATATGAAGAAAACAGATTTATTTAAAACAGTAATCCTAGATGGTGCTTTACCAAGAAAAACATTCTCTATGGGACATAGCTATGACAAGAGATATTACTTAGAAGCAAGAAAGATTAAATAAATAATTGCCAATGGAAACGGAGAATTTTGCAATTTAATCGTAATTTTTGAGTATATGTATAGAACGATTGCCAAAATTCTCCGTCTTTCAAATTGGTATAAAACCTTATTTTTTATGTTCTTTTTCATATTTTAGTTTTGTTGCCATTCCCCCTCTGATATGTCTTTCAGCTTTGTTTTCATCTAGTACTTTTCTTACGTCTATTGCTAATACTCTATTTATATGTAAAAGTCTTTCGCTAACATCTTTGTGTACTGTGGATTTGCTTACACCGAATTTTTTTGCTGCACCTCTTACTGTATCTCCTGTATCTATTATATATTGTGCTAAGTTTATGGCACGTTCTTCTATTGATACTCCTCTCATATAAAAACCCCCATTTGAGAATACTTTTGTTTAAGTGTATTCGCATAGGGGTTGTATTATGATTTTTATTTATTAACTATATCTTTTAATTCTTTATGATAATGCTAATAACTATAATCATAATATATTTCTTTCAAGATTTGAATTAATAAATTTATTAGCATTTCTGTATCATAATGAGTTTCTATATATAAATTCTTAGATATTTCTACTGGACTTCTCATCCCTTCTGAACTTTTAGATAATCTCTTACATACACGTCCTAATAATTTGTCACATAAAGCCTCTAGTCTAGATTTCATGTGTTCATCTTTAATAACTTCCTGCAAAATAGTTTTTGCAACACTCTTCCAAGTAGTGGTAATTATACGTCTATTACCAAACAATACAGCTATTGTTTTTTTCTTTAAATCCATTGGTATTTATTATTGGATATATACTTTCATAGTCTTTTTCATACTCATTTTCTGTTGCTTTTGTTTTTTGTTTAAAAATTACATTCTAGGTTCGCAGGTCAGGTTTATTCCTAGGTTTTTTAGTACATTCATTTCACTTTTTTCTATAATATATGTTGAGTGTGCTTCTGTTCCATTTAGTGCTTCTAGGTTTTTTAGAGTTTTTTCTATTATTGGATTTATGCTTGAGCATATGCTTAGAGCTATTAGTACTTCTTGTACATTTAAACAGTAAGAGGTTTTGTATGATGTATGTTTTTTCATTTTTAGTATTTTTTCTAAAACATCGGCTGATAATAAGTATACATCATCTGGAATGTGGTTTATCTCTTTTAGTGCATTTATGAGCATAGCACTTGTAGCACTAAGTAGTTCTGATTGCTTTCCTGTAAGTATTTTTCCATTTTGTAACTCAATTGCAACTACTTCCTTATTACTTTCATCTTGCTTTTGTAAGGCTGCATTTGCAACCTTTCTCATATCTTTTGATAATTCTAGTTTATTCATTAATATTTCTATTCTTTGGACTTCTTCTTTGGTACATAGCTCTTGCTTATAATCTGCAAGTGCATTATAGTATCTTCTTATTATTTCCATATTTGCAGCTTCTCTTACTGCTTTGTCATCTGTGATACATTTGCTAATCATATTTACTCCCATGTCTGTTGGAGATTTATATATAGATTCTCCCATTATTTTTGTTAGTATATTTCTTAATATTGGGAATGTTGATAAGTCTCTATTATAGTTTACTGCATTTTTGTTATATGCTTCTAAATGGAAGGAGTCTATCATATTTACGTCGCCTAAATCTGCTGTGGCCGCTTCATATGCTATATTTACTGGATGCATTAAGTTTAAGTCCCATACGGGGAAGGTTTCAAATTTAGCATACCCTGCTTTTACTCCCCTTTTGTATTCATGATATAGTTGTGATAAAGATGTCCCTAACTTTCCACTATTAGGTCCTGGCGCTGTTACTATTACTAGTTTTTTTGTGGTTTCTATATATGGATTTTTTCCATATCCATTTTCGCTTACAATAAGTTCAATATCATTTGGATATCCTTCTGTTGGTCTATGTATGTATGTTCTTATATTTTTTCCTTTCAATGTTTCTTCTAAATGTTGTACAGCATTTTGTGCTGTAAACATTGTTATAACAACACTGTTTATGGAAATGCCTAGATTTTTTAAGCTATCTATTAATCTTATAAGCTCCATTTCATAGCTTATTCCATAGTCTGCTCTCATTTTGCTTTTTTCAATATCATTAGCATTTATGCAGAAAATAACCTCTGATTGATCTTTTAATTTTTTTAACAGTTGGATTTTTATATCTGGTTTAAAACCTGGTAAAACTCTACTTGCATGATAATCATCAAAAATTTTTCCTCCAAATTCTAGGTATAATTTATCAAACATTTTTATTCTTTCTTCAATTTTTTCTGTTTGAATTTTCAAATATAATTCACTATCAAATCCTTTTTTCATATTTTACTCCTCTACCTTGAAACAAGAAAAGTGGCAAAGCCACATTAGCAAAGCTAACGTAGGTCTTTTAAAATGCAATTTTTTATACAATAAAAAAGACCTAAAAAATCTCCCTTCTAGGGTTTTTTTTAAATCTACTATCTTAGTATACCATTATTATTCATTTTAAACAATACTTTTTAAAAATTTTTTAAAAGAGGGTTCCTATTAGGACACCCTCTTTAAAATTAGATATTTAACCCTTGTTCATACTCTACAAAGTAATCATAGAGTTGCCTACAGGTTGGAGTGATGAATTCTATACCAGAATCCAATCTTTCCTTACGTTCTAAAGTTGCCTTTTTAAAGTATTCATCTCTAGTTCCAGCCTTGTACTGCCTCCAACATTCACTATCAGCAGCAAGATAATCTGCTCCTTTGATTAACCTTTTAAATTCCTTGTTTTTTTCATCCTCTAGCATAACCTTTTTCAAAGCATAAGCTATACTTTCCTTTACCTTTTGATACACATGCACATCAATCATCTTAAGCTCAAACCTTTCAGTAGCTTTTCTAAAGCCTGGTACTCTGTCTTTAATGGGTGATGGAATGTCTTTAGTCCAGTTTTCAGCAACATCATGATATATTCCCATAAAGAACATTCTTGTTGCCATCTCTTCATCTTCGGAATTGTTCTCAAGTGACATAAAATATGCCAATATCGCTGTATCAAATAGATGTCCTAAAACAGAACATTCTACGCTACAAAAGTGTCCAGCCCATCTGTTTTGGTTCCTAAGTCTTGAAAGGTTCTGGAGGACTTTGAAGGTTGGTGACTCAACATTTGTAAATTCAGTTACACCAGGAATCCTCTTGTATTTTTCTAAACTTGCTACAATCTGCTGAAGTTTAAAAATATACTCTCCATTCATTTTGCTCTGGTTTTCCATAAGTTCTATATAGGTTGCAATCTTTGTTGCTGCCCGATATATTTGATTCTCAAAAATGTTACGTCCCTCACAGATAAAACTTGCGAATTGCAAATCTGTTTCCTTGGCAATTATTTCTCTTGTCACCTTTTCAAAGGCATTTTGTTTAATACCTTCTAGGGAACAAATTTCATCAATGGTATCCTCCAAAATGTCAAAATACACATATGCCTTTTGAAAAGACCTGTATATTGCTATTTTGGGAAACATTTCCCATCTCACCTTTACTCCTGCAGTTTCTATATGTGTTGCCAACATATAAGTTACGATACAGTTTAATGATTGTTTTGCCAATTCATTATACTTGTTTTCTGATACAAAGTCAGTCCATCTCCCCAACTTGCAAAGTCTACCAAATACATTGTTCACTGCCTTGAGTGTTTTAAGGGTTAACTTCATTTTCGCTTCCTCCATAAAATTATTTCTTTTGTTGTATATACTTTGATGTCTTCAAGGAAGACTTTTATAAATAGATATAGTATATATTATATCACTTTTTTATGTAGACTTCAAGTTGGTAAAATTTTCAAAAAAAATATGGTCAAATTTCTACATCCTTTTGACCACATTTTTGCCACAATTTTATTCTTTGTTTATTTTTTCTAGTAAGTCGTCTACATCTATTCCGTGTACTTCACAAGCTTCTTCTATTGTTTCTGCCTGTGATGCTGGACAACCTAAACAGTGCATTCCAGCTTCTATTAATATTTCTGCTTTTTCTGGTGCTGTTTCTAATAACTCACCTATTTTTGTTGTTCTTTCTATCATCTTTTTCCTCCTTGAATTTTATAACTTATCGTTACTATACCCTTAATTTACTAAATTTACAAATTAACCCAACGTAGGAGTTCTATATTTAGAATAAATATAAAACTCTGACGAGATTTGGCGAATTTTTTAGTAGTAAGTCTGTATAGTAGCAACTTATTTGAAATTTTAACATATTTTTTTCAAAAAGTATAGACAATTTGAAAAAATTGTAGTAGAATAATGAAAAATTATGAAAGGTGGTGTAAATATAAAATATTAATTCATTTATTTTTTGCATCTTTTATTTTAAACATTTTCATAACATTTTATTCTATTTATTTATTTTTTGAAATGAGTATATTTCATGGATTACAAGGTTCAAAATTAAAATTTAAGAAAATCTCTTAAGGAGGAAATTATTGAAGTTTATATCTTTTTTGTTGCGTTTTGTTTTTAGTATTTTACTATCACTATTATTAACTATCCCTATTTTATTATTTTTTAAACCAATCTACATAGCATCCAGTTTAACTATTCCTTATGCAATTTATCCATTTGATATATGTAAAGCTAGTCCTGTTGCTTGGAGTTATATAAAATTATCTCATTGTTTTACATGCTTTTATGTGTGTATGCTTTTTGTTAATTCTATTTTTAAAAGGTTTTTAAAAAACAAAGTTGTTTTTGGTACAAGGGTGGAAAATCCTTTTAAAGCCCCATCGGCCGGAATATGTTTGTATCTAGGAGAAACTGTTACTAGTAAATTACCAGTTTATTTGCCAGAAAAAAGTCTTTGGCAAAATATACTCGTAACTGGTACAATTGGTACTGGTAAAACTAGCTCTAGTATGTATCCATTTGCTAAACAGCTTATTGCTTATATGTCTGATTCTGATGATGAGAAATTAGGGATGTTAATATTGGATGTTAAGGGGAATTTTTATAAGCAAGTAGTTGCGTATGCGAAAGAATTAAATAGGTTAGACGATCTATATGTTATTGAGCTTGGTGGCACTATTAAATACAATCCACTTGATAATCCTAATTTGAAGCCTTCTGTTTTAGCCAATAGATTAAAAACAATTTTAACACTATTTTCACCAAATAATTCAGAATCCTATTGGCTTGATAAGGCTGAAGAAGTTTTGTCTGAAGCTATAAAACTTTGCAGACTTTATAATAATAACTATGTTACTTTTACCGAAATTCATAAATTAATAAATTCTCCCAATTATTACAATGAAAAGGTATTGGTTCTTAAGGATTTATTTAGGTCTGGAGTTTTAAGTTCTTCTCAAATATATGATCTTCATTCTGCTCTTACATTTTTTGAAAATGAATTTAAATCACTTGATTCAAGAGTTCTTTCAATTTTAAAATCTGAAATTTGTAGAATGACAAATATTTTTATGTCTGATTATGATATTCAAAAAACCTTCTGTCCAGAGCAAAAAGACGTAAGTTTTGCTGGTTTTAAAGAGGTATTAGAACAAGGTAAAATTGTAGTGCTTAATATGAATATTTCCATATACAAAAATTTATCAAAATTAATTGCAGCTTATTTGAAGCTTGATTTTCAAGCTGAAGTTTTGTCTCAACTTAGCACTAACAATGTAAAGCCTTCTGCTTTTATTTGCGATGAATTTCACGAATATGTAACAGCAACTGATAGCAATTTTTTTGCTCAAAGTAGAGAAGCTAAATGTATTAATATTGTTGCTACTCAAAGTTATACTTCACTTTTAAATTCCTTAAAAGATCAATATAGTACAAAATCTATTATTCAAAACTTAATTAACAAACTTTGGTATAGAACTGATGATGTTTTTACAATAGAAGATGCTCAAAAACAAATTGGTAGAGAAGATAAAACAAAAATATCAAAGAGTATTTCTGAAAATGCCCAAGAAACCAAATACAACTATATTACTAATTCCTTAAACTCTAGTAAATCTAGCGTTTCAGAAAGTATATCGACACATATCAACACTGATTATATTTATGATTTAAATTTCTTTACCCAAGAATTGGAAACGTTTTCTTGCCTTTCTTTTCTTTCCAATGGAGATAAAATTTTACCTCCCACAAAGCTTAAAATGAAGCCATATTTTTTGGAGGACACATCGAAAAGGAAGGCAAAAAATAAATACAAAATAATATAGGAGGTTTTTATGAAAAAGATTTATTATATACTTTATGTTTTGTTTTTATCATATGTATTTTTAAACTGTTTTTGTACCTTTAGTTTTGGAGCTTATCCTAAACTTGTAAATACTATAACAAACGCATTTAAGACAATTGAAAACTGGCTCTTACGAGTGGCAACACCAGCAGCTGCTGTTGCTGTTGGTTCTGGTGTTTTTATGAAGAAATTCAGTTTTGGAGATGAGGATAGAATTAGAACTGGTAAAAGAATTATTAGAGGGAGCTTATTCTCATATGCCTTTATTCTTTGTATTGATTTAATTCTGTCTGCAATTCAATTGCTTGTTACAAAAACTGAAGAGGGGTGATTTAGATTAATGAAATAAATATTACAAACTTTTTGGTATATGCCATTAATAATATGTTGGCTAATCTCTTATCCTCTATAAATACTAACGTTACTGAATTTTTAGATAGATTAATTTTTATTAATTCTGATGTTACTCTTAACTTAATAAATGTTCTCGGAAAAAATAGTTATTCTGGTATTAATTTAATTTGCAATTCCCTTATATATGGTTTTTTACTTTACTATGCCTTTTCATACTTACTTTCTCATCTAACTTTTGCACAGATTGAAAGCCCTCATCAATTTATTTTTAAGTTGATTTTGTGTGTTTTTGCTTTAAACGCAAGTCTTGTACTTTGTTCTGGTCTTATTTTTATATTCTCATATGTTTCAAATATGATTCGTGAGCTTGGTAATTATTTATTGGGTGTTGATGTTTCTTTTACTGGTTTAATTAGTAATGTTATTCCTAAAGATTATTTTATATCCAATTCATTTAGTTTGTTTAATTTTGATGGTATACTTAAAGCCTCTATTTCTTTTGGTTTTTTAAGTCTTACTATTTCATATTCTATTAGATATATACTTATTAAGACTTTAGTTATTCTGGCTCCTTTTGCAATTCTTTCCCTTTGTAGTAGTAAGACTAATTGGTTTTTTAAATCTTGGTTTAAGAGTTTATTGTCAATGCTTTTTTTACAAATTTTCGTTGCTATAATTTTATTGGTTTGTTTTATTGTTGAAAACAATGGTGTTGCATCTTTGCCTTCTCAAATAATTCATTTAGGTATGATTTATACCCTATTTAAGGCCAATTCATTTGTTAAGGAATTTATTGGTGGATTTGGTACAGATGTTAGTTTAAATGCTTCTAGTTTGTCAAGTTTTTTTAGAGGTGGTGATTTAAAATGAAGTTTATAATTCCACAAAATTATACCTTTAAAAATAAGCTTTTGGGTTTTATGGATTATTCAACTGCTATTTTTAATGTTGCCTGGGCTTTATTTATATTTGTACTTATTAATATTTTTCATCTTTCTATAAATATTAAAATTGGTTTATTCATTTGTTTTTACTTTCCGTTACTTCTTTTTAGTATTTTTGGCTTTAATAATGAAAACATTATTTACGTGCTCTCATATATTTTAAAATTTATTAAAAATAGTAAGGTTTATTTTTATGGTAAGGATTGACAAATTTGGCTTTTGAGGATACAATTAGAGAGTAATGTATATTTTATAAAAGGAGTAATTATATGTGGGGAGATATAGCAGTTGCTTTTCTTTTGGCATTTATTACAGCTTATGTTTTTACGCCTTACACCATAAGACTTGCACGAAAAGTTGGAGCACTTGATATTCCAAAAGAATCTAGAAAAATTCATAAAAAGCCTATGCCAAGACTTGGTGGTTTAGCTATTATAGCTGGTTTTACTGTTTCAGTTATCTATTTACTTATTGTAATGTCTCTTGAAAATACCATTAATCTTTTCGGTGAAGAACAATATTATATTAAATTAATAGGTTTCTTTGCTGGGGCAATCGTTCTTGGAGGATTCTGTTTTATAGATGATATGAAAAATATTAATCCTTTTGTTAAATTAGCAGGTCAAACTTTAGCTGCAATAATTATAACCTTATGTGGTATTCAAATTAATAGTATTTCCGTATCATTTTTCATCACCGTTTTTGCTGAAGATATTGTTGCAAAAGTGTTTACTGTTGTATGGATTATAGGTATTACAAATGCTATCAACCTAATTGATGGCTTAGATGGCTTGTCTACTGGTGTTTCACTTATATCTTGCTTATCTTTATTAATAATATTTGCATTAAATGGTTCTCCTATAATTTCTATACTACTTGTTACTGCACTCGCTGGAGCTCTTCTAGGATTTTTACCCTATAATTTTAATCCTGCAAGAACTTTTCTTGGCGATACTGGTTCAAATTTCTTAGGATATACGTTATCAATAATTTCTATCTTGGGTATGGCTAAAACTTATACAGCAATTGTTATTATAGCTCCTCTTATTGTTTTTGCACTTCCTCTTTTGGATACAACACTTGCTATTATTAGGAGAATTATAAAAACAAAATCTTTTAAAGGAGTATTTAAAGCTGATAAGGAGCATTTGCATCATAAACTTATGAAACATGGATATTCTCAAAAGCAAGCTGTTCTTATGTTATATGGTTTAAGTGCAACATTTGGTATGTTCGCTATTATTCTATTAGATAGTGGACTTTGGAAGGCTTTATCTTTTGCTTTAATGATTATTGCAATTGTTGCTATTGGATATAAAGATATTTTAAGAATAAGGAATGATAATAATGAGGAAAAATCTGAAAGTAAATAATATAATGGATAAATTTTTAGTTATATTTTTACTTATACAACCAATTTTTGATGTTAAATTTTTTTATAACTCTATATCAACCTTGATTAGAGTTATTATAATATTTTCATTAACTTTGTTTTACTTTTTTAGAAGAAGTGAAAAAGGTAAATTTAAGTTTCTTGGTAAGTGGCAATATGTCTTATTGGCTTACCCTATTTTGTTTGGTGTTTATTTTATATTTCATCATATTAATGCTTTAAACTTTACTTCTTTAGTTCCTGGGAATTTTAATTATTCAGTTATTAAAGAATTTTTATATTTTGTAAAAATGTTTTCCCCATTTTTACTTATTTACTGTATTTATAAATCTTCTATTTCAAGAGATAATATTATAAACATTATGAAATCCTTGGTTTTGATAATTACCTTAGTTATTGTTATTAGCAATTTATTTGTATTTTCTTATGGAAGTTATAGTGATTCTATAATTAAGGATAACTTCTTTGGGTGGTTTACCCAAAATTCTGGATATAATTATAAAGATTTGGCATCTAAGGGGCTTTTTGAATATGGCAATCAAATTGGCGCAATTTTAATTATGTTTCTACCTTTTATGATTTATTTAGTATTTAAGGAATGTAACTTTATTAATTGCTTTACTTTGTTTTTTAATGTTTTTGCTTTGTTTTTGTTATGTACTAGAGTATCTGTGTTAGGTGTATTTGTTGTGTTGATTTATACTGTATTTACTTTTGCATTTATTTACTTTATACAAAAGCAGCATTTTTCAATTAAGAAATTTCTTCCTATTGGTTTAGTCTTAATTGTCTATTCCACATTACTACCAATAAACCCAATGTTTAATAGAATAGATGAGCGAAATACAGTTATAGAAACCTTTAGAGAAAGTGTTGCTGATGAAAGTATTCCAAGTGAAGTTGAAACTCCTACTGTAGTTTCTGATAGTAGGATTAAATACATAGAAGAAACCTATGAAAAACAAAAACTTCATAAGCAATTTTTATTTGAAAATTATCCCTATACGTATGATCCGGATTTTTGGTATGATTTTTTACATAAAGATATTTCTTTAACCACAAATTATCGATACATTGAGAAGTCTATAATACAGCGTGTAGTTGAAATAAATAACAATCCTCTTGATAAATGGTTGGGAATTACTAATACTAGATTGCAAAATATTTTTAATATTGAAAGGGATTTTGTTGTACAATATTACGCTTTGGGAATTATTGGTACAATACTTGTTTTTGCACCATATTTTGCTTTGCTTAGTTGGTTTGCATATGTAACAATCTTAAATAAATTTAGGAACTTAGATGTTGTAAATACATTAGCTTTTATTACAATTGTATTCTTGTTAGGAATTTCTTATATGTCTGGTAATTTGTTAAATAGTTTGAGTTTTACAATTTACTTTACATTGTGTTTTGATTTGTTAGTGAAAAAAGAATCAGGAACGGTAGGTTCCTAATTCTTTTTATTTATTATTTTCTTCTATTTCTTTTTGAGTGTTTTTTTTCACTCTTATTTCTATATTATATTTAATTATTTTTTTTACTAATGGTATAACTACTGCAAACACTAATGCTAGTACTATATACTTAATCGTAAATTGATTTGTAAAGATAAATAATGGTATCTTAAATATATACACTACTATTATGTAAGAAAGTAAATTTATGAATAAGACATAACTAAAATATAGTTCTATTCTATCTCTTAAGTTTTTTACTTCACCAAAAATCTTATCATGCATTTTTAAACTAATTATCCCTGGTAATAATAATCCAATTAATTGATTCATCTTTCTTTCATCCTTTTTATTATAAGACAAAAGAACGTAGTTTTGTCTTATAATAAATATTTTTTTATAATTATATCTGTTATCCTTTTGCTTGCTGTTCCATCACCATAAGGATTTACTGCCTTACTCATTTTCTCATAAGTTTGATGATTTGTCAATAATTCTCTAATCATGTCATATATTGTATTTTCATTTGTTCCTGCAAGTTTTAGTGTTCCTGCCTCTATTCCCTCTGGTCTTTCTGTTGTATCACGTAACACTAATACTGGTTTTCCAAGTGAGGGAGCTTCTTCTTGTATTCCTCCACTATCTGTTAGTATTAGATATGATTTATCTATAAAATTATGGAAGTCTACTACCTCTAGGGGTTCTATTAGTTTTATTTTGTCATCATTTCCAAGAACTTCATCAGCAATTTCTCTTACCTTTGGATTTAAGTGTACTGGATATACTACTTTTGCATCATTAAATTCATCTACTATTCTTTTTATAGCCTTGAACATATGCCTCATTGGTTCTCCTAAATTTTCTCTTCTATGCGCTGTAAGTAATATTAATTTATCGTTTCCTAGCCATTCGAAAATTGGATGTTTATAATCTTTTTTTATTGTTGTTGTTAATGCATCTATTGCTGTATTTCCTGTAACATATATCGTTTCTGGTTTTTTTCCTTCTTTTAATAAACTATTTTTGCTATTCTCTGTTGGTGTAAAATGCATATCTGCCAATACTCCTACCATTTGTCTATTCATTTCTTCTGGATATGGAGAATATTTATTCCAAGTTCTTAATCCTGCTTCTACATGTCCAATATCTACTTGATTGTAAAATGCTGCTAAAGCACCTGCAAAAGTTGTTGTTGTATCTCCATGCACTAGTATAATATTAGGTTTTACCTCTTTAATTACCTCTTCTAATCCCTTAAGAACCCTACTTGTTATATCACTTAGAGTCTGTCCGTTCTTGCATGATATTTAAATCATAATCTGGTTCAATTTCAAATACTTCAAGAACTTGATCTAGCATTTGTCTATGTTGTGCTGTAACACAGACAATACATTCTATTTCCTTTCTTGATTCTAATTCTTTTACAAGTGGTGCCATTTTTATTGCTTCTGGTCTTGTTCCAAATATAGTCATTACTTTAATTTTTCCCATTTTTTTCTCTCCTTACTAGATACATAAATTTCAATAATTTCATTTGCCTTCCTATTCTTGATGGTTCTTGAAATAATCTGTATAGCCATTCCAAATTGCATTTTATAACCCAGTTTGGTGCTCTCTTTTTTGTTTTGCTTATTACGTCAAATGAACCTCCAACTGGCATAAATATCTTAACGCTTGGAAATTTTTCTTTGTTTTCTATTATAAAATTTTCTTGTTTTGGACTTCCTATTCCTACAAAAACAATATCTGCATTACTCTCTATTATTTTGTAAATTACTTCTTTCTCATCACAATATCCGTTACATTCACCAACAATATTTATTTTTGGAAATTTATTTTTTAAATTTTCTTTTGCAAGCGTTGCAATACCTGGTTTTGAACCATATAAAAAAATTCTAGCATTATAACCTTGTGATTTTTCACAAATATCTATCATCAAATCTATTCCTGTAATTCTTTGTTTTATATTACCTTTATTTTTTTTAGATGCCCATACAATGCCTGTTCCATCTGGAATCTGATATTTTTGCTCATTTAGTATTTCTTTGAACTTTTCATTATTATAATTTGCTATAATAATTTCAGGGTTCATATTTACTATAAATAGTTGTTCTTGTTTTTTATAACTTTTAAATATGTTTTCTAGCATCTCTTTAGGGCTTTCCGTACACACATCAAATCCTAGTACTTTTTCTTTATTCACCTATTTACTCCTCTTTTTTTAATAAATTTATTATTTTTCTTGCTTTATTCTCCCAAGTATTTTCTAACGCTTCTTGCTCTAGCGTTTTGAAGTATTCGATATCTGTTTGTTTGTTTAATTTTAATGCCTTGTCTATTAATTCTACAAACTCTTGACTGTTTTTTGCTATAAATATCGATTTGTATTTTTTGCATTCATCCATAGCTGTTGTTACTATTGGTTTTGAAAGTGCCATATATTCAAAAATTTTTAATGGTGATGTGGCTTTCGTAATATCATTTATAATAAATGGTACTGTACATACATCAAATTTTGCTGCATAATTTTTTAGTATTTTATAATCTCTTGCTCCTAGAAAATAAATGTTTTTCATCTCTTCTATTTTAGATTTCTCAAGTGAATTATCATATTTTGTCCCTATTAAAACTATGTTGTATTCCGGTCTTTTTATTGCTAAATTTTTTATGCAATTGTAATCAAACCAACTTGCAAAAGCACCATAATAGCCTATTATTGGTTTCTTCTCATCTAGAATTTTTTGAAATCCATCATCAAATTTGAAATCTTTATCTATATTTTGATAATGTTCATAGTCTACTCCATTGCAAGCAAATACTAGTTTTTCTTTCCCTCGTTTTTGCTCAATATCTTGTTTTAATTTGTCTGCTGTAACTACTACAAATACGTTTTTCTTGTCTTGAAGCATATATTCATACTTTTCTTTTATATTAACCGGTATTTCTTTAGTTCCAGAAAGTATTGGGTTTATTTCATCTATGTACTCATATATTATTTTGTATCCACTTTGTATATATTGTTTTAATTCCTCCAATTTCATATTCCAATCAGTTGAATATATTTGTATGTATTTTGGTTTGTTAGTATTTTTAAGCTTTGTAAATAATAATTTTTGAACACTTTTATTTTCTAAATTAATTAATACTAAATTATCATTTGCCTTTTTTATTCCTCTAATTTTATCTGTAAAATGTGTAACTTCATAAAATACTAGGCATTTTTGCTTTGCTAAATTAAGTGCTATATGTTGTGGTCTTTGAAATAATGGCACATTCCATCCAAAATTACTTCTCCATATAATTATTCTATCATAATTTTTGTTTTCAATAATTTCATCTAAACTTTTTGATAGTTTTTTGTTTTCGATAAAGTTTAAACTATGTAATATATTCATTATTATTGAAAATACATAGTTTAATACCTTTTTGATGGTACCTAAAATACCATATTTTTTTATTAAAGACTTAAATTTGCTTATTTTATCTTTCATATTTAATCCTTTTTCTTAAATATTTGATTGAACTTATACTGTATGCTATTTTTTAATCTGTCTTGATCGGTAAATAGCAATGTTACTGCATTTTTTATTTTTACAATTAGTTTATTTGTTCTCTTATTTGTCATTATGTTATATAAATCATTATTATAGTTATTTATTATTCTTTGCACGTCTTTGTTTGAGTAATCTATTTTTCCATCTATATATTTATCCTTTTTAAATATTAGTTCCTTATATTCCACACTTTTTTCTTTAAAGTTAGCCTTTGTAAATTTATTTAATTCATATTCAATTTTCATGCTTTCATTTGAATAATAATTTATATTTTTCGATAGAAATGTATCTTGGCTTTTTCTTTCTGGTATTTTTTTATATAAATCAATAAGGCTATTATTATAATTTTCGATATTGTACTCTTCTTCACAAATTTTTCTGCCTAACTCGCCACGCCTTTTTCTTTCTTCTGGGTTTTTTATTAGTTTATCAATTGCTTCCATTAGTTTATTAGAATTTTTATTTTCAACTAGTACACCACACTCTGGAGCGTGAGTTACCGCTGGTAAAGCAGTGTTATCAAATATTATAACTGGTCTTGAACACGCCATTGCTTCTACTGCCATTAGTCCAAACGTTTCTCCAAGTGATGGCATTAGAAAAATATCACAAGCATTGTATGCATAAATAAGTTCTTCATTGTTCATCCTTCCAATATCAATTATATTGTATTTACCATTTATTTCGTTAAGTCTGCCTTTTTCATCACAAGTAAGAATTGTTATTTTTCTATCAGTTTTTAGCATTTTTAATGCTTCAACAATATATGAAGTTCCCTTAAATTCCTCTTGTGCTCTTAAAAACAATACTATATCATCATTCGAAATATTAAATTTTCTTCTTGCAACTTCTTTACTAATTTCATTGCTAAAATTTTTCAAATCAATTCCTAAAGGTATAATATGTACATTTGTAAAATGTTTAGTTAATGGACTTTGTTTTATCAACCTATACATATATTGGCTAGAAACTATAATTTCTGGATTGATTTGGCTATATACCATTTTTTTTAAATTCCACATTGAATTACAATTATCTTCTTTAAATTCAAATAATGTATTTAAATCTAAACAATCATTACAACCCGTTTTCCATTTATCACATTCCCCAAAATGCACACATCTTCCAGTTATTGTCCAAGGATCGTGAATTGACATTACAACTTTTTTTTCAGTACATATTTGTAGTAATGATATTAAAGAAAGTTTTGTATTATGAAACATGTGAAAATGTATAATATCAGCATTTTTGTACTCTTCGCTATTTATTAAAGCAGGTGATGTTATTGAAAGGTTTGAATGTATAGAAAGTTCATCATTTTCAAAATTTTCTAATTTTTCAAACATCTGCATTTGTTCTGAATTTTTTAATATTAGATTTACTTTTTTGTTATGAGATTGTTTAATAACTACTGATTGACTTATATCAACATTTGTATTTTCAGAATATTCAATTAAGTCATATCCATTAAATCTACGCCCTGCTAAGTCTATGTTATTTACTTCTAATACTTTTATTTTTTCTTCCATATCTTACCCTTCACTTTTTGTGCTATTTTGCGTATTGTCTTTTTTGCTCCGTTTTTCTTTAAATATTCTTCTCCTCTTTTTATTAATCTTATAACACTTGATTGCTTTTCTTCTTTTATGGTAAAGGTTGCATCTATTTTTCCATATTTTGAAGCTAAAAATTTATATATTGCATATTTTTCTATTGTTTTTAGTATATCTGTTTTTACATTTGAATACTGCTCTTCTGTCCATTTATAATATTCATTAAATTCTTTAGCTGTCTTTTCAAGGAATTCATTAATTACTTGAACATCCTCTATAATTGGTTCATCTTCATTAGTGTAAAACCATGTTAAAAATTTATAGAAGTCTGGTGCATTTTTCTTTGTTACTTCTTTATAATATTTTTTGCTTATATCAAGTGAATTTTTAAATGTCTCTATTCTATTTCTGTTATACGTGCTTTTTTCATTATATCTATAATAGTATAAAGGAAGATTTATCATATATACTTTTGTTTTTGTTATAAGCTTTTCTAAAAAGTCATAATCTTCTGCTGTTCTTAAATTGCTAAATGTTATGTTGTTGCCTTTTATAATGCTTGTTCTATACATACATGGTGCATTTGGAACTGGGTTTGTCCACAAAAATGTCCATTCTGATGGTACTTTCTGCTCTGGATATACATTTTCATTGTAAATATTTCCTAAATTATCCATCATTGCAATGTTTACGGAGCATATTCCATATTCCTCATTTTCATCCAGAAATTGAACTTGTCTTAATATTTTTTCAGGAATAATTATATCATCACTATCCATTCTAGTAATATATTTTCCTCTTGCCATTTCTATTCCCTTGTTCATAGATTTAGAGATTCCTTTTTCATTTTCACTTTTTCTGGTGCATATTACCCTAAAATCTTTTTTTGCATATTGTTCAATGATTTCCCATGTTTTATCTGTTGAATCATCATCTATAATTATTAGCTCAAAATTTCTATATGTTTGCTCTAGTACACTTTGTATAGCCTTTTCAATATATTTTTCAGAGTTATAGCATGGCATTATTATGCTTACCTTAGGTGTTGATTTATAATAGATTTCCTTTGCTTTCTTATAAGCAACTGGATATGCCTCATTGTATTTGCTATAATACATTTGGAAATACAAATCCATATATACATTAAATGGTTCAAAGCCCCATCCTTCTATTTCTTTTACTGTAAGATTATTTATTATATCTACCCAAAGCTTATTTGCTTCTTTTAGAGTATATGGTGATTTTGTAGTATCTTGATTTTTATGAATTCTGTATTGTATAAGCGGTTCTTCTATTAAATAGCTTTTAAATTCTTTAAATAATCTAAGCCACATTTCGTAATCATTTGAAGTCTTCAAATTTTCATTGAATAATCCTACTTTATCAAAACATTTTTTTGAAATTAACATTGAACAACCATTAACAGTTCCTTTTATTACTGGATATATTCCTTGGCAAAGTTCTTCATGAGTCATTAAGTTTGAATAGTTTGTTGTACAAAAAATTTCCCCTTTTTCATCAATTAATTCAACATTAGAAAATAGTATTGTTGTTTTATCCTCAAGTTTTTTTATTGTTTCAATTTGTTTTTCTATCTTATATGGTTTATAAATATCGTCATGACTAAGCCAAGACAAGTAATCGCCCTTCATTTCTTTTATTGCCAAATTTAGTGCAGTAGCAACTCCACCATTTTCCTTCTTTATATATCTTATTTTGTTTCCATAAGATAAAGCAATTTTCTCGGTTTCTCCATTATCTGTTGAACCATCATTAATAACTAAAATTTCCTTATTATCATAAGTTTGTGCGAGTGCACTATCAATAGCTACTTTCATAAAATTTGAACCATTATATACTGGTATTGCAATCGTAATTTTAGGTTTAAATTCTTTTTCCATTGTCTCTCCTCTTATTTTTTAATTATCTTTTAAATTATTTTTCTTAGTATTGCAGAAATTTTTCTTAGTGGTGCTGTTATTTTCCAACTATTTGAATTTAGCATGCTTTGTAATTGTGCTTTTAATTCTATATTTTCTTTTTCTATTTTTCCCTGATTTGTTAACTTTAGAAAGTCATCTGTCATATTCTCTTTATCTAATTCTTGTTTTAAGGTCTCAATATACTTCTGTCTTAGGTATTCTACGCACACTTTATATGGAGTATTTATATGTAAAAAGTCATATACTTCTTTATAAAATCCATAAATCGTTCCAGATATTTCTATTTTTTCTTCATTTGTAAGCTCCTTCGCCATATTAATCCATAGATTATCACATTCCTTTAAATGGTAATTGTATAATTTTTTTGAATCTTGTTCATCATGAGCTCTAGAAATTACTCCTATTTCATTGTTAAAGTAAATAGATTCTCCTCTTAACATTCTAAACCATAAGTCAAAATCTTGAGTTGTTTTTAATGTTTCATTAAAAGTTCCGACTCTTTCAAAATGTTTTCTATGTAATAACAAGCAACATCCATGCACATAGCCTTTTAGAAGATATTTTACTGCTGGTTCAATTAGTTTGTTTTTCTCCTTACCAAAACTATTTTCTTGTATATATTTTAAATCTTTATTTACTACTTTATATCTACAACAAATAATAGTTTTGGGTTCTTTTAATGTGGATAATATATTAATTTGATTTTCTACTTTTGTCGGTTCATACAAGTCATCATGACTAAGCCATGAAAAATATTCTCCATTCATGTTCTGTATACCTAAGTTTAAAGCGCTGGCCACTCCTTCATTCTCTTTTTTAAAATACCTAACTTTTTCTCCAAATGATAATGCTATTTTTTCTGTTTTGCCATTATCATTTGAACCATCGTTAACTATAATGATTTCGATGTTTTTATATGTTTGATTAAGAGCACTCTGTATCGCTTCTTTTAAATAATTTGATCCATTAAAAACTGGTATTATGATAGAAACTTTAGGATAAAATTTTGCCATTAATTGTGCCTCCTTATATGATTTACTGTTGTTTTTAATTTTCTTATTGGTTCGGTTATTTTCCAACTTGTACTTTTTTTGATATTTTCAATTTCATTTTGTAAAACTATATTATTCTCTTTTAAGTGAACATTTTCCTTGTTTAGTTTTTTTCTTTCTTCTTCCAGTGTTACTACCATTTGATTGAGATTATAATTATCTTTCATAACTATTTCATTATCTCTTGAAATAATATCTAATTTATGTTTAATCAAAAAATCTATTAAATCTTCTTTTTCTAATAAATCATATGTCGTTTCACTTATCTGATTTTGATTTAAAAATGTTGGAAAATATTTGCTTTTTTTCATCTCTGTGAAAATATTTTTTCTATAATCCTTCATTTTCTCAATAAAGTATTTCATTGTTGATACTTTAATCTCCGTATTATTTATTTCACATAATACATTCTTAAAATAGTTTAAGCAGTTGTTAAAAAATAATATTTCTATTATTTCATTTGCATTTACATTTTCTACTTTTTCTAGTCTTTTCATTGTTTCAATTATTGTTTCGACTACTGAATTGTATTCATCTTCTGAACTTTTTCTCGAAAGAGAGTTTGGAACTTGCCTATAAAACATATACAGTTGTGGCATATATATAACTTTTTTAGCTTCTGCCATTATCGGATATATTGCTGTTAAATCGTTAGCCTTTGAACCAACATATTTATACTTTTCAAAAAGTTCTCTTTTTATAATTTTTGTACTAGCAGATGATGCTGTCCAATGTCCTAACAACAAATCAGCTTTTACTTCAACTGCCTTCGCTGAAGTATCAATTCTCTGGTTTGTTGTATCGATAAATAAATTTCTACTATCTATCTTATTATATATTACCTCTTTAGTAAGATCATTATAGTCTGCAATATTGGCACATACCACATCTGCAGCTGTTTCTTGTGCTACTGTGAGCATTTGTTTATAGAAACCTTTTTCTACAAAATCATCTGAATTATTTGTTCCAATATATTTTCCTTTTGCTAGGCTCATTGCTCTATTTAAACTATATGCACATCCCATGTTCTTTTCGTTCTTAAATATTTTTATTTTGTCTAAATTGAATGTTTTTGCAATCTCTATTGATTTGTCTGTAGAGCAATCATCTATAATAATAATTTCCGTGTTTTCTGGTAAATCATAGATAATTGTTTCTATGCATTGTTTTATATATTTTTCATGATTATATACTGGTATAACTATTGATAAATCTATTGGCTTATCTAACACTTTTTATTTCCCCCATTATTGCATTTATATTTTTTTTATAAATCCTCGTATTTTTCTTATTGGTCTCGTTACTCTCCAAGATAGGCTATTTTCGTATGATCTAATTATATTATCTTTTGCATCAATCACGCTTTTTAAATTTCTTTCTATTACTATACTGTTTTTTTTCAAACTATCATTTTCTTTATTTACCTCTAATATATTTTGCTTCAACTTTTTCTTTTCATTTTTTAAATTATCAATGTTTACTTTCAATTCTTTTGCTTCATTTACTAAATTATTTATATTTTCTACTAATTCTCTTTTTTCATTTTCTATATTACATATTTGATTGTTCATATCTTCATTGGCTTTACTTAATTGTAATATTTGCGTATTTTGTTTTGTTATTGCTATCTGTAGTTGTTCGTTTTCAACATTTTTTTTTTCTAAATTTCGCAATGATTCTTCCTCTATTTTACGTTTTTCCATTTCTACTATAAAATCAATGGTTTTCCCTTCTTGTAATAAATTATATAAATCTTCTGTTATTTTATTTGTTACCAAAAAATTATTATAAAATTTTGATTTCTTCATATCTCTAAAAATATTGTTATCATATATATGCAATTTTTTTATATAATTCTCTATACACGCGAAACGAATATTTCTATGTTGTATTTTATCTAATACATAAAATAGGTAATTTAGGCAATTATTGAAAAATAGCACTTCTTTTTCATCATTGGAATTTTCTATATCTTCCATTAATCTGAATGCTTTTACCATAGAATCTCCCACAGAATTATAGCTTTCAATATCACTAGCTCTAGATAAAGAATTTTCTACTTTTCTATAAAACAAATACAAATCAGGATAATATATTATTTTATTTGCTGCTGCCATTATTGGATAAATTGCTGGAATATCATTTGCTTTTGAACCTGAAAATTTGTACTTTTCATAGTATTGTTTTTTTATAATTTTAGTGCTAGCAGAAGATGCTGTCCAATGGCCTAGCAAAAATCCTGCTGGTACTTGGAAAGGCTCTTCTTTTAATTGTATTTTTTCTTTATTTACTCCATAATAAAGATTTCCTACTGTAATATCATTATAGGAAATAGTTTCATTTTTTTCGTCATAATCTGCTATGTTAGCACATACTACGTCTGCATCTTGCTCTATTGCAGTATCAAGCATTTTCTTATAAAAGCCTTTTTCAACAAAATCATCAGAATAATTAATTCCTATATATTTACCTTGTGCAGCCTCAATTCCTTTGTTAAGGTTATATGCACATCCCATGTTTTTTTCATTGTGCAGAATTTTTATATATGGTGAATGTAAATTTTCAATTATTTCTATTGACTTGTCAGTACATACATCATCTATGATTATTATCTCTGAATTACTTGGAAAATCTTCTAATATTGTTTCCAAGCATTTTTTAATATATTGTTCATGATTATATATAGGAATAATTACTGATAAATCCATATATTATCTCCTTATTAATATTTTTTCCACACTGTTCTATTTATATAATCTGTGTAGCTTAATATTATTCTTACCACTTTTGCTGCTACGTGGTCTGCATCGTAGTCGTTTACTATATGCATTTTTTCTTTTTGACTTGTTACTACATTTATTGCTGTTATTATATCTTTGCTTTCTAGTCCACTCATTATTAGTGTTCCTTCATCCATTCCTTCTGGTCTTTCGTGTGCTTGTCTTACTGTTATTGCTGGGAATCCTAGTATTGAAGATTCCTCTGTTATTGTTCCACTATCTGATATTACGCAAAATGCGTTTTGTTGTAATTTATTATAGTCTGCAAATCCTAATGGTTTCATATATTTAACAAGTTCGTTAAATTTAAAGTTTAAACTCTCTATTTTTTTTCTTGTTCTTGGATGTGCTGAGAATATTATTGGCATTTTGTATGTATTTGCTATTTTATTTATTGAGTTTAGTAGATTTTCAAAATTCTTTGGATTATCTACATTTTCTTCTCTATGTGTACTTAGTACAAAATATTTTCCTTTCTCTATTCCAAGTGCTTCCAAAACCTTGCTTTCTTCTATTGTTTTTGCATTTTTTCTTAACACTTCTTTCATACTAGAACCTATTTTTATTACAGTCTCTGGTCTTATTCCTTCTTGTATTAAGTATCTTCTTGCGTGTTCTGTTATTGTCATATTGATATCGCTTGAATGGTCTATTATTTTTCTGTTTATTTCTTCTGGAACTCTTTGGTCAAAGCATCTATTTCCTGCTTCCATATGAAATACTGGCACTTTGTTTCTTTTTGCTGAAATAACTGCCAAGCATGAATTTGTATCTCCATATAAAAGTATTGCATCAGGTTTATGTTCTTTTATTAATTTATCTGAAATTGCTATTGTATTTCCTATTGTCTCTGCTGGTGTTTCTCCTGCTGCATTCATATATATATCTGGTTTTCTTATATTCATTCCATCAAAAAATATTTCATTTAATTCATAATCATAATTTTGCCCTGTATGTACTAAAATATGGTCTGTGTATTTATCTAGTTCTTCAATTACGCAAGCAAGTTTTATTATTTCTGGTCTTGTGCCTACTATTGTCATTACTTTCATTTTATTCCTCCATTTTTTTTATTAAATTTGGATATAAGTCTTCATTTTCTAATACCCAGTCTTTCATTTCTTTCACCATTTCTTCGTAACTTGGGATACGAAATCTATAATCATTTTTCCTTAGCGCAAGGCTTTTATCTGAGACATAACTATCATCATCTACAACCTTTGTTGATGGTTTAAAGTATTTTGCAAATAGTCTTAGTAAATCTGCTTTTGCAATTTTTTCTCCATTTACTGCATGGTACAGACCTGATAAGTTGTTGTTAATTGCTTCCTCCATACATTTTGCAAATTGTATTGTTGTTATTCCTGTCCATATTGCTTTTGAATAACCTTTTGTCTCTCCTTCTTGGTTCATAAACCATTGGAATAGCCCTATTCCTCTTGGATTTTCATCTGGTCCAACTATTGAAGTTCTAAGTGTCACAGTTCTATTATTATTTACTTCGCCTAGTGCTTTTGATTGGCCATAAAAGCTATATGCATCTTTAAAACTATCTACTGTATACCTACCTTTTTTACCATCAAAAACGCAATCTGTGCTTACGTGAATAAATTTGAAATTTGCTTTTTCTGATAGCTCATCTATATAATGTGGTAAATAGCTATTTACCAATACTGCTAAAGATTTGTTTGCTTCTGCAACTTTGTTTAATAAACCTATACAGTTTATAACAACTTGTGGTTTTATTCTATCTACTATTTTGTCTATATTCTTTATGTCTTCTGCTACGTCAAAATAATTTTCACTTTCTTTGTTTCTGCTTGTGAAATATACTTCATTACTTTGTTTTTCAAAGTATCTTCTAACTACGTGTCCTAGCATTCCTTCTCCGCCTAGAACTAAAATTTTCATTCTTCAATTTCCCCCATTTTAATTAATAATTTTATCATTCCCTCTACATCTAGTCTTTCTGTATTATGTGATGTATATTCTTGCATTTCGTTTATTCTTTCATTTCCATGTATCTCGTATTTATTGTAATTTAAGTCTCTATTGTCAGCCGCAATCCTGAAATAGTTTCCTAAGTCTTCTGCGTTTAGCATTTCCTCTTTTGTAACTAACACTTCATATAATTTTTCTCCATGTCTTGTACCTATATGTTTAATGTTTTCTTCTACATTTTCCATTTTGCAAACTGCTTGTGCTAATGTTTCTATTGTTGCTGCTGGTGCTTTTTGTACAAATAAGTCTCCCTGTTTTCCATGTTCAAATGCATATATAACTAGGTCTACAGCGTCATTTAATGTCATCATAAATCTTGTCATTTCAGGATTTGTAATTGTTAATGGATTACCTTCTTTAATTTGTTTTCTAAATAATGGGATTACAGAACCTCTTGAACCCATTACGTTTCCATATCTTGTTCTACATATTATAGTTCCATTTTCTCCAACATTTCTTCCTTTTGCAACTGCAACTTTTTCCATTAAAGCTTTGCTCATTCCCATTGCATTTATTGGATATGCTGCTTTATCTGTGCTTAATACTATAACTTTTTTAACTTTATTTTCTATTGCAGCATCTAGAACATTTCCTGTTCCTATTATATTTGTTTGAACTGCTTGTAATGGGAAGAATTCGCAAGATGGCACTTGTTTTAGTGCAGCTGCATGGAATACATAGTCTACTCCCTTCATTGCCTCTTGTACACTATGTGCATCTCTTACATCCCCTATATAAAATTTCAACTTATCATTGCTGTATTTTTTCCTCATATCATCTTGTTTTTTTTCATCTCTTGAGAAAATTCTAATCTCTTTTAAATCCGAATTTAAAAATCTTTTTAAAACAGCGTTTCCAAATGAACCTGTTCCTCCTGTAATTAATAATACTTTGTCTTTAAACATATTTTTCCCTCTTTCTATTTTATATATTTTAATAACTTAGGATTTATTTTTTTCCATTTTGAAACAAAATAATCTCCTTTACTTTTAATTAACTTGTCGTGTTCTTTGCTACCACTTTTTGTGGTTTGATGTGGAAGATGTCCTACCCCTAAATATGTTGTATATGCAATTTCTAGGCCTTCATTTCTAACCTTTAAGGATAAATCTGTATCCTCATAACATGTTGGATCATAATGCAAATCAAAGCCTTCAATTTTATCAAATAATTCTTTTTTTAAAATCATACCACCTGTACCCAAATAACCTATATCACATCGATACAATCCTATTGGTGGCATATATTTATATGGGAAGCTGTCTACTACATGGTAAGAATATCCATCTTTATTAAACCAGCCTGCTGCCCAACCTAAAGCTCCTACTTTTTTATCTTTATTTAAGATTTCAATATATGGTTCTAGCCAGTATTTATGTAATATCCATTGGTCGCTATCTAAGAACATTATATATTCTTTAGTTGCATTCTTTACTCCTAAATTTCTACCTGATGAACATCCATTTTTTGAATTTCTATATAATTTAATCTTTTCTTTATATTTTTCTTGTAATAGCTCGTATGAACCATCTGTGCTTTGATTGTCTACAACTATTATTTCTACATTATATCTATCATTGAATTTTAGTATTGAGTCTAGGCAATTTTCAATGACATTTTTATTGTTATAATTTAATATTATAATAGAGATATTATCATAGAACTCTATATCACATTTTTTACTTTTTTCTAAATTTTGGATTATTTTAGAAGCTCTTGAATACCAATCATTTTCTGATATAAAGTAATTTCTTTCTTCTTTGTTAAAATCTATACCTTCATTTATCCACTTTATCCAGTCTTTGCTATCATTTGAGCAATGTACATTTTTGTATTCTAGAATATCATCTAGTGGCGTTGAAATTACAGGTTTATTCATAGCTATATATTCAAATATTTTTAGAGGAGATACATATTTCCCTATTTCATCTGTTTTAAATGGCAATATAGCATAGTCTGAATAGTATAAATAACTTGGAAGCTCTGTTTGTTTTTTTAATCCCAAGAAATGCACATTTTTTGGCATTTTCTTTACTATATCTATTATTCCTGCATAATCCCCTATTAAGTTTATTGATGTATCTTTATAATTTGTTGCTACTTGTTCTATAATTTCCCAATTAAACCAGCTTCCCCACAATGAGCCATAATAAATAAGTGTTTTAGAACCTTTAATTAAATCTTGTGGCTTTTCATATTCCTTTCGTGGTTCAAATAGGTCTGAGTCTACTGCATTTGGTAAGTATATTACCTGTTTGTTTAGAATTTTGTATTTTTCTAAATATTTGTTTATTTGTTCTACTAAAAGCTTTGCTGTTCCAACTAATACTGTTGATTTCTCCAAAAATTCTTTTAAAGCTTTTTCTGAAAAAAACATATTACCAAGAGAGGTTTCCCAATTATCTATGTTTTCATAAATAATTTTACTCTTCTTTTTTTCCGCTATTTTTAAAAATGGTAAAAACATATCCATTGGTGCTTCAAAAATGAAAATGCTATTTTCATCTATTTTATTTTCAAATTCTCCTAGTTTTAATTTACCTATCTTCTTATGTACTGTAACTGGTAATAACATTGAGTGTTTTACTGTTTCACTAGAATTAAATGCATAGTAATATTCTACTTGGTATCCCATATTGTTAAAGGTTTTGGCAAGCTGTGCTGCTCTTTGTCCTCCTCCTACATCAAAATACGGAATATTAGTAAATATGTATACTTTCTTTTCTGTTTTTGTTGTTATTACCTGCTTTTCTGTTTTAGATAGTTTATATACAGTATTTGATTTGCTAGGATTTTTAACTTTAAGCTTAAATGAAGTATACCTATATACTTTTTTAACTGTTTCTTTCAGTCCATTTTCTGTGTAATACTCTTTGACCTTTTGAATTTTTGAACTCATCAATTTTCTCCTATTTCATCTGACTATCATAATATTCTTTGCAAATTTCTTTTGCAGGTCCTATTTTTACTACTTGTCCGTGATTTAGCCATACTACTCTATCACATATTTTTTCTATTTGATTTAATGAGTGTGATACAAATAAAACTGTTGTTCCTCCGCCTATCATACTTCTCATTTTTGCTTCGCTTTTCTTTTGGAAAGATATATCTCCTACTGATAAAATTTCGTCTACTATTAATATTTCTGGGTCAACAACTGTAGCTATTGAAAATGCTAGTCTTGCTGTCATACCTGATGAAAAGTTTCTTACTGGCACATCTAAGAAGTCTTTTAATTCTGAGAATTCAACTATTTCATCGAATTTTTGCTCTATAAATTCTTTGGTGTATCCTAATACTGCACCATTTAAATATATATTTTCTCTTGCTGTTAGTTCCATATCAAATCCTGCTCCAAGTTCTATCATTGGGCAAATATTTCCATTTACTGTTACTTTTCCCTTTGTAGGTTTCATTACCCCTGCTATTACTTTAAGCATTGTTGATTTTCCTGCTCCATTACTTCCAATAAAGCCTATTACTTCTCCTTTTTTAACATCGAACGAAACATCTTTTAATGCCCAGAAATCCTCCTTTTTAGGTTTTTTACTTTTGGGTTTAAATAGATTTATAAAGAATAATTTTAGTGAGAAGTTTTTTTCTATTCCAAGATTAAATTTCATTGATACATTATCTACTTTAATCATATTTCCTCCTATTATACGTAATAAATAAATTTATCTTGAGTTTTCTTAAATACTATAACCCCAATTAGTAATACTGCTACTGATGATAGTAAACAAATTGTCCAAGTAAAAGGTTGTGGGATTCTCCCATATAATATAATTTCTCTTGCAAAATTGATATAATGATAGAGTGGATTTAATTTAAGCCATGGCTGTAATTCTTCTGAAATCATTTTTATATCATACATAATTGGTGTTAAGTATGTCCACATCATTACTATTATTCCATATATGTAAAACATATCTCTTAAAAATACTGATACTGCTGATAATATAAATCCCATACCTAGTGTGAACATAAATAAACATAAATACGCATATGGTAAAAATATATGATACCAATTTACACCTGTTCCTGTTGCTAAAAGCACTATGTATAGTGGAATTAGTGTGAGTAAGAAATTTATACCCACAAATAAGCATTTAGATAATGGGAATATATATTTTGGTATGTATATCTTGTTTAATAATCCAAAGTTAGCAACTACCGAACTCATAGATAAATTTGATGCTTCACTAAAATAATTAAACATAACTAAACCTGAAAGTAAATATGCTAAATAATTTACATTTGGTGTACTAAATTTAAACACATTTGAAAATACTATTGCCATTACTATCATTGTTAATATTGGGTATAATAAGCTCCATACTATTCCTAATACTGATCTTTTATATTTTACTTTAAAATCTCTTGATACTAATTGCTGTAATAAAAATGAATATTTTTTTAGATTTATCATAACGTTTTTTACGAACATACTATCCCTCCGATTTTTCGTCTAAATTATATAACAAAACATATAAATAATCAACCCTTTTTGCCTTTATTTTTTACGCAAAATTTAGGAACCCATAAGGGTTCCTAACGTAAAACGTAAATTGTAGATTATATTTAGTTACACATTTCTATTTGCGATTTCTATTGCCTTCGCAACCATAGAACCGCATTGTTTTGCAGATACATTTCCCCAACTACCATCACGTTTAACTACATCATATACTCCTAGTTCTTTTGCTATTTCTGCTTTTAGGTTTTCAGACATTAAGTTTTTATTTCCAGACATCAGCAATCCTCCTTTAAGAAAAATGAAATTTCATTTTTCTTAAAATTAGTTTGCTCAGAAACGCATAAAATACACTAGAAATTTTTTCAAATATTCTTAGTCTATTGCGTTAATATTCCATCTGGTGTGTCAATAATAACAAGTATGTTTTCTTCTTTACCAGTTTTTGCATTAACATATACTAAAAAGTCTGTACCATCCACTTTCCCTTTAAATTCATAGCAAAATATTTCTGTTTTCCATTCTGTTGGTATTATTGCTAGTCCTTCGCTTGTTATCTCTAATTTTTTATTTAGTGATGTTTTGGCCTCCTGCATACTAATACTTGGCTTTTCTATATTTCTTTCCGTATGGTTATTTAAATAACCTGTTGTTTCCATCCCTAAAACTTCTCCATTATCTAGTGCTATTTTTACTTTGATTAAATCTGGATAAATAGTTACATTGTCTTGTTCATATGCATAATTTATTGTTACTGCCCCACCTTGTTTTAAATAGTAAGTTGGCTTCATATTTGGAATTCCTAAATTATTTAAGAAATTTTTACCAATTTTGTTTGCTTCATCTATCTGTATTTTTTCTTCTCCTATTTCACGGTTATAATTTGCAAGTACAATATGCCCGCCTTTTTTTGATACTGATATCGTAAGTGGATTATTTTTATCTCCATTTTTTATTGTAATGGTAAAATCATAAACTACAATATTTCCATTTTCAATTAAACCATTTGATTTAATTTCTTCAACTTTATCTTGACCTATAAAACTTATTGCTTTTTGTTTTGCTTCCTCCTCTGTTACGTCATCTCCAACTAAGCCCTTCTTTTCTGCGCTTTCCATATGTTCTGAATAGGCTCCATCATATATTAGTCCTTCATATTCTCCAAAGTTTTCATTTATATTGCTGAAACTTGTTGCAGATAAATTATCTACCTGTTGTGCAAATGCTGTATCAACATCCTTTGTAAGTTCTTTCCAGCTTATTTTTCCATTTCCCATATCTATTATTAATTGTTCTAGTGTATTTTGCAAATCTGCTGAATAATCATGTAATTTTTTTAAATTGTCTAGCTCTTCTTGTGATAAATCTTCGCCATTTATAGCTTTTTTGGCTAAACTATGACTATAATCACTTACTTGATTTAGAAATCTAGCAGTATTTGCTAATTCATTTGTTGATATTGGAAGTTGAGCTAAATATACTTGTGCCAAGTTCGCTTCTCTCCATATGTGCATTAGTGTTTCTGCTCCTTGTTCTGATGAACTTGATATCATTGACTTTGCCAAATAATTTTCAGTATCATTTATATAATCAATTAATTCATATAATGCTAAATTATAGCTATTTTCTGTAGCAATTACATATTTGTTTCTTTGTTTATATAATAATATTCCCATTACTATTATTCCAATTATCAAAACTATTGCTACTCCATACATATAGTTTTTTTTCATTGTTTTAAAAATTTTGTTTTTCATTCTAATCTCCTTTACATATATTTTCTTAAAATATGCCAAATCTCGTCGGAACTTTTATATTTATTCTAGATATAAAACTCCTGCGTTGGGCTACTTTCTTTTAAAAACAGCTCTATTTTCTTAAATTTATTTGCAAAAATGGTGTTTTCCAATAGTTTTAACTATTGTTTTTGACCATATCCATTTATTTGTCGCTGTGTTTGGATTAAAATAGTACACGCACCCATTCGTTGGATCCCAGCCATTCATTGCGTCTTGAGCTGCTTTATATACAGTTGAAGTTTCATCAATCGGATGATTTATTTGGCCATCTGATACTGCTGTAAATGCTCCCGGTTCATATATTACACCTGCTATTGTGTTCGGAAAATCAGGATGCTTTACTCTGTTTAAAATTACTGCTCCAACTGCAACTTGTCCTTCATATCCTTCTCCTCTTGCTTCTCCATTTATTGCTCTGGCTAAAAGTTGTATGTCTGAAGTTTGTCCTCCGCCTTGTGCAAATTCTTTTTTGGAATATGAAAATATAATTAAAGCTATTGCAATCAAAATGCTTATCGTCAAAATAAATATCTTTTTCATAACTCTCCTTTAATTTTCAATCTTCATTTATTTTTTCCTAATTTTTTTAAAATATTCTTTTTTTTGTAAAATTTATGTTATAATGTTTTTGGTGAAATTTATGAAGAAAATTTTAATTTTTTATGGTTCTTATGGCGGTGGTCACCTGTCTGCTGCTAGAAGTATCAAAGATTACATAGAAAAGAATTATTCAGATTATGAGATTAAGCTTGTAGATTGTGTTGAATATGTTAATAAACTTCTTAACAAACTCACTACTAAAGCATATACGGATTTTTCTAAGAATGCTCGATGGATTTGGAAGCATCTTTACTATGACTCTGAAAAAGGAAGTTTGTCTAGAATAAGTAATTCTATAAATAGATTAATGGCTATTAAATTAAATAAATTAATTCAAAAATATAACCCTGATTTAATTATTTCTACACACCCATTTAGTAGTCAAATGTGTGCCATTTTAAAGAAAAAAGGGAAATTCGATTGCACAGTTGCAACTGTTATGACTGATTATGCTCCACACAATCAATGGATTGTAGAACACAATTTTATTAACTACTACTTTGTAGCAAATGAAGGTATGAAAGATGAATTAATTAGAAGGGGAATTGAACGTAAAAAAATTTTTTCAACTGGTATTCCTCTTTCAAGTAGATTTTTACTTGAGTATGATAAATCAAAAATTCTACATGAATATAATTTAAATTATGATAAAAAAACAATACTATTTTTCGCTGGTGGCGAGTTTGGTTTTGGAAAAGATAAAACCTTTGACAGATTAAAATCTATCATAGAAAAATTTCCAGAATTGCAAGTAATTGCAATTGCTGGTAGAAATAAAAAAATGAAGGAGCGTTTTGATAATTTAGTACAAGATACTCATACTGAAAATACCGTCAAAATTTTGTCATATACAAACCAAGTTCCAGAACTTATGAGTATTTCCGATTTAGTTATCACAAAACCAGGTGGACTCACAACCACAGAGAGCCTAGCTTCTGGCTTGCCACTTATCATAATAGATCCTCTTCCTGGTCAAGAGGAAGAAAATGCAGAATTTATTGAGAGAAATGGTGCTGGAATTTGGGTAAAGGAAAATGACAAGATTGAAGAAATTTTGTTAAATATATTCCAAGATTCTTCTAGGTTGGAAGAAATGAAATCTAAAGTTAAATCCATAGCTAAAAAGGATTCAACTAGAGATATATGCAAAACATTATTGGGATAAATTAAAACTCACCTCATATATTTATTAGAGGTGAGTTTTTTGTGTATATCTAATCTTTCAAACTGTGAACTTGTGGCTCTAGCTAGTAGTTTAGCCATTGCTATTTCTAATGAATGTAGCAAAGAAGATGTAGTAGTTTTAGCTGCTTTTTTCACCGCTCTGGGAGATAACCTAGCCATATTATCTTTATAAACATTTTTTTATCATAGCTCACGCCTTCCTTCTAATGCTTTGCTTAGAGTTACTTCATCTGTATATTCTAAGTCTCCTCCAACAGGTATTCCATGTGCTATTCTAGTTACCTTTATTCCTATTGGTTTGATTAGTTTTGATAAATATATAGCTGTTGCTTCCCCTTCTACTCTTGGGTTTGTTGCAATTATTATTTCATTTACATCTGTTTCTTTTAATCTTTCTAGTAGTTCTTTTATTTTTATATCCTCTGGACCTATTCCATTCATTGGTGATATTGAACCATGTAAAACATGATATACACCTTTGAATTCATGTGTTTTCTCCATTGCAACTACATCCTTTACATCCTCTACAACACAGATTGTGCTTTGGTCTCTCTTTGGACTTGAGCATATTGGACATGGGTCTGTATCTGTTATGTTAAAACATTTTGAACAATATTTTAAGTTCTTTTTTGCTTCGATTATTGAATTTATAAATTCCTGTGTATCTTCTATATTTAAATTCAACATATGAAATGCTAATCTTGTTGCAGTTTTATGTCCTATGCTTGGTAATTTTTCAAAACTTTCTATTAATTTTTCTATTGTTGGTGAATAGTATGACACTGTTTCCTCCTACATTAGTCCTGGTATATTGTATTTTCCAAATTGTGCTGATTGTGCTGTATCTACTTTTCTCATTGCATCATTTACACAGGTTATTATTAAATCTTGTAACATTTCTACATCGTCTGGGGTAACAACTTCCTTGTTTAGCTTTAGTTCTAATATTTGTTTTGAGCCTGAAACCTTTACACTTACTGCTCCTCCACCTGCTGTTGATTCAAATTCCTTTGCTTGTAATTCCTCTTGTGATTTTTCCATATCAGCTTGCATTTTTTTTGCTTCCTTCATTAATTGATTGATATTCATACCACCAAATCCTCCACCCATTCCTGGGAATCCTCCTCTTTTTGACATCTAAAATCATTCCTTTCCTTTATTCATTATTAATTATTTTTTTATTCGTCTATTATGTTGAAGGGTAAATCTTGTTCTTCTGCAAAGCCCTCTATTCCTTCTTTTTTTATTGATTCTGGATTTTTCGTTTTTTCTAGTATTTTTATTTGCATACTAGTGCCTTGTTTCATTGAAATAATTTTTTCCATTAATGCTTTATTTTCATTATCTTCTATGGTCTTTTTTGCAAAATCTGTAACTTTGCCTGGAAATTCTATTCCTATTACTAAATCATTTAATAAAACTCCTTTTGTTCCTATAAGGTTTGCATACATTGTCATTTTACCATTTTCTTTTATCTTATCCAATACCTCTTTCCAGTATGGAACATATTTACCTGAAGATTTTACTTTTTGTATTGTTTCTTCTGCTTTTGGTGTTTCCTGCTTTACTTGTGCTGGTTTAGATTCCTGTCTTTGTATTGTTTTTTTCTCTGCTACTTTTGCCTCTTGATTCTTAAGCTCTAAATTCTCACTTCTAGCCTCTAATTCCATACATTCTTTTATAATTCCAATTTGGAATATAATATTCTTTTGCGTTGAAGCCTTCATATTATTTGCCAAGTCTGATAATTTATATATTAAGTTTAAAAGTCTTTCCTTTGTAGGTTTTGAAGATAATTCTTTTATAAACTCTATGTCCTCTTTACTGTATAAATCCAGCTCTTGAGTTGTTTTATATATCAAGGTGTCTTTTACATATTTTATAATTTCCCATAAGAGATTATCTAAATCTTTGCCTTCTCTAATAATTGTATTTGTTATTTCAATTGCTTTTTCAAGTTCTTTATCTATAATGCTTTTTACAAGTCCCTTTATTAACTCTAGTCTTGGCATTCCTACTAAGTCTCTAATTTTATTTTCATCTATAATCCCTTCTGTATCTTGGCTACATCTTTCTAATATGCTTATTCCATCCCTTAGAGCTCCCTCCGCTAATGTTGCAATCATTTTTACTGCTTCTTCTGTTATTTGTATTTCGCTTTCTTTGCATATTACTTTTAACCTTTTAATTATATCCTCTACAGATATTCTCTTGAAATCAAATCTTTGACATCTTGAAAGTATTGTTGCTGGTAGCTTTTGAGGTTCTGTTGTGGCTAATATGAATTTTACATGCTCTGGTGGTTCTTCTAGTGTTTTTAAAAGTGCATTAAAAGCTCCTGTTGATAGCATATGAACCTCATCTATGATATATACTCTATATTTTGCAATTGTTGGTAAAAAGTTTACCTCATCTCTAATTGCTCTAACGTCCTCAACACTATTATTTGAAGCAGCATCCATTTCAACTACATCGGTTAATGAGCCATTTAAGATTGCTCTGCAAATTTCGCACTCATTACAAGGTTCTCCATCTTCCTTTGGATTTAAGCAATTAATAGCTCTTGCCATAATTTTGGCTGCTGATGTTTTACCAGTTCCTCTGCCTCCACTAAATAAATATGCATGTCCCACTCTTTTAGCAATAATTTGATTTTTTAGCGTTTTTGTTATGTGCTCTTGTCCTACCATTTCGTTAAAACTTATTGGTCTAAATTTTCTATATAAGGCAGTGTACGACATACTTTTCCTCCTATAACTCAAGTTAACCTCTCTATGGAAAGCAACTCACATAAATTTTACCATTTATCGCTGCTTCCTTCCGGACCTGACGAGGTTCATAGCTTTTTATTGAATTACTTTCCATACAAAGGTTAACTTTATAGATATTATTATATAATGGGTTTTAAAATTTATCAAGTAGTTTTATGAAAATTTTATATTCTTTTGAATATTGTTTTCATATTTGTTTTCTCTAATGTTTCGATTCCGTTCTCAAAAATATCTCCTGTTGGTAAATCTAGTGTTATTTTAGTTTTTAATTTCAAATCACTTTCTAGTTCTATTATTAAATCAAAATATACTTTATATGATAATCTTTCTTTTCCTATTTGTCTTAATAAAGTCCCATCAACTTTTACTGTTTCATTTTCATTGTATTTTAGTTTTTGTATATTGCTTTCTATTATTGAAAATTCTATTATTCCACCTTGATTTGAGATTTCTAAATTTTCTCCTTTTAGATACGTCTCTTGTGCTCCAACATATTCTAAGTTGTTTTGTATTTTGTATTCTTCTTTATAATCATATAGTTTTGCACCTCTTGATGGTCTATATATTTCTATATCACCTATTGCTTGTTTTTTATCTATTTGAATATTGTTTATTGTTATCTTTCTTATTATGGCTTCTTTTTTGTATTCTGGATTTTTTATAATGGATATTTTTATATCATTATTTTGAATTATATCTGCATTATATACTCCATCTATTAGCTCCAAATTTTCCGTTTTAGCAGAACTTACTACTATCATTTTTGATATTTTAAATGGTGGTACAGCCTCTCCTTCTACTTGATATTTATACATCATAAAAAATACCACTATTAATGCTATAGTTAATATTACTGCCAATATATATGCACCTATGTTTATTTTTTTGTCTTGATTTATTATCATTATTAATCACTTTCCTTTAAATTTTTATCAATTTTTTTCTTATTTTTTTGAAAAATTCCTTTAAAATTTGCTCACTTTCTTCTTTCATTATTCCATATTCTATATTTACATCATATTCTTCCTTATATTTTTGGATGTCTATTTTTTCTTTTTTCTTTGGATCTAATGTTCCTATATATATATTCTTTATCCTTGATGAAACTATTGCTCCCATACACATATTACATGGTTCTAATGTTACATATATATCGCAATCTATTAATCTCCAATTATCTAATTTTTTATTTGCTTTCTGTATTGCTAGAATTTCTGCATGTGCTAGGGCTGTTTGTTTGGTTTCTTTTAAATTATGTGCTCTTGCAATAATATTTCCCTTTTTTACAATTACTGCTCCTACAGGAATTTCTTTCTTTGCATAAGCCTTTTTTGCTTCCTTTAGAGCTTCTTTCATGAAATTTTTTTCCATATATCCCCTCTCATTTTTTGTATTATAACACGAAATAAAAATAATGTAAACTTTTTTGACTATTATTTGCTAAGTTTTACATAATGTGGTATAATGTATATGAGTTCCCATAAGGGGAATCTATACTCTTTAAGAGTTGATAAATATTATAAAACCACGAATTGTGGGAAGGAGGAAAACATGAATACAATTAAAGAGCCTAGTGATCTTAGAACTGTTTCCATCCGTACAAGACAGCATGGAGAAGAAAAAAGTTTTTTTTACTTGAGATTCAAGTATAATGGGAATCGTCTTCGTGCAATCGTTTATGTTGACCAGTTCGGAGTTTGTCGGATAGCTCCTTTTAGAACAAAAATTTTGCATCTTTTATATTCTCATAAATATACGAGGATACACTCTAAACCACAAGATGAACAAGACTTGGAAAATCTGCATAAATACTGGGAACTGCTTAACACAGCAATAAATAAATCGATTTTTTTAGCCTGTGTTTCCGCCTAAAGTAAAAGTCGCAATATCACTTGATATTGCGACTTTTAATCATAATTCTGTTAAACTTTTCTATTTGCATATTTTTTTGTATTTGATGTAAAATATAGCACATACTACTAATACTATTGAGATAATTGAGATTGATATAATCAATTTTGTGTTTCTACCTGTTTGTGGAATTTCTCCTTTTATTATTGTTTTGTCTTCATCCTTAATAGTAGGTATTTTTATTGTATTTGAAGATACATTATCCAAATCGTCTGACGTTACACCTGCAGTATTTTGGATTATTATATTATCACTTTTTATCTCATTTACAATAACTGTAAATGTTATTGTGTACTTCTCGCCTGGTTCTAAAACTTCCACAGCTTCAGATGTAATTGTTTTCATATTAGTATTTTGAATGTATTTTCCATCCTTCAATTCTACGTAAGTAGTATATTCTGGCACCTTATCATTTATCACTACATTGTGTGCTGGAGCATTTCCATCATTTATTACTGTTATTGTATATGTTATTATATCTCCCTTCTTTACTTTTGTTCCTTCTGGTATTGAGGATGTTTTTTCTAGTTTTAATCTAGGTGCTTTTGTATCATCTAGTATTGTTGGTATTTCTATTGTATTTGATGGTGTCTCTGGTATTTCATCTGTTGTTACTTTTGCTGTGTTTTTTATTATTGTATTTTCCTCTTTAATTTCATTTACTATAACTGTAAAATTAATTGTATATTTCTGACCTGGTTTTAGTTCTTCAATAGCTTCGGAAGTAATTGTTTTTATATTAGTATTTTGAACGTATTCTCCATCTACTAACTCCACATATGTAGTATGTTCAGGTATTTTATCTCGAACAACAACATTATGTGCTGAAGCATTTCCATCATTATAAACTGTTATAGTATATGTTATTATGTCTCCTTTTTTTACCTTCGTGCCCTCTGGTATTGAGGATTCTTTAACAACTCTTAGTACTGGTTTGGTTAGTTTAGCTGGTATTTCTATTGTATTTGATGGTGTCTCTGGTATTTCATCTGATGTTGCTTTTGCTGTGTTTTTTATTATTGTATCTTCTTCTATTTCATTTACTATAACTTTAAATGTTGTTGAGAAGTTTTCTCCTGCTTCTAATGTTTCTTTTGCTTCTGATGTGATTGTTGTTTTTTCTGGCTTTTGTACGTATTCTCCATTTTCTTCTTCAACATAGGTTGTGTATTCTGGTACTGTATCATGTATTGTAACATTATGAGCATCAGTTTCTCCATCATTGTAAACAGTTATAGTATATGTTATAATATCTCCTTCTTTAACAGAATTTCCTTCAGGAACAGAGCTTTCTTTAACAATCCTTAATTCTGGAGCTGTATCTGTTTTTAGTCCTACTTTCTCTGATTCTGCTGAGCCATCAATTCCTTCATATGAATAATAAACTCCAAAATTTCCATATAATTCTTTATCATATTTTATGCTTTCATCTGTAATAAAATTATATTTGAATTCAATTTGCTCTCCAACTGATAATTCATAATCACTTATGACAATCATATAAGATTTTATTGTTGATAAATTTGCAGGGTTTGTTTCCCAGTTGTTTGCAGTATTTGTAAGATCTGTGTCTGCATTTAAATTGCTTGAATAGTATACTGTTATTTTATCAGCATCAATATTTGATACTTGACTAATAGTACTTGTTAACTTTGTATTAATTGTTGTACCTAAATCTGTACCTAATAATACGTATTTATTGTTTATATATGGTATTCTTCCTAAAATATGTATATTTGAAGCTGGCACAGTGTGGTTATTTTGAACTATTAGGTTCATAGTTGCCTCTGTAGAATCTAAACCAATTTTGCCAGTGTTATTTTCTGAATCAGAACTTACTACACTTCCTTCTGAATCATAGTTGCTTATTTTAGAAACACAATATAATTTAGGTTCAGCTACAAAAGCTATAGAAGAAGTTGAAATGCCACAATCTGTTATAGAGTTATCTAATGTCCAAGTTGATGGATGTAGATATATATTTGCAAGTTCATTGTAATAGTGTAAAACTATATCTTCTGTGGTGGTTGGCGTATATTTATTTACTTCAACCTCTAGTTCTACTTTAAATATAGTTTTTCCATCACTATAAAGTCCTTTTTGAGTATCATGCGCTCTTAATACAAAATGTAATTTACCTCCAGAGTTTAATATACTTGCATCACTCGATGTAAATGTAAGGTCTGGCATATTATACATTGTTACACTAACTATATTTGCATTTGTTATATATTCAGGTAATTCAACATCAAAAACTGGTTCCTTCCATAAATCCGTCTCAGTATTACTATTATCTAATATTATGTCAAAAACTAAAGTCTGTACATCTGCAGTACTTTTTAATACATTAGTTTCTACATCTAGTGTTGCATCTGTTGCAGTATTTTTAAATCCAAGCGTACTTCTTGCACTTGTTTTATATATATAATTTGTAGTATCTGCAGGGTAAGAATGATAAACATTACCACTTTCATCTAGAAGTGTAAAGGTTTGTAATTGAGCAATTGTATATGGCATATCTGATTGAATTTCTCTATCAAAATACACATTTAGTGGATAATTTGCAACAAGAGGTCTAGTTGTTTGTAAAATGAACTTTTCAGTTCCTCTTGCAGTACTTGTTGGTATTGTTACATAATACCCAGTTTGTCCATTCTTTGTTGTAGTAGATGTTGATGATGAAATAGTATCTACTAAGGTATAATCATCTGTATATATTTTTATTGTTCCTGATGAACCTAAATATGTATTAAATTCACTTACTGGAATGAAGAAATCTTTAATAATTACATAGTTTGTTCCATCAATATATGAAGGGAATGATGTCGTTCCAGCAAAAAAGTGTGTTTGTTCTATCTCCATTCTTTGAGAATAAACATCTCCTGTTTCTCCCAAATAAATATATGTTTGTGCATGGTAAACAAGTGGATGAGAATATTTTTTCAAAGAATTAATATATAAAATTGTCTTTGGAATACTTCCTGTTATTCCACTCACATACCCTGTTAAAGTAATATTATTATTAACAGACTCAGTTACATTTATGGTTGAAGTATTTGAGTATAGTTCAATAGTTCCAGACATTTTATTTGCAATATTAACTCCTGATAGGTCTATTAGATTATATGCTGCCTCAGGATATGTATAAGAAATTATAAATTCGTCTGGTCCTCTTCTTGATGTAGCAATGTTACCAGAAAGAGGATTGTTAACAGTTATTGTTATTTGATTTGTAGATGAATTGTATGACCAATTTGAACTATCAAATTCTACATATGCTGCATTTTTGCCGTTAGTATTCATAGTTCTTACGCCTTCTACTTCTACTTTAGAAGGTGCTATTCCTTGATAAGTAGGAACATCTATAACTATTGTAGATTTTTTTACTGGAAGTATATTTGTTTTTCCATCACTATCCAATTTTGAGGTAACTGTAGTTTGCAATAATACATATTTACCGTCTGACTCATTATGAGAAACATATCTTAAAACCTCTTGGTTTAAATTCATTGTTAAGTTGGCTGTCCATCCAACATTTAAGTATATTTCCTTGGAAATATTAGTCGTATTTCCTGCTGAATCTGTATAAACAGCTGTAAATAAGATCTTACTATCCTCATTTAGTTTTGAAACATCAATACTACCTCCTAATTCTGTTGATATTTGTAGATCATACTTAAATATACTTTGAGAAGATGCTGTACTTGAAATGTTTGAAAATACTACTTTATTATTTGCAGGATCAACTAATTGTACATTGTTTCTTATATTGCTAAATGGTAGCGCATAATTAGCATTAGTTGTGCCATCTAAAGCAAGCACCTGAATAGTAGGATTAATTAATGTTCCATCAGTAACCCCGATGTTTATATGTAGCCATGGATATTCTGGATTTACATCGGCAACAATTGAATGTGTTGCATTTCCTCCTGAATCATTAAAATACGCATCGAAAATCACATTAGCATGATTGGTTAAATTATTCTGATTATTAATGTCTACTGCTAAAATACTATTTGAAGTTGATAAATATAATCCGTGCCAATACAACTAGCAAAATAAGTATCGGCATAGTAAATAATAAAAATATTTTTAAAATTTTTTTGTTTAACATATTTCCTCCATTTTAAATTAAAATAATATACATATATATTAAACCCTTTAGTATAAAGTGTCAATAGATACAATATTTTGACAAAAAAATAATAATTATAATACATTACGGAAATAAGGAGTTAGAAGCAATTGTTATGAAATATTAAATTTTTGTTACAATAACAATTTTTAAATTTTAAAAGTACACCTCATAATTTAAGGTATATTTTTTGTTTTAATTTGCAGAAAAAAAATCTAGCTATACAAAGATATTTTCCTTACGAAAATATCAATTTAGTTAATAATAGATTGAAATATTGAATTTTTATTTGCATACTTGAAAAATATAGTGTATAATAAGAGAGTATTTTACAATGCATTTATAGCTCAGGTGGATAGAGCGCTCCCCTCCTAAGGGAGAGGCCGCTGGTTCGAATCCAGCTAAGTGCACCACCTTTATATGGTTTAAAGTCATAATGGATAGGTCTTATACCTATCCATTATCTTTATCTTCTACCTCTTTTTTTATTTTATTTGCTTTTCTTCTAATTCTTGTCATCGCCGTATCTACTGATTTTGTTTTGCAATTTAGCTTTTTAGCAATTTCCTCATAAGTTCTGTTCTGCTGATAGTATTTTAGAACATTTCTCTCATGCTCACTTAGACTTTCATTTATTGTCTTGTTTATAACATTATAATATTCCTTTCTAGCAATTTCCTCTGATGGATCTTCAACGCAATGAGCATTTAGTATATCGATTACCTCTTTATCATTTTCTTCATTTTCATCATAAACTTGGGCATTTATTGAAAAAGCTGAATTTAATGGAATATTCTTTTGCCTATTGGCTGTCTTTATTGCTGTTATTATTTGTCTTTCTATACACATATTAGCAAACGTTTTAAAAGAATTCTGTTTGTCCGTATCAAATGATTTTGTTGCTTTATATAATCCAATTAATCCTTCCTGTACAATATCTCCTTTTTCAGCACCAACTATAAAAAATTTGCTAGCCTTCATATTAACAAGTTCAGCATATTTATACATTAGATAGTCTAAAGCTTTATTGTCTCCAGCTTTTATTTGTTTAATTATTCCTTCATCTGTCATATCGTTATAGTTTCTTGCTAAACTGCTTTGAATTGTCATCTCTTTATCAGCAACCTCCTACAAACATAAATTTATTACTAATAAATCTATTTATTCGCTGTATATTAGCATTTTACCACAAGTTCCAAGGATTAACAAGGGGTTTGGGAAAAGTTTATGAATAAATTATAAGAGTTTTTCTATCTTACTCCTTCAATTTTTATCCCTCTTAATCTTCTAAAGTTATACGTAAATAAATCCCTGTTATAACTATCTTCAGTATGGCTAGCAATATAAATATGGTTGTTTTGTATATTTGTTATTATTAACGTATGCCCAAATGTAGTTCCATCAAAGCTTAGCTGTATTAAATCTCCTTTTTCTAATTCCTCCAATTTTGCTTCTCTACCATAAGGTCCTGTTTGTTTATTATTAACTAAGAATTTGTATAAATATTCCACTCCTGACCATGATGCTGATTTGTTATATCCATTTTTATAAAACCATCCATAAGTACTGTAATTCATTACTTTGGCTCCTGCATATATACATTGAGAAACAAATGATGTACAGTCTCCTCCTACTGTATCAAAGTTATAGTATTTAGGATTTCGTTTATACGCCCATATTTTTGCGTATTCTACTGCTTCTTTTCTATTATATTCTCGCATAAAAACACCTCTTACATTAATATGTTTTATTACTGTAAAAGGTATCTTTTCTTATTTTACCAAATCTAATATTTCTTCTTTATCAACTACCCCTACACTTCTTTTTACTTCTTTTCCATTTTTAATAACTACTAGTGTTGGTATCGATAATATTTGGTATTCTACTGCTAAATTTTCTTCTTGGTCTATGTTGATTTTTACTACTTTTATTTTCTCATTTTCTTCTGCCACTTCATCTACAATTGGTGATAATATTTTACATGGTCCACACCAATCTGCATAAAAATCAATTAATACTGTTTTTTCACTTTTTAAAACTTCATCTTCAAAGTTTTTTTCCGTTACTGTTATTACCTGCATTTTATTTTCCCCCATTTCATTTTCTTCTTTTTTTTGACTTTCTTGCTTTGAATTATTCTGTTTTTTATTCAAAACCATATTTGCTAAAACAAGCAAGCTTATAAAAATTATTAATACTATTATTAACGTTATTTTTTTCTTCATACTGCCTCCTAGAAAAATATCATATATATTCCCATTGTAATTAAAACGGTACCGGATATTTTTTTTATTATATTATAATTATTTTTTATAAAACCAAACACTTTTTTAAATTTTTCCATTAGAATTGCTGATATTATAAATGGTATACCAAGTCCTATTGAGTATATTAACATTAGTAAAATTCCCTTTGCTAAATGTTCTTGTTTTGCAACTAATAATAATGCTGAGCTTAAGAATGTTCCAATGCAAGGTGTCCAGCTTATTGAGAACATTATACCAAAAACAAATGCTTTTATGAAATTCAAATTTGTTGTATCTATTTTTCTCTGTTTTGTTTTATTTAGAAATTTTATTTTAATTATGTCCATATAATTTATTCCTAATATAATAACTATAACTCCAAATAGGATTTTCATATATCTTATATATCCTTTAAATGCTATTCCTATTGTACTTGCCAATATAGAAAAGAGCATAAATACAGCTGTAAATCCTAGTACAAAAGCAATTGCATTTATAGCTGTTTTTTTATTATTTTTCTCATCTTGTCCTATAAAATAGGATATATATACTGGAAGCATTGGTAATATACATGGTGATATAAAACTTGCTATACCTTCTAAAAATGTAAAGAGATACTCCATTTTTTTGCCTCACCTTTTAGTTTAGTATATATTATATATTTTTAAAAGTCAAGGCTTTATACTATTAATAAGAAAAATGGCTTCTCCACATGTCACTTAACCTTGTATACGGAAAAATCTTATATATGGTCAAGGTAAAAGTAGACTTTTCCTATACAATAAAAAAAGCCCCAATACTTGGGGGACTTTTTTTATTCGCCTATTTCAATATACTTTTTGCCTTCATCTATTTTTTTTGCGTCTTCTTTTGGGAATGTAATTTCTAGAGTTCCATTCTTAAAGCTTGCTTTGATGTCTTCTTCTTTTACGTTTTCTCCTGCATAATAACTTCTTGAACATTCTCCGAAGAATCTTTCCTTGTGAATATAATTGCCATGATGTTCATTTTCTTCTTTGTGCTCTTCTCTTTTTGCTGTTACTGTTAAATATCCATCTGTTAAATCAATTTTAATGTCTTCTTTGTTATATCCTGGTAAGTCAATATCTAGCACATAATTGCCATCCTTTTCTCTTACATCAGTTTTCATTAATTTGTTTTCTTTTTTTGTAAAAAATGGTTCATTGAAAACCTCATCAAAAATATCAAAACCATTTCTTCTTGGTACCATCATCATAAGTCATTCCTCCTTTACAAATTTTTTATGTGTTGATACCACACATCTTCTATTGTTATATTTCCCACTTGCGATTATATTATACACCTTTTTTTAGCAATGTCAATAGTAGAGTGCTAATTTTTTTAAAATTTTTTATCATTCTTTTTCAGGATTTTTTCAGGTTTATGGTATAATATATATTATGAATTTTTATGTTTAAAGAAAGTAGGTTTTTTATATGTCTTACATTGAGTTTAAAGATGTTGTTAAGGAATATAAAATGGGAGATGTTGTAATTAAGGCTTTGGATAATACTAATTTTAGTATTGATAAGGGCGAATTGGTTGCTATTGTTGGGCCTAGTGGGGCTGGGAAAACTACTACTCTTAATATTTTAGGTGGTATGGATAGGGCAACTTCTGGGTCTGTTTTAGTAAATAAGAAGGAAATTACTTCTCTTACAAATAAGCAATTAATTCAATATAGAAGAAATGATATTGGGTTTGTTTTTCAATTTTATAATTTAGTTCAAAATTTAACTGCTAAAGAGAATGTTGAGCTTGCTACACAGCTTTGCTCAGATGCTTTAAATGTTGATGAGATTTTGGATAAAGTTGGTTTAAAGGATAGAAAAGATAATTTTCCTGCACAACTTTCTGGTGGTGAACAACAAAGAGTTGCTATTGCAAGGGCTATTGCTAAAAACCCTAAACTTTTACTTTGTGATGAACCAACTGGTGCATTAGATTATAAAACTGGTAAACAAATTTTAAAATTACTTCAAGATACTTGCAGGCGTGAAAAAATGACTGTTGTTATAATTACCCATAATACTGCAATTGCGCCAATGGCTGATAAAGTTATTCATTTTAAGAATGGTACTGCTGAAAATATTGTTATAAATGAAAAACCAATTTCAATTGATAAAATAGAATGGTAGGAGTATGCAAAATGATAAAAAAATCTTTGTTAAAGAATAATTTAAAATCAATTTATAAAACAAGAAGAAGGTTTATTTCTATACTGGTTATGGCATTTTTAGGAGTTGGCTTTTTTGCAGGTCTTGTGGCTACAAGCCCTGATATGCTAGATAGCTTAGATAAATATGCAGATTCTAGCAATTTATATGATATAAATATTATCTCTACTTTAGGGTTAACTGATGATGATATTACAGCCTTACAAGCTTTAGATGGAGTTGAAAATGCTTATGGAATTCAAACAAAAGACTCCATATCTAAAATTGATGATAAAGAAAGTATTTGTAAGGTAATTGAATATAACGAAAATGTTAATACTCCAGTTATAGTTGCAGGGAGAAATATTGAAAATGAAAATGAATGTTTAATAGATCCTGCTATTGTTCGTACAGGAGAAGGTTCAGAGAGATACATTGGTAAAAAAATAGTATTAGAAAATAATGATTTAGATTCTGATGACAAACCAATTTTTACAAAAAAAGAATTTGAAATTGTAGGAATTGCAGAAACACCTATATATATATCCAGTGAAAGAGGAAATACAAATATTGGTAATGGAACAGTTTCATTTTATATCTTCACAAAAGATGTAATTAATATGGACTATTACACAGGCGTTTATGTAACCACAAAAGACGCTAAAGAAACTGTTACAAATAGTGATGAATATTTATCTATTATAAACTCTGTAACAAGCGAAATTGAAGCTATTAAAGAAACCAGAGAAAATGCTAGATATCAGTTTTTAGTAGATGAAGCAACTGCAAAAGTTAATGATGCTCAAAAAGAATTTGATGATAAAAAACAAGATGTTGAAGCTGAATTACAAGATGCAGAAAACCAAATTAAAAATGCTGAAAATCAAATTGCATCATCTGAGAGAAAAATTCAAAATGGTGAAAAAGAATTAAACGCACAAATAGAACGAGCAAATGCACAATTTACAAGTGCTAAAGCACAAATTGAAAATGCAGAAAATCAGCTTGAAGCAGCTCCTTTAGAAGATGCTGTAAAAGAAGCCCAAAAAGCTGAACTTTTGAAGCAAAAACAAGCATTAGAAGCTTCTCAAAAAGAAGCTGAAGCTAAGTTTGAACAAGCAAGAACTGAAATAGCAAATAACAAAGCTGAAATTAGAAAAGCAAAGTCTAAGCTATCTAGCAGTAAGGCTGAATTTAATGATAAAAAGCAAGAAGCTCAAGATAAATTAGATGAAGCCCAATCAAAAATTGATGATGCAAAAAATGAGATTTCTAAAATTGAAAAATGCAAATGGTACATTCAAGATAGGCTTGATAACTCTGGATACAACAACATTTTTGATGCAATAAAAACAATGTCTAATATTTCAAAATTGTTCCCAGTTATTTTCTATTTTGTTGCTGTTTTAATAAGCTTAACATCAATGACAAGAATGATTGAAGAAGAAAGAATAGAAATTGGAACATTAAAAGCACTTGGTTATACTAATACTCAAATTATTTTAAAATATATCATCTATTCTCTTTTTGCATGTATCTTAGGTGGAGCTTTCGGTATGATTGTTGGTTTATATTTAATACCTAATATAGTATGGATTATGTATTCAATGATTTATAGTATACCAAAATTTTACTCAAGTTTCAGATTTGATATTGGTTTACTTGGAACAATAATTTCGTTTATTTGTATTGGTGGTGCTACAATTTTAGTTGCAGTAAAAGAACTTAAACAGATGCCATCAGTTTTAATGAGACCAAAACCACCAAAAATGCGGTAAGAAAATATTGCTTGAAAAAATACCATTTATCTGGAAAAGATTTAATTTTTCCCATAAAGTTACTGCTAGAAATATTTTTAGATATAAGAAAAGAGCGTTAATGACAATTATAGGAATTGCAGGCTGTACAGGACTTATGCTTACTGGCTTTGGAATAAGAGATTCTGTAGATGATATACCTAATGCAGAATTTAAAGAAATTTTCAAATATGATGCAACAATTACACTTTCAAACACTGATAACTTACCAGAAATTGAAGAATACTTACAAAACAATGAAAATATAAAAAGCTATGTAGCAGTATGTGCAACGACCGCAAAGCTTAGCAATGGTTCTAAAAACTACAATGTAACAGTTTTTGTTCCAGAAACTTTAGATAATTATACTACAGTTTATAATTTAATGGATTTTAAAACAGGAGAAAATGTTAGTATTGGAAATGATGGAATAATTATAACAGATAAGGTTGCAGATATGCTTGGTATTTCTGCTGGAGATAATATAAAATTTATAGATTCAGAAGATAAGGAATATCAATTTAATGTAAGCAACATTGTTAAAAATCATGTTAGCCATTATGTGTATATGTCTAAAGAATTTTATGAAAGTAATTTGAAACAATATCAAACAGACATTATATATTTTAATACAAAAGACATCAGCGAAGAAGAACAAAATAAGATATCTGAAGATATCCTAGGTTATGATGGAGTAGCCTCAGTGTCACTAATTAGCACTCTTATGAATTCAGTTAGCGATATGCTAAACACCATGAACTATGTAGTTGTAATTTTAATAGTAGCCTCTGCAATGCTTGATTTTGTAGTGTTATACAACCTAGCAAATATAAATATAGCAGAACGACAAAGAGAAATTGCAACACTTAAGGTTTTAGGATTTTATGATAAAGAGGTTGATAATTATATAAATAAGGAAAACATTATATTTACTATAGTTGGTGTGGCTTTAGGGTTAGTATTTGGGACATTTTTAACATCAGCTATAATATCAAGCATAGAGATAGATACGCTTAAATTTATGAGGAATATAAAGCCAATAAGCTATGTTTACTCTAGTATAATTACAATTTTCTTCTCGTTTATTGTTAATTTTATAATTCATTTTGTTTTGAAGAAAATTGATATGATTGAGAGTTTAAAGAGTGTGGAATAAAGTTAAAGCCCCAGTTGTAACTGGGGCTTATTTAATTTTATTGTATGTCTTCTTGAACTTGAGATATATCTGAAATTTGTGCTGCAAAGTATGGTAAATCTCTTCCTTCTTCTTTTAGGAATATTGTAAATGTGTCATCTACTAAGAAATCTCTTGGTTTTTCTGTTGGCATTATTGCCGCGTCTTTTAAACTTATACCTGCTTCGCTTTTGATTTTTCCACCTTTTTCGTCTAGCTCAAATTGTATTGTTTGTAGTGCTTTTTCAATACAGTATTCTCTTCCATTTGAAAATGTGAATGGTTTGTTTTCAACTTCTGTTATTTCTTCTTTTAGGTTGAATTTTATTTTTGGTATTTTTAATTTATCTGTTTCATTAAATGATGTGCTTCCATTATATTTACTTGATTTTTCAGTTATACTTTTAAATACATCTCCAAAATTAGTTTCTGTATTTCCTCTTGAGATTATTACTTCATCATTTTGTTTTGTTTTTAGTTTTATTGCAAAATCGCTACTTGAGTTATAATACAATACTTCTACTTGGTTTCTTACAGCTTTATCTGTGCTTGAATTAATTCCAAAATATTTTACATTCTTGTATTTTCCAAAGTCTCCATTTTCTAATTTTGTGAACACTTTTGGAAATTCAAATTGTTTTTTTAGCATTACATATAGAAAATGATCTCCATCTTGTCCGTTTTCCCAATTAAAGTCATCTAAAATGCTACTTGTTTCGTTAAATTTTTCCTTAATAGCTTTTTCAATTTGTTTTTTTAATTCTGGTGTTGGAGTTCCATAAACTTTGTAATAACTATCTTCTGATAAATATGATGTGTTAAATGTTCCTTTATTTAAGTTATCTACCATCTTTGGTTGTGGAGAAAAAATGATATCTTGTTTTGCTAAGTCATTTTTTAAATCATTCCAAATTAAATTAAATGTACCACACCAAGCTGTGTTTGATGTTATTTCATCTTCTAATGATGTTACTACACTTAGCTTTGTATTAACTTTTGCTGGTGGTACATATTTTCGTCCCCATGTACTAAGTAATACTGGTTTGTTATGCTTCATTCTGTTTAAGTCTACTAAGTACATTACTCCAACTGTAAGAATTATTATGACAAGAATTAAAAAAATGATTTTTGTAGATTTTTTCATTTGAATCACCTTTTACCTTTCTTTTATTTTTCTAATTTTCTTTTACATCCTCTTGAACTTGAGATATATCTGAAATTTGTGCTGCAAAGTATGGTAAGTCTCTTCCTTCTTCTTTTAGGAATATTGTAAACGTGTCATCTACAAAAAAGTTTCTTGGTTCTTCTGGCATTGCTAAATTCAATTTATCCATCATTCCTGCTTCGCTTTTAATTCTTCCACCTTTTTCATCCAATTCAAATTCTATTGTTTGTAGAGCTGTTTCAATGTAATGTTCTTCTCCGTTTGAATATGTAAAAACTTTGTTTTCCACTTCTGTTATTTCTTGTTTTAAATTAAAACTGATTTTTGGTATTTTTAATTTATCAGTTTCATTAAATGATTTGCTTCCATCATATTTACTTGATTTTTCAGTTATACTTTTAAATATATCTCCAAAATTGTTTTCTGTGTTTCCTCTTGAAATTATTACTTCATCATTTTGTTTTGTTTTTAGTTTTATTGCAAAATCGCTACTTGAGTTATAATACAATACTTCTACTTGGTTTCTTACAGCTTTATCTGTGCTTGAATTAATTCCAAAATATTTTACATTCTTGTATTTTCCAAAGTCTCCATTTTCTAATTTTGTGAACACTTTTGGAAATTCAAATTGTTTTTTTAGCATTACATATAGAAAATGATCTCCATCTTGTCCGTTTTCCCAATTAAAGTCATCTAAAATGCTACTTGTTTCGTTAAATTTTTCCTTAATAGCTTTTTCAATTTGTTTTTTTAATTCTGGTGTTGGAGTTCCATAAACTTTGTAATAACTATCTTCTGATAAATATGATGTGTTAAATGTTCCTTTATTTAAGTTATCTACCATCTTTGGTTGTGGAGAAAAAATGATATCTTGTTTTGCTAAGTCATTTTTTAAATCATTCCAAATTAAATTAAATGTACCACACCAAGCTGTGTTTGATGTTATTTCATCTTCTAATGATGTTACTACACTTAGCTTTGTATTAACTTTTGCTGGTAGTACATATTTTCGTCCCCATGTACTAAATAATACTGGTTTGTTATTCTTCATTCTGTTTAAGTCGATTAAAAACATTGTGCCAATTATGATTGCAATTATAATTAAAACTGCAAGTATGATTTTTGTGGATTTCTTCATATAAATCACCTTTTACCTTTCTCTTATAATACTTTTGTTTTTTTATGAAAGTTTCACAATGTAATAATTTCTTTTTATTTACTCCTTTTCTTCTACTTTTTTAAACATGTCTTTTCCTACTCCACATAATGGGCATACCCAGTCAGAAGGTAAATCTTCAAATTTAACTCCTTCAACCGTTTCATCATAAATATAGCCACAAGCTATACATTCGTATTTCATAAATTTCATCTCCTTTCTTTAAATTATTTATTAAATATTATTTAATACTTCTTTTATTGCCTCTTTAGGTCTAAATCCTATTAGTGTTTTAGCTATTTTTTCATTTTTATTTAATTCAACTTACATTTTGCTATCTCCTTTGTTATTTTCTTTTAAATAAGGTTTTATCTACTCCACATATAGGACATTTATAATCATCTGGCAGTTCTTCTCCATAATATATAAATCCACAAATGGTACAAATCCAAGCTGTTTGATTGTTAGCAGTTTTTACTTTTAATAATTTTTCTTTATTTTCTTGATAATATAAATATGTCATTGGTTCCTCATCCTTTTCTAGATCTGCCTCAATAATTTTTCCTATAAATAAAGTATGTGTATCATTATCTATATAATCAACTATTTCGCATATCATATATCCTAATGAATTACTAATTATTTCTAATCCTTCTATCTTTTTCGTATCAACTTTTTCAAACTTGTTTATTTCTCTCATAGAATTAAAACCGAATGTTTTAATAATTTCTCCATCTGTTTCTTTTCCTAATATAGAGATAGCAAATTTTTTATTATTCTTAAGTAACAAATTAGTATTATTCTTTTTCATTATAGAAACTGCCAATAATGGATTATCTCCTGCACTTATTTGAGACACACTATCAACTATACATCCACCATTATTAGTTGTTAAAACATACATTCCTTGAGATATTTTATTTGTAATTTTAAGATTTTTCATATTTCCTCCGTTATTTAATCTAGAAAATTATTTGCTAAATTTTTTAATTCTAAAATATTAGATTCTTTCATAGTTGATTTTATTGTAATAATTGGCTTTACTATTTCTATGTTTTTCATAGTATCTAATAATTCTTGCATACACCTTGCAGAGTTTGGAGCCCATGTGCCATTTTCAATAATAGCAACCTTTTTATTTTGATAGTTTCTTTCTTTCAAATTATTTAAAAAGTTCCTCATAGGTGTAAATACTTCCATATTATATGTTGGTGCTAATAAAATCAAATTTGGATATCTAAAGGCATATTCTATACACTCTGCCCAATCTTCTCTTGCTAAATCTGATAATACAACTTTTTTTATGCCTTTTTCTTCTAATATTTCTTTTAATTTTTCTGCAACCTGCATCGTATTTCCATGTATTGAGCAACAGGCAATAAAAATTCCTTCACTTTCTGATTTATATGAACTCCAAATATCATATTTTTCTATATAATGTGGTAAATTATCTTTTAAAACTGGACCGTGTAATGGACAAATCATTCTTATATCTAAATTCCTTGCTTTTTTTAATACTGATTGAACTTGTAATCCATATTTTCCAACTATTCCAAAATAATATCTTCTTGCCTCACAGTCCCATTCTTCATCAGTATCTAAAGTACCAAATTTTCCAAAGCCATCAGCAGAGAATAATATTTTTTCTTTTTGCTCATATGTCATCATTACTTCAGGCCAATGCACCATTGGAGCCATTATAAAATTTAATATATGTTCTCCTAAATTTAATTTGTCTCTTTCTTTAACTTCAATTTGTCTTTCTTCGAAATTTGGAATATTAAAAAATTGTGGAATAAGTGTTAGTGCTTTATTATTTCCTACTATTTTCATTCTTGTATATTTTTTCATTATGTTTTCAATATTGTATGCATGGTCTGGCTCTAAATGAGAAACTATTAAATAATCAGGTTCTCTACCATCTAATGTTTTTTCTAAATTATGTATCCACTCTTCAGTTTTTCTTCTATCTATTGTATCCATAATTGCAATTTTTTCATCCATTATTAAATATGAATTATATGATATTCCATTTGGAACAATATATTGACTTTCAAATAGATCAATATCTTTATCATCTGCTCCAATATATATTATTTTTTCTGTTATATCAATATTTTTCATTGCTACACCTCGACAAAATTTTATTAATACTTATAGTATATCATATTTACTAAGTATTTTTATATATAATTTGAAATTATTTTATATTTGTGTTGTGGGTTAGTCAATGATGTGAAACAGATTGGATAAAGGAAACTTTGAAAGAAAAAGAAAGACATAATCTAAAAATAAGGCATCTAAAATCACAAACAAATCAAGTGTAAATGTTAAAATAAAACTATTCAAAATAAAGCTGATAGAATTCTGTCAGCTTTTTTGATGTATTTTAAACCTGTTTTTGGTAGGTGTCCTTGGAAACATAATTTACTATTATAACACAGTTTTTTATTAAAAGTTATAGTTCCATATTATATTTTGATATGATATAATATTATTTTCCATCTGGTTATAGCATAGAAAGTTATAGTTCCATATTATATTTTGATATGATATAATTATATCTCCGTTTTCTTCTCCCATTCTGCAGTTATAGTTCCATATTATATTTTGATATGATATAATTAAATCTTTGATTTTGTGTAATGTTTTTTAGTTATAGTTCCATATTATATTTTGATATGATATAATATTTTGCCATCTATAAAAAGCGTGAGCCATGTTATAGTTCCATATTATATTTTGATATGATATAATTAGAGTTGCTTCTTTATGCTGTTTTCGCAAGTTATAGTTCCATATTATATTTTGATATGATATAATAACCGGCTTGTAAACAATGCAGTCTATATAGTTATAGTTCCATATTATATTTTGATATGATATAATCGTTTGGAATTGTTGGTGCTGTGGTGAGAGGTTATAGTTCCATATTATATTTTGATATGATATAATCCTTGTTAAAGGTTTTCCTGAAGAGGATTTGTTATAGTTCCATATTATATTTTGATATGATATAATATTTTTCGATTGTATCTTTATGATAAGTATGTTATAGTTCCATATTATATTTTGATATGATATAATGGAGAATACTGACACCAGATAGGAAACGGCGTTATAGTTCCATATTATATTTTGATATGATATAATATAGAGTAGGGGGGATATTATATATATTAAGTTATAGTTCCATATTATATTTTGATATGATATAATTGATTCCAAGAAAAGCTAGTAAACAAGTGGGTTTGCTAGCTTTTCTTTTTATTTTTTTGTTTTAAAATAAGCATAAATTTTCGTATTGTACCGGTTTTTCATAAAATGATTTCTTTCCTAGTAATATTTCAACATTATCATATTGTTTTTCTGTAATGACTAGTGTCCTTATTGACCCTTCATCTGGTACATTCATTCTTAACCTTTGTTTATGAATTTCTACCATATCATTTCCATTACATACTCTTGCATATACCGAAAACTGTATCATATAGAATCCATCTTTTATTAAAAAGTTTCTAAATTGAGTTGCCTTTCTTCTTTCTTGTTTGGTTTTAACTGGTAAATCAAAAAATACTATTATCCTCATATATTTATGCATAACAATATTCTTGTATTCCTATTAGTTCTGGTAGAACAATAAGGTTTTCATTTTTATTCATACTGGTTGATAGGCTTTTAATCATATATTCAACAGCCCCTTGTATATTAAATTTTTTACCATCTATTAAAACCAAACAATTAACAATATTTTATAATATTTGTTTGTCTTGTGTTTCTAAAAAATCTTTTGTTAAATCAATATTATTTGCAACATATAAATCTACTAATGGTCTGAAGCATTCTATAATATCATCTGCTAGATTAAAATTATTTAATTGATTATGATGAAATATTCCTAGTGCTGGTTCAAATCCATACATTATTAATGTTCTTGCTATTATTCCTCTGATTATTGCATATCCATAGTTTAATGCTGCATTTTCTATACAATCAATTTTTCTATTTAACGGTTCATCAAATAAAAATCGAAAATAATATGCCGCTGCTCGTGCCTCTACATTATTTGTATCTCCTGAATTAACGCCTAATATCATATCCATCAAAACTTTACTCTCATGTTCCTTTCCTAATTCATGCAAGCATTTTGCTTGATTCTCAATTTTTCTCTTTACAATATCTTGCCAGATTCTTTTATTTAATGGTTTACTCATTTCGAATTGCATTTTAATATTTTTCAGCTGTCTTGAATAATTATTAGTACCAATTAATATTCCTGTTGGCAAATGTTTTTCATCGCATACATATAAAACTATATCATGTTCTATACACTTTTTTAACATATATGTTGTTACAGATGTTCTTTGTGATTCTATACATATACTGTTAATATCTTCTAAAGGAATTGTGTACTCATTAGATTCTTTCATTATAACTAATTGTTCATTCTTTATCTTTAGTTTTACATCGTTTTGAATATAAACATTTCTAAAAGCCATTGTAATGCTTAAAAAAAATTATTTTAAGCTTCCCCCTTTCTTTTTCAAATTTTTAAAACTTTGTCTCTTCTCTGGTAACTTTACTTCATGGTAGTTTCCTAAAACATCTACTTCGAATTTTTTAAATTCCTTTAATGTTTTTATTCCTAAGCTATTTTGTTCATATTCGCCATTATGATTTATTATTGATATTGCAGCCGTTGAAATTCCAGATTTTATATAATATGCAAACATTTCGCTTATTTCTTTAGTTTCTTTATTTTCTTTATTGATAGATGTTAGTTTTATTTTATTTTTACTTTTAATGTATATTAAGTCTCTTGGATATAGAGAAAAAATAAAGTTTTCATCTTTCATATCTTTCCATTCTGAATATTGCTTAGCTGCTACACATGCCTTATTAGGCAGTTTACTTTTTATTGTATCACTTACATAAATTGGTACAAAGTAATAACCTTCTCCATCAACTTTAAATACATCAATTCTAATCATATCTCCATTTGCTGCTATAGCTTTTCCATTGTTTAACTCGACCGCAAGTGTTGTTTTATCCTCTAATTTTACTTTCTTAACAAGCGGACCAGGTGTTCCATCTGATTTTGGTTTGTAAAATGGTCTTTTGAAAGCTTCTTCTCCATTTCCTCCAAACTTCCTAAGTTGATCCACTAAAGCCTTATATAACAATTTATCATCTTGTTTTTGACTGTCTGGATATTTTTCAATTTCTCCATTTTTATCTAATTTTAGCTTTGTTAATTCAGTCTTTGTTAATGTTTTTATTCCTTCCTCGTTTTTTCTGATTCCTCTGATTGTGTCAAGATGAGCTTGTCCTGTTACTTTTCTTCTTGGCATTCTTGATATAAAAACTGGTTTTACATCATCATAATTTTCATAATATATTTTCACTGCGACTAAACACTCTTCCATTCTTTCTTTTGTTTGGCAAGTTGTCCTTATATCTAACTCTGTTCTAAATTTTGGCCAAGGTTCTGGAAAATTAATACCATTTTCTTTTTCATATTGTTCTTTTGTCAATATCTCTCCCGTTTCCAAATCAATATATTCACCTGAATTTTTTTCATATCTTCCATCAATATATTGATAATATTTTGTAATTTTTTGAATCATGCCTTGTGAAATTATTGCAATTACTGCTGCATCTACTGCATGATGTTCATCACCATTTTCCCTTATTTTGTTTATTCCTAGTCTTTTTCTTACATGGCTTGTTATTTGACCATTTACTGTAAATACTTTTCTATCAAAATTTTCATTGTCAGAAAACTGTACATGATTTTTAATTAAATTATACATTAATCTACTTATATATTGTGTATCTTGAATGTTTCTATCCTTCCATTCTGTTGCATCTTCTCTTGTAAAGTTTTGTCTTAATAATCTTTTCTTTTTATAATAATTTTTAATAATATTATTTACCCTAACCTCGTATTCTTCTAAATTTCTTCCCTTTTCTTTTAAATATTGGTATGGTATTCTATTTCCTTTTTGCCTGTTTTCAGATGCTAATACCAAAACTTTATTTTTATATGTATCATCAAAACACATACTATATGGTATTATGTGGTCAACATCTACCGCTTCTGTAAATAAATCTTCTATGGAAATATGTTTTCCTGAATAAACACATATTCCATCTTGCTCCTGCCATAACTTATATTTTACTATATCTTGTCCTGTTGGATTATTCTTCCCAAGTTTTAATATTTCTTCCCTTGCTTTATCATTATTTTGCATGTTTTGTTCTTGTTTTTTCTTTATATTTTGTCTATCAGCAAATTTTTTAGATAATTGTCTTGCTAGTTCAATATTTATAATATCCGGTTTCCCATAAGTTGTTGTAATAGCATTTAATACCTTTATAGCCTGTGACACTGCTCTTTTTACAACAGGATTTGACAACTCTTGTTCTAAATCTCTTAATGCTATCTTCTTCTTCTTTTTAGTATTAATTATACCTCTAAAGTCTTCATATACTTCGTTTACAGCCTTATCATAAGTATAGCCTTGCTCTAAATATGGTATTATTTTTTTCATTGCTTTTATTGATAAGTTACCAACTTTTGAAAACGATAGTTTTAATAGTTCATTTACTATATCTTCTGGCAAATTAATTTCTTTTAGTTTTTCTATTCTCTTATTGTCATTCTTATAAAGTGTTAAAACCGTACCTATTGTATCTAAATCATCTGAATTTAATTTGTTTATGTAGTTCTTTTCAATTCTATCCATGGCTACCCTTATTTTATGGTAGCTTTCAAATTCTTTAATTCTTCTATCTTTTTCAACTTTCTTGTTTTCTTCATCATTAAATATATCCGTTCTTTTATAATTAATCATATTAAATCTTTCATTTGTTGTTAATTTTAGTGCTGTTCGTAAGGAATCATAAGTGAGTGTTACTTTTGTTTTTGCTAGATTAATAATTATATTCCTTTCTTCTTCGGTTAAAGTTCTCTTAATAACTTCCCTTGTTCCATTTTCTTTTAAATGATATTCTTCTATTTTTATATGATTTATATCTTGCAATAATTTGAAATACTCAAATGTATATGTAGCTTTTGCTGACCTGTTTTCTTCCTTTTCAAAAGTGCATTTACCTAGCATTTTTTCTATTTGATTGCCTGCATATATGCTTGGCTGACTTGGTCCATCATCAAAGTTTCTTTGTGATGTGAATATATTAATATATTCATCAATAAAGCTATCAGTAATATTAGAATTTAGTTCCTTTTGTTTTTCTAGTATTTGTTTAATTTCATCTAATAATAATTTTCTAAGAGGTGTATTTTTATATTCATCTGTAGTGTTACGCACTTTAAAAAGTACTCTGCCATCTGGCATTTGTATCTTAAATTTTTCATCTTTTAAATACATCTCTCCGATAGTTCTGTAATTCTTTTCTTTCATTAAAATTTCATTTTCTTTTGTTGCAACTAAAAGTTTTCCCATTTCCTTATTGCTTGTTTCTTCTGCTTTACTGTTTGACTTATATCCTCTTCTTTTTACAAAGCTTATCAATACTCTTGCAAGTTCGCTATTAGTAAGTTTTTCGTCTAGTCCTTTTACTCTTAATTCGTATGGATTAAATTGAAATTTATATGTTGCATACATATTTTCTATTTCTTTTATTGTAATAATATTATACTTTTCCAAAAGGTTTTTTGTTCTTTTAATTCTGTGATTTCTTCTTCTTAATCTCCTTCTTGTATTTCTAGCTTCTCTTCTATTTAAAGCTAATGACGATCCATCCTTTGGATTCTCTGCTGCATCAAATATTCTTGAACCTAATTTTACAATTCTTTTTGGGTTCCCCTTATTATCATCTTCTAAAATTGCCCATCCTACAGATGCAATACCTAAATCTAATCCTATTCTATAATTCATTATTACCTCCCATATATGAAGATAGCTGTTCAGTTATGAACAGCTAGAGCTTTACGACTCATAGGTCTTATTATAGTAACCTATTCTACTTTGATATGATATAATAAATTGTATGTTCCATATACAATTTACTTTTATATAATATCACATATTTTTCCATTTGTCAATTTTTTGCCTATAATAGATAGTGTCAATATGAAAGAAATGTGATAATGTCTTAAGTAAAGAAATGAGAAAATGTCCCAACTA